>QQTW01000199.1_pt1 | contig 35379 bp, 27 predicted proteins | sample 1904831 | NCBI WGS metagenome assembly QQTW01 (sample SAMN09435610, study PRJNA476489) | Subsurface metagenome, whole genome shotgun sequencing project.
GTCTGCTCACTCTAGCAATAATTTTCTTAGCCGGGAGCGCCTTAGTAGCAAGTTGGCAGCAACCCCAAATTCAAAGCCGCTTGGAACTATACCAAACTAACTTATTGCTTCGCGCTCAAGAATTGCCACCAGAAAATACTGACCAAAATCTGGTTGAAGCTAGTAAAACCCTCTTGGGCGAAAAACCTTTAGAAGCTGCAACTAAGCAATATCTTGATGCTCAAAAGTCGGCGCAAAAGAATTTAGACAAAGCTCAAAATCAACTGGCGCAGTTAGCACAAAATTCTAATAGTGTTTCTAAGCCTGATTCGCAAATTGCCCCAATTATCGATTCTTCTCGCTCGTCACAGCAAGCACAATTACTTAAATCTGTTGCTCAAATCAAAAAGTTAATTGCTGAACTAAATCTACGTTTAGGGATTCTCCAAGTACAGCAAACGCAAACTGAGCCAGCCGCCAAAACCTGGCTCAATGTCATTAATTCGTCTCAAAATGACTCCCTAGCTGCTACGGCTACCGTTTTAACCGGATTATGGAACAATGCCCCCCAACTGCTTCCTGATGCGGAAGTGTTAATTCAAGCAAACTTAGAAGGTTGGTTTCAAGGACGCGCCCTAGCTCAACTCTACGAGCTACAGCAACGCCCGGATGCCAAATTGGCACTTCAAGCCCAAGAACAAGCGCAAGCAGAAGCTGCATTACTAAAACTAGCCATTATTAGCAGTATTCCTGCCGTAACTGGCTTGATTGGTTTAATATTACTAATTTATTTACTTATCAATCGCTTGACAAAAGGCAAAGAATCTGTATTTGCTCAAAATGGAGAATTGGTTTGGGCAACTCCTTGGGATTGGGAAACGGTCTGGCAAGTATTTATAGTTGGCTTTTTTTTGATGGGGCAAATAATTGTCCCGTTAATATTTTCAGCCTTGCAAATAAATCCAGGAGTAGCTAGTGTTAGAGTCCAGGCTTTGTATACGTTAGCAACTTATCTATTTTTAGCTTTAGGTGCGGTTACAGTGCTGTACTTTTCTATCAAGAAATTTTTACCCTTACCGCCAAGTTGGTTTCGCTTCAAGATAGGGGGAAATTGGGTTCTGTGGGGACTAGGAGGCTATTGCGCAGCACTGCCTTTAGTTGTAGTTGTATCCTTACTCAATCAGCAGTTATGGCAAGGGCTTGGGGGTAGTAATCCTTTACTATCGTTAGTTTTAGAAGGGCAAGATAAAATAGCTCTTGGTATATTCTTTTTTACAGCAGCCGTTGCTGCACCCCTATTTGAGGAATTTTTGTTTAGAGGATTTTTATTACCTTCTCTAACTCGTTATTTCTCTGTATGGCAAGCTATTTTAATTAGTGCTTTCTTATTTGCGATCGCTCACTTGAGCTTATCAGAGGTGCTGCCGTTGATGGTGTTAGGAGTAGTCTTAGGATTCGTATACACGCGATCACGCAATTTGCTGGCTCCCATGTTGCTTCACAGCCTTTGGAATAGTGGCACTCTTGTCAGCTTATTTATTTTAGGCAGTAGCTCTACTTGATAATTTATTCAAAACTTCATAAAATTAAAACAATAACTTTACTTCTTTCTACAGATTACTCTCCGAAATAATTAAGGTTTAGTGTGTCAATGATAGGTAATAAGATATTGACTAAAAGATATTGTATAAAAAAACACCCAATTAATAAGTAAAGAACACCCAATTAATAAATGTCATTGGTACATTTAGGTAAAGTCACGACTTAGAAGCAATTAGCAAAAATACCGACTTAAAGGGTAAGAAATGTTTACAAAAACTCGAAAACAAGTGTCAAAACCTATGCTAGGCAGAATGTTGCTACGTAAAGGATTAATTTCGACAACAGAGTTGCAAGCAGCTTTGGTGGCTCAAAATGAAAGTGGTAAAAAGCTGGGTGAAGTTTTAGTAGAAAAGCAAATAGTTTCTTCTGATAAAGTTACCCAAGCGCTGACAGAACAAAATATTCGTTTAGGCGAAATTTTAATAGATGCAGATTTGATATCTCCTGAGCAACTCGAACAAGTGTTAGGGGAACAACATCTAAAAAATAAAAAATTAGGGGAGTTGTTGTTAGAAAAAAAATTAGTTACTTCTGAACAATTAGAGGTGACACTAAAAAAACAATACTGGCTAAAAAATGGGTTTTGGCTAATCTCTTAACAAGGTTAATGTTTTGTAGTGTATTTAAGGAAGTTTTAAAAAGTATTCAGTAAGAAACTGCTTGCTAACAATAATCAAGGGATTAGGAATATTGCCCTAGGCGATCGCAACTATTGAAAAGTATTTAATTTTTGTGGCGTTTGTGCTAGTTACTCCACCATAACTTAGCAGAAATCAATCATGACCAGCTTTTTTGTCTATTTCTAAGGCTTTTAGTGCAGCCTGGACTAAGTTATAAATTTTGGGCTGAGATAAATCTACAGAGGTGGCATTTTCTCGCTTAGTACCCACTAATCCTGTATTTCGCCCAGATTGAATTGCTAAAACTTTACCAACATCATTTTTGATTCTTAATTCTAATAAAGAATTTGTAGGAAAAAAGCCACAGGTATAATGACGTTGTTTGTAGTCAAACTTGGCGCTATGAGGTGCTAGGGGAGAAAAACACAGAGGAATAGCAATTACACCTACTAACTCTAGTTCTATAGCTGTGTTGCCATTCCAAGTATTTTCCCGCAATTTGTAGGCAATATCAATTCTTGGTGGGAGAGGATAATAATCGCGCCAACGCCAGGCGATTACTTTTATTTTCGTAATTCCGTCAGTAGAAACCGTAAGTTTGATATGACCTTTGCCGATAATTTGTTGCTCAACTACTTGGACATTCGCCGTCCAAAATACCGGGTCGGGGTTTTCAATACCACAGGGATTAAGAGCTAAAATTTGCTCGTAAAGAGATACATTTATTTGGTCTAGAGCAAGTTGAGCATCAATTTTTAGTAAGGGTTTGAGGTCTTCAATTTGCAAGCATTGGTTAGCAAAAGTAACCAAGCGCGATCGCAATTGAGGCAAATTCTTCGCAGGAAAAGAAAAACCCCCCGCCGCTTTGTGTCCGCCAAACTTGCCTAATAGGTCTTTACAAGCTTCTAAAGCGGCGAATACATGAAATTCAGGAATCCCCCGCGCCGAACCCCGAATTTGATCGTCCTGTTCGTACGTACCAATAAAAACAGGTACGCCGTAACGTTCTAAAAGGCGTGAAGCCACAATGCCAATTACACCATGATGCCAATTTGGTTGTATAACTACTAAAACTCGATCTTGAGGCAAAGACGAAGCATACAGCTTTTCGACAATAGAAATTGCCTCGGTTTCAATTTGTTCGCAGAGTTGCTGACGAGTTTGGTTAATTTGTTCGCATTGCATTGCTCTTTCTAGAGCAATTTCGGGGTCATCGGTGGTGAGCAATTCAATTACTATTTGGGGGTCAGCAATGCGCCCAATAGCATTAATTCTCGGCCCCAAGCGAAAACCAATATCATCGGGTTTGAGGGTTTGCTGTTGGTTGTTGCCAGCTTGCTTTTTAACTCCCGCTACTTGGATTAAAGCTTGTACGCCAGCTAGTTGAGAGTGGGGTAGCTGTTGCAAGCCGCGTTTTACCCAACGACGATTTACACCTGTTAAGGGTGCAAGGTCGGCAATTGTGCCTAAAGTAAATAGTTCTAGTAAAGGTTTTACTAAGCCCTTAATTTGTCCTAATTGTTGCGCTAAACAGACGGCTAAGATATAGGCAACCCCCACACCCGCCACGCCACGATAAGGTGAAGATTCAGCGATTAGTTTAGGATTGAGAATAGCATTAGCTGGAGGAAGTTGTGGGGGGACATCGTGATGGTCGGTAACGATAACTATTAAGCCCAATTCTCTAGCGCGGGCAACTGCATCGTAAGCAGAGATGCCATTATCTACGGTAATAACGACCTCAAACCCAGTTTCTTTAAATTCTTCAACAATACGTTTATTGATGCCATAGCCTTCGTGCATTCGGCTAGGAATAGCATAATCTACCTGCGCCCCCAACCAACGCAGACTCCGCAATAGTAAGGCAGTGCTAGTCATTCCATCCGCATCGTAGTCGCCGCAAATTGCAATTTTTTGCCCAGTAGCGATCGCCTTTTCTAGCAATTCTACACTCAAAGCTAGGTCGGGAAACTCCTCTAGGGGTGAAGGTAAGCTTTGAGATTCTGGATTTAAAAAAGCTTGAATTTGCTCTAAAGTTTCTGCGCCGCGATTGATGAGTATTTGGCTAACTATTGGCGATATTTGACTACTTCTAGCAAGTTCAATAGCTCTTTGGTGAGGAGGATAAATTTGCCACCGATGTAGCGGTAGTCGGGGATTTGGCGCATCTAGGGGAAAATGGGACATGGGGGTTGATAACTAGGAACTAGCGCTTATTTTACCCTGATGATCCTCAATTGGCGATCGCACTGATAACCCATAGACATTGCAGAAATGGGCAATGTTTATCCCAGGGTATGCCGTAAAAAGACAAAATTAATTGCTTTCAATCATAAAAAAGCACATAAACCTCAAGTTTATGTGCTTTTAATTAATAATTCAATTGCTCAAGTTGTGATAGTTAACGGTTAACGGCAGCAGCAGCACGGGCGGCGGCAGCTTCGTCAGGGTGAATACCTAAACGGGTAAGATTAATTCTTCCTTTATTATCAACCTCGCGGATTTTGACAATTACTTCATCGCCAATAGTCAACTCATCTTCCACTTTGGCAACACGGTGGTCAGCAATTTGAGAAATGTGAACCATTCCTTCTTTTCCGGGAAGAAATTCGATAAAAGCTCCAATGGGGATAATTCGATTTACGCGACCTGCATAAACATCACCTTCATTAAGCTTGCGTGTCATGCCTTGAATGATGTTGCGAGCTTTTTTAGCTTTGCTTTCATCAATCGCTGAAATTGTTACTGTGCCATCATCTTCGATATCAACTTTTGCTCCAGTCTCCTCGGTAATGCCTTTAATAGTTTTACCACCAGGGCCAATAATTAAGCCAATCAAGTCTGAATCAATCTTAATTGTCAGCAAGCGGGGGGCAAAAGGTGAAGTTTCCGAGCGGGGTTTATCGATTACCTCTAGCATTTTCTCTAGAATATGCTGTCTAGCTGGGCGTGCTTGCTCGATGGCTTGAGCAATAGTTTCTATGGGTAAACCACTAATTTTCATGTCCATTTGCAAGGCGGTAATTCCGGTATCTGTCCCGGCAACTTTAAAGTCCATATCGCCTAAAAAGTCTTCAATGCCTTGAATGTCGGTCAAGACGCGCACTTCGTCACCTTCTTTAATTAAACCCATAGCTGCGCCACTTACAGGCTTAGAAATTGGTACGCCAGCATCCATTAATGCTAGGGTAGAACCGCAGACTGAACCCATAGATGTTGAACCATTGGAAGAAAGAATTTCTGATACTATGCGAATCACGTAGGGGAAATCTTCTTTTGATGGCAGTACGGGTAAAATCGATCTTTCGGCTAAGGCTCCGTGACCGATTTCTCGCCGACCTGGAGCGCGTAGGGGTTTTGTTTCGCCAACAGAATAAGGTGGGAAATTGTAATGGTGCAAGTAACGCTTTTTTTGCAAATCTGGTTGCAAATCATCTAAAAGGGTTTGAGCATCTCCCGGTGTACCAAGGGTACAAGCCGATAATACTTGAGTTAGTCCGCGATTAAACAAGCCACTACCATGTACTCGCTTGGGTAATAGGTCGATGCTACAAGAAACTGGGCGCACTTCGTCGAGTCTGCGTCCGTCTATGCGTACTCCGTCTTCAATGATTTGACGGCGCATGAGTTTTTTAGTTAAAGCCTTAAAATTGTTGCCTAAAGCTTTACTATTTGTTTGGGTCGCTACTCGAATGGAGTCATCTTCGGGCAAGGCGGCAATTTCGGCAACGATAGATTTTTTAACTTCATCTAGGGCAGCATCTCGGACATTTTTATCTTTCTCAAATCGCCCGATAATTTCTTTAACTGAACCTGTAGCGCGATCGCTAATAAAGTTTAGCAAGGTTTGATCTTCTTGGGGTGGTGTTTCGTTCACCATTTCTATACCCAATTCTGCAATTAAGTCTAGCTGCGCTTGAATCAAGTCCCTTACTGCTTCATAGCCAAAATCAATCGCTTCGATAATGTCTCGCTCTGGCAACTGGTTAGCTCCAGCTTCTACCATAATTACCCCATGAGGAGAGCCTGCTACTACTAAATCTAGTTCTCCCGCTTCAATCTCTGCGTAGGTCGGATTGATGATAAAATCGTCTCCTACTAACCCCACTCTTACCGCAGCCATTGGCCCATTAAAAGGAATTTTGGCGAGTAGTGTCGCTAAAGATGCACCAGTCACCGCTAATATATCTGGTGGGACTAATTCATCCATTGATAAAGTAGTAGCGACGATTTGCAAGTCATCCCGCAGCCAAGAGGGAAACAAAGGACGCATGGGACGGTCAATTAGACGACTAGCGAGGATAGATTTTTCTGGGGGACGAGCTTCGCGGCGCAGATATCCTCCCGGAATCCGACCGACAGCATACAGTCTTTCTTCGTAATCTACAGTTAATGGTAAAAAATCAATGCCTTCTCTGGCGGTGGAACGAGTCGCAGTTACTAGGACTACGGTATCTCCAGATTGCATTAAAACTGACCCACCAGCTTGAGGAGCCAATAGACCAACCTTAAGCCTAATATCCCGTCCATCAAAGGATATTGACCTATCAATCTCTCTCATTCAGTTTTTCTTCCTGCTCTTTTTTCTCTGTCGCAATCCTAGCATCGATAGAGGAGACAAGGGGAGGCAGAGAGTAAGGGTAAACTAAATAGTGCGATCGCCTTTGCGAAAAATTGTGTTATGTGTAAATACTAAAAATTATTACTTGACTTCAATTTAATTTTAAAGTATTCAAGCAAAAGCTTATTACTATATAACATAGAGCAAGTTAGGCGCTAAAAATCAGCCTTGTTGAAAGATGTATAAATAATTACTTTGAAAGTAAATTAGTTTGCGTAAGTCGGAATTTTGGGAAAAAGATGGCAATTTTACACGGTAGTTGGTTACTAAAAAAGCAAGGTAGTTGCTTTTTTATTTGGGGAGAAACTTGGCGGAGTTTTGTCGGGTTGTCAGAAAGCTTGACAGCGTTACCCAGTCATCCGTTAGCGATGACACCCGAGGATTTAATAGCTTGGGTATCTTTGCAAAACTCCGAAGTCGCTAAATTACTCCCCACAGCTTCCGGTACGACGGTGGCAAATAAACGCCCCCGCAAAGGGACAATTGCTCAAAAGCTAGAAGTTAGTAATTATCGAGTAGCTTCTACTCAAGTAATTGCTTTACCAACTCATAGCGAACAAAATTTACTGTATCCGGTGCATTCTGTCGCCCTAGAATTAGAAAACGATAAGTCTTATTTGTTATATCCCTGGCAAGTTGAAGGGTTTTGCTTTAGCCCTTTAGAAGCAATGAAGCTACTAAATTCTTTACCTTTAGGGATTGAAGAAAATTCTTATTTAGGGGGAGATTTGCGTTTTTGGGCGCAAGTTGCTCGGTGGAGTTGGGATGTAATGAGTAGAGCTAAGTTTTTGCCCACTTTAGAAAGACTTGAAGATAATACGCTAACGACTAAGTGGCGGAGTTTACTAGATAGTTCTGTTGATTCGGGGCGCTTAGAACAATTTGCCCAAACTATGCCTTTAGCTTGCCTGTGCTATGAGCAGGAAACCAACAGGGCGATAAATTTACTATTACCACCGCAAAAACTAATTCAAGACTTTCTCAGTAGTACCATAGATGCTCAGGTGCGAACGGTGGTTAGTAGCGATTTGCCTACCTTGCCGCCTTTATGGAAAGAATGGCTGCACAGTTTAACTCGTACTGATAATACTGTTAAATCCGAGCCAGGGCAACTAGAACGCCTGGAATCGTCGTTAAATGCTTGGATTGCACCTTTGCAGTATCAATTGACGGCGGCTCAAAATCGCTTTCGGACTTGTTTTCAGTTAGTGCCGCCAAGCGCTGATAATAATGAATGGATTTTGGCTTATTCTCTCCAAGCTGTAGATGAAGCTGAATTTTTGGTAGATGCCGCAGCAATTTGGCAGCATCCGGTGGAAAGTTGGGTGTATCAAAATCGAGAGATAGAAAACCCCCAAGAAACTTTTTTGCGCGGATTGGGTTTGGCTTCTAGATTGTACGAACCCGTTGCGCCTAGTTTAGAATTCGCCTATCCTCAAAGTTGTATTTTGACTCCGTTGCAAGCTTACGAGTTTATTAAATCTATAGCTTGGCGGTTTGAAGACAACGGATTAGGCGTAGTTTTGCCGCCAAGTCTTAGCAGTAGCGGCGGTTGGGCGAATCGTTTGGGTTTAAAAATTAGCAACGCAACACCCCAACAACAGCAACGTTTAGGATTGCACAGTTTACTGACCTTGCAGTGGGAATTGGTCATTGGCGGTCAAACAATGTCTAAAGCTGAGTTTGACCGCCTTGTAGCGCTTAATAGCCCCCTTGTAGAGATTAATGGAGAATGGGTAGAACTGAAACCGCCGGATATCAAAACTGCCCAAAACTTTTTTGCTGCCCGTAAAAATAGCTTGACATTATCGCTCGAAGATGCGTTGCGCCTGAGTACGGGGGATACAATGGCGATTGAAAAGTTGCCAGTAGTCAGCTTTGAAGCTTCGGGAGTGCTTCAGGAGTTGATGACGACTTTACAAGATAATAATGCGATCGCAGTTTTACCGACACCGAGCAAATTTCAAGGAGAGTTGCGCCCTTATCAACAACGGGGTTTTAGTTGGTTAGTGTTTTTAGAGCGTTGGGGGTTGGGTGCGTGTTTAGCTGATGATATGGGTTTAGGTAAAACAGCGCAGTTAATCGCCTTTTTGCTTTATCTGCAAGAACAAAAAGCTTTGACACAGCCAACTTTGGTAGTTTGTCCAACTTCGGTATTGGGTAACTGGGAGCGAGAAGTTAAGAAATTTGCGCCCAGCTTAAAGGTAATGATTCATCACGGCGATAAACGCTCTAAAGGTGAGACATTTGTCAAAGAAGTACAAAAACATGAAGTTGTTATTACAAGTTATGCGTTAACTTACCGGGATATTAAGGTATTTGAAAGTGTTTCTTGGCAAGGAGTTGTATTAGATGAAGCCCAAAATGTTAAAAACTCCGATGCGAAACAATCCCAAGCAGTTAGACAATTAAAGGCTAGTTTTAAAATTGCTTTGACTGGTACGCCTGTAGAAAATAGATTAGGGGAATTATGGTCAATTTTAGACTTTCTCAATCCAGGTTACTTGGGCGCTAAACAATTTTTTCAAAGGCGGTTTGCAATGCCAATTGAAAAGTATGGCGATGCAGCTTCTTTAAATACATTACGATCTTTGGTACAGCCGTTTATATTACGGCGATTGAAAAGCGATCGCACAATTATTCAAGATTTGCCCGAAAAGCAAGAAATGACTGTGTTTTGCGGACTTTCTGTAGAGCAAGCAACCCTTTATCAACAAGTAGTTGAAGACTCTTTAGCTCAAATAGAATCAGCAGAAGGGGTACAGCGTCGCGGCATGATTTTAGCGTTACTTGTGAAGCTAAAACAAATCTGTAATCATCCAGCGATGGTAGGAGAAAAAGCAGCAAAAGTAAATATATTACCTAGCGATTTTGATAAAAAGTCTGGTAAATTGCAGCGTTTGCAAGAGATGTTAGAGGAAGTTTTAGCTGAAGGCGATCGCGCTTTAATTTTTACTCAATTTGCCGAGTGGGGAAAGTTACTAAAAATACATTTAGAACAACAGTTAAATAGAGAAGTATTATTTTTATATGGCAGCACTACAAAGACGCAAAGAGAAGAAATGATTGATCGTTTTCAGCACGATCCGCAAGCGCCGCCGATTTTTATTCTTTCTCTTAAAGCTGGCGGTGTAGGGTTGAATTTGACAAGAGCAAATCATGTTTTTCACTTTGATCGCTGGTGGAATCCTGCGGTAGAAAATCAAGCAACCGATCGCGTATTTAGAATCGGTCAAAAACGTAATGTTTTAGTACATAAATTTGTTTGTACTGGCACGTTAGAAGAAAAAATTAATGCCATGATTGAAAGCAAAAAAGAACTAGCTGAACAAGTTGTTGGCGTAGGAGAACAATGGTTAACGGAACTAGATACTAATGGATTGCGTGACTTATTGATTTTAGATCGAGACGCTGCGATCGCAGACGAATAATGAGAAGTGTAGAGGCGTTGCAATGCAACGTCTCTACAAGTAGAAGCGGCATTATGGCAGCAAACATTGTAAGTGCGATCGCCATTTACTTATTGCCAAACCTCTGCGTAATCTTTGGCAAACTGTTCAAAACTTATAGGTTGCTTTCCTGTAACTTGCTCTACGACTGGCGATACCGTCGCTGCTTGCCCTGCTTTATAACTAGCATACAATTCTAGTAAGGCGTTGACTGTTGGTTCTGGCATCCCTGCGCCTTGCATTCCTTGACGCACAACATCTTCAGGAACATCTACATAATTAATTGTTCTACCCAAAACTTGAGACAAAATAGCGGCAGATTCAGCGTGAGACAAAGCTTGCGCGCCTGTAATAGTGTAAGATTGCCCTTCATGACCGCTAGTTATTAAAGCCGCTACTGCTACTGAGGCAATATCACGAGTATCAACGAAGCTAACTTTACCATCTCCCGCATTTAGATAAAAAGCATCGTCAGATTTAATAGATTCTGCCATTGCATTGACAAAGTTTTGCATAAATCCATTAGGGCGCAAGAAAGTAAAAGGAATATTTGAAGAAGTAATCGCATTTTCCATTTCAGAATGCCACTTACTTAGGGCAATTCCTGGCTGGGCTAAGGCGGAGAGTTTAACAATTTGCTGCACATTTGCTCTTTTCGCTGCTTCAATCAAAATAGCTGTCAGTTCAACCATATTTGGTACAAAAGGACTGACCAAGAAAACTTTATCTACTCCCGTCAAAGCAGATTGAACTGTCTCCGGGCGATTTAAATCCATCTCTACAGGTTCAGCGCCAGCTTTTTTTAGTGACTCTGCTTTATTAATTGAACGTACTGCTACACGTGGAGTTACCCCAGAGGCGATTAGCTGTTGTACGACTTGACTGCCTACATTACCTGTAGCACCAGTAACCAAGATTGTGTTGCTCATCACTTGCCCCTTATTTAGTAAATTTGACCAGCTAGTTGTAGGCGCTCGCAAGAACTATACTACATATCAGTGATTACGGCTCTAAATCGTACTTCACCATTAGCTACGCGATCGTATACTTGGCTGATATCGTTTAAAGAGTATGTTTCAGAAATTACTTTTACTTTGCCTCTAGCGACGTAATCTAACGCCTCATAGAGATATTCGTCACCGTTTTGCATTGAACCAATAATACGGCTGCGATTGGTGATAATGTCCGCCGTCACTTCCAATGGTTCCTCAGAAATTCCCATTAATACCATGCGTCCATCAGGACGTAAACCTTTTAAGGCGGCGCTTGCAGATTTATAAGAGTTCCCTGTAACAAGAATTACATCTGCGCCGCCCATTTTCTGTAAAGCTTCGCCATCAGCTACTACTTCATCTGCGCCCAAATCGCGGACTAGCTTTTCTTTATCCTTAGAATGAGTAATCGCAATAGTTTCAAACCCCGCAGCTTTAGAATACTGCACGGCTAAATGACCTAAACCACCAATACCTAAAATTGCTACTTTTTCGTGGGGTTTAGGATCGGCAAAACGTAAACCACTCCACACAGTGTAACCCGCACAAAACACCGGGGCGGCTTGCTCGTAGGAAATGCTATCGGGTAATAGCATAGTGCTATCAGCGTAAGCAATCATATATTCCGCATGACTACCTTGAGTCTGCACCCCCGTACCAATTTGCTGTTGACAAAACATCTTTTTGCCACGCAAACACCACTCGCACCGCCCGCAACCTGATTGTACCCAAGGTACACCGACGCGATCGCCTACTTGTCTTGATGTTACTCCCGATCCAATCGCCACAATCTTCCCAACGGGTTCGTGTCCTAACGTGCGGGGAAATTGCGTCGGAATATTGCCCTTAGTAATGTGAACGTCGGTGTAACACAGTCCGCTTGCGCCAACTTTGATTAATACTTGATTAGCATCAGGTTCAGGCGTGGGAACTTCTCTAATTTCCCAAGGACTATTTAAGGCAGGAACGATCGCAGCTTTCATATCTTTAGTTTTTCAATTGCTGTAACTTGGTCAAATTTGATCATTTAAGTACAGGTTTTAGTTTAAGATATTGTTTTAATCATCTGTCGCTGGTTTACTTTCAGAGACAATATTAATAATTAGCTTTGTTTTAGGGTTTTGAAATGGATATAGATGTAAGCCTAACTCCCCTATCATTAGGGTTTGAGTAGGGAATTAGATTTAGTAGTTTACTGCGCTTTTTTAGACACAGTAAAGAAATTAGAATAAAAAATGCCTGCTAAAATCGCCCCAAAATCGGCGTAATCCAAAACAGCCAAAGCTGACTGATATACTCTACACCTGCAAAAAGCGCTGACCCTGTGCTACGGGCTGGGTTGACTGAGGTATTGGTAACGGGAATGCTCACTAAGTGAATTAGTGTTAGTGCCAAACCAATCGCAATCGGAGCGAACCCCCTGGGAGCGCGGTCATCGGTTGCCCCGATAATTACGATTAAAAACATAAATGTCATCACAACTTCGGTCACAAAGCAAGCCAAAAGAGAATAGCCACTAGAAGAATGTGCGCCAAAGCCATTTGTGGCTAAGGGGTTTGAGCCTGTCAGCACAAAACCCTCTCAACCACTAGCGATAAGGTAAACAACCCCTGTAGCGGCGATCGCGCCTACGACTTGAGCCAGAATGTAAGGTAGCAGATCCGAACCTGGAAACCGCTTACCAGCCCAAAGCCCAAAGGAAACTGCTGGGTTAAGATAGCAAGCGGTAATATGTCCTAAAGCATAGGCGATCGTTAAAACTGTAAGACCAAAAGCTATGGATACACCTACTAACCCGATTCCCAAAGGAAACGCTGTCCCCTCACCTAGTTTTGCAGTATCTGCCGTAAATGACGCGGCGATCGTCGCACTACCGCAACCGCCGAGAACCAGCCAGAAAGTGCCGATAAACTCCGCAACACACCGTTCAATCAGAGGCATTTTTATGTATTCCTGCAAATAGTTAAGGAGCTAAATGATACAGAACAGTGAGACGCTGAGTAAACTGTTCTGTCAGCTTTGGGAGTAGGCAAAGACCCGCATTGCTAAACTTTAGATAACTTCCAAGGTGCGATCGCTTTTAGGGGCAGTGAGTAACCTTTGAGCATTATTACAAAATGCGATCTTACATGGTTTTATTTTCGCTTCCTTGCTGCTATTTTTTCATTTAAGGTTGAGGATGCAATTATAGAGAAGACTAACTTTACCTTTTCTAAGCATTCCTATCGTATGACAGACTTAGGCTCAAATAATAGCCTTGAATTGTTTTCTGTAGCTCAAACTGCCAAGTTACTTGACGTAACCCGTCAACGAGTTCATGACTTGATTAAAAATGAGCAAATTGTAGCTTGTAAACTTGGGCGCTATTACTATATACAAGCCGATGAGATAGAAAGATATATTAACCAGCCTGCTGGCAAACCCTATCAACCACGTAGTACAACTTCTCCTGCCAACTCTATTGACAAACAACAACAGAGTTTGTAAACTTAAGCTATGCTGAGGTACTAAAGGTTTAAATTAATGCTCCCGTTTCAAGAAGTCGCACCCAATATTGGAACTCAACAAGGATTGCAAGAGGTCTATCAGAGTAAACATGGTATTCTCTATCGCGGAGACTGCCTGAAACTGCTGTCAGCGTTGCCTAATGAGTCTGTGGATCTTGTATTTGCCGACCCACCCTTTAATCTTGGTAAACAATATGGGGAAGGAGTTAGTGATCGCCTAGAGACAAGTGAGTATTTAAACTGGTCTCAACAGTGGCTTAGAGAGAGTATTCGCATACTTAAACCAGGAGGAAGCTTATTTGTCTTCAACCTGCCCAAATGGTGTATGGAGTACGGCGCATATCTAAATCAACAAGGGATGCTATTTAGGCATTGGATTGCTTGCAGAATGCCGAAGGCTTTTCCTAGAGGAAAAAAAATGTCTCCCGCTCACTACGGACTGATTTACTACACCAAAGGGGAACCAGCCGTCTTCAATAAAGTCTATACACCAATTCAAGTTTGTCGGCACTGTAAAGGAGAAATTCGGGACTATGGAGGACATCGAAAAAGCCTGAATGAAAAAGGTATTAATTTAATGGATGTCTGGGATATGCCAGAAGATGTCTGGGAGAATGTTACAGAAACTAATTCTACTGAAGTTTTATGGACGTTAGCGGAGGAAATGTGGAGTGATATTCCACCCGTTCGGCATCGTCAGCACAAAAAACGAGTTGCTAACGAACTAGCTCCTATTATGTTGGAAAGGATTATTGCAATGGCATCCAATCCAGAACAAATTGTGGTCGATCCGTTTGGAGGTTCGGGGACTACATTTTACGCAGCCGAAAAATTACACCGTTATTGGATTGGTTCAGAAATTGGAGATACAGCGCCAGCAGTAGAACGATTAACGCATTTGGCTAATGGCATAGTAGAGGAATGGGAATCAGCAAGAGGAAGCAAGAAAAGCAAACTTAATCTAACAACTGATTCGCAATTATCAATTCCTTACTCTACATAACTGTGATTCCGAAATAATTAAACCAACGCCCGACCATCTGTGCCTTTAAGAATCTTTGGTACATTATTATCTATCTCATCGTGTTCAATTACAAAGATGGCAAGGAAACCGTCTACAATGCGGACTGCCCGCCAAACATCAAAGTATGGCTCTAGTTCTTCATAGTTACCAACGCGATCAGTGAGATAAGGGTAAAGTTTTCTACTTGGGATTACTAAAACAGCACCGAGAAAGACACCACGCAGCAACCCTAAAACCATTTTATTAACTGCTCTATGACTGGAGGAAATATTACCTGTTTCCCACTCCAGAGCAAAAAGATAATTATCGAGCGCTTTGGTTGCATCTATCTTTCCTGGCGAACGGGTTGCATAATTAACTGAAGTTTCCAACTTCCAGCCAAATCTGTCCCTTGATGCGATAGTACAAGCTTCTTTGATTGGCTTGACACCATTACCGTGCTTTGTAGGATTGATTGTAAAGCTTGATGTACCAGGAGGATGAACGATTAGCGAAATAGCAACACGAATTTCAGATTGAATGATGAACCAGTCTTGTGATTCTTCAAAACTTCCCACACTTATTAAAGAAATTTCTCGCACAATTTTCATACTGGCTATTCACTGACACTGCTATGCAACAGTAGTACAGTTTTGCTTATTCAAGAGAGTTCAGCTTTATTTTTGGAATAATGCAAAAACAATCTTGTGGCTATACCTTTACATAATTAGATGTAGTAAGCGTTAAATGCGATCGCCCTTACTCCAATTGAGTTGTTGTCAGCACTTCTCCTTAAAGCCGCAACAAGCCACCTTGAACGATGGAAAATAGTAAAATAGTAACTTTGAGAGCTTTCAGGACAACTACCCCATGACTATTTCCGCTCTAAGCTGGACAGAACTAGAAGCCCTTGCTAACTATGAAGTTGATACTGTTAATGGGTTAACCAATGCTCAATCTCGGTTGCGTCTATTTGGGCATAGCGAGTCGGAGGTACGAGTAACACTATACCGAGACAATCATGCTTGGTGTCCTTACTGTCAAAAAATTTGGCTTTGGTTAGAGGAAAAACAAATTCCCTACCGCGTAGAAAAAGTAACTATGTTTTGTTATGGGGAAAAAGAAAGCTGGTATAAGCGCAAAGTACCTTCAGGAATGTTACCCGCCGTTGAACTAGATGGTCGCATTATTACAGAAAGCGATGATATTTTAATTGCTTTAGAGCAAGTCTACGCACCCTTGGGACTAAGTATGAAACATCCCACAGTGCTACCACTACGGCAATTAGAGCGACGGTTGTTTAGAGAGTGGTGTATGTGGTTATGCAATCCGCCCAGGTCGGCGCGACAAGAGCAAGAAAGCAGAAGTCGCTTTATAAACATGGCGGCAAAGGTAGAAGCGGCGCTCGGTGCTACGCCAAGTCCTTATTTTCTAGAGGATTTCGGGACAGTGGATGTCATTTTTACACCCTATGTTGAACGCATGAATGCTAGTTTGTACTACTACAAAGGCTACTCCTTGCGCGAAGAACATCCTCGCCTAGCTGACTGGTTTGCAGCGATGGAAAGCAGACCAACTTACCGAGGTACGCAAAGCGACTTTCACACCCACGTCCATGATTTGCCGCCGCAAATGGGAGGTTGTTGGGAAAACGGCGAACCTCAAATGCTGATTAATAAAGCTAGAGTTGATAGCGGCTCTTGGAATGGCTTGCCCGATGCAACTTTTCCTGAACCCGAAAATTCCCGTATAGAGGCGCTCTACCGTGTAATCAAGCACCGTACAAACATTATTCGTGTCAATCCTGCTGATGACGCATTGATGGATATTGCGTTGCGTTGTACTTTAACTAACTTGATGACTAGCGAAGCTTATCCGCCACCACCAGGATCAGATGTTGCCTTGCGATATCTGCGCGATCGCATTAATGTACCCAGAGATATGTCAATCTATGCAGCGAAAAGACTGCGAGAGTCTTTAGAAACAACCGCCGCTTTGGCAGGTGATGGACAAAGTATACCTATTCCAGTTAAACATCGGCGCGACCAAAATCCGGCAGAATTTGCCAAACTTTAATGCTGCTTTGAAAAAATAGCGATCATGCATTGTTGATCTGCCTATCTCTTAAACTTAGTATAGTTAAGTGACTTTTTAGCCGTTCGGGAGAAGTTGCCCAATCAAAAATTGAAAGAGAATCTGAGTAATGATTAATTCACAAAGCGATCGCCTAGACCGAATAGAAGCCTTGTTAGAGAGGTCAATTGTTGCCAGCGATGAGCGGATGACACGCACGGAGCAAGAATTACAAGAATCTGTCAAAGCTAGTAATGAAGCTTCTACCCAACTGCGGCAAGAATTACAAGAATCTGTCAAAGCTAGTAATGAAGCTTCTACCCAACTGCGGCAAGAATTACAGGAATATACAAGAGCCAGTAATGAGCGCCTAACTCGCATTGAGCAATCTGTAGAATCGAACAATCGTTTTTTAGAGTCTTTTAGTCAAGATTTGAGGACTTATACAAATTCAATGAATAACTTGGCTAATCGCCTTGACAGTGTAATTGCTGCAAGTAATTACAACAGAGACGAGACAAACTCACGACTAGCTCGAATAGACTTACAACTACGGGCGATCGCACTACATTTAGGAATTAGATAAATAACCTTTATGAATATTGAGTCACGACTAGAAAACTTAGTAGAAATTGCCACTAGAATAGCTGAAGCTACTGAAAAAAATAGCGAAGATATATCAAGTCTGATTGCTATTGTTAGAAAACACGATAGTGAAATACTAGCATTGCGTAGAGACTTGGCTAAAACAATTAATACTCTAAAAGACCGATAAGCGTGATCGCGAAGTAGGCGATCACCAATGTATATCTGTATCGCTCACCCCCGCAGGCAAACAACTAATTAGCAATATATTCCCGACTCATGTAGTAGTGATCTAGGACGCTTGTGTAAGGATTCAGGGAAACAAAAATAAAGCCTTTTTACCCTTTCAAATGACACATGGGTAAACCGGAAATCTTTTCTTACCTCTGTCTATTTCCCCAGCTCATTTATTTGACCGCACTTAATTTAGCTTTAAATACTGAAATTGTTAAGAAAATTTACATCAACCATTGCTGTTGCGAAAAGCAAACATAAGTTTTTGATGTATAGTGTAGTTGCAAAGTTTTAAATTTTGCATTTCTTAGACTTTACCAATGGGAAAAAACCAAATGAAGATTGTAACCAAGCTTACAATGTTTATTGTACCAATGATAATTAAAAGTCTTCCTAGACTCTTGTTCGTAAGTTTATTTACAGTATTCTTATCAATTGTGCTAGTTCAAAAAGCAAATACTCAACAAGTAGCTGACTTGATATTTTATGAAGGCAATGGATGTACACAGGATATAGTTTTCACGTACAATAGTTATATAGCAGCAAATGATAACTGCAAGAAAAGAGGCTCTTGTAAGGGCGATAATGACGAAGCTCGTTCACTAAGGATTGCAAAGAGTGTAAATCCCAATGCAAGGATTGTTGTATACGATAGCCCAGGTGGTGATACTACAGATGATTATACAGTAATAGACATCATAAACAGGCGGTTTATGCAACCGGAAGGGTACTGTTTACGGACTTTTGAAAACAACTTTAGCAACCCAAATTTAAACTCAGGTATTCAAGTTGATTACATTAGAAAGAACGGTTTGGATGGTAAAGTATCACGAGTTCAAGTAATACCAAAAAGATAAGTACGATCAACGAAGTTTAAGAGGAAAGTCCTGTAACCGTGTCAGGCGCGGCTAAACTAGATATGGGCAAAGAATTGAGATGTTCCCGGCGTAAACCTACTTATAAAGTAGAATTTTGTGATGATTATGTTACCAAGAACGCAAATATAGGCACACCTCAACGGAAGAAATAAGAGAGTTATCTAAAAAGTTGATTCAATTGGCTGTAACAAAGTTGTTCGATTGCTGGCGTTCAGAAATTTGAATTAACAGCTGCAATGCTTTATTTACTGATGCAACCGTTGGGAAAGCTTAAGCAATATCAAGAGCTAAAAAAACTAAATTTGTCCCTTTTGATATCGTTTAACGTATTCGCTTCTTACTCCTCCCTCTAGTGGGGAAAAGTTGTATTTAGGACGTAGTTTGTCGTCTAAATTGTCAACTTCCTTCTTCATAAAATCTTCTTTCCTAACGGGTGGCTTTTCGAGCGCTAGTGTAAAAATTCAAAGCTTGTAATAATTTTCTCTACTTTAATGCGATCGCATTGATAAACTAATCCGCTTCAAGTTCTCTTTAATTTCTAGCACCCTTACCTGTACAACTTGTCCGACTTTAACAAATTTATTAGGATCGTCTACAAACTTATCAGCCATTTGCGATATATGCACTAACCCATCTTGATGCACGCCAATATCTACAAATGCACCGAAATTAGCTACATTTGTAACTACTCCTTCTAACTCCATTCCCACAGTCAAATCTCTAATCTCTTTTACCCCCACAGCAAAGGTTGCATACTTAAATTCTGCTCTTGGATCTCTGCCAGGTTTTTCTAATTCGCTGATAATATCACGCAAGGTAGGTTCCCCAATGGTAGCTGTGACGTATTTTTGCAGATTTATCGATTTAAGCTGCTTGGATGCCTGGGAAATCTTCGCTAAGGGAACGTTTAAGTCACTAGCGATCGCATTTACAATAGCGTAACTCTCTGGATGCACAGCAGTATTGTCTAAGGGGTTCTTTCCGCCACTAATCCGCAGAAATCCGGCGGATTGTTCAAAGGTTTTTGCGCCTAGTTTTGGTACAGATAATAATTGAGTGCGATCGCTAAATGCGCCGTGTTTGTCTCTGTAGGTAATAATATTTTTAGCGATCGTGGCATTAATTCCCGAAACAAACCCTAAAAGCTCTCCTGAAGCGGTGTTGAGATTTACACCTACATAGTTGACGCAGCTTTCTACAGTTTCATCTAGCTTTTGTTTGAGTAGCTTTTGATCGACATCGTGCTGATATTGTCCCACACCGATAGATTTAGGATCGATTTTGACAAGTTCCGCTAAAGGATCTTGCAAACGCCTACCAATACTAATCGCACCGCGTACTGTAATATCTAAATCAGGAAACTCGGCGATCGCAACGTTACTAGCTGAATAAATTGATGCCCCCGATTCGTTTACCATGACTTTAACAGGTTTAGATTCTAATTTTTCGAGAACTTCAGTAATAAATTCATCCGTTTCTCTCCCCGCAGTACCATTACCAATAGCGATTAATTGAATGCTATATTTATTGATTAATCTTTCAATTGCTTGACTTGCTTGATTACGTTGTGTAGTGCCAGAATGAGGGAATATCGCTTGATATTCTAAAAACTTGCCTGTGTTATCAATAACTGCTACTTTACAACCAGTTCTAAAGCCTGGATCGATGGCTATAGTTGGTTTCATTCCGGCGGGACTCGATAGCAAAAGTTCTCTTAAATTACTTTCAAAAGTTTTAATAGATTCAATATCTGCGTAAGTTTTTCTATCGGCAATTACTTCGCTAGTTAAAGATGGCTTCATTAAGCGATTGAAAGCATCTTTGAGCATGACTTGATAAAACTCTTTTATTTCCCTGCTTTTAGTAATTATTTCCCGACTTTCCAAATAATTCAATATTACAGATTCATCAAAATCAAGGTCTAAATTGATAATTTTCTCTGCTTCACCGCGCAAAAGAGCTAACATATTGTGCGAAGCAATATTTTTGATGTTAATTTGGTAGTCGCGGTACATTTCGTACTTGGTACTACCTTCAGGGTAATCTTTTTTGATTTTCGCTCTAAACACCCCCGACTTTAGAAAATATTCGCGCACGTAAGCGCGTAAATGAGCCTTTTCTGCAACTTCTTCCGCCAAAATATCCGCCGCACCTTTAAGCGCCTCAACCGTAGTATTTACAGACTTTTCGACAGAAATATATTTTGCGGCTTCCTCCTCTAGAGATTTGGCAACATTAGACTTATTTACAGATTTAATAAATTCAGCCAAAGGTTGCAAACCCTTATCTTTAGCAATAGTTGCTTTAGTGCGCCTTTTTGGTTTATAGGGTAAATAAAGATCCTCAAGCTCGGTTTTTGTAAGGCAAGAATCAATTTTTAACTTTAGTTCATCTGTAAGTTTACCAAGGTCTGCGATCGCATTTACAATAGTCGTCTTACGATCTTCAAGTTCGCTGATGTAAGTAAATTTATCCGACAATTCCCGCAACTGGATTTCATTCATTTCTCCCGTGCGCTCTTTGCGGTAACGAGCGATAAAAGGAATAGAAGCAGATTCCGCAAATAATTCCAATGCACTCTTAACTTGAAAAGGTTTCAGGGAAAGTTCTTTAGCTAAAAACTGGGCAATATCTAACATAAGTGAATCTAAAATAATTGAATATATAAGCTAACTGATAACGCCAAAGCTCAACCAAAACAAGCAATTTGTCCTCATCTTACTCCTTTGGATATATTGACTAATCAAAAATCCCAGGATATATTGCAAGAAAATTTGAGTATATTAGCCAAATCTATCTTTTCAAGCAATGATGAAGATAGAACGGAGGAACCACAGTTTGGGGCGTATCTGCATTTTTAGCAGAGGGACATCTCTCAGTCCTAGCCCGTCAGCTAACTTCGTCGGCATTGGGGGAAAATTGGAGATTCAACACATTTTTATAAAATGATTTGAACTTGTCAGTATTCCTAGTTGGTATTACTCATGTCTGTTGTACCTACTCTCTATTTCTGAGGAGTATCAAATGTTAATGCAACTTAATCTTGCAGCCTTAGCGGTTGCTGGACAACTTGCCTGGAAACGTACAAAACTAGCCACGATCAAAGAGGCGGTTTTATTGCCTTTAGCGGGTTTTTTGGGGGTAATTATCCTCTGGTGGTTTGTGGCAACTTTTTTAACAGATTTAATGCCTACTCCCGCCCAAGCATTGGTCGAAAACTTAGACTATATCTTAAATCCTTTTTATCGTCGCGGCCCTGGAAACTTAGGTTTAGGTTGGTTATTATTAGCTAGTTTGCGGCGGGTATTAATTGGCTTTAGTTTGGGTGCGTTAGTCGCTATTCCTGTAGGGTTTTTAATTGGAATGTCCAAGCAAGCACTATTGGCACTTAATCCAATTATTCAAATTTTCAAACCTGTATCTCCCTTAGCTTGGCTGCCGATTTCTCTAGCAATTTTTAATCTAGCTGACCCTTCAGCGATTTTTGTAATTTTTATTACCTCGTTATGGCCGACAATTATCAATACGGCTTTAGGTGTTTCTAGCGTCAACAAAGATTACTTAGATGTAGCGCGAGTTTTAGAAATGCCGCGTTGGAGACAAATTACTAAAATAATTTTGCCTGCAAGTTTACCTTACATTTTCACAGGTTTAAGAATTAGTTTAGGGATTGCTTGGTTAGTAATTGTTGCTGTTGAGATGCTAACTGGCGGTGTGGGAATCGGCTTTTTTGTCTGGGATGAATGGAGTCGTTTAAACTTAAGCTCGGTATTTTTGGCAGTGCTAGTAATTGGCGTAACTGGTTTAGTGCTGGATTACGCTTTAGGAAAAATTGAAACTTTCGTTACTCATCGCCCTAGAATTTCTTAACAAGGTAGAGACGTTGCAGTGCAACGTCTCTACATAAAATTTGTACATCTAATCTGCAACGTCATTTCTATCTACACCAATAACCAAATATGAACGACAACTACCAAAACAGTTGGAGTCGTAGAAGTGTCATTAAAGGCATTGGGGCGACGGCGGCTAGTATGGCTGTTTCTTCCTGTGCTATTAATGCTAATCGCGCTCCTCAAGGACTCTCAGAGGCGGTAGCTATAGAACCCGTCGTAGATTCCCGTACTTTAGAAAAGCCTAATATCACTGTTGGCTATGTACCCGTAAATGACTGCGCTCCTTTTGCCGTTGCTTGGGAAAAAGGTTTATTTCGCAAGTATGGCTTGAATGTAACTCTGAGTCGAGAAGCTAGTTGGGGGACATCCCGCGATGGCATAATTTTCGGACGTTTGGATGCTTCTCCGGTAGTGTGCGGAGCGGTAACTAATGCAAGAGACGGCGCAGAAGGCGCAAGACAAGCTCCTTTATGTGCAGCAATGACTATTCACCGCCACGGCAATGCTTTGACTATGAATAAAGCAATGTGGGAATCGGGGTTGCGTCCTTGGCAAGAATATAACGGTAACTTGGAAGAATTTGGGCGAGATTTTCGCCGCTATTTTGATAATATTACCGCCGAAGAAAGAGTCTGGGCGGTGGTGCTGAGTTCGGCTATTTATGAGTATTTTGTCCGCTACTTATCTGCCGCCGCCGGGGTAGACCCTTATCAAGAATTTCGGGTAATTATTGTGCCACCGCCGCAGATGCTTGTAAATATGCGAATTGGGGCGATGCAAGCTTATATGGTAGCCGAACCTTGGAATACACGGGCAATTAGCGGTAATGAGGGGATTGGTTTTACTTTTGCCCAAGGTAAAGAGATTTGGCAAGGACACCCAGACAGGCTACTAGCGGTAATGGAGTCTTTTATTGATGAAAACCCAAAAACTTATCGCTCTTTAGTTAAGGCAATGATTGAAGCTTGTCAGTATTGCTCAAAGACCGAAAACCGCCCGGAAATTGCCAAAATTATCTCTCAAAAGTCTTATACAGGCTCTAAACCAAAAATAACCAGCGCGGCAATTGTGGGGAATTATAATTATGGCGGCTTTGATGGCAAAGATCGGACAGTGCGATCGCCTGATACAACTGTTTTCTTTGACTTGCCTGATAATTTAGCTAAAATTCCTGGGGATCATTCTACTTTTTTGTGGCAATCAGAAAGTATTTGGCTAATGACGCAAGCGGCGCGTTGGGGACAAATACCCGCAGTTCCCAAGGATGCCCAAACTGTAGCCCGTAAAGCTTGGAGAACTGATCTTTACCGCGAAATTGCTCAAGAAATGGGCATAGAATGCCCGAAAGAAGATTACAAAATTGAAAGCGCTGAGTTATTTATTGATAACAGAGCTTTTGACCCTAGCGATCCTGTAGGCTATCTCAACAGTTTTGAAATCCGTGCCAATCGTCCTAAATCTTTCTACTTTTCTTAAAATTATTACTTAGAGGGAAATATGAGCCAACTATCATCGACAAAAAATAGCGATCGCTCTAGCTTCGATCCGGGAGAATTTTTAGTAGTAGAAAATCTGATTAAATCATACCCCGCACCCGATGGCAAGGAGTCTGTAGTATTAAATGGGATTAATCTAACTATCAAAGAAGATGAATTTATCTCAGTAATTGGTCATTCTGGCTGCGGTAAATCTACGCTGCTAAAAATTGTCGCAGGATTAGAAAAAGCAACTTCTGGTTTAGTAACTCTAGAAGGCAAAGCCATTCGCAAACCAGGCGCAGAAAGGATGATGGTGTTTCAGAACTACTCTTTATTGCCTTGGTTAACAGTACGAGAAAATATTAGATTAGCCGTAGATGAAGTATTAAAAGATGCCAAGCGTCCCGAAAAAATTAGCATCGTTAACGAACACATTGCGATGGTGAATTTAAATGCGGCGGCGGATAAGTATCCCGATGAGATTTCCGGTGGGATGAAGCAAAGAGTCGGCATTGCTAGGGCTTTGGCTACTCGTCCCAAAATGCTATTAATGGATGAACCTTTTGGGGCATTAGATGCTTTAACGCGCGGCAAATTGCAGAGACAAGTATTAGATATTTGGGAAAACCACCGCCAAACGGTGATGATGATTACCCACGATGTTGATGAAGCAATTTATATGAGCGATCGCATTGTACTAATGACTAATGGCCCCGAAGCAACCATTGGGGAAATATTAGATGTACCTTTCGATCATCCGCGCGATCGCTCGGCTATGCGAAACTCAAAAGAGTATTACGAACTTCGCAACCATGCACTCAATTTCTTAGATCGCTATTTTACTCAAGATGAATAATTAAATTTAGCTAATCGTCTTTATCTTTACGTTCTTGCTTATTTTCCCGATCTGGTTTTTGCCGCCTGGAATCATCATTTTGCAAGTCATCGGTGATTTCGGGAGTTGGGGGGATTTCTTCATTTGTAGGTACAACTACATCAGGATTTTCATTAATCGGAGTTGGAGATTCTACAGGAGTTGGAGACTGCGAATTTTGGCGGCGGATTTCTCGCAACTGTTCCCGTAATGATGGCGAAGGAGTATCACTAGGAATGGGTGAATCGCTAACTAAGGGAGAAGGAGTAACAACAAAGGTGGAATCTGGCGTTGTTTGCCGCTCTTTGTTGGGTGTTGTGCTTAAACTTGGTGTAGGATTAGGACTAGATTCGACTTGAGGTGATATCGTCTCTCTAACTTCTGGTAAAGGTATGACAACAGGTACATTGGGTTGCTGCGAATAGTTGGATAAAACCCTACTCAAAGCCACACCCGAAATTGCTGCTAAAGCAACACCGCCACCAGCAAGCAACCAAGGAAAAGAGCGCTTTTTGACCGCCGGAATTGTTCTAGAAGTAGGTGCTACGCGGCGATCAGGTTTTTTGTGATGCTGGGGAATTAACGCAACAGTTGCTAGTGTCTGTGGAGTCACAGAAGTAGCTTTAATAGGGGCAGGAAGCAGCGCCAACCATTCGGAAATAGTAGCAGGACGGAACTTTGCATCTACCGCCATACCGCGCATTACAGCTTGACTTAGAGACTTACTTAGCTGGGGTTGCAAGTCAATAGGAGCAGGTAAAGGAAGGCGATCGCGCAAAGAAGCAGCTACAGGAACTTTGGCTGTAAGTAACGCATACATAGTTGCGGCTATTCCGTAAACATCGGTAGCGGGGGTACGGGGAGCTTGATAAAGATACTGTTCAATCGGTGCGTAACCTTCAGACACCATCCCTGTATGGGTTTGGGTTGAACCTGGTGTAAATTCTCTAGCAATGCCAAAATCAATTAAGACTACTTCTTCTGTACCTTGACGCAGAATAACGTTTTGCGGCTTAATATCTCGATGCAGTAAATTATTTTGATGTACTACTTGCAAAGCTGCGCCGATTTGCCTGATATAGTGAATTGCCTTTGCTTCTATAAGTGGTTTATCTGGAAATACTACCAAGTCTAAAGTTGCCCCTGGTATGTAATCCATTACCATGTAAGGCAATCCGTCTTCAATAAAAAAGTCACTGACTCGGACAATATTTGGATGGACGCAAGAGGCGAGTCTCCGGGCTTCGTCTTGAAACTGGCTTTGAAACTTGGCAAATTGGGCTTCGCGCCGCAGGGTGTCATTCAGGGTTTTAATTACTACTACCTGATTTAGATAGTGATGAGTAGCTTTGAATGTTATGCCAAAACCACCGCGCCCTAGTTCTTGTTCTAAGGTGTATTTTCCGCCCTGTAATGTTTTGCCAGCTATCATTAATTTTCAATTCTACGCTCTTTACATTTTACCCGGATCGCATTGGTCGCCGCTAAAACCTTTGCCCAATCCCAAATTGTACTTGACTTTCTCCGCGATCGTTGATGCCAAAATCTGCCCGTAATAATCCAATAGGCGATTTCACTCGCAAGCCTGCGCCGAGAGAAAAGCCCGTACCTGGCTTACTTCGGACTTCCGCAGGTTCCCCTAAGATCGTATCGCCCGAACCCAAATCTGTAGCAAAGTCGGCAAACAATACGCCCCCTACAGGCTGAAAAATTGGAAAGCGGTACTCCGCAGAAGCTAAAATATAAGAGCGTCCGCTACCAACTTCCGAACCTCCATAAGCTCTAACCGAATCAAGGCCACCTAAGTTAAAAGCTTCATAGGGTGGCAAATCGCCGATAATGGTTCCACCTTGGAGATTAAAAGCTAAGACTTCTATATTTCTTTTATTGAGTAATTGTACTGGAAAGTATTGAATATAGTTTGCTTGCAACCGATTCATTGTAATATCGCCTTGACCAATCGGAATTGATTGCTCGGTACTAAGACTAAGAATCGAACCTTGAGTTGGATTGCTACGGTCGTTGCGTTCGTCTTTAATGGCGCTAACTGATAGGGTGGTTAAGTCGTCAATTCCCGTACCGCTAAAAGAAAGCTGGTTGCCTAATTCGTCAGTCGGGGAAATATTACCATCGCGATCGCGGATACTAATGCGAGTATAGTTTATTCCTAACGACGTTTGCCAATCATCAATAGGTTTAGTAAGACTAAAACCACCGCCGTAACGTCCTTCGCGGGGATTGCTACCATTAGCTAAATCGATATTGCCGTCAAAAGTTGGTGATGTTCCCCGACGGCGAAATACATTAACTTCGTAACCTAGGCGATTTGGTTCGCTGGCGCGGTAAGGGCTTGTAAAGCTAGTTTCAAATTGCAAGTCACGGGGGCTAAATTGCAAGTCTACATCTACAGAATTATTAATGCCGCTAATATTAAAGTCTTGATAGTTGATCGTGCCATAAATTCCGGTATCATCGTCGTACCCACCCCCAGGACTTACACTCCGGGAAGGTTTTTCGGTGAGATCGTAAATGACATCAACTTGTTGACCTGTTTCGACTAAAGCAACGTTTACGTTTCTAAACAATCCTAATTGGTACAACTGTCGTAAATCTTGCTCAATCGTGAAACTTCTTGCTACATCCCCCGGCTTTAATCGCACTTCACGGCGCAAAAACTCCTCTGTAGTCCGGCTTTTAATGGGATTTCCTTCAGAGTCGGTAGGATTGCCATCTCGATTAAGAAAGCGGAATTTGACACTACTAACAATTCCTTCAGCCACGTCTATAGTTAGCACTCCTTGGGAATTGGGGTTTATTGCTAATACTTTGGCGGCTAAGTAGCCATTTTTGGCATACCATTTATTAATTTCAGCTTGGCTTTGGTTGATAGCTTCTGGGCTAATCTCTTGACCAATTTGGGGCTGAAAGAAGCCCAAGGCGACATTTTCTGAGAGTACATTTGCATTGCTTAGTTGAATAGCTTTTACTACTACAGGTTCCACCGCGTATACTACATCGATTCCAGTGGGGTTAGTAGTTGTGATTACTTGGGCGCTGACAAATAAACCCGTAGCTAAAATGGCTTGAATATCTGCTTGCAATTGGCTATTGCTAGTATCGCTTCCTTCACGAGTTGCGATCGCTTTCTTGGCGATTTCTTGCAATTCTTTCCTAACTCCAGTTACTTGAACCCCAGTAGCCAAAATAAATACATCGCCTTCTTGGGTAGGATCTACAGACTGTTTTAGTCTTACTTCTAAAGGCAATGCGATCGCACCATCACTGTAATTTAAGCTCAAAAGCACTGCTATGACAACTGTAGTATAAAAAATACGCATAGAATTAATTTACAAATATCCTTGCTTGGTAATAATTTTTGCTCAATTAAAAAGACGGGGCGATTCGTTGAGGAGAGAATCACGGTAAACAATCCGTACATATCTTACTCCAGCCAAGACTCCTAAGTCTAGCTGAACTCGAAGATCGATGTAGGTGTAAGCCCTACCCGCCAGGTTCAGGCGTGACCCCCTATCTGTCCATACCGAGTAAGCTCGATTCTTACAGAGTAAAGCTGGAAACAGGGCGCAACCAGACAACTGTTATGGGTTGACACTGGCGCTAATGGGAAGTTCTCACGGTGAAACAGAGTCTAGAAAAGTGACTTATTAATAGGCAAGGCATAACTTAAAAACCTTGACCTCATCAGAGTCAAAACCTGCTGCATCTTCGTCTTAATAGCAGCATGAACCTAGGGTTTCTGATGGTCAAATTGACTCCACCTAAAAGAACAATCAATCATCTGAGGGAACGAATAAAAACGAGTCAAAGGTCTAGGGGTGGTCGAACCCCAAAGTAGGTACGACGAGATACGGAATTCCTTTGATTCGGGTAGGATGCGGCGTAATTGCCGCAAGGTAGTCAGAAAACACTTAATGGAGTACGCGAATGATTAGGCACAGCGATAACGCCAGTGAATCTTGGAAAATTTTACCTTGGAAGCAATTCCGGCGTAATTTATTCCGCCTACAACGGAGAGTGTTTAAAGCAGTTCAAGCAGGCGACAAGCGCAAAGCAATGTCCCTTCAAAAACTTATTTTGAAGTCCAAAGCGGCTAGATTATTGGCAATTCGTCAAGTAACTCAGCTAAACGCTGGAAAGAAAACAGCAGGCATTGACGGTAAAAAGTTCCTCACATTTGAGGAGCGCTTTGAACTAGAAGAACTGCTGAAAGCATCTAGTAGCGACTGGAAACACCAGAAACTGCGTAGTATTCCTATCCCTAAAAAGGATGGTAGTACCAGAATGCTTAAAATCCCTACTATGGCGGATAGAGCTTGGCAATGCCTCGTAAAATATGCCTTAGAACCAGCGCACGAAGCAACCTTCCACTCCAGGAGTTACGGTTTCAGACCAGGGCGTTCTGCACATGATGTTCAGAAAATCCTTTTTAGCAACCTAAATTCAAATGGCAATGGAATCAATAAGCGAGTCATCGAACTCGACATTGAAAAATGCTTCGATAGGATAAGCCACACAACCATAATGGATAACCTTATTGCCACTAAAGGCATAAAATCAGGGATATTCCGATGCTTAAAAGCCGGAGTAAACCCTGAATTTCCAGAACAAGGAACACCCCAAGGTGGCGTGGTTAGTCCACTATTAGCCAATATCGCACTCAATGGAATAGAAGATATACACAAATCAGTACGGTACGCCGACGATATGGTGATAATTCTAAAACCTGAAGATAACGCGACTGAAACTTTGGATAGAATTAGCCAGTTTCTAGCCAGCAGAGGAATGAAAGTAAGTGAGAAGAAAACTAAGCTAACCGCTACGACAGATGGTTTTGACTTCCTAGGCTGGCATTTCAAAGTGCAGAGCAACGGAAAATTTAGAAGCTTTCCCTCAGCGGAGAACTTCAAGAAATTTCGCCAGAAGGTAAAAGCAATCGTCAACTGCTCGAATTATGGTTCTAAGGTAAAAGCTGAAAAGCTCGCACCAATAGTTAGAGGCTGGAGAAATTACCATAAATTCTGCAAGATGGACGGGTCACGGTTTTCGCTGTACCACATTCAAAACAGAACATTCAAGGTATTTAACAGGGAGACGAAACAAGACCGCCACTCTAGTAAGAATTTATTAGATAAAGCGTTCCCCAGCGTCCCTTACTCCGAAAACAAGTTCGTCAACGTTAAGGGTAATAAATCACTCTATGACGGGGATATAGTTTACTGGAGCGAACGCAACAGCAAATTATACGACGATAACACCTCTAGAGCCTTAAAACGGCAAAACCATACGTGCGGACACTGTGGGATGAAGTGTATCAACGATGAGCAGGTACACTTACACCACATGGACGGGAATCATAGCAACTGGAAAATTAAAAATTTAGTCGCCATACATGAATCCTGTCATATCTACATCCATATGGGCAAAAGGGTAATTCCCTAAGAATATCGGAAGCTGGATGCGGTGAAAGTTGCACGTCCAGATTTAAGAGAGAGAGGCGCGGGATAATACCCGCCCTCGACTCTACCAAATCTAATCGCCCTAAAAGCGTAGATTAAATGTAGTATTTAACCCAAACCTTTCTTTTATTCGTTTAAATGTCCAAAAACTCTAAATTTCGATTACTTTGCCTCAGTAATGGTCATGGAGAGGATATTATTGCTGTGCGTATTCTACAGGAACTACGCCAAATCTCAAGCAAGCTCAATATTTCGGCTCTACCTTTAGTTGGTGAAGGTAAAGCATACTTTGCCGCAGATATTCCGGTGATTGGCTCGGTACAAGCTATGCCCTCTGGTGGTTTTATTTACATGGATGGACGACAATTCGTCCGCGACTTACAAGGAGGTTTGTTGCAGTTAACCTGGACTCAACTTAAAGCTATGCGTACTTGGGTAAAAGATGGCGGTGGCATGGTTTTAGCTGTAGGAGATATCGTACCATTGCTTTTTGCTTGGTGGAGCGGTGCTAACTATGCTTTTGTGGGTACAGCTAAATCTGAATACTACGTGCGCGATGGAGAAGGGAATTCGCGCCAAGAAAGTCGCCTAGCAAGTTTTTTAGGGTTAAATAGCTCTGTTTATTTGCCTTGGGATCGCGCTCTAATGATGAACTCGCGGTGTCAATCAGTGTTTCCTAGAGATACGCTCACAGCCAAGATGTTGCAACAATGGCAAATTCCTGTTTTTGACTTAGGCAATCCCATGATGGACGGACTTAAACCTGTTCAACCTTTGCAAATATCCTCAAAGGCAGACTTGACGGTTGTGTTGCTCCCCGGTTCTAGAGTGCCGGAAGCTTACGAGAATTGGCAACAAATTTTAGGGGCAGTTTTTAGTTTAATTGAAACTTATAGCGATCGCTCTTTGTTATTTTTGGGAGCAATTTCTAGTCAGGTAAATCTAGATACTTTAGCTCAAATTCTTGTCCAGGCTGGCTTCTGTACCTTAAACAACAAAACATTTAACTATAAAAATGCCTCTATTGTTTTAACTCAAACTGCTTACAATGAGTGTTTGGCAAGAGGAGAAATTGCGATCGCTATGGCGGGGACAGCTACAGAACAATTTGTTGGACTTGGTAAAAGTGCGATTACTTTTCCCGGTAATGGCCCACAGTTCACCTATGCTTTTGCGGAAGCTCAAAGCCGTCATTTAGGTTCATCAATAATTTTATTAGAGCATCCAAGCCAAACCGGGGAAGCGGTAAAATCTTTATTAGGGGACAGCGATAGATTAGTTAAAATTACCGAAAACGGCTATAAACGCATGGGAACACCTGGCGCAGCGCGTCGGATTGCCGAACGGTTAATTGAACAATTTGAGCAAAGTAATTAGCTATTTTTTGTTGGATGCGATCGCTCTTTTTATTAAATTTCAGTTATTTACAATAGAAAGCGCGATCACATCTTTTGGACTACAACACGCGGAAAATAAAAGGATAGCGGAAGGCTACATCAAAATTAATTAAAGTTTGGTAGACAGCGAAAGCTGCTAATCCCCAATGAAAGAGAAAATAAACGGGAAAAAGTATAAACCCAAGTAAACCAAAAGTGACAAAGGTAATTGCGCCAACCACCAACCCATAAAGCCAAACGTTAAAATGGAAGTTAATCGCTTCTTTGGCGTTCTCTTTTACCACTGGATCGCTAGATACAAGCATAATTGCGATCGGTATGCCCACAGATACTAATGCAGCGCTAAAAAATATTGAGCCGTGAGCTAGTGCTGAAAGTAGTTTTCGCTGATCTGCATCGTACATAATAATAATGACCTCTTTAAAAATAAGTTTTTTCTGGTTTTCAACCTATATTACCGCTCGTTACCCGAAAAGCAAGCTCGTTCTCGCTTTTACTCTAATTTTTGACTCCTGTAACATCCTACTAGCTAACCTTCATGATATCCACTGACCTTGAGGCGGAATTGCAAACAGCCGTTGAGCATAGACGCAATTTTGCAATTATTTCTCACCCCGACGCGGGTAAAACTACGCTCACAGAAAAACTCTTGCTATACGGGGGTGCAATTCACGAAGCGGGAGCCGTCAAAGCTCGTCGAGCGCAGCGTAAAGCAACTTCTGACTGGATGGCGATGGAACAGCAACGGGGTATTTCGATCACTTCTACAGTATTGCAATTTGAGTATCACAATTGTCAAATCAATCTGCTCGATACTCCCGGACACCAAGACTTTAGTGAAGATACTTATCGTACTCTAGCGGCGGCGGATAATGCTGTGATGCTAATTGACGCAGCCAAAGGTTTAGAACCGCAAACGCGCAAGTTGTTTGAAGTTTGTAAAATGCGAAAGTTGCCGATTTTTACTTTTGTAAATAAGCTTGATCGCCCAGGACGAGAACCCCTGGAATTATTAGACGAAATTGAGCAAGAATTAGGCTTACAGACCTATGCTGTAAATTGGCCCATTGGTACAGGCGATCGCTTTAGAGGTGTATTTGACCGCCGCAACGAGCAAATTCATCTCTTTGAACGTAGCGCTCACGGTAGCCGCGAAGCTGTTAGCACGGTGATAGATTTGGGAAGCCCGCGCATTGAACAGCTACTAGACCAAGACTTATATCATCAATTTAAAGACGATTTAGAGCTAATAGAAGGCATTGGGCCGGAGCTAGATAGTACGTTAGTCCACCAAGGGAAAATGACCCCAGTGTTCTTTGGTAGCGCCATGACGAACTTTGGCGTAGAGCTATTTTTAGATACTTTCCTCGATTACGCGCTCAAACCTGGCGCTCGTAATAGCAATTTGGGAGAAATGCAGCCTACTTACCCAGAGTTTTCGGGGTTTGTATTTAAGCTACAAGCGAATATGGATCCCAAACACCGCGATCGCGTAGCATTTATTCGCGTCTGTACGGGAAAGTTTGAAAAAGATATGACAGTGAGTCATTCCCGTACTGGTAAAACGATTCGCTTATCTCGTCCGCAAAAATTATTTGCTCAAGATCGAGAATCTATTGATTATGCTTATCCTGGCGATGTAATTGGTTTAAATAATCCTGGCGTATTTGCGATCGGCGATACAATTTATAACGGACAAAAGATAGAATACGAGGGAATTCCAAGCTTTTCTCCCGAAATCTTCGCAAGCTTGCGTAATCCAAATCCTTCTAAATTTAAACAGTTTCTCAAGGGTGTTTCAGAATTGCGTGAAGAAGGTGCGGTACAAATTATGTATTCCGCCGATGAAATGAAGCGCGAACCGATCTTAGCGGCGGTAGGACAACTACAATTTGAAGTAGTACAATTTCGCTTGCTGCAAGAATACGGTGTTGAAACGCTGTTAGATTTATTGCCTTATACTGTAGCTCGTTGGGTAACGGCGGGTTGGGAAGTTTTGGAAAAAGCCGGACGATTGTTTAATAGCGTTACCGTCAAAGATAGCTTAGGGCGACCAGTATTGTTATTTCGCAATGAATGGAATTGTCAGCAGGTAGAAGGTGATTGCCCAGAACTAAAGTTAAGTGCAACTTCGCCTTTACTTTCTAGTCAACCTCCTAATAATCCTAGTTAATACAAGGTTTTCATCTTATTACTATTGCCAAAAGTAGCTACTTTTGGCAATTTTTTTAAAAAACTATTTTGCGGACATGAAAAGCTTCAGCATATTTATCTGGGGCATTTGATTCTATACCTCGGATTCTCAAAATTGCTAAAAAAGTTTCTTCGCTAAACCATTGTTTATCTTTTTGGGATGGAAAGCTATCAATTAAATGTTTAATTTTGGCTTGGCAAATAGAGCTTTCTAAAGGAACAAAAAAACTAGGATTACCTAGATCCCCATCATATTTAGGAATTTCATACTCTAGAATTAAATGGTTTCTAAATGTGTTCCAGGTCAGAGCGGAAATTAAACGATGATCTTGATGAGCATCACTATTATAATGGGTAAATATTAGATCAGGATTGAAAGTTTGTTTTATTTGCTCAAAAGCCTCTTTAACTTCTGTGGCAATAAAAGGCAAGTATCCATCTTTAAAACTTTTAATTATGATCTGCTTTTGAGCAACATCCGCTAAAAATTTACTTGCACTACAAATAGCTTCTCTCTCTCTTTCTAGACTAGCACTAAAAATTACCCATTGAAATACAATATTTGGGTACTGTTCTACTAATTTTAAAATCGTCCCTCCACAACCAATTTCTATATCATCGCTATGAGCGCCCAGACACAATACTTTATAAGCTAAACCTGGCTTTTCCGCAAATTTTAAATTGAGCATACTAACGACCAACTGTACATTTAATAGGTTAGTCTATCGCTGCACACTGATTGCCAACAAATTTTCTATACTACTTACTTATTGACTTAGACTAGCTGCTGTTAGTTTTTTATTGTGTTTCCATACTTCCCAAGGAGCGTTACCTTGAGCAAACATATCTTCTAGTTGCTGCTTCTCTTTAAAAGTATCCATACAAGCCCAAAATCCATTGTACTCGTAAGCAAAAAGTTGTTCTATATTGATTAGTCTGTGAAAAGGTTCATTGACTAATTCTTCTTTATTATTGATATAATCAAATATTTCGTTTTTTAGGATAAAATATCCTCCATTAATTCTTAGGTTAGCTTGATTTACATCTCTTATTTGCGTTACTATCCCATTTTCCTGAGTAGAAATTAAATGAAAGCTTTGAGATGGTCTTACGCTCAAAAAACCAGCTATCTTGTCTATAAAATAAAATTTTTCTATAGCTTCAGGCAAAACTAAATCTGTAAGACCATCACTATAGTTTGCTAAGAAAACTTCTTCGTTTTCTAAGTGTTTTTGAACAAACTTTAATCTTTGACCAATATTTGAATGTAGCCCCGTATCAACAAAAGTTATATTCCAATCGTGAATATCAGTACTTAATAGTTGTACTTTTTCTCCATTAATTAAAGTGAAATCATTAGAAGTACATTCATTATAATTTAGAAAATAACTTTTAATTAAGTCAGCTTTATAACCTAGACATAGAATAAAATCTTTGTGTCCGTAGTGTGCATAATATTTCATTACGTGCCAAAGTATTGGTCTATAGCCAATATGAACTAACGGCTTAGGTATAGCATCCGAA
>QQTW01000200.1_pt1 | contig 35236 bp, 38 predicted proteins | sample 1904831 | NCBI WGS metagenome assembly QQTW01 (sample SAMN09435610, study PRJNA476489) | Subsurface metagenome, whole genome shotgun sequencing project.
ACTGAATCCAGAAGCCAATCCAGCCAATAAGACGAAGCTCCCTGGCAATTGCTTGCAGCGATGAAGCAGGCGATCGGGAGCTAGATTTATCAAACATATTTATCCCTAGCGTGCATCCCTAATATAGATTCTTATCACACTTATTAAATTCATTACAGCACTAAGGGAAGTATGTAGTCGGAAGTCGAAATTAGCTTTCAAACCACTCATTACTGGAAAGACGCTTCGGACATCGCCTCAAGCCTCAAGCCTCTCACCTCTTCCCTTAACCACCAACTACTAAATTGACCTCTACTCATGGCATGATTCTAATAAATTTTGAGTGAAGTTTAGCAGACATACCAGCGTTAAACGTATAAAATTGCCTAAACTGCACCCCTGAGCAGAGCATCTAGTAAACACGAGCAATCTGCTGTAGCCGCTAACAACGGTACGTTTAATTACGAAATGCTCAACTCAAGTGCTGTTATGGTTCAATTTCCGGGAATTAGTGGGTTAAAGAAATGAGACTTGAGGATATCTATCAGTTTTTTCAAAATCCTCCTCCGACTTACTTAAGTCAGGAACTAGCTGTATGTTATGTTTTGTCAGTCTTGTTACAAGGCGAATCCTATGGTACAGAGCTAATTCAAAAACTGGAGAGCGAACACCCCCATTATCGGCTTTCTGATACTGTGTTATATAGCGCACTCAAGTTTCTGGAAGACGAAAAGGCGATCGTCGGTTACTGGAAGAAAGTTGAAGGGCGCGGTCGTCCTAGACGGATGTATCAAATTAGTCCAGAGTGGAGCGAGCAAGCTCAAAGTCTGGCGCGCCTTTGGCACGACTACATGAATCAGGTGATTAAGTAGTCCAATACGATGAAAACAAGGCTTGTGGGTTGCACTTCCACAGCCCTTTAAATAACCTACAAACTATACTTAGGTTAGGTGCGATCGCGGATTATTTCCACTCCTTACCAACTTCTGTTAACTAAAGTCAGGTATTTGGTTTATCCCTACTACCTAAAAGCCACTTAGTTCATGCCGAAAAAATTTCCGCGATCGATGTAATGTAAAATTTGACCTCAAATACAGCTGTTAAGCAGGAGGATACTTAGTAGTATTTTAAACATAAAATTAGACAAAAAGTAGGGTATATTTCCGTAAGCAACTCAATGAATAATTGATCGAGCAGCCATTCTTTACAAACTAGCTATGAACTCTACTATTCTCGCGTCTACCTTGCTGCTGACTTTATTGTCGTGTGTGGGGCTATTTTTCTTCATTCGCGCCTCTACTAAAGACCGTACACAACAAGTCAAATTCGTATCAGACTCTTCTGAAACTTCATTGATGACTCAGTTGCAACAATATATGCAGCAGCGTTCTTACCAGGTAACTAGAGTAGATGCAGAGAATAACTCTGTTACGTTTGAAGGCTTTGTTAGACCGAGCGTTTTTCTAGCAATTTTTCTCTCAATCCTAGCGGCGGTTGGATTTCTTTGTCTAGCACTCGTTTGGTCGATACTTTTTCCCAGTTGGAGCCAGGTTTTTCTAAGTTTAGTTTTCCTCTCACCTGCTGCTGGTATATTCTATTGGAAAAAAGCGGCTCGGAACGAGCAGGTATCCCTCAAACTAGAGAATACCAGCAGTGAACAGCAGCAAAGTCAAGTTACTGTCATTGCCCATCGAGATGAAGTGATTGAAATGGCGCGATCGCTTAAATTAAAATCTGCCGAATAATCGGTTTTGCGAGGCAAAAATTAAGGGGGAAGTTGATGCTTCCCCCTTAATTACTCCTCGTCCCATACTGGCGTGAAAAACTTGCTTTTAGCTACACTCTATAGTCGCGTCATGACACGATTATTAAGAATATTCTCAACGCCTATGTTATCGCGCTTGATTTGTAAGCAGTACCTGGCTGCACTACTTAAGTGCAGCCACCAGTTCCTTCTCTGGGGGACTCTCTAACACCCGCAGAGAAGGAAACAAGAAATGATTCTCTTCCACATACTGCGCCCCAAAAAGCCCCTTTTCTGCCCAGAAATATCGGTCTGTTGTATGTTCGTTGCGTTTAACAAGCAGTAGTGCTGGTGGTAGAATACCTTCTGCTTGAATAAACTTCCGAGCAGCTGTCACGGGTTTTTCTTCGCCACTCTCAATGCTATATTGAGGCACATGCTCGAGGATGCGGCGTCCTTCTTGGCGACGACGACTTTTACGCTTCCGTCTCCTTGCCAACCTCTTTCCCTCCTCTATTTAGCTAAAAAATTGTATTTATATTTACAAAATCAGTCGCCAGTATATCGGTTTGAGTTATGAAAATCAACTTATGTTAAGTTTTTGATACAAATTTAAGTGAAGATAAAAATGGCTAGTTTAGGCTACAAGTGCGATACAACCAAAAACAAGCAACTATTTCAGCAATTACTTTATATTGATTTTTGTATTTTAAAATAAAGTAAAACTCCGCTGTTATTACTTTGGTTCAAACTCGAACAAATTGTAATTACTTACTCTAAAAATCAAATATCAAACTTTTTTCCTGTAGAGTGGTAGGTTACAGCATCCGTGACTTAGAAGAATTCAGAATTAAAAACTCTCCGGGGCATCCTTGCGCTCCCTCAGCCCCCTGGGCCCCCTCAGCTCTATGTTGACTCCAGCAATCCTAATTCCCGACCCCTTCTGATGTTAATGTCTGCCAGTCCTGAATTTATTTCTCTATGTCGCTCACAGGTTGCCTCACTTACCCAAGGTTTGGGAGCGGCATTAAGCGTTGTGTATTTAACAGAAAGATTGATAGAGGAAGGGACTGCTCAAGATAAGTTAATTCCAGTAGTAGCTTACCCAGAAACAGCACTTAGGTGGGAAGAGTGGCGATCGCTTGGAGCGTTACTACCATCCGCAAAGCTAGGCGAGAATTTGCCGCGATTGAGTTCAAAAACTATTTCAGAAAAGGCATCGAAAACAGTTCTGTCATCACCAGAATTGACAGATGAGCCGCAACCGGATGAGATGAATCACTCTCTGCTACCGAGTCGGCAAGTCGTTTTACCACTGATGCATGAAGGTGTGTTGATGGGGTTGCTGGTAACAAGTAGGGAAGACAGAGCATGGAATGAGCAAGAGCGCAATGAAATTGAAAGGGTGGCTCAAACTCTGACGTTTGCTAGGTTAATGGATCGGCGACGGGAGTGGGTAGAGCAGCAGCTGAGTCAACAACGACGGCTGCAAGCGCAGCAACGCGATTTGCTGGATAACTTGTTGCACCAGTTTCGCAATCCTTTAACAGCATTGCGGACGTTTGGGAAACTGCTCCTAAAGCGGTTAGTTCCAGGCGATGCTAACCGTGCCGTAGCAGATAACATTTTACGGGAAAGCGATCGCCTCAATGAGTTACTGCAACAGTTCGATCGGGCGATAGATCTGAGTGTAGAAGATTTAGAATCAATCAAATCCCTACCTCCAGCTTCTCCTGTGATGGAGGCGACAGTTGAACCACTCACTCCACCACTACCTTTGTTACTGAAGGCTGAAGGTAGCATCTCTTTATGTGCAGTAGCTGATGTGTTAAAACCGCTTTTGGCTTCAGCTATAGCGATCGCGCAAGAACGAAATTTGGATTTACAAGCAGATATTCCGGCGAATTTGCCGCAAGTTCGCGCAAACCCCAAAGAATTACGCGAGGTGTTGAGCAATCTGATCGACAACGCTTTGAAGTATACCCCTGCTGGCGGCAAAATTTATATTCAAGCTGGGCTTGAGCAAGATCAAATGCTGGGAATTGCCATCAGCGATACAGGAATGGGAATTCCCCCACAAGATTTAGAGCATATGTTTGAGCGACATTACCGAGGTGAAAAAGCAGATTCAGAAATTCCCGGTACTGGTTTGGGATTGGCGATCGCTAAAGAGTTAATCGAGCAAATGCAGGGGAAAATACAAGTTTTCAGCCCGGCTCAATGGCATCCAGACTCAAATATTGGTGCTGGAACTACTGTTATTATCTGGCTAAAAATGATGAATTATGAATGATGAATTATAAAGTTTTCAGCATTCATAATTCATCCTTCAGCATTTTGTAAAGCAAACCAATTACTACTGCTGGCATTTCCAGATGTGGTAGAACACCTGCATTTGCGATCGCTTCAAACGCTTGAACTGCTTGTGGATTTAGCTTTGCTAGTCGCCGCCCTAAATTAACACTGGTAAATTGTGCTTGTTCTCCCCACAGCATCACTGTAGGTATGGCCAGTTGTGGCAGATATAAAGCCAGATCGAAGTAAAGATCTCCCTTTAAAAAGGCAAGGGCGGCATATTCTGCGTTAGGTTGTTGTGCTGAAGCTAGATAAGCCTCTACCATTTCTTCAGAAACACGCTCTGGGAGAGCAAACAGAAATTGCATCAAAAAATTACGTACAGCAACTGCATTTTCAGCCCCCAAAGCATAAATTAAGCGATCGACTAGAGGTGTGGAAATTAGCTGTAGCGGTAGCCTACGCCCCGCCCCTTGCCCAAAGTCATCAAACCCGGATGGACATACTAGCAACAATTTCTGAAATAAATCCGGTTGTTGAATCGCAAGGCGAATAGTGAAAGCTGCTGTCAGGGAAGACGCTACTACAGTAACTGGAGTCCGACAAGTTTTTTGAATAAACTCTGCTATCGTCTGGAGATAATCAGCAATTTGGTAATTCCGAACTGGATGGGCTGATTCTCCCCAACCGATTAAGTCAGGGGCTAACACGCGGTAGTTATTAGTAAAAGCTGGGTAAACTTTAGACCATTCATAAGCCGAAGCACCGCCGCCAAAGTTATGGAGGAAGATCAACGCTGGTAATTCCTCATTCTTAGGGACTGGCGTGTAATAGACCATTGACCCTAGTGAGGTTGCGATCGCTTGTTTGCCAAAGCCTGGTGGTTGAAACTCATTCATAAAATTTTGTCATTTGTCCTTTGTTATTTGTCATACCCTACGGTCAGGGCTTCGCCCTATGTACAAATGACACGAAATCTAAGCGCTATGTGCGCGTAGGGTTGAGTTAATTACCCTTTCGCTCACTAGTTTTACAATTACCAGTTTTCAGTTATCATTGTTCACTGTTGCGATCGCTGTATTTTAATCTTTTTCCTATTCATTTAATTTGATGCGACAAATTCTCAAAAAAAACCTCTTTTTTTGCCTTTAGGTACTTTACTTTAAATAATTTTAGAGGTACCATTTAATAATGGTAATCCGTGCGATTTTAAAATTTACTTTTATATTTCCATTATAAAGTAAACTATACCACGAACTGCATCTAGTTTCAACCCTTTTAAATAGTTGAAATTTTCAACATCTACCTGAGAAAATTTTCTTTGTTCAACAAGTAGAGACGCGATATATTGCGTCTCTACAAACGGTAACTGTAAAACTAGTAACTGTTTAAATTATCGTTAAAATGCAGTGACCGGACGGGCACTTGGAGGCAAGCAAATCATGAACGTTGCGATCGTTGGCTGTGGGTATGTCGGTACTGCTGTCGCTCGTCATTGGCATCAGGATAATCAATTCCACATCACGGCAACAACCACAACCAAGGAACGTGTTAGCGAACTTGAGCAAGTGGCACAGCGAGTAATAGTGATCAAAGGTGACGATGAAACTGGACTCAAATCAGTTGTCCAAGACCAAGATCTGATCCTTCTGAGTGTCGCCCCTACACGCTCATTGGATGGCAACAGCTACGAACAAACTTACCTGCATACTGCCAAAAATATTGTTAAGGCATTGCAGCAAGCTCCAACCGTGAAGCAGCTAATTTATACAGGTAGCTACTCTGTCTATGGAGAGAAAAATGGAGCATGGGTAGATGAAGAGTCACCCCTAACACCTGCAAACCAAAATGGTGAAATTCTAGCTGAGACAGAGCAAGTGTTGATGGCAGCATCGAGTGAAAATCTGAAAGTTTGCATCCTCCGCTTGGGTGGAATTTACGGACTTGGACGCGAGTTGACTAAGATATTCAGTCGAGCTTTTGGTACTACTCGTCCTGGTACTGGTGAAGATTTTACCAATTGGATTCACTTAGATGACATTGTTGGGGCTGTGGACTTTGCCGCATCCGAGAAATTGCAGGGTATTTACAATTTAGTAATCAAAGATCCGCAATCTAGCCGCGATTTGCTCGATCGCTTGTCGGAACAGCACGAGCTACCAAAGGTGATGTGGAATCCTTCAGAACGGCAAGTTCGTCCCTACAACACACGGGTATCCAATCAAAAAATCGAAGCCGCAGGCTACAAATTCATTCATCCTGAAATTATGTTGTGATATCAGGTAAAGGCGGTTTTGATGAAAATCTTTGTTATCAACCAATATCTAACTTAAACCCGCCCTTATAAGTTGTATGGGTATTTGCTTGGACTCAATCCTGATTTTGCTGGCTGTCATCTGACAAGTGGAATTGTTCAAACGTCAAGTTATGAAAAGCTCCCAACTCGTCATATTTAATCGTGACTTGTTGCATATAAGTTGGATTTACGAGCCAATTAACAGCAATTGCGATCGCCATCCCAACTTTCACTTTACCAGGACAACTCAAAGAAATACCGTCGGGAAAAAAGAAAGTTTCGTTTCCTTCTATTGCCCAGTGTAGCTGAGTTGGAAGGGCAGGAGAAACTTTTAAATCGGGTGTCATTGTCTGTCTGGTGCCGATCCAATCTCCACTCAATTTTCGTTCAGCAGTAAGATTGAGTTCAGAAGACCAAAACTTACTAGGACTTGTTGCATCTTCACGAATACTCAACATCTTGGTTAAATTGCTGCCATCTTGATAAGCGACAACTATACTATGCCTTATGTCTTCGTGGCGAAAAAATAATTCTACGGCAAATAGCGTTCCGGGTTCTAGCTGTTTCGAGTTAAAAGCACCCGCACCCTGTTCAAAGAAAATAGATCTGAGCGAAGGTTTATAAAGCTGCCAAGTTTTTTCCTCTTTTCTGCCGTCAGCATAAGTATAGCGATTGGTGTGAGTAATTTCAGTCTGTTCGCTATTACTCCGGAAACTCCTAACACATTGAAACGAATCTGTTACCTCTCTAGAGGGAGAATAGATTGTCCAAATTCCGTGCCAATCATTCAAATGTTTAGCACAGAAATTATTCCAGTTTTGCTCTTTAATATCCATCAGCAAACTCAACTTCTTTTTTGTCTATCATCTTGAATGGTGTGATGACACAACTCAATTGACTGCAAAAAGTCTTAATGCTCAAACTTAAAGGCGTTTATGCAATGCTAACGCAGTAGTAGAGATACATTTGTTGTCTGCATCTGACATTTACTAATAATAGATATATAGCAATCTCATTTGACTAGTGAAAAATTATTGGTGGTTGGTAACACTCAACATTCAACTGTCAACTGTCATACAGGCTATCTTTACAAACACTGCACGGATGAAGACGAATCATGACCCAAAAAAATCGCTCTCAATGGGATGCTGGTAGATTTTTCCAAACCCTAGCTTATTTTGATATCATCCCTGGTTTGGGTTGGCTGAGGCAATTACTCCAATCAAACACTAAGGATAATGAAAATAAACCTATCGGGAAAAAAATGGGAGTAGTATTAGTAGCTGGGGCTACGGGTGGTGTTGGTAAGCGAGTAGTGCAAAAATTGATAGACAAAGGTTATCAAGTGCGATCGCTCGTCCGAGATATCGACAAAGCCAAGGCAAACCTTGACAAAAATACAGAATTGTGCGTTGGAGACATTACTAAGCCAGAGACTCTAACTGACGAAATGATGGCAAACGTCCAAGCTGTTGTGTGTTGCACGGCGGTGCGGGTACAGCCAGTTGAAGGAGATACCCCAGATCGGGCAAAATACAATCAAGGAATTAAATTCTACCTCCCTGAAATTGTCGGCGATACTCCAGAAAGGGTGGAATATCAGGGAGTGAAGAACTTAGTTGATGCTGCTGCTAAACATTTGAGTAAAGCACCCGCTACTAAAAAAGTAATATTTGACTTTACCAACCCATCAGCCGACTTGCAGCAAATTTGGGGTGCCGTAGATGATGTCGTTATGGGTGGAGCAAGTGAGAGTAATATCCAATTAGTCGAAGGTACGGCTTTATTTGCGGGGAATGTTTCAACTGCAAACTCTGGGGGATTCGCTTCTATCAGAACCAAAAATTTTGACTCGCCATTGAATTTATCTGGATATGAAGGTGTAGAACTACGGGTGAGAGGAGACGGTAAGCGTTATAAGTTCTTCCTGCGTACAGAAACTAAATGGGATGGCATTGGTTATTCTTATTCCTTCGACACCGTAGCCAACGAGTGGATAACGGTGTGCGTTCCTTTTGACCAGTTGATTCCGGTATTTCGTGCTAAGACTTTACAAGACTGTCCTGCGATCGACAAGAGTAAAATTTACTCGTTTCAGCTAATGCTGAGTAAGTTCGAGTATAACAGCGAATTGAACCCGAATTTTTCGCCTGGTGGCTTTGTTTTGCAAGTAGAATCAATTGCGGCGTATGGCGGTGCAGCGTTACCTCAATTCGTGCTAGTTAGTTCAGCTGGGGTAACTCGTCCTGGCCGTGCTGATATAAATTTAGAAGAAGAACCGCCAGCAGTACGTTTGAACGACCAACTTGGGGGAATTCTCACCTGGAAGTTGCGGGGAGAGGACAGTGTAAGACAAAGTGGAATTCCTTACACCGTCATCAGACCGTGTGCATTGACTGAAGAAATAGGAGTGAAGGAATTAATTTTTGAGCAAGGCGATAATATTAAGGGTAAAGTCAGCCGGGATTCTATTGCTGAACTTTGCATTCAAGTGTTGGAACAACCCAAAGCGTGTAATGTGACTTTTGAGGTAAAAGAAAAACAGGATAGCCATCGATCTAACGACTGGCAGAGTTTATTCGATCGCCTGCAAAGCGATCGTTAGAATGTAGCCAAGATGCCATCAGCCATGCGAAAAAACAATAAACTGAAAATAACAGCAATGCTTGCGATCGCTATGCTGTTGGTAATTCTTGCCTGGGTTAGCTTAACTCCTGAATTTGCCTTATCTCAGCAAGCTGAATCGCGGATTAATAACTTAGAATTCGATCTGAGGAATATTGAATCGAGGCTGGGCCAGATTGAGTCTCAGCTAGGACAATCTGCTAGATCTGTGTCTCCTACGACAGTTACTCCAAATAATCAAGTAAGAAACCGACAGTTAGCACGATTGCAATCCTTCGATAAGTTAGCTAATCTAGCGATCGAAACAAGGCAGGATCTGAAGCAATTAGAGGCGCGTGTTGCCAAGCTAGAGTCAAGAATAGCACCTGGTAACACCCGCTAAAGCTCGCGGTAAAACTTGTAGAGTAGTATTCTCGTTACCAGGCTCCCGCCTGGTAAGAATGTTTCACAGTTTCTGACTCTAAATTTTTAACGTAGCCCACAACACATTTTTTTTCACTATAATAGAGAAAGAACAGCATGGGGCTTTAAAGGTTTCGACAGGTTGGCGAAGGCTGCTCCGTGATTCAGGTCGAGAGTGAGTCTCCTCTCGCAAATCAAAGGCTCAAAAAAACGTAACTGCGAACAACATCGTAGCATTTAAGCGTCAGGCAGTAGCTGCCTAAAAACCTCTCAAAGGTACGCTTGTCCATAGTTCGACTCCGTTAAGGACTATAGACCAACCCCCAACGGATGCTCTAGCAAGTTTTCTCCGATTGGCTTGCTAGCTAAGATTAGACCGGAGCATCCCATCGTTCGGGATAAAGAACGATTCCCGCCTTGAGGATTAGATAGGCTAAACCTGTGAATGAACGGTGGGTTAATACCCAATTTGGACACGGGTTCGATTCCCGTAAGCTCCATTTAAATCATCATTCTAGAATCCACCTTAGTACTAAGGTGGATTTATTTTGTAGATTTATTTTTTTGCTTTAAAGCTCAAAAGCATTGCTTTGGCTACCGCAAAAATACAGATATTGTCAAACAAGCTTTGAATTATTCAGTAATCTTCACCAAGAAAATGTGTTGTTGCTTATGGCAAGGTTAATTTAACAAACTAAGGTTTGTAAAAATCATCCGGGTTGTCAATATTGCTGTGTTCGCTATTGAGATTTTTTCTATGAAGTTACAATCTAACGTCTTTAAGTTTCCTCTGTGGCAATTTCTAAACCAGCCCCTGTTTAGTTCCAGAACTAGACTTATACTTAATCCGCGCCTGTTTGAAACAGTATATAGAATTCAATTACTAGAACGCTGTTGGGATAAAGAATATGACTCAGAGGATAGTTATTTTAATATGTAGAATTATGCCAATATGCTAATACTTTGAAGCCAAACTTTCTTGAATGCATAGAAAGCAAAATTTAATATAATTTGCCGGCTATGAGCATTTTAAATCTTGCTTGAAGCTTGCTATATGTGAGGGGTAAGGTGTCAATCTTACCCTTTTTGCTTATTCAGTTTATATTTTTACGCTCTCGTGCGACCTCGAATCGCACAATAGGATTGTTATTGTATCAGTATTAATAAGGCAGCAGCCCCAATACAACTAGTTCTCAGGTAGAACCTCTAAACTAGAACTAGGAATAAGAGCGATCGCACTGCCAAATTTTAACAGTCATGTCCCGACTACAGCTAGCAAGAATATTAGCTTGAGGACTAAAGGCAACCGAATTAACCCAGTCAGAATGGCCCCACAAAGAAGATAACAGTTTACCGCTACCTCGCTGCCATACTTTGATAGTATGGTCAGCACTGCCACTAATTAAAGTCAGACTGTCAGCACTAAAAGCGACAGACCAAATATAGCTGTGATGCCCTATGAGGGTAGTTAACAGTTTACCAGTGCTTAAACGCCACAACTTAATTGTCTGATCGTAACTGCCACTAGCGAGGTGCTGCCCATCTGGGCTGATAGCTACATAACTAACACAGCTTGAGTGTCCTTTCAAGACGTGCAGTAGTTGATTCATTCCCAAATGCCAAATCTTGATCGTTTTGTCTGCACTGCCACTAACCAAAGTTTGTCCGTCAGGGCTGAAAGCGAGGGAATAAACTGCTTCAGAATGCCCCATCTGGTGATGCAGCCGTTGCCCTGTCTTCAAGTTCCAAATCTTAATCGTCTTGTCACAACTGCCGCTGGCAACGTATTTTCCATCCGGGCTGATAGCAACAGACCACACTGGGGCTGAGTGTCCTGTGAGGGTATGAAGTAATTTTCCTGTTGCTAGATGCCAAATCTTAATACTATGGTCATCGCTGCTACTAACAATTAGTTGCCCATCTGGACTAATAGCAACAGAGCGGACAAATTCTAAATGTCCTGTGAGGGTGTTTAATAATTTCCCTGTCGCTAAATGCCAGATTCTAATCGTTTTATCTGCACTGCTACTAATTAAAGTTTGTCCATCAGGACTAATAGCAATAGAAAAAACCCAGTGTAGGTGATCTTTGAGAGTGCGATCGCATTTCCAAGATGAAGATGAATATGGTGCTGTGTTTGAAGGTGGTGCTTTTTGTTTGAGCTGAAGCTGTGCTGCTTTATTCGCATCTGAAGCTGCTCTATTTTCATATCCAAGTTTTGAGCAGGCTATTCCTCGATACTTGTATGCTTCAATATATTCTGGATTAAGACGAATCGCCCCGGTAAAATCCTCAATTGCTTCTGTATATCTAGCCTTCTTAGCATTCTCCATTCCCCGTTTATAGTAAGTTTCGGCATCGATGCGATATGTGGAGTAATTCGCCGTTTGCTCGCCTGAAGAGGAATTCACAGAAACAGGTTGACAAGACTTTAGCTGTTGATAAGCTTCATTGATTTTTTTTATTTCTTCTTCTGCTTTCTGCTTGAGGTCTGGAGCATTAGGAAAACAGTCCGGGTGTTTAACCTTGACTAAGCCTTTGTAAGCCTGCTTAACTTCACCCAATGATGCACCAGGTTTCAGTCCAAGAATTTCATAGCATTTTTCAATATTTTTCATCTGGGTTGCAGGATTTTTCAGGACTAATAAAATAGCTATCGCTCATCCTCAAACAGGACTAGAGTCAACGCAAATCTTTATATTTAGTATTCCCAAAAATTTCCGGCGATCTACCCAAAAGCGTGACAATGCCTAATCGCACTGCCAAACTCTAATAGTCATGTCACGACTACAACTTGCAAGAATATTTCCTTGACGGCTGAAGGCGACAGAATTCACCCAGTCAGCATGACCGTTAAGAGAAGATACTAGTTTTCCACTACTGGGCTGCCATAGCTTAATCGTATTGTCCCCTCTGCTAGCCAAATGCCCATTAGCACCAAAAACAACGAAACCAACATGACTGTGATGCCAGGTAAGAGTATTTAACGGCTTGCCAGTACCTAATTGCCATAGCTTAATCGTTTTGTCGTAACTAGCACTAGCCAAAGTTTGTCCATCAAGGCTGAAGGCGACAGAATTCACCCAACTCGAATGTCCTTTGAGGACGTGCAGCAGTCGATCCATACCTAAATGCCAAATCTCAATCGTTTTGTCACAGCTACCACTAGCCAAAGTTTGCCCATCTGGACTGATGGCGACAGAATAAACTGAGTTAGAACGCCCGATGCAGCTAGGCAATCGTTCCCCAGTTTTTAAGTTCCAAATCTCGATCCTCTTGTCTTGACCGCTACTAACAATCTTGCTACCGTCAGGGCTGATAGAAATAGACCAGACTGCGGCGAAGTGTCCTGTGAGGGTATGAAGTAATTCTCCTGTTGCTAAATGCCAAATTTTAATACTATGGTCGTCGCTACCACTGACAATCATCTGTCCATCTGGACTAATGGCTACAGACCGCACCCATTCTGAATGCCCTGTGAGGGTGTTTAATAATGTGCCTGTAGGTAGATGCCAAATCTTGATCGTTTTGTCGGCACTACCACTAACCAGAGTTTGTCCATCTGGACTAATAGCAATAGAAAAAACCCAGTTAGAATGACCTGTCAGCTGCCGCAAAAATTTCCAGGCAGTTGGCTGTGAAGAGGGTGTAGAGGTTGTCTTTCTTTGTTTCCGTTCTAGCTGTGCGGCTTTATTAGCGTCGGCGGCGGCTCGATTTTCATATCCAAGCTTGGCAGAGGCAAGCCCGCGATACTTGTAGGCTTTGATGTGATTTGGGTTGAGACGAATTGCTTGGGTGAAGTCCTCAATTGCTTGCTTGTATCTACCTCTTCTGGCGTTCTCCATTCCTTGGTTATAGAAAGTGTCGGCATCAAACCAATAGGTGGAATAAATTCCTGTTCCCGTCCAACTTGATGTTTGGTTGGGATAAATCGGTTGAAACGTCTTTAAGTGTTGGTAAGCTTCATTAATTTTTTTGATTTCCTCTTCTGCCCTTTGCTTGAGATGAGGAGTATCGGGAAAACGATCTGGGTGCCACACAAAAGCTAAGTCTCTGTAAGCTTGCTTAATTTCACCCAATGATGCACCGGGTTCTAGTCCAAGGATTTGATAGTAGCGTTCAAGTTTATTCATCTAAGTTAGAGTGAGTTTCTAGCACTGAGGTAGATAGCGATCGCTCATACTGGAAAAGAATTAGCTGAAATGGTCTGCATGGTTAGTATTCCCAAAAATTTAGTGAGATCGACCCAAACTCCTCATAGTGGCTACCACTGGGATGGTAGTAGTCGCCGCTTCTTTGAAGGTTGGTATTATCGCGTGACTTTGCCGCAAAATAGTACCACTTTTGCGTTCATGTACTCTATAGAAGATCCAATTGGTGGTAAAATGCACAGCGGCGGTGCAGCCCAAGTCTTAGGAGCAAATGATGAATATTTATGGCGGACTTTTTCAGATGTGAAGCGATTCTGGGCTAGTCCATCCCAGTTAGAACTGGGTCACTGGGGAAAAACCGATTTAAGTACTCAGCCTAAATTGCTGTCGCCGGATGAGTTTGAGCGTCATATTCAGCAGGGTTATCAAGCAACTGCTACTTGGAATCAAGGGATAATCCGCGATCCTGGTAGCAGTTGCTATTGTCGCTGGCAATATGAGATTAAGCCAATATATGGATGGGGCGATCGCGGTAAGCTACAGCAATCAACTGCTGGTTGGTTGTCATCTCTGCAAATTTTTGAACCAGGATGGCAGATTTTGATGGCTCATGGCTTGGCGACTGGTTGGATTGAGTGGAATGGTAAACGCTACGAATTCACAGATGCGCCAGCTTATAGCGAAAAAAATTGGGGCGGTGCTTTTCCGCAAAAATGGTTTTGGCTCAACTGCAACAGCTTCGACGGCGAACCAGATTTAGCTTTAACGGCGGGTGGCGGTAGAAGAGGGGTGCTGTGGTGGATGGAATCTGTGGCGATGATTGGCTTGCACTACCGAGGTAAATTCTATGAGTTCGTACCTTGGAATTCAAAAGTTGAGTGGAATATTCTACCTTGGGGTAGATGGCAGATGCAAGCGAGAAATTCTGAGTTTGAGGTGTCGTTGATTGGCACAACAGACTTACCAGGTACTCCTTTACGTGCGCCGACACAAGACGGTTTGATATTTTGCTGTAAGGATACAATGCAGGGGCAGCTGAGTTTGGAATTGCGCCGTGTGGGAGAATCAAAGCCGATTTTAGAAGCAACTAGTTCTGTATGTGGCTTAGAAGTGGGCGGGAGTCCTTGGGATGAAGCTTGGCTGTCAAAAGAGGGGCGCTCTTGGTAGGGGCTGAGAAAAAGCTGGGGGATCGGTGTAGCTTCCATCTCAGTCAGCTGCTAAGATGGTAACTGCTTAATATCTGGGGCTGTAGCTCAGTTGGATAGAGCGAGCGCCTCCTGAACTATCGGGCATCATAGGGGAAACTCTATGAATGAATGCGATCAAAGTCGGTGAACCCTAAAATGTCTAGACTTCATGGGAATACCGAGCCAAGCCCTAGGAATTTTAGATTTTAGATTTTAGATTTGCGATTGGTCGTCAATCCAAAATCCAAAATCCAAGATCGAGGGAAGGTGTAGAGACTAAAAGGTCGCCACCTAATGGTTTGAAACCTATGGTGAAGATATAGTCCAGAGAGTGGGGAAACTCACACAAATCTGAAGCGCTAGGTCGCGCGTTCGAGACGCGCCAGTCCCGTTAAATTAAAATAGAAAAACCCTGGAGAAAACTGGCAATCAAATAATGCCTAGTCTCTATAACAAGGACTTCTACGCTTGGACGCAAGAACAAGCCCAATTACTGCGCCACCATCAGTGGAGCCAGTTGGACTTACCCAACTTGATTGAGGAGATTGAATCGTTGGGTAAACAACAGCGTCAGGAACTCAGGAATCGTCTGAGCATTTTAATCGGACATCTGCTTAAGTGGGAGTATCAACCACAACGGCGCAGTCGTAGTTGGCTGACAACGATTCGAGTACAGAGGCGCAATACTATAAGCCTGCTGCAAGATAATCCTAGTCTAAAACCATACATACAAGAGGCTTTACACGAAGCTTATCAAAATGGCAGGGATTTGGCAGTAGGAGAAACTGATTTGCCCTACAAAACGTTTCCACAAGATTGTCCTTATACCTTTGAGGAAATTATGGACGATCGCTTCTATCCTGGCGAACCGAGCATCGAGCTAGAGGAAGATTTTTAAAAGAGCGATCGCGCATTCAATTCATGCTTACAAAACTTTACTCAAATATTGGTGAACGAATTGAACGCAAATTGAACCTTCCCCTACTCCAGAAGCAACACGCTTCACCGAACCATGACGCACGTCACCGACAGCAAAAACACCAGGAATATTCGTTTCTAATAAAAAGGGATCGCGATCTAATGTCCATCCCTTGGGGCGATGTCCGTCGTGTTTGAGATCCGTCCCTGTTAAGATAAAACCGCGATCGTCGCGCGCCACCACACCATCTAACCATTCAGTGCGCGGAACTGCGCCAATGAATATAAATAGGGAAGTAGCAGGAACAATTTGGGTTTCGCCAGTAATGGTATTTTGAATTGCGATCGCCTCCAAACTTGTCTCGCCCTTTGCCTCAACCACACTAGAATGCGCCTGAACTGTAATGTTTGGTGTAGCGGCAATTTGATCGATTAGATACTGTGACATACTCTTAGTCAGCGACTCGCCGCGTACCAACATTGTGACGTGACTGGCGTACTTAGAAAAATACATCGCCGCTTGTCCGGCTGAGTTTGCTCCACCAACTATATAAACATCTTCATCCTTACAAGATAGGGCTTCAGTTTGCGCTGCACCGTAGTAGACACCCGCCCCAGTCAAGCGATCGAGTCCTGGCACATTCAACCGTCGCCATGACACCCCAAGCCCCAATATCATTGCGTGACAACTAATTTCTGTTCCGCTTACCAGCTGGATAAAACGATATGGCTCTTCGATGCGAATGCCTGAAACTTCTTGCGGTGTAAGAATTTCAACCCCAAAACGTCTTGCTTGATCCACAGCACGTCTAGCTAAATCGCTGCCGCTTAAGCCAACTGGAAAGCCCAGATAATTCTCGATGCGAGAACTTGTCCCCGCCTGTCCGCCTGGGGCTTCTCGTTCAATCATCACCGTACTTAGCCCTTCGGAAGCTCCATAAACTGCCGCTGCCAAACCTGCTGGGCCACCACCTACGATAATCAAGTCATAAAATGGCTTATCAGCCTGCGTCCTGAGTCCAATCTTTTCAGCAACTTGGATATTTGTGGGTTGAAGCAGACTCGAACCGTCGGGTAAGAGAACCAAGGGTAAACTTAAGCGATCGCAGTTGGCGTATGTAACTAATTGTTGTGCTTCTTCTGATAACTCGATATCCAACCACTGATAAGGCACTTGATTTCGCGCTAAAAAGTCTTTAGTTTGATGAGAATGGGGCGACCAGCGATTACCAATCACCCGAATACCTTCAAATGGTGGGCGGAATTTCACCAGCCAGTCATCGAGCAGATCGTCAAGTACAGGATATAACCTTTCTTCTGGGGGGTCCCAAGGCTTCATTAAGTAGTAATCGATCTGCGTCGTATTAATGGCGCGGATCGCCGCATCAGTGTCTGCATATGCCGTCAGCAGCGCCCGTTTTGTGTCTGGAAACAGTTGCAAAGCCTGTTCGAGAAATTCTACGCCTGACATCTGCGGCATTCGCTGATCCACTAAAAACAAAGCCACCGGATCGTTGCGGAGTTTCAATTGTTGCAATGCTTCCATTGCAATCGTCCCTGACTCGGCACGGATGACGCGAAAGCGATCGCCATATTCGCGGCGCAAATCCCGTGCTACAGCTTGCAAAACTTCTGGATCGTCGTCAACTGTCAAGATTACAGGTTTAGCCATGCGTCTTGCCAACTCCTTTTCTGAGATGCTGGTAGTTCAAAAGCCATTAAATAAAAATGGCGTGTTGTGCCAGAGCGAAGTTTGATATTTCTGCCCCAATTGTTTTGCTAACTTCACCTGTTTCAGGCTTAACTAAACGCTATTTCGGCTCTACAATTCTGGCTTTGGCTGGGCTTGGGATTGTCTCCCATATAAATTGAGTACAACTTGGATAGCACAGAGCGCAGCTACTAAACCGATTAATATTACAGGTAATAGACCCATGCCTATTAAAGCAATGACAGTAGCGATAGCCGCAGCCGCGATTCTGTAATTAACTTGACGTTGGCTGCACTTTTGTGTACCAGCTGCTACAGTGGTTTTGTGAATCCCTCCTAATGCAAGAAAGCATAGTGCAACTGCACCGCAAATCAGCCACAGATCTGCTGGCGATAGTAGCATACCAGGCTTACTCAAAACAATGTGTTCGATGCCAACGCCAGTAGCAGTAAGACCAATGACGAGCGGTAGATGGGCATAGAGCCAAAACTGGTAGATATCGGTGCGACCAGATGCCGAAGCCGCTTTAATTGCAGAAGCATCCAGGTTATCAAAGTAGAGCCACCACAAGCTAAAAGCAATGCTGAAACTGAACGCAGCTGCTATAGCACTTTGTAGGTTCCAATGTTGCTCGGCAACTCCATTTACTACCGCCACAATCGATTCACCCAAGACAATCAGGGTGAACAGCCCAAACCGTTCTGGCAAGTGGGAAGAATGGGGGGCAAGTTGGGCGTGTAACCGTCCGGCAAATATTGGTGTGCCAAAATCTATTACTAGCCCCACAGCCCAAAGGATAAACCGGAATGGAATGGGTACAAATGCTGAGAGTAACCAAATTGCGGCGGCAATCCCAAAACCTCGCGCGTATCTGCGTGTGAGCGATCGCGCTGCAACCGCGTGTTTTCCAGCCCGAAGATATTCCACCACCAGCACAAAACGCACCGCAGCATAGGAAAGTGCGAAACCCGCTGAACTATCGCCCAAACCGTGATGTATATTTACTGCCAATGCCGCGACTGCAAGCATCTGCACAGCCGTCAATAACCTATGCCCTAGGTCGTCGGTATCGAATCGATTAGCATAGAAGGCAGCGCCAACCCACGACCACCAAACTGGGATAAACAGCGCCACAAAGCCAAAAAAGCCGGATAAAGAGATATCCTCGTTGAGCTTGTGGGCAAGTTGGGCGATCGCTACTACAAAAACCAGATCGAAAAAGAGTTCCAGCCACGTTGCGCGACGTTCTGCAACGCTATCTTCACCAATACGCAACTGAGGCGGTTGCCACCAATCTTTCACCATATCGTTTTGTTGAGCGAAGAGTATTTATTTCGACACGATCGGCAAACACACTTGAAAGCGTGTATCGCCTGGTTGGGAAGAGAAACGAATATCTCCTTGGTGCTTAATTACTACAATGCGATGAGCAATCTCTAGACCTAACCCCGTTCCTTTTCCGACTCCCTTGGTGGTGAAAAATGGTTCAAAGATCCGGGGCTGAATTTCAGACGGAATCCCAGATCCGTTATCCGCGATCTCCACCATCAGGTAATCTTGGTTTTTGAATGTTCGCACCCAAATCGTACCCTTATTGCCCAAGGCATCAATGGCGTTATCAATTAGATTTGTCCATACTTGATTCAGTTCGCTGCCGTAAGCTTGAATGCGAGGTAGAGTGCGATCGTACTCGCGTTGCACGACAATATTATGCTGTTTGAGCTTGTGTCCCAGAATTGTTAAAGTGTTGTCCAAATCTTCATGCACGTCCACGTCTTGCAGGGGAGCGCGATCCATGTAAGAGTAGGCTTTAACTGCCTTGACTAGCTTAGAGACGCGAACAGTACTTTGCTCCAGCTCTTTGAGCAAACCTGTTATAGCCAGCGTGGACTCCAACCAAGTTACTACATTGACGATCGCATCTTCACTTGCGCTTCGTGCGATCGCCTCTAATCGTTGCGTGTTAATTCCAGCAGCAGCCAGGGTAAAAGCAAATTTCCAGCCATCAGCAACGCCATGTTCTTCTAGCCAGTCTGTTAGTTCATCTTCTCGTTCGCTTTGCGCCAAAGGAGCGCCACAACTAGTTGTGGCTGCGTGTTCGACGGCATCGCGTTTTAAATCTAAAAGCGATTGTAATTGAGTTGGTGTCAGGTTTTGCTCAATTGATTTCAGCGCCAAGGCTTGCAAGCCCTTCATTGGTTCGCGCAACTGTCCGGTAGCTCGACAAGCAGCGGCGGCTGGGTTATTCAACTCGTGGGCAAGACCAGCAGCTAGCGTTCCCAAGGAAACGAGCTTCTCCCGTTGTTGAGATAACACCTGCAACTCTTGCATCCGCTTTGCCATATAGCCGAGAACAACTTTGCGAATTGACGGGCAAATTGTCAGCATCTGCCAGAACTCGTCTTCTTTGAGGCAACAAATATGACTTCTGCCCACCGCTTGACCGCTGGCAAGATGAGGCGTACCAGCAAGCAGAGGCACTTCACCAAAGAACATTCCAGTGTCGTAGGTATCTAAGACAATCTTCTGCTTGCCCACCTCTCTTGCGATTTGGACTGCTCCTTCAAATACTAGATAAAAGTATTCTGCCGCATCTCCTTGTTTAAACAGTATCTCTCCTGAATCCAGCCAAATCTCCGTACCCCCAGGAAGGCAATGTATTTGCTCCTCGGTTAATTCTTTGAACAAAGATATTTTTTCCAGCATGGTAATAATCTGGATAGTTTCTATCAGGTAAAGAGATGTTGTTGTAACCACTCTCTAGGTGTTTGCACGTTATCAAATTGCAATCGCGTATCCCTCAGCAGAATTGTACAATTAATATGATGAGAATTATATTGTCAGTTTTTTCGCCCGCTTTTAAAGGCAAGTAAAGTAAATCGATTGCAGAAGATTCAGGTAATGGTAAATTTTAATCGTTCTATTCATGCAGTTAGTGAAAACATGGGAGAAGTTAGAGTCCAGGTCAAGCTAACGAATGCGATTGATGAAGGTTTAGTCAGTCGAGGACTGCTTAACCCAAATCAACTACGAGTGTATGAAACACAAGCAATTGTAATACTGGGGCGGTACGTACTGTATTGCCTATGGCTATAGTACAGCAGCTGGGTTTAAAAATTCGAGGTCAACAGATAGCTAAATATGCTGATGGTAGAGAGTCAGCAGTGGGGTTGACTGAACCCGTGATTATAGAATTAGAAGGTCGTGAGACTATCGAAGCTGCGCTGGTTACTGGTGATGAAGTATTGATTGGTCAGACAGTGTTGGAGACATTAGATTTACTTGTAGATTGTAAGAATCAGCATTTAATCCCGAATCCCGCTCATCCAGATTATCCAGTTCTGAGAATCTCGTTAATTTTAGAAATATAGGCATCTCATTTGTGGCGTGAGAAACTGGTATTGGTTGACAGTTGACTGTTTTTCCCCTGCGATCGCGAAGCGTCTACAATCGAAACGCCATATTTACTAACCACAAACATTACTAAAAATCTGTTATTTCAATGACTTATTACGTTGTTTTTGATGGCAATTGCAATCTTTGCACCACCTTGGTGCAGTTACTGGAGAATTTAGATCGGGGGGAGAAGTTTCGCTACATGGCAATGCAAGATGAAGCCGCACTCCAGCAGTGGGGAATTACACCTCAAGATTGTGAATTGGGAATGATTTTAATTGATGGCGATGCACCAGAGCGACGTTGGCAAGGCAGCGCAGCGGCGGAAGAGATTGGGCGGTTGTTGCCATTGGGAGAGGTATTCGTGACTGCTTACCGATCGCTCCCTGGAGTAAAATGGGTGGGCGATCGCACTTACGAGCAAATTCGTGACAACCGTTACGCCTTGTTTGGTAAACGCCAAAATACCTACAAAACAGCTTACTCGGTTGATTGTGGCTGCGAAACTAAGGGCTAGGAAAAGTATGAAGGATGAAGTGTGAAGTGTGATGTTTGCCCTTTATCCTTCAGCCTACCCTTCGGGAACGCGCTTACGCTACGCTACACTACCCCTTCGCTACCGCAAGCTACGTGAACGCGTACAGCCTTCATCCTGAGCGCCTTCATCCTTCATCCTTGCTGCCTTCAGCCTGAGCGCCTTCTCCTATTGATTGAATAATTCGAGGATCTGCCGGCAAAACTGTTTTAACTTTTCATTGGCTTCGGGTTGTGGTTCAGTTTCTCCCTCGCATCGCCAGTTATCGACAGTAGAGAGTCGCCATTGTTTGCCGCGATGATCGAATCCAGCCGCCTCTACACCTATACAGCGCCTAACGTTGTTTAAGGAGTCTTGATAGAATCTGATTTGGAGCAAGATGCTGCGGCTTTGAAATGATTTGCTTCTGCCTGGGAAGTGAAAACCGATGTCAATCGAATCCGGATCTACTAACTCCCTGGTTTCCGGATCGTTGTGCCAAGGTTTTAAGTCGGCTTTGACTTGGGGAAATTCTGATTTAAACAGATTAACCACCGTAGCAATCTTACTGGTGAGTTCAAGATTAATTGCCTGTTCAGATGCGTTCACGCGAATCACTCCTGTAGTGCGCGGGGTAAGAGTTGAGATGCGATCGCAGAAAGATTGTCAGAAAGCATACGGCATTTAGGTATTTCAGCTTAGCAAGACCTTTTTGTTTTAGCAATTGAGATTGGGGAAGTTTATGCAATAACTTAAGTATGGAAGTGTCTTGTATATAAATTCTTGCCCATAGCAAGGAGTATTTCTTCCCACCAGCGATCTAAAATGACACTGTTTATCAGGAGATGAAAGCAATTCAATCTATGGTGTTATATCGCTCGATTTTGTCATTCATTTTGGTAATTGTGGCAACTTTTCTGGTTAGTTGTGGCAGTCCTACTACCGCATCTGTACCCCAAACTTACACAGCAGATCAAGTAGAGCAGATTCAGCAGTCCGTTCCCGACATTTTGAAATTGCGCGATCGCCTGCCTGAAATTCCCCGCGCGATCCAACGACGCGATTGGATCGATGTGAGTGATTTTATTCACGGGCCAATGGCGGAACTGCGGCTGAAAATGAACTATTTATCTCGCAACTTCCAACCCAAAGATCGAGAGGGCGCACAAAAGGCAACGCGAGCTTTTTTTGACGATCTAGTCAAAATCTACCAAGCTGCCGAACAAGGCGATGTTAAAAAAGCTACCCAAAACTACCAGGAAGCATTATCAGATATCGATGCCTTCTTACAATTTGTTCCGCAAGCAAGCAGTTCAGAAGGATGAAGTGTAAAGGATGAAGTGTGAAGTGTGAGGGACAGCAGGAAGTCTGTTGTCGTCAGTGGAAGATTGCCCGGCACGGAAATTTAATTTTTGTCCTACCCTTCGGGAACGCTGCGCGTACATCCTTTTTCCTTTGTCCTTTACCCTTTATCCTCTCAAATGAGTCACGTAGTAGTTATTGGATGCGGTGTTGTTGGGGCGACGATCGCCTATGAACTCAGTCGAGTTCCAGGGCTAAAGATCTCTGTCCTCGACAAACAACAACCAGCAACGGCTGCAACTGGTGCGGCGCTGGGTGTGTTGATGGGCGTTATCAGCCACAAAATCAAGGGCAAGGCGTGGCAGATGCGCAAAGCTAGCATCCAACGCTATGAAACGCTGATTCCAGAACTAGAGGCAATTACAAAGCATCAGATCCCCTTCAACCGACAGGGGATTTTGATGCTTTGTTTTGCCGAAGAGGATTTAGCTCGTTGGGAGTCGCTAGTAAAAGTTCGTACCTCAGATGGATGGCAGTTAGAAATTTGGGATGCGGCAAAAGTCAAGTCTAGATGTCCTCAAATCAACTGCGATGCCCAAGGCGGAACGTTTGGCGATCGCCGCCTGAGTGCTGCTGTCTACTCTCCCCAAGATCGACAAGTCGATCCAGTAAGTTTGACTTTGGCTTTAGTAGAAGCTGCCAAACGCAACGGCGTTACTTTCCATTTTGGCGTTACTGTCGAAGAATACGATCTGGCTACCACCACACAGCATCAGCCTAGGGTACGACAAATCAAGACAAAAGCGGTTGGGGTTGAGGAATCGCCACTAATACAAGATGTCGATTGGTTAATAGTATCAGCTGGTCTTGGTTCATTAGAATCTCTACATCCGCTTGCAGGGAAGGCAGAACTTGGGGAGAAAATTATTCCGGAATCCCCCTCTCTCCTTGTTTCCCCCTCTTTCCATCCTTCCTCACGTGAGAATTCAACTCAGTTCGAGTTGGGGCGGATGGTTGATATTAGACCCGTATTAGGTCAAGCTATCCAGGTAAAGCTGAAACATCCTTTGGGGAATCCAGATTTTCAACCTGTAATTACAGGTGATGACGTGCATATCGTGCCTTGTGGTGGGGGCGCACAAGCAACAGAATATTGGATTGGGGCTACGGTGGAATTTTCTACAGATAAAGGGGAGATTGTGGCGGAAGCAGCAAGGCTGGATGAAGTGATGCAGCAGGCGATCGCATTTTGTCCCACTTTGGCTGACTCAACTATCGTCAGAACTTGGTCGGGTTTACGTCCTCGTCCTGAAGGTCGCCCAGCACCTGTAATCGGTCATTTGCCAGGGTTTAGTAACATCCTCTTAGCTACAGGACACTATCGCAATGGGGTGTTATTAGCACCTGCAACGGCTCAAGTTATTCGCCAGATGATTTTAGATTTTAGATTTTAGATTTTGGATTAATTGTAGATTGGGATTAGTTGCCTTGTTACCAGGCTCCAGCTAGGGAAGGCAAATTTTGAATTAATTTTTAGATCGGAAAAAAGCGTGTCAATTACAGAAAATAAGATAAAAGTCGGATCGCTAGAATGGTTTTATCGGGAATCTATATCCCCAGGTAGAAGCGATTTACTGCCTGTAGTGTTATTGCATGGTTTACCTTCCCATAGTTACAGCTGGCGGCATATTATGCCTGCTTTAGCTAGACAAGGTACAAGAGCGATCGCGCCAGATTTGATCGGCTTTGGCTTGTCGGGAAAACCAGAACGACGAGAGTTTGCTTACACACCCGATGCTTTTATTACAGCTTTAGCCGATTTGTTCCAAGTGCTAGAACTGAATCGCTTTTCCCTAGTCGTTCAAGGCTTTTTGGGATCTATTGGTTTGCAATATGCCTTACGTCATGCAGATCGAATTGAAAGTTTAACCATACTCAATACCCCAATTTCAACGGTAGCAAAGTTACCTTGGAAGATGCAACAATGGGGATTGCCGATGGCTGGTGAAATGATGACGCAAGACCCCTTGTTAGTCGATCGTGCGCTAGAGGGTGGTAGCCGTTATCAAATTTCAGACGCAGATTTAGATGTATATCGTAAGCCTTTCCTCAAAAGTTCTAAAGCTGGGCGATCGCTGCTGGCTACGGTACGCAATCTCCAATTGCAACAGTCAATGGTGGAAATAGAATCTGGCTTTCAACAATGGCAAAAGCCAACTCTGATTGTTTGGGGTATGAATGACCCTTGGTTATCCTTGAGTATGGCGCAAAACCTTGTCAAATTCGCCCCTCAGACAGAACTTGTCCAACTCCAAAACGTCGGACATTATCCACAAGAACACTACTCCGAGGAAATTTTGAAAGACCTTTTACCTTTCGTGCGCATATCTGGTAAATAGACGTTTGGTGAAAATATTTTTCCTTATGAAACTAGGGTGGGCATCGATCCACCCGTTCGCAAAAATCGGTTACAGGAGTACGCAGGCAAATCAGCAGGCAAATACACGCTCTAAATATTCTCAAGCCCTAGCTTTAAGTAAAGAAATGTAAATAAAATAAAAGCAACCTTTTGTATCTCAAGCTGAAATATGTCCGAACCTTTGGGTAAACCCCGTCCTTTATGGCGAGTAATTCTGTTGTCTGTAGCCACTCTGATGCTGTACTACGGGTGGTATAAGTGGATAATTCAAGAAGAGTTACGCCGCTACAATGGTTTTGGATGGTCTGGAACGTTGAGCTTAGCTCCCTTTGTGCTTGGTGTAGCAGTTCCTCAAGCACTGTGGATATTCGATCCTGATGTTCCTGGGTGGTTTGGATGGTTCTCGCTTCTGGGTATTGTCTGGATTTATATTGTGCAGTTCAAGCTTTATCGAACAGTAAATACACTTTACCGTCAAGCAGGAATGAAAGAACCTCTTGTCGTCTGGTGGATCTTTGTACCTGGGTTAAATTTAATTGTGGGTTTGAGACAAATTCACTTTTTAAGTCAATTTTGGGCAAGAGAACGAGGGATGATAGTTAAAGATGCATTGGCTGAAAATATTTCTTTTCTCTCAGCTAATGCTTGACTAAACATTCATTTCATACTGCGATTCATCGATTTTCCTGAATTTGACTTTTAACCCAGCGACGAAACGATCCAACTAACTCTAAATAATCCATCGTCATCGCTTGTTGTAAAAAATTTGTAATTTCAATAATTGGTAAATTAGGAAATGCTAGGCTTTGTTCGCAAGGGATATATTCCCGAACTTGTAATTGATAAACTGTGAAGGAGTTGCCATCATAACGCCAAATTTCCGGTACTCCCATATCTGCATAAACAGGAAAGCGAATCTCAGAACTACTGGTAATATCAATTTCTACAACTAAATCTGGTGGCGGATCGAGATCGAGATCGATTCTCTTTTTACCTTTAACTGCACTTAAGTTTTGGATATAGAAACATTTATCGGGTTCTGCTCCAACAAGTTCGGGACGCTTGAAAGTAGTTGAACCAAGGGGATCGATCCTAACCTCCAATTCCTCAGCTAGCGTTTCGACAAATCGACTTAATATTTCTTTATAGCGTTCGTGTTCGGGTGAGGGAACCATGATTTCGAGATTTCCACGATTGTAGGTAAGGCGGAGTCGGCGATGGCTCAATTCCTTCAACAAAGTTTCATAAGTATTCCAACTGATACCAGATAGTTGAATCTGCTCTACTTGGGTAGGAGTTTGAGTAAGCATAAGATTTTTGTAGGAATAGATGCAAAAAACTTGTTGTCAACTATTTTGGGAAGATTTGGGGCGCGATCGCTTTAGTGTACGATCGCATCTGAGATTTGAACTATTAATAAACCGAGGCTGAGCCTCTATTTCTGGGAGGTTATACCTTCCAGGCTCAGCCTGCGATCGCTCTCTGGCTCGTTATCCTTTACTTAAGCGGCTCGTGTCCCCAATTCTTGAGAGAGTAACGCCAGGGCGTATCTTCAATATCGCCTGAAGGACGCTGTGCTAGGTGGCGGTGAACGTAACTAACAACTTTTTTCATGTGCGATAAATCATCGTCCGTGTATTCATCCTGCTTTTTTTGCAGCAGTTGGATGATACGTTTACCAGACTTATGACCAATTGACTCTTCCTCGCCTTCCTTTTGTCCAACTTCTTTGGACTCATCTGTATCTAGCCAAGACTCCAATTCTTCCGGAGTCATGTTGATGACTTGCTGAAACTCGTCTATTACTGACTTAACATCTTTACTCATATTTTGGCTTATTCCTCCACCTTTTCTAGAGCTTCAGGTTTATGAGCAGCTTCTTTTCCTGTTTTGTCGCTCTTAACTAGGTATTCTGGGTTATCTTCTCTTGCGGCTACGTGGTGTCCTTTAATTTCTGTAGGTGAGGTTAGCTTTTCTATCACTTCCCCAGTAGTCTTACCTTGAGGAGTTTTCCACTCAACTTTATCACCTTTTTTAAATTCTTCAGTCACAAGCAATTCTCCTGTCTGATGTTTTTATACCTTCTCACCCTCACATTATCTTTCTAGTTAGACAGGCTACCATCAGTCTGGCAACAGATTGCTATTTTGAAATTTTCTCACTCTAAATACCACTTTTGTAAGTAGTTGTTTTTCAGCAAATATTATACAAAAGCCTCTGACGCTGATTTGAATTAATAAATTTAAAGTTAATAGCTTCTTCTCTTAGCTTGTTACTAGCCTACACCTAGTAATAAAGAGTTATATTATCCCTAAAATAACTATTTATTTTTATTTGTATTTAGTTAATTAACTAGGTTTTATTTTACAAAATTTTATTTGTAACCAAAGTAGTTTTAGATGTATTGATCCAGTAAGAGCAGCTATAATTAATTAGCCGACTTCATTGATAGCAATTAGAAAAAAAATCAAAAGTAAGAGACTACATAACTTCGCCACATTTGCCCAAAATAATTTGACCTGCATGAGTGATTTTAATTTCATTGCGGTCGGGTTTAAGTTGAATGGATATTGGAGTTTTAGTTCCGGTTTCACCTGTAAAGGTAAACTCACCTGCATAACGAGTTAAGGCATGAGCTACAATTGTGTCATTCTTGAGCATATCTACTTCAACTGGGTTGCCCTCAAAACTCAGGTTTTGACTATTGATATAGGAAGTGCGGTAGAGAATGCGATCGCCATTAAGCGTAGTTTCTGCTTGACAGGATTCACCAGGAATTGGTGGTTTAAGCACAGGGCTTGATTTTGGTGTAGTTGGCTGTTGTGCGGGATTTGTTTGTGCTATAACCGCATTAGAAATTGACAGCAAGCCAAATGTCAAAATAGTTGAATAAGAAAAAAAAATTCGCCACATAAAACACTCCTTACAAGTTCTAAAATATTGGGCGTTTTTGATATTAACTTTGTTCCTGGAGTGGTTTGTTATTCCTGATGGCATTGAGCGATCGCGCTTTTATGTCTTTAGAGGTAGAAAGTGTCAATACCCGCCAACACTGCTTGTTCGTCAGACGCAAGCATGACTCTATTATTTTTATTTTAGCTAAAAAACTTATCGTGCAAGTGCGTGAGTTGCATCGTCCGAAGCTTAATTTTAAAAGTGTGGCTGAAATAGAAAAGTTTGAGTCAGTGCGATCGCAACTTTCATCTACTTTGAGGTAGGGATGATAGATAATTGACAAGGGACAAGGAGAACAACAACTCTCCCAGGTGTTTTATCTGGTAGAGCTTACAGTCATCGACTTGCGGGCATCGCACCATGCTTGGATAAGATCGGACTGCCCAACCCAACGGCGATCGCTCTTTGAATAATCTATTTTATTAACTGAAATTAATTATTATCTTAACATCCAAGGGTTACAAAGAGTTGCTGTTAGTCATGCAAGCTACCATTAATTCTGTTCAACCTTATACAAAGAATGTTTTTCAATATCCCAACTTGGCTACGGGCGATTTTAATTTTTATTGTCCTCACAGTTCTTTTTATCGGACTTTCCTGGCTAGATATGCAAGTTGATACTCACCAAAGACCACAACTGCTGCCAGTCTTGGCAAGAATTCAAGCGGCTGGGCAAACCATTTACCTGGAAGTGCCACAGACTCCAGAACAACAAACTATAGGACTAATGTATCGCACAATTATACCTATAAATCGAGGGATATTGTTTGAATTTACGCCACCTCAAATAGTCGATATATCAATGCAAAATATGCTGGTTCCACTAGACGCGATCTTTCTCAGAGATGAGCAAATCAAGCTAATTAAAGTAGCTATGCCTCCTTGTAATGACAATAACTGCCCTACCTACGGTGCCGATACACTTGTAGATCGAGTGATTGAATTGGGAGGAACAAGGACATTAGACCTTGGTTTGAAGATAGGCGATCGCCTGCCAATTCAGTTTCGAGATCCTGACACCAGAATCTACAGATAAATAGCTGCCACCATCCTTATTTATCAGAAGCCACTGAATATCTCATCAGTCAACCAGGGTTAGCGCGTCTCAAACCCTATTGACAAGTGGATTATAGGAGAGAGTTGAGTTTGGGAGAGCCGCAGCCAACACAGAAACCATGTACTGATCGTTCATAGCGGCTCGCCGTGACTTTTGGCGAATACTGCGGCGCAAAGATGGTTCTCGCTCTAAGGCATTGAGGGCAATGCGACGTAACAAAGCAAAATTCTGTGGGCTGCGGCTGAGAACGAATCCGACATTCATCTTCATGAAAGGTGACATCCAATGTCCAATGAACAGAGTTTTCAATTCCCCAATGCTGTCGAATTGCACTACCAATCCTGTGAGCATCACTGGCGAGACTAGTGATATAAAATTGGACTTGTTCGGTAGTTTTATTCCAATGCTGAATCGAACGCACTACCATTACCACTGTTTTTAGTCCTGCCCACTGTTGTTGTTCATGAAGTAATGGTAGTTGTGACACTGATACAGTGTAAATCTGGCGATTTTCGATGCGATGATGTCCCTTAGATAGCCGTTGACTAATACTCACATCAACATCTTTAAATCCAAGAGATTGCGCTGTCTCAAACCAATTCTTCACTTGTTGGTGCAGTATAGGATGATTATCTTTCAGGCTCAAAATGTAATCAGAATCAGCCCCTATGATTTTCTGGGCAATTGATTTTTGAGTACCCATTGCATCAATGGTGATGATACAGCCAGATATGTCTAGCATTTCTAATAGTGCTGGAATCGCGGTGATTTCATTGGATTTGTCACTGACCTTTGTTTGCCCTAATACCAAACGGTGTTCACGTAGGCCTTGCACTGACAGTGTGTAAGGCTTTTAGCCCAGATGCTCTGTCATATGAGCCTTTATGAGCTTTGCCATCTATGGCGACTACTTCTACACCCAACTTCTCAACTAATGATTGTACCCACAGCCGAAAACATTCCTCAAACTCTTTGGGGTTAATTTTCTCAAACACTCTTCTAAACGTATCTGGGCTGGGTATTCCGAATGGTAGTTCTAAAAACGTCTCCAACCACTCCTTTTTATTGAGTCCATACTCCTCGATATCTTCCCAACCTTGTGCGCCTGCTATTACTGCCAAAATAGCTATGGTGATGATATCGGTGAGTAAATGCCATCTCGTCCTCTCTACTCTGGGATCTTTTACTTTTGCGAAGTATTCCTGAAACTTATTGGTAATATCTTTGCTGTCTATGCTGGGTGCAAAAGATGTTTTGGTTTTGCTTTTCTTCTTCTCAAATCCTGTTGGCATTACTCGGAGCTTGCGGCTAGATAGATTAGATTCTACCCTAGCTCGGACAATACCACTGTCCAAGCACCGTTGCCGACCTGATAAGTCCGCTTGTCAATAGGTTTTGAGACGCGCTAACCCTGATCAGTCAACTGCCTTTCAATCTGTTCAAAGTAATAGCTTTTAGCAGCTGCAAATAAATTTTAAAATATAAAAATTTTTACCTAAAAACATTGCACATCCAGCTTTTAGGTTAAACTATTTACCAAACGTAGTTAATGGTTAAAAACCAAGGGACTTAATGGTTAAGAATAGAGGTAATTATCGGTTAAGAGATTGTTAATAGGAGAAAATATGCGGTCTACATTGCAAAAAAAGATTTGGAAACTATCCGCTAATAGTGCTTTTTGCTTAGTTTTTCTGTCTGCTGGTCTGCTCCTACTTTTGCTCGACGCTCAGTTCAAGCAACAATTACAAATACCTATAAATTCAGAAACTATTATATTTGCTCCGTGACCTAGAACTTACTCAAACCCCACAATAGTAGGCTTTAGGACTAATTCAACGCAGTAATGTAGCGCGCGGTCGCACTTTTATGTAGAATTATCAAACAAGTTATTTTTCCTGCTTTTCGATCTGTTACTGAATTAATTTCGATACCTTTAGCTTTAGCTGATAACTCCAATCTTTGCCACATAAAACCCTTCTTACAAGTTATACAAAAGATTACGTTTTTGCTATTAACTTAGTTTCTGGAGTGATTTGTTATTCCATGCAAAGTAAGCGCGGTCGCACTTTTATATCTTTAGAGGTAGCAAGTCCGCTTACCCTTGTGAGTCTATTATCTTAGCTAAAAAATTTATCTTGCAAGTTTTAAGTTGCAACGTCCGAAATTTAACTCTTCGCGATCTAAAAGTGTAGCTGAATAGAAAAGTACAGGGGTGCGATCGCATAATCTGTGCTTGTGTATTCGCACATCCCTTTTTAGAAAGACTTAGATTGATGAAATGGTTGATAGAATACTATTAGAGCGGCTGGCGGAAGGCTAAAAATACCAAAACTTCAAGTTGAAGTACAACTATCTCCAGAAGAGTTGCTAAGTGCTGTTGAGCAATTAAGTTTGCCTGACTTTGAGCAATTTGTCTCTCAAGTTCTCTTGCTACAGGCACAACGTAAAGTTAATAATTTGCCGCCAGCCGAGGCAGACTTGTTGCTTAAAATCAATCAAGGTATTCCCTCAGAGACTAAAAAGTATTACGACGAATTGATAGCAAAAAGAGAGGCTGAAACTCTCACGCCAGACGAGTATAACCAGTTGACTCAATTTACTGAACAGATAGAAAAACTGCAAGCAAAACGGATTGAATACTTAGCTGAGTTAGCACGTCTACGTAAAACTTTGCTAACTGCATTAATGGAAAATTTAGGCATTCAAATGCCAGAGTATGCCTGAAAGAAGAGTCACAACGCAATAGAGAAAGCTGTTGCAGAACGTGCTAATGGATGCTGTGAGTATTGTCGAAGCCAAGTACGTTTTGCTATTCAACCTTTTTCAGTCGAACATATTATTCCAAGAAGTCAAGGTGGAGAAACTACGCTAGACAACTTAGCTCTGGCTTGTCAAGGTTGTAACAATTACAAGTACAACAAGACAGAAGGACGCGATCCTTTAACTAACGATATTATACGGCTGTACCATCCACGCCAGCAACAATGGAGAAATCATTTTGCCTGGAAGGAATGATGACTTTACATTAATTATTGGCTTAACTCCTACAGGACGCGCCACAGTAGAAGCACTACAACTAAACCGAGAAGGTGTTGTTAACCTGCGTCGGGTACTGTATGCAATGGGAGAACATCCCCCCGCTGATTCAAATGAATCATAGGATGCGACACACTTTTTTATTCAAGCGAGAGAGAGTGCGATCGCGCTCTATATTTACTTTAATTTTAGTTTGCTTACTACATATAATTTCATTAAGTGTATTTAGTTCTTCAGAGATTTTACTGATTCTACCTTAACCTTTTCTTTAAATAAAGATATTAGTTGGTTCGAGCTTTTACCGCAGTTATAAATTAAACAGTAGAGTTACTATTTTTATAGTTAAATCCTAGCCTCTAAAGAGGAAGATTGATCGAAAAAATGACAGGACAAGGATTATCCCTAGCTGGGGAAAATTTAAAAATGTCCCTCTGGCAAGTAGATGCCGATGTCATGAGCAGCAGTGAATTGTATGTATGGTTAAATGAGACTGGCTTGCCACATGAAGTAACCATTAGACTACACGAGCTTGCTACCTACACTAAAAAAGCTGGAAATAAAGTATTTCATGTAGGAAAAATTATTCTTATTAAAATTATTGAGTTTGTCAAGGCACATCCTTACTTAGCGCTTGGTGTTGCTATGGGAGCGGCTGTAGGATATCTAGTGAATTCTATACCTTTTATAGGACAAATACTCGCACCGTTAGCAACCGCATTGGGAATAGTTATTTTTGGAATAGCGGGACATAGGCTGGATAAGCGCAGTCAAGGCAAAGAAGTACAGAGTGGAATTCTTGGAGTAGCAGAAGATGTGATTGAAATAGCCGCAGCTTTTTTGAAGTTAGTGGCTGATGTTTTCAATACAATTTTCTGCAATGTCATTACTGCGTAAACGCCAAAATAATTTTAACTTTGGATATCTGAAATGTCTGGTAAAAACCTAACAAAAGAGCAACTGCTCAAAGCTATTGAGCAATTAGAAAAAAATCCCAATGATAAGCTAGGAATTCTAGCTGATGTTGGTATTGGTGTTGTTGGTGCTGTGGGCGGGGGTGCTGCTGCTGCCTTTTTCGGAGCATCAACTGTACCTATATTATTTGGATTGATGGCTCTACCAGTAGCTGCTCCAATAGGAGTAGTTGCTGGGGGAGTAGCATTAGGTGCAGCAGGCCTTGTAGGAGCAAAGAAAATCTTATTTGATGGGACTTTTACAGAAGGAAAGCAAGCAGAAATGCTTAAGCAGTTACAAGAACAGCTAAGAGAGGTTGAAGCTAAAGAGCGAACATCTAAACAGGTGAGAGTGACAAGACAAGATTTATCGTTTCTTTAAAAGAGCCATTAAGGCTTAATTTAATTACCCCAGAGGATGCTGAAAAATTAATCAAGGCTGTAGAAAATGGTCAAATGCCATTAAAAGACGCAATTAAGATCGTTAAGGATCTAATCAAGTCGGCAAAACCATAAACCCTGGCTAACTACACAACCATAGAATTTACGATCGCGTTTCCTTTACATCTCCCCTACCAGGGGGGAAAGAGGGGGTGCGCTCGCTTTTTCATACAAAATGATAAAAAACTTATTTTTCCAGCTTTTCGATTTGCTCTTTAACTAATTCTGATACCTTTACCCAATCCTCTGGAGTCCTCGGACAGGGATGCCATACTCGATCTTCGGAGTCAGCCTTATAGCAGTCAACTAGCGTATAAAAGGCTTCATTGTCATTTCGCTAAGCAAGTACATAAGCTTTTAGTTCAGCCTTGCTCATAGAATTAAAATCTGGTTTCATTGTTTAAAAACTCCATACCCTCCACCACCTGGAGTTTCAATTCCAAACACATCTCCAGGCTGCATAGAGACAGTAGCTGTACTACCTAATTCTTCCACTGTGCCATCACTACGTTCAACATAATTCCTTCCAACCGTACCCGCTTCGCCACCATGTAACCCAAAGGGAGGTATAACTCGCCTTCCCGAAAGAATAGCCGCTGTCATTGGTTCAAGGAAACGCAGACGACGGATGACTCCATTACCGCCGTGATGATGTCCTTTCCCTCCACTATGAGGACGAATAGCAAAGCTATCTAGCAGTACGGGAAACCGCCATTCCAACACTTCCGGATCGGTGAGGCGCGAGTTAGTCATGTGAGTTTGAACTGCATCTGTACCGTCGAAGTCTGCACCAGCACCAGAACCACCACAGATCGTTTCATAATATTGATATTGCCCGTTGCCAAAGGTAAAGTTATTCATTGTCCCTTGAGCAGCAGCGATCGCTCCCAAAGCACCATATAATGCATCTGCGATCGCCTGGGAAGTCTCTACATTTCCCGCTACTACAGCCGCAGGATAACGAGGATTCAACATACAACCTTCAGGAACAATGATTTCTAGAGGTTTGAGACATCCAGCATTCAGGGGAATATCATCATCAACTAACGTGCGGAAAACATAAAGTACTGCTGCCTTACACACCGCAACTGGGGCATTGAAATTACTATTTAATTGGGGAGAAGTTCCAGTAAAATCAATCCTAGCGCTACGGGTAGATTTATCAATCGTAATTGCTACCTGAATTACACTACCATTATCAAGAGCATAGGTGAACTGGCCATCATCGAGGATTTCAATTACACGCCGGACTGATTCTTCCGCATTGTCCTGCACATATCCCATGTAAGACTGTACTGTCTCTAACCCATAGTGTTCTACCATCTTGTGCAGCTCTTGCACGCCACGTTCGTTAGCAGCAATTTGCGCCTTTAAATCTGCAATATTTTGAGCTAGATTTCGGGCTGGATATGTGCCTGATGATAACAGTTCCAGCAGTTCTGATTCCCGCAGTTGACCTTGAAATACTAGCAGGAAATTATCAATTAACACCCCTTCTTGCTCTACTGTATTGCTATTAGGTGGCATAGAACCTGGTGTGATACCGCCAATATCAGCATGATGTCCGCGTGAGGCGAGGTAAAACAGTGGCGAGGGAGAGTAAATAAAGACAGGGGTAATTACAGTGATGTCGGGGAGGTGAGTACCGCCGTTGTAGGGATTGTTTGATGCGTACACATCCCCAGGCTGGAGACTATCCCCTTTAGCTTGAATTAGGGCTTCTACGCTTTCACTCATTGAACCCAAATGCACGGGAATATGAGGCGCATTTGCCACTAATTGCCCGTGAGAGTCGAAGATGGCGCAAGAAAAATCTAGTCTTTCCTTAATATTGACCGAGGAACTAGTATTTTGTAGC
>QQTW01000201.1_pt1 | contig 35212 bp, 32 predicted proteins | sample 1904831 | NCBI WGS metagenome assembly QQTW01 (sample SAMN09435610, study PRJNA476489) | Subsurface metagenome, whole genome shotgun sequencing project.
CCAGAACCAGTCAGAACCTTCTGCGGCATATAAGGCTTCCCAGGCTTCGGGGTTATTTTCTTCTGTCGCCTCTGGGTGATTTGCCAATACCTGCCGTGCTTCTGCTAGCAAGTCCCAAGCACGATTTTTTGCCGGATCGCCGATCCAAGTAGTGAAACTGCCATCCACCCAAGAACCGCTATGTAGTTGCTGTGCTGGGATAGTTGCTGTAGCTGGAAACTGTTCGAGGAATTCAGAGACTGTTACTAGTTGCAAGTCGGGATGGTTACTCAGAGTTTGATACAAGTTCTCTAAGAAAGGTATGCCGTCTTGAGGATAAAATTCCCAGCAGTTCTCGCCATCTAAGGCAATGGTTACAAGCCAAGGTTGTTCGAGACTGGTACCGCCTTCTGGTTGCCGTTGTTTCAGGGTATGTGCGATCGCTTCCAAGTGTCCCACCAAGTCAGCAGCCGCCCGCTTCGGTGGCATCGAACTATAGGTAAAGCCGATCAAATCAGATAACCTGTGATCCCTAAACACAATTGCTAGATCGCCTGCTGATGTCTCCAAACGATAGGGTCGGTACATCAACTCTGGTTCGATCACATTTCCCGCCCCATCTCGGTGGAAAAAGTGTTTTAGCGTCCAACCCAATACGGCTTCATCCGAACAAATCCAGTTGAATCCCTGCTTGACAATGTAGGGTAAAATTTCAGGACTCACCGACTGTTCTGAAGGCCACAAACCACGCGGTGCTTGTCCGAAGCGATCTTCATACAAGTCCCAAGCCTTTTGCAAGTGCCGGGGAATATCTTCTGCCCATTGAAAACGATGTTTGGGCAAGTCCATATTTGGCACTGCTATCCGACCGGAGTTTGTATCGGCTAGTAAGGGCAAAATCGGGTGAGTGTAGGGCGTAGTTGTTATTTCTAGCTGCCCCGCCTGTTGCATTTGCCGATGTTGTGGTATAATTCGGCTAATTATTTCTCTTTGTTTAGAATAGATTCGCTGGCGATCGCCCAAGGTAAAATTTTGGCCCTGCTGCAACCATTGAGCAATTTCGGGGTCATCCCAAAACAGTGGATCGATCCAAGCGAGATTGTGCCAAGCTAGCAAATCGCTGTAATCTTGCAGTTCCCAATTTTCCAAACACCAAGCTTGCCCTTTTTCTTGACGTTGTTGGTACAACTGAGCATAGCGGGGATGGGGATCGATCAGGGTGTGGTGATTGGCATCGAAAAAGTGTTCGATGATGAATTGCTTTTGTTGCTGTCCTAGTTGTTCTGTTGGAGTCAGACTGACACTCAAGTAGGGATCGAAAGCAGTGCCAGCAACATAATCTTCCAGTTGTAATATCAGTGATGGCACCAAATTTACTGTTTGGTGCAATTTAGGATAACGCTCTAGCAATAGCACCAAATCTAGGTAATCTTTCGTCCCATGCAGCCGCACCCAAGGTAGACGGTACTGACTGGGTGAAGGGGAATTGCTGCGATCGCGACCTTTATATAAAGGCTGGTGTTGATGCCAAATGAAAGCGACGTATAAGGGATGGGGCATAGGCTGAGGCGCTCTTGCGCTTGGGCTAGGGAAGTATGAAGTGTAAAGGATGAAGGATGAAGTGTGAAGGATGAAGTGTGAAACTTAATCTCTATTCTTCCGCCTTCAGCCTTCATCCTTCATCCTTTATACTTTTCTTAGATCACTTGTTCGACTTCAGCAATTTCTGGAATCATTTCGCGCAAACGGCGTTCGATCCCCATTCTCAGAGTCATTGTAGAACTGGGACAAGACCCACAAGCACCTTGCAGGCGCAGTTTGACAATGGGGCCTTCGAGTTCAACTAATTCCACATTGCCCCCATCAGACATCAGATATGGGCGCAACTCATCTAAGACTGTTTCCACATTTTCATTTGTCAGTTCCATACTTTTAGACCTTTATCCCGTTGAAAAATTTGATTTTGTCAGATGTATAACTCGATCCTAGCTCTAAACAGAGTGAGTAGTCAGTAGTGCGTTAGAGCGTTACCACTAACTACTGACAAATGACAAATGACTAAACAGTTGCAGGTTCCAGCAGTTTGACGTTGGAGAAGTTGAACTCAGTAGCTATCCGCTCTCCCTGCTTATACTGTTGCACGACTTGCTTTGTCAGCACGTAGTAATCGCCAACGTTTTCATAAGTTTCCTCAAATTTCAGGACAGATGTTACCTCATTGGTTTGGGGATTGCGAAAAACGGCATCGTAGCGACTCGCTACGTAACCTTCTCCTGTATCCATGCTTTCGTGAGTGTCAATGACGAAAGCCATTCGACCCATGACGCGGCTGACTTGGCAGATCTCGGTGTCTCGAACCTTATAATTAGATCCCATAGAGTCGCCCTTGACCAAGATTTCCACTGCACCAGTTTCGTCAGTGTTGCCAAAGTTAAACTCGTTCTTGCCGTGAGATTGCTCGAAAGCCGAACGTTTGCGGTGAGTGACTACATCCCGAAGTTGGGTATAAACGCTTTCTTGTACCTTTTCATCTTCTATACCTGTGACTTCTACACTCAAGTCGCGGTTTATCCGAACTTTTCCAGTGTAGACTTCATCTCCCTGAGTCAATTGTATATCAGCGCTGTAGCCAGGGAAATTCTCATTCCACGTATAGCGATTTTCGTAGGCTGCTCTAAATTTCTCACGAGCAGTTGTTTGCTCTGTCATAAAACCGTTGTGACTTAACTTTTTACAGTTTAGTCCAGATCTTCAAGAGTCATTGGTTATTGGTCATTTGTCATTAGTTTAAGTACAAAGGACAAATAACTAAAGAATTAGATCTAAGGGATTTTCTGTTGGGGCTAAAACCATTACAGGTTCTTGGTATAAAGGTACAGTAAAGGTGACTGTAGAGCCGAGTCCTTCACCCATGCTGTAAAAATTTACTGCTCCTCCCATTGCCTCTACTAGCTTTTGGGAAATCGTCAGTCCTAAGCCAGTACCACCATACTGGCGCGTCCGCGAACCATCGACTTGACTGAAAGATTCAAACAGTTTGTCTTGTTTGTCCAGGGAAACACCAATGCCCGTATCTGCAACGCGAACTTTTACCATTCCAGGCAGTACCTGGTTTTGAAAGATTACCTTTTTGCGGACTACATCAGCACTGATAGTCACACCACCTTCGTGAGTAAATTTGATCGCATTGCCTACCAAATTCAGCATCACTTGCAATAGTCGCTGATAATTACCGTAGACGATAATTTCATCCGAAGTAGCAGGCATTTGAATCTGCAAGCTCAACTTTTTTTGCTCTGCCTGGGTTTTGGTAAAGTCTTCTAGATCGCTAAATAGCTCGTGCAGTCTAACTTGTCCCAGTTCAAGCTCCATCTTCCCTGCTTCGATTTTGGCGATATCTAAAATATCGTTGATGATGTTGAGTAGATGTAAGCCAGAGCGGTAAGCTTCCTGAATAAAGTCCTGCTGCTCCTCTGGATCGTCTGCCATGCCCTCTAAAACTAGCTTTAAGAACCCCAGCATTCCATTTAGGGGGGTACGGAGTTCGTGAGAGGTATTAGCGAGAAATTCGCTTTTGAGGCGTGAAGCTTCTTCAGCTTGTTGACGGGCTTCTTCAAGTTGATTATATAGGGTAGCATGAGCGATCGCAGTTCCAACTTGATCTGCTAACTCCCTTACCAGTTCAATTTCCTCTACTGTCCACTGACGCAGAGTGGAAGCACGACTCTTTGCACCGCTGCCGTTTCTGGCTCTGACTGGGCGATCGCAATGCTGCAAGCAAATCAATCCGTTTGGTTTATCCCCGTAGCAAGTAGCAACCATCAAAATTGATTGTTGGAAGTTAGGATTGTCTGTCTTTTCGATCGCAATTGGCGCAAGTGTCTCTAAAGCCTGACAATAGCCAGACTCATTACTCACGTCAATTTTTTGCCCCAGCATTGAACGTATCGCCATCTGACGATGCTCAGCTACTACTTGCAACTGAATGTGTTCTGGTTGATAAGAACAAATGATGCAGTGGCTCACACTCAAGGCTTCGCCCAAACTTTCTACTGTTTGCTGCCAAATAGTGTTGAGATCTAAAGTCCGTCGGATGTTGCGTGCTATTTGACCTAGTAGTTTTTTTGATGAAGCTGAACTAATTGTCCTAGCACGAGCAGCTGTTTGTTGGTAACTTGCTCTGGCTTCTTGCTGTACTTCTTCCAGTTGCCGCCCCATTACCAATACTGTACTAGCCCTACCCTTCGCTGCTAGTATGGGGCTGATGACTAACTCAAAACCCAATAACTTCTGTCCGTAGCGAAATACGCACTGGCATCTTTCTGGAACCAAACTCTCCACAATTCGCTGCAACCTGAGCAAATATGATGCTGTGTCTTGCGGTCCAAATGTCTCATTCAGTGACTGTCCTACTATTTGCTCGTACTGCCAACCATTGTCTTTAGCTTTCTGCCAATAGAAAGATAGATAGCGACCGGAAATATCCTGCGTAAATATTAACTCCGCTCCTATCTCAGGCAGTGAGTAGACAGAATTGGTGCCAACTGACTCTAAATTAGGATACACAGAATGTGACTTTTGGGAATCTGCATTAACATTCATTACTCGCCTTGGGCTGACAAACAGCAAGTGATACAACTGCACCATAAATGGTTACAGTTGCTTAGAGTTTGGCACAAAAATTTACCAATTGGTTGAATCAATCATTCCACTCCCCTCTTGGTGGCACAGGCGTTCGTGACAGAGTTCGGGTTACTTCATCATCTCTTTGAGTTTCACCCCTGAGCCATTGCCTGATCGCCACTTCAATCACTTTACTGGGGTCGTTGGTCAAATGGTGGATTTGATTTAATAATTCAGAATCCAGCTGGATGGAAATTTTTACTTTGTCTGCGTAAGCGTCTGATGTTTCCATTGAGTTTTCATTCATAAACATTAAAAACGATAGTTGTTGTAGCAAACAGTTTTTGCCAGTGGTAGCTCACAGCTATCTCAACTGAGTGACAATTTTTTCGCGCTATTTATAAGTATTTGCGCCCAAGCATATATATTGTAAGCTTCCTGGTGCAGAATTTCAGAAGCTTAAGACGTAATTTGTAATTCCCCTTGTCCCCTTGTCCCCCCTGCTGTCATCAAGACAAGTATTTCACTAGACAAGCCGGAAGCGACTTGACTCACAAAGCATTAAAATGCGTTAAGTATAATACAAAAGTCTTAACCCTGCTTGCTGCTAAATCAAAAAAAATATGACTGATGTCCCCGCAGAGCGCATTCGTAATTTTTCTATTATTGCTCACATCGATCACGGAAAATCTACCCTCGCCGATCGCCTGCTGCAAACCACTGGAACAGTAGACAAGCGGCAGATGAAGGAACAATTTCTTGACAATATGGATTTGGAACGGGAGCGCGGCATTACGATTAAGTTGCAAGCGGCCCGGATGAATTATAAAGCAAAAGACGGTCAAGCTTATGTTCTCAATCTGATTGATACACCAGGACACGTAGATTTTTCCTATGAAGTATCGCGCAGTCTGGCTGCGTGTGAAGGCGCATTGTTAGTAGTAGATGCTTCTCAAGGTGTGGAAGCACAAACTCTAGCCAATGTCTACTTAGCCTTAGAACATAATCTGGAAATTATCCCAGTACTGAATAAAATTGACTTGCCTGGGGCAGAACCAGAACGAGTCATAGGCGAGATTGAAGAAATTATCGGGCTTGATTGCAGTGGAGCAATTTTAGCTTCGGCTAAAGAAGGAATTGGCATTGATGAGATTCTGGAGAACATCGTTTCTCGCGTTCCACCACCAAGCGACACGGTAGGCGAACCCTTACGAGCATTAATTTTTGATAGCTACTACGACAGCTACCGAGGGGTGATTGTATATTTCCGGGTGATGGATGGGACGGTGAAAAAGGGCGATAGGATCAAGTTAATGGTATCGGAGAAAGAATATCAAATCGATGAATTAGGCGTTCTCTCCCCCACTCAAAAGCAAGTCGAAGAACTCCACGCTGGGGAAGTGGGCTATATCGCAGCAGCGATCAAAGCAGTAGCTGATGCGCGGGTAGGCGACACGATTACTTTAGCCGCTAAACCAGCAACTACAGCATTGCCCGGTTATACCGAAGCAAAGCCAATGGTTTTCTGCGGGATGTTTCCCACCGACGCGGATCAATTTGAAGACTTGCGGGAAGCTCTGGAAAAGCTGAAACTTAATGATGCTGCCCTGCAATATGAACCGGAAACCTCAAGCGCGATGGGTTTTGGCTTCCGCTGCGGTTTCTTGGGGCTGCTGCATATGGAAATTGTTCAAGAACGCTTGGAACGCGAATATGACTTAGATTTAATCATTACCGCCCCATCAGTGGTTTATCGCGTCATTACTAATAAGGGTGAAGAACTCTTAATTGATAATCCGAGTAAGTTACCGCCTCCTAACGAAAGGGAAAAAATCGAAGAACCCTATGCCGAGGTAGACATGATTACACCAGAAACCTTTGTTGGGACTCTGATGGAATTGTGCCAAAACCGCCGGGGCATATTCAAAGATATGAAGTATCTCACTCAGGGGCGGACGACTTTAACTTATGAGTTACCTTTGGCAGAAGTGGTGACAGATTTCTTCGATCAAATGAAATCGCGATCGCGCGGTTATGCCAGTATGGAATATCACCTGATTGGCTACCGAGAGAATCCTTTGGTACGGTTGGATCTGATGATCAATGGCGATCCTGTTGATTCTCTGGCTATGATCGTCCACAGAGATAAAGCTTATGGTGTCGGGCGGGGAATGGCGGAAAAACTGAAAGAGCTAATTCCGCGTCATCAATTTAAAGTGCCAATTCAAGCAGCGATCGGTAGTAAAGTGATTGCTAGCGAACACATCCCCGCCTTGCGCAAAGACGTACTAGCTAAATGTTACGGTGGTGACATCAGCCGCAAGAAAAAACTGCTTCAGAAACAAGCAAAAGGTAAGAAGCGGATGAAAGCAGTTGGTACTGTGGATGTGCCACAAGAGGCATTTATGGCAGTGTTGCGTTTGGATCAAACTCAGTAGTTGTCGGGTGGGCGTTCAAATAGTATGTTCTAGTTCCCAGATTGAGTAATTGTAAGGTGGGCAATGCCCACCCTACGTTCCTTACGACTTACGACTTACTTATGACATCTCAAAGCACAATTCCCCCTTTGCCTGTTCCTCCCCTGGAAAATGGCGATCGCCTCACTCGCAGCGAATTTGAGCGCCGTTATTCTACCATGCATGAGGTAAAAGCGGAACTGATTGAAGGAATTGTTTATATGTCATCGCCATTAAGATTCAGAAGTCATGGTAAACCTCATGCCTACATTATGACTTGGCTAGGGTTTTATGAAGCTTCCACACCTGGAGTCGAATTAGGCGATAATGCTACAGTACGTCTAGACGCAGACAATGAACCTCAACCGGATGCACTACTAAGAATTGAGGGGGACAGTCGCGCATTAGCACCGATGATTATGTTGAGGGTGCGCCAGAATTAATTGTAGAAATTGCAGCCAGTAGTGCTTCTTTCGATCTACACGAAAAACTGAAAGTTTATCGTCGCAATCAAGTGCAAGAATATCTAGTGTGGCGAGTGTATGAAAGCCAAATCGATTGGTTTCGGTTAAGAGAAGGAGAGTATATTCAACTCGAACCGAATACTGAAGGTACGATTTGTTCTCAAGTATTTCCTGGGTTATGGTTGGATAAAGCTGCATTATTAGCTGGAAATTTAGCTAGAGTATTAGAGGTTTTGCAGCAGGGGTTATCTACTAAAGAACATCAAGCTTTTGTACAGAAAATGTCATAAAATTAATAAAATTATTAATATTGTTAAATTACACAGTAATTATAGGGTGGGTAATGCCCACCTTACTCTTTATTGTCGAAATCCACGTTCTGATAAATATCTACCAAACAATTTAAAGAAAACAGAAGCTAACGATTAAGATTGCTATATGAGTAATTAATAACGAATTTTGATTCCATCGTTTGAGGAAAATACAACCCGAAATCGTGCCACTGGGGGTTGATGAACTGCTCTACCACTATATTGAGATTCAACTAAATCTGGCAGTGGTGTAAGGCAGACATTATTAATGGCTGGTTGATTGACTGGGTGATAAAAAATAATTGAACCATCAGAAGCGATCGCAACTATATAAATTAAATCTTGATTTAAAGTATTTTTTGGGTTCCAAAATTGCTCAATCTTATCGTATAGCTTGGTAGATAATGCTTTAATTTGGAGCTTATCAGTAATTTCTGTTGCCGAAAATAAAGGTGATTCTAATTGTGAAATGAAACTAGCAACACTTCTGCTTGATTTTTTGCGTAAAATACACAAACCTATTGCTTGAATTCCTCCCAAAAGCACAGCCCCAAATATTGACTGAATTAATATTTGAGCAGATGGCGATATCTGCAACAGCGTCAAATGAGTTTGAATTACAGCAAACAAAACAATAGCTGCTATTAGCCGAAATACATACACGGAAAACGGCACAATCAAAATCCACCAGCGAGCATTAACAACATATCGTCGCAGTAATAACCACTGAGTTACTCCTAAGCAGAGATAAAAAATACCGTTTAATGCTCCGCCTATTCGATCGCTCCAAGTTATAGCAATAACAGCAGAAATCGCCCAGCCAACACTAGTAGCAACAATCCACAACCAACTAGGTATATATTTGCGTAGAATCGACCACTGAGCGATGCCTAGACTAGCCCCGATAACAAGATTGTGCAAAAATATCGGCCAAATTCCACCAATGGCTGCAAAGAAGGCAAATGTAGGACTTTTCAGTATGAGTAAATTAACAGTAAAGATACCTACGACTAAACCTATGCCTGTTATCAGCGTAAACAGGATTAAGAACTGCCGTTGCTCTGAAGCCGGGATCAAAAAGGAGTGCAAACTACGATTGACAAAGGTAGATGTGGGATTATATGAGCGACTTGGATTGCGTAGCATATCTAATTTGTCACGACCAAGAGTCGCGCATAAAGTTAATCTTCAAGGGAAAAAAGGGTAATTCCGGAATGTTAAGCTAACAAATGCATAAAAAAACAAAGTTAAGGTGAATAGTTAAATGACCGTTTCAACCTCTGTTCCCTATCTGCTACGGGCTGCTCGTGGTGAAGTATTAGATCGTCCGCCCGTGTGGATGATGCGGCAGGCAGGTCGCTATATGAAAGAATATAGAGACTTACGCGACAAGTATCCTTCATTTCGCGATCGCTCGGAAAATCCAGAACTAGCGATTGAGATTTCCCTCCAACCTTTCCGTGCTTTTGGGCCAGATGGGGTAATTATGTTTTCAGACATTCTCACCCCCCTACCAGGAATCGGCATTCCCTTTGACATCATCGAACATCGCGGGCCAGTTATCGATCCACCCATCCGCAGCCAAGAACAGATTAACAAACTACAACCCCTAGAACCAGAGTCAAAACTGCCTTTCATCCGAGAAATTTTACAAACTCTACGCCGGGAAGTGGGCGATCGCGCTACTGTACTGGGTTTTGTCGGTGCGCCTTGGACATTGGCGGCTTATGCAATTGAAGGAAAGTCATCAAAAGACTACACGATCATCAAAAGCATGGCTTTCTCAGAACCAGCGATGCTGCATCAATTTTTGGAGAAATTGGCAGACGCAATCGCTATTTACCTCCGCTATCAAATTGATTGTGGCGCTCAAGTCGTGCAAATGTTCGACTCCTGGGCGGGACAACTCAGCCCTCAAGATTTCGAGACTTTTGCTTTACCCTACCAACAACGAGTAGTCCAACAGGTAAAAGCAACACACCCAGACACGCCGATGATTCTCTACATCAATGGTAGTGCTGGCATTTTGGAATTGATGGCTAAGACTGGTGTAGACATTGTGAGTGTGGACTGGACTGTTGATATGGCGGTGGCGCGTCAGCGACTGGGGGCAAATATTGGTGTCCAAGGAAATTTAGATCCTTGTGTATTGTTCGGTTCCAAAGACTTTATCCGCGATCGCATTCTCGACACCGTGCGCAAAGCTGGAAAAGGAGGACATATTCTCAATTTGGGACACGGCGTTTTACAGAATACTCCAGAAGAAAATGTCGCTTTCTTCTTTGAAACGGCTAAGTCTTTTAAGTACTAAATTATGAACCCCCAACGGATATTAGTGACTGGTGCTAGTGGCTGTATCGGTCACTATATTTCCGAAGCTTTGATTCAGGAAACTGACTGTGAGTTGTATTTACTTGTCAGGAATCCCAATAAACTACAAGTGAATACTTCTTCTCGCCCTGGTGTCACTGTTATCCAGGGTGATATGAGAGATATTGAACAGAAGGCTGACTTGCTTAAAACAATTGATGTGGCAGTTTTAACAGCTACTGTTTGGGGCGGCGAAGATATATTTGAGATCAATATCAACAAAACCCTTCAGTTATTGAACCTGCTCGATCCAAATCGATGTCAGCAGGTAATTTACTTTTCAACTGCTAGCGTTTTGGATCGTCACAATCAATTACTACCGCAAGCAGGGGAAATTGGTACAGACTATATTCGTTCCAAATACAACTGCTTGAGTAAGTTATCAGAATTGGCGATCGCACCTAAAATTACCGAACTCTTTCCTACTCTCGTATTAGGTGGCGATGCTCGAAAACCCTATTCCCATCTTTCGGCTGGCTTACCAGATGTGCCGAAATGGATGAACCTAGCCCGCTTTTTACAAGCAGATGGTAGTTTCCACTTTATTCATGGGCGAGATATTGCTCAAGTGGTGCGATATCTAATTGAAAATCCGCCAACAGCTAACCAGCCACGTCAATTTGTTGTTGGACAAAAGCAGGTGACAGTAAATGAGGCAATAGAAGAAATTTGTGCTTATCTAAATAAAAAAATTTATTTTCGCATTCCCCTATCTTTGTCATTAGCTAATTTGATAATTGTTTTGTTCAAAATTCAAATGGCACAATGGGATAGATTTTGTTTGAATTATCAAGATTTTACTTACGAAAAGGCCATCAATCCCGCAACTTTTGGCTTACAAAATTATTGCGCTACCCTGACTGATGTTTTAAAAATTAGTGGAGTTGCACCGGGGAATAATAAGCAGTAAGGCGGAGCCTATATTATTCTAGTAACTAGGCGATAGCTGAGTCACTAGGTTTAGAAGTCTCTGACTTCTAGTTACAGCAGCAAATGAATAAAAATATCAATTTATACAGATAATATCTAATAGTACCGTGATAGGTTAATATAGCGGTTCTCAATTGGATAAAATACTTAATCCTAGACCTAACCCCCAGCAGAGTTCCCTTAAAGGGAAGGGGGATAATGGTTCCCCTCTCCTGGTAGGAGAGGGGGTTAGGGGAGAGGTCAAAATGCAATTGCAGAGAAAGTGCAACCCGCTATATACCAATCTCATATGTGTAGAATTGCCGGATGACTCAATCAGCAGATCTGCTGCTCAAACAAGGAATTTCGCAATACCAAACAGGTGAGTTTGAGGCTGCCTTGCAGTCTTGGCATGAAGCATTGAGTCTTTATCGAGCTAGCCAAAACTTGCGGCGAGAGGGAGCAGCTTTAGGAAATTTGGGTGCTGCATATCAGGCTTTGGGAAATTTATCAGAAGCGATCGCCTGTTTCCAACAGCATCTGGCGATCGCCCAGCAAATTCAAGATCCATCTGGCGAGGTGAACGCATTAACAAACTTGAGTAACGCTTATCAAGCACTAGGGGAGTATACAAAAACGATCGCTTACCTGCAACAACGTTTGGCGATCGCGCAGACAGTGGGAAATCGTCAGAGTGAAGGGCAGATTTTAGGCAGTTTGCGATCGGCTTACACTGCTGTTGAAGATTTCTTACACGCAAATGAGTGTCAGCAACAGCAGTTAGTGATATTACGAGAATTGTTGCTTGCAGGAGCGTCAGATGATTTTAATACCAGCTTGAAAATAATGCAATTGAATCCCAGCCAGGATTTGGTTGGATCTAATTTGAGTCAGCTCGATCTGTGCCATGCTGACTTAAGGGATGCAAACCTAGATCGTGCCAATCTCAAAGAAGCTGACTTGACCTTTGCAAACTTGAGTCGTGCTAAATTGAGCGAAGCTTGTTTGGCTCATGCCCGTTTAGGTAATGCCAACCTGCGGGATGCCGATTTATCCAGTGCCGATCTTAGTCATGCAGATTTGCGTACTATGTTACCCCGTGCTAATTTGAGCGGTGCAAACTTGAGCAGTGCGAATTTAACCAGTGCTTATCTTGCAGGTGCGCACTTGAACGGTGCAAACCTCACTGGTGCGATTTTACGCGAGGCTGACTTGAGTGGAGTTAATCTCACAAGTGCAAATCTGCAAGATGTCGATCTTACCCGTGCGGAACTGAATCAGGCGAAAGTAGAAAACGCCAGATTTAGTAATGTTTTGGGATTGTCGGAACAAATGAAGCACCAGTTGCAACAGGGTGGAGCAATTTTTGAGTAAGAAAGAGGCAATAACAACGTTTACGCTTGAGTTAAATAGAAGCGAACCCGCCATTTCTGCGATCGTCACCCGCGCCTGAGATCGATCCTGCTGCTTCCATCACAGTATGAACTCCACCAAAAAACATATTCTTTTTATTCCATAAAATTAGTTGCTCGTTTGATGTAAGCAAATCTTTTATTACTTCATCCCTAAATCCTGGTTCTATATTCAACACTCCATTTTCCCAATGAATGCGGGGATTATTTACTGCCGCATCAACAGGCATTTTAAAATCAATTATATTGGAAATAACTTGTAAAATTGCTGTTCTAATTCGATTAGCTCCACCCGAACCTAAAACAATTTCTGGTTGATTATCTTTAAGCACTATTGTTGGTGCCATCATTGAAGAAATCCGCACATTTTCCTGCCATTGATGGAATCCCTGCGGATTTAAATCTTCTTCACCCAGCATATTATTAACCATGATGCCCGTTCCCGGAATCACATAACCAGAACCTTCACCATGAGAAGTAGTCACACTTGCAGCATTACCCTCTGCATCTATGACGCTAATATGAGTAGTGCTGCCCCATTTATTAACGGTCTTGGTTAATTTATCCTTATATATATCTATATGCTCGGCAGATAAAAATATTTGCTCAACATTTTCTTGATAAAGATTAGTATTATATCTATCTTCTCTTGCTACATCAGTTAAACCCATCACCTCAATCAAAGTTTGTAGATGTAGCCCAGTACCAAAACCCATATTTGCTACATCTACTTTTGATAATAACTCTAAGGCAAAAGCAATTAATATACCACCAGAACTAGGAGAAGGATTAGTTAAAAATTGATTGCCTCGATAGTTGATAAATAGCGGGTTTCTTTCTATAACTCGATAATTTTTCAAATCTTCTAATGTTAAATAACCTCCGTAAGCTTGACAATCTTTTACTAATTGGTGCGCAATTTCTCCTTGATAAAATTCTCCAACTCCCTTATCAGCTAAATAACTTAAAGTGTCAGCAAAATTATGCATATAGAATTTTTCGCCAAGTTTGAGAAGCTCTCCATTCGGTGCGAAGACTTGGCGAAAATCTTTAGATGTAGTGAGAATTTCTTTGAGTAAGATTAAGCAGAAAGCTTGAAATTCATTGATTTTAACACCGCTTCTGGCATAGTGTATTGCTGGTTCGGTTACAACTTTAAAAGGTAATCTACCTAACTTTTGTTGAACATGAAAAATTCCGCCAATATTCCCTGGTACTGCCATTGAACCAAGACCGATATGAAACTCTTGCACTGCATCGCCATAGTTAAGTGCAACCGGATAGAAATTAATCTCCCCCTTGCTTCTTTTTTGTCTTGGAGTTTGGGAAAAGAAGTCAAATAAAATATTTTCGTTATCTTTGGTATGTGCTAGGAGAAAACCGCCACCAGCAGCAGAAGACAGTGTTGGTTCGGTAACAAAAGATGCTAAAACTGCTGCCGCCGCCGCATCAAAAGCATTACCACCATTACGGAAGATTTCAATACCTGCTTCGGCTGTTCTTAGATCTCCGGCTGCGATCGTGCCGTGAGTGATTTTAGGCATGGTTAAAGGTTGATACGGCTGTTGTCTTAATATCCTTAGTTGTATCTGATTCAAAGTTGGCTACAACTGGATTATGGTCGCTTAATAACTCCCAATCCTTGGAAGCAAGTACATCGCATGAGCGGAGATAGGGATACCAAGTTGCTGGCACAAAGATACCATCACAATGATAGGGGATAGTTTTGTTTCCACTCCATCTAAGTGTTTGTGGCAAAAAGCAATTAGGATTGGCGGCTTGCCAACAATTGATTAGACCAAATTCTCTTTGAATTCGATTCAGCAATCTTAACTCTTGCTGGTGATTTTTTAGTTCTTCATGCTCGTGGCGTATACCCACAGTAAAGTTAAAATCACCGCCGATTATTAGATCGAATTCATCAGTAAAGCTGGCAATAAAGTCGAGGATACTATTTACTTCACCAATGTAAATAGATTTGTTAGTAGTTGATGCATGGATACTGAACACGCGCGATCGCGCTTTGCGTTTTTCTAGCCAATTAAACTGAGTGACTTCAGCACCAACTACCCAACCCACAAAATCAGGAATCTCAATCGGCGTAATCTGCCCGTGCTTAACAAATAAAGCACTGCCCCATTTATTTGTTCCTGCTTTCGACCATAGCAGCCTATCCTGATTTAACTGGCACAATTGGGCAGGCATATACTGATTTGGCGCATATGACTCCTGTACCAGAAAAATATCCGGTGCGATCGCCTCAAATATTTTACGCCAATGAACGCGCGAACCCGATCCACCCTTTCGCAGATTATATGTTGCTATCTTCATGCTGCACGTTCATAGCACAGAACGCACAAATTTATCTAGCCTATCCATGCCTTTTTCAATCGTTGCCATATCCGTAGCATAAGAAAGCCGGATATGATCGTCTGCACCGAAAGCAATACCTGGAATTACCGCTACTTGCCCCTCCTCCAGTAGAGCATCACAGAATTCTAGCGATGTCATTCCAGTTTTGCTGATGTTGACAAACATATAGAATGCCCCATCGGGTTTAGCGAAGGTAATTCCAGGGATCTGGTTCAGTCTTTGCATCATCACCTGGCGGCGTTGGGCAAAGGCTTGACGCATTTGTTCTACACAATCTTGGGAACTTTCTATAGCTGCGATCGCGCCATATTGAGCAAAGGTACACACATTCGATGTACTGTGACCTTGGATCGTACTTGCAGCTTTAATCAACTCTGGCGCACCTGCTAGATAGCCGACGCGCCAACCTGTCATCGCGTAAGCTTTGGCAAACCCACTACTAATAATCGTGCGTTGAAATATTTCTTCACCCAAACAAGCAATGCTGAGATGTTTTGCCTCGTCGTAGATAATCTTCTCGTAAATCTCATCTGAGACTACTAAGATATCTTTTTCCACCACCACCTCAGCCAGTGCCTTAATTTCTGCTGGGGTGTAGACAATACCGCTGGGGTTAGAGGGGGAGTTGAGAATAAACAGCTTGGTTTTATTTGTAATTGCCCTTCGCAGTTGTTGCGGCGTGATTTTATAGTCAGTCGAGGCATCTGTCTGGACAATTACAGGCACTCCAGAGGCCAGTTTCACCATTTCTGGATAACTCAGCCAGTAGGGGGCGGGAATAATTACCTCATCTCCCGCTTCAATCAGCGCCATGACTAAGTTATATAACCCATGCTTGCCACCGTTGGTGACAATAATGTTTTCCGCCTGGTAGTCAAGCCCCTTTTCTGCGTTGAGAGAAGAGGCGATCGCTCGTCTTAACAGGGGTTCTCCAGCAGCTGGCCCGTACTTAGTCTTGCCTTCATCCAAGGCTTTTTTCGCCGCCGCCTTTATATGTTCTGGTGTGTCGAAGTCTGGTTCCCCAGTACTGAAACTACACACATCAATGCCTTCTGCTTTCATTGCTTTGGCTTTCGCTGCGATCGCCAATGTTAAAGAAGGCTTTACCTCACCAACTCTTGCTGCCAGCTTCATCCTCACTCATCCGGCAAAACTCTAATCTATTAAGGATATCTCAGGAATTCGGAATTCGGAATTTTTAATTCTTAATTCTCAGCCTCTTGCTTTCTCACCCTGCGCTCATTATCACAAGCGTGAAACTCTAGAGGGATGCGGCTTTGAGGAAAAAAATGCGCTAGATTATTTAAGAAAATCTCATGCTTGCTTGTCAAGATAAGCATATAGACAGAGCTAATCTCTCCTTAAACTAGATAATTTTTTTTTAAAGTTGCGCCTTAAGCAGGAGAATAGTAAGTCGTAAGTATACTTACGACTTACGACTTATTAAAGTCCTAGCCTCACAGGATCAGGCAATTGTTACCTCTGGTGAGAGATAAACATCTTGGATCGAGTGAAATAGCTGCACTCCTTCTTCAAACGGACGTTGGAAGGTCTTGCGACCGGAGATTAAGCCAGTTCCACCAGCGCGTTTGTTAATCACAGCTGTGCGAATTGCTTCAGCAAAGTCATTTTTCCCAGAAGCACCGCCGGAGTTAATCAACCCTGCTCTTCCGTTGTAACAATTCAGCACTTGGTAGCGCGTTAAGTCAATCGGGTGATCGCTGGTTAAGTCTGTGTAGATGCGCTCGTTGGTTTTGCCATAGCTTTTACCAGTGGCTTTAGCAACCGCTTCATAGCCGCGATCGCATTCTGGTAGCTTTTGTTTAATGATATCGGCTTCAATCGTCACACCCAAGTGATTTGCTTGTCCTGTCAAGTCACCCGCAAGATGATAGTCTTTGTCTTGCTTGAAAGCGTTGTTACGCAAATAGCACCAAAGAATTGTTGCCATTCCGAGTTCGTGGGCGCGGGCGAAGGCGCGGCTAACTTCCTGAATTTGGCGAGTTGAGCTTTCGGAACCAAAATAAATCGTTGCACCCACAGCCACAGCCCCTAAATTCCAGGCTTGCTCGACCGAACCAAATATCACCTGATCGAATTGATTGGGAAAGGTGAGTAGCTCATTATGATTGATTTTCATAATGAACGGGATTTTATGGGCATACTTGCGGGAAACCATGCCCAAGACTCCCAAAGAGGTAGCGACAGCGTTACAACCTGCGCCGATCGCCAGCTTGATAATATTTTCTGGGTCAAAGTACATCGGGTTAGGTGCAAAAGATGCCCCAGCCGAGTGTTCAATTCCCTGATCTACAGGCAAGATCGAGATATAACCAGTGTTGCCTAAACGACCGAAGGAATAAATCTGTTGGAGACTGCGCAATACTTGGGGGTTGCGATCGCTGATGCTAAAAATTCGGTCTACCGAATCTGGACTTGGTAAATGTAATAAATCTTTGGAAACTTTTGCTTTGTAGGTAAGCAGATCTTCGGCTTCTTTACCCAGCAAAGACTCGATGGATTGAGGTGCAGATAGCGTTGCGGTCATAAGAATTTCCTCAAATTTTCAACACAACATACTGCCCATTAATGACGAAAGCCCTGCCAATAAGAGAGGTTTACTCAAATTAGGCTCTCTAACACATAGGGTAACGCTTTAGGTTGGTAGTTGCTGTTGGGGTGGGAACCCGTGTTGCTCTCTACCAGGTTTGCCGTCGTACTGCTTAGAGGTTTTGTATAATTCAAAGCGTCCGTCGGCGGCATAACGAGCGTAGCGATCGCGTAGAGCTTGCATTTGCTCTGCACTCATCGGCGTGAAGCCACGAGCAATGCCCAGATTTTGGCGCAGCACTTTTAGAGAGTCAATACCGCTAACAGTAGTAGCAACGGGAAGGCTCATGGCATAGCTGAGCGCTTGTTGAGGAGCGATCGCACCTTGTTTTACTGGTTCGCCGCTACCGCCCAAACTTTTCATGCCGATTGCTGCAATTCCACGCTTTTGGAGTTCCGGCAAAACCTGCTTTTCAAAGCTACGAAAGCTAGCGTCGAAACAATTGAGCGGTAGTTGACAGGCATCAAAAGGGTAATTGTAGGAAAGCATTTTCAAATGGATCGTCGGGTCTTTGTGACCTGTAAAACCGACGAAACGAACTTTACCTTCCTTCTTTGCTTGTTCTAGAGCTTCAATTACGCCTCCTCTAGCAAAATGTAACTCTGGGTCATTGTCATAGACAACTTCGTGAATTTGCCATAAATCTATATGGTCTGTTTGGAGTCGTCGCAAAGATTGTTCGAGTTGCTGCATGGCGACTTTGCGATCGCGTCCGTGAGTGCAAACTTTTGTCATCACAAAAGCTTTATCGCGCCGTCCTCCTTGCAGTGCTTTACCCAAACGTTGTTCGCTCACGCCGTCGTTATATTCCCAGGCGTTATCCATGAAGTCGATCCCGGCATCCATTGCTTCATGTATAATTCGGATTGCTTCTTGTTCGTCTTTGGGAACGCCCATGTGATAGCCGCCCAAGCCGATTGCAGAAACTTCAACCCCCGTGCGCCCAAAAGAGCGGCGTGGGATTTCGCCAGTAGATGTTTGCGCTGCGGTGCTAGTTTCTCCGGCTTGTTGCAACATCTTTTCCGAACTTGGGGATGCAGCCTCTGATTTTGAGTGCTGCAAAATCAAGTCAGTTAGTGCTAATCCCGCTCCAATCATGCCGACTCGTTTCAGGAACTGTCTGCGCCTCCAATCAAACAGAGATCGCTGTTTTGCTATGTCATCATATTCATCTGCCATTAAAATTTGTCCTTTTTACGGCATCTTGCCCTCTGAACTTGTAGCGTCCTTGTTGTTCTAAAAGCACCCACCTAGAGACAGGTTGTAGGACACGGGGGCATTGCTAAAAGAGTAAGGATAAGTCTATAAAAATATTCCGACTTATTAATGCTGTGTGACATAGCTGTTGCTTCTTTTTGGGCAATTCGGTGCGGGATATTTAATATCTATTAAACACAGCAGTCTTTAAATTATAAATGCCTGAATGCAGCTTATACCATAAATATATAAAATTTGGTAAAATCATGTCAGAGCAGGATAGGATATTTCAATGCACTAATGCATTCGTTACTTTAGCATCTGTCAATATTGAATCATTAGTAGATTTTTATACGCATTTACTAGGGCAAGCTCCGACATCCCATATCCCAAATATATATGCAGAGTTTCAATTAGCTGGTTTGCGCTTGGGAATCTTTAAACCAAAAGCAACTAACAAACAAGAGTTTGAACCAGGTAAAAGTGGAATGAGTTTGTGTTTGGAAGTTAGGGATTTAGAGAGTGCGATCGCTCACCTTACCAGCTTAGGCTATCCACCACCAGGAGAAATTTTAACTGCATCTCACGGGAAAGAAATTTACGCCTACGATCCAGAGGAAAATCGCCTAATTTTACATCAATCTTATTGAAAGCATACCAATATTCATGGTTTTCAATTACTTATTATTCCTCTGATTCGATGGAATATGCTTGTAAAAGATGCTCACCATTAAAATGAATTAAATGAGTTTCATCTTCTGCTACCCACACATCAGTTTCCCAAGAAATTTCTGCTAGATATTCCACCATTGCCTTCCGGCTGAGAAACGCTGTCACCATTACAATATCTGCTGTTGAGTGCCGGAAAAGATACTCAAGCTCAGCTTTACGTTTTGAGTTAATTGGTCCATGTGAGGTAACAGCTTCAATCAGCACTAACCAATTTTTTGTAGTAAAGTGAATAATTACATCCGGCATCTTGCCGTGAGAATCAATTGTAATTCCTAGCGCGGCTAATGCTGATTCATTAAAGTGGGCAAACTTTTCATCTGTGTCACCAACATAAATCAGCTTACCTCTAGGGGTGAAACGAGGTGCAAACTCATTAACGATCTTTTCAACTAAAATATTTTGACCACCAGGAGAGAGAGTTTTAAGCTCACCTTCGATAACAATAGGAATACGAGCCATTTGTCTTTCCTGTGCATATATTTGCTTGAGAGTTTCAATCGAGGCGAGGTAAGTGCGAATGTTCTTATCCCACTCAGGGCTTGTGTAAGTTTTTAGTAACTCTAAAGCACTTTCTTCTATCTGATATACTGTTTTTGGACTGTTAACTGGGCGATCGCTTCGATCTGGATTGGCAACAATTAAACCTGCATCAAGGAATTGATGTACGGTTTGGCGGCGTACTGTATCCCGCGTATTGGATTTGTACTTCTTGCCATACTCTTGAGCCATGAACTCCATAATTGGAGTAATACCACGTAATGGAGCTTTAGCTGCTTGCCAAGAATCGCTAGGCTTAAGCTCCAGAAAAGCAAGGAGAGTCAAAGCTGAACGCTCGTTAAGCTGACCTCGTGGAAATCCTAACGCAACAAGTACTTCTAAAGCTTCATCAATACGGGATTTAACTGAAAAGAAGCTGTTCTCTGACATACTAGTATTACTTAGTAATTCTCTCTCCACAAGTTGATCGATCTCTTTTTGTGTAGGGAATTTAGCCCCAACTTGAGTACCAAGTGTTATAAGCTGCTCTTGAGTAGGATATTTAAGACTTGTAGATCGGTGGCATTAACTTGAGTATGCCCATTGAACAGCCGAAAAAATGAATCGACAAGACTGGAATTAAGATAAACTGCTAGCCCACGCGCTAAAGTAATATCTAATCCACGTCCTTGGCGGTGAAAATAATTCAAGTGGTTTTCAAAACCAACACCAGGAGTATCAATTTGGGTAGCATCATAAACGACAGCAACAATTCGCTTTTTCTCTTCTTTGGAAGAGAAATGCTTACTCAAAACATAATGCTCGTTAGGAACTATTAGTGAAGCAGTTTCCTCGGCTATAACTAAAGCTTGATGCTTCTTAGTCTGGATTGGATACTTGACATAACCATCAGAGAAATGGGCTGGATAAATTAGAGGAACACCATCTTCAGGTTGTAGCCGCAAATATGGTTTAGCACGAAAATCTACCACTCGTCCTGTTGAAACCCTTAACCCGATATCTTCTAGCGAACAGGTCAAACGAGCCATTTGCTCAACAACTTGCAAACTCACAGCATCAGGAACGATACGAATAAACTGTTCTGGATCGTTAGGATGAACTATATCGTTGTAATGCAGAGCGTGAGACAATATAGACTCGTCCTCAGCACTGGTACTTGAGTTAATCACTACACGATCGGGCTTTTGCGATCGCTTCAGAGCATGGATGATGACAGTCTCTTGTAAGACACCATCATCACGAAACGCTTCCTGTCGAGAATCAAACAGATGTATCTGCTGTAAAGCCATTGTTTGCAAAAACACCGAGCGGAAATTGCGAAAGTAAGGACCATTGCAAAAGCTACGCGGACTAATCGCCACTAACTCACCATCTGGTTTAAGTAGCTGGGTACAAGCAGCTATAAAGCCAGTGTAAAGATTATTGGCTTCCACACCTAGGTCGCGTAGTAAAGAACGAAGTTTTGATTTAGCATTTATCTTCTGATAGGGAGGATTGAGAATCGCGTGCGTAAATTCAAGTAGAGATGGTGCGTGCATTTTCTCTACTACATCCTGAATGAAATCTACTGGGCGAATTTCATATGTCAGTACGATACCAACGCGATCGCACTCAACATCACACAAGTCTAAAACTTGCTCCAAATACTCAATCAGAATAAAATCAATCTCGTATGCTGTAATATGTAGTCTTTGCGGGCGCTGTTGGCGTTGACATAGCTCGGCAACAACTGCTACGAGTAATGACCCAATACCAGATCCTGCATCAAGCAATGATATTTCAGACAATTCAAACTCAAACATTCCAGCCATCAGAGTTGCTACTGAAGACGGGGTAAAAAACTGTCCCCTCATCTCCCTGTGGCTTTTCTGAAGCCTACTAGTTGCTGCCAAACGTAGTAAATCGACAGAGTTTAGGAAGTTTTCAAGATTGCGGTTGCTATGACTACCAAGAGTTGGTGTCTGAGAACCTGTTGTCAGCATATTTCAATCCCTAAGAGGGATCTATACAGAACAGCCCCTGACATCGTATATAAGATAGCACATTTGGTGACACCAGATGTATTCGACAAGAAATGAATACCGCTATAACTCATCTACTACCAAACCATCTTGCATCTGAATAATTCGTTTTGTCTGTGCTGGTACATCAGGTTCGTGAGTAACAATGATGGACAAGTCAATCCCGTTTAATACAGGCACATTAACTTCGCCCAAACGATAGGTTTTAGTAATTTTTTCGATTTTAATCATCATCGCTATCTTTCAGGGTGTAGGGGTGCCGAATGCTGCCAAGAGCGATCGCTCTGAAAAATTCATCATTCATGTCAACTTATGAATTGACAGTTGCACGCTTGTGTGACTGAACCCTATTTTCTATTTTTAGTGGAATTTTGCTTGAACACAAAGCAGAAGTAGAGCTAAGTTTGTTATGAAAAATACAACGCCAGGAGGATCGAAATGGGACTTAGCAACGATCTGTTGAACCCGAACAAAAAGGCTATGGTCGTGGCTGACTGCTGCACCATGATAGACGAGCAGGCCACAAGGAAGCAAGGCTTATCTGGACTAGCGGTGAAAACCGCATACAGTGCGATGAAGGGAATCAAGCCGGGGTTTATTGCCTACGCTGTCGAGCAGCTCCTGCCGCAGTGCTTAACCGCCCTCGATCCCCTCTGGAGCGAGGGCGTGCAGAAGGGCGATCCGGTCGGATATCTCGACTCAAGCCGCTCGATCGCGGCGGACGCGCTGCTGAGCGTCACCGACGAGAGGGTCAAGAACGCAAGGAGTTCAATCGTGCGCGGCTCGTATAAAAAACTTCGCGGCTCAGCCAAGACTCACGTAGAGGAAGCGGTGCCCCACTTAGCCAGGGTAATAGATAAGCACACCAAGGTCTGATCGAGAAATGTTGGGACGCGGCCTTTTGTGCGCCGCCGTCCGGTGATGAATGCTAAGCTCTCGGTTGTGTTGCAAAAATTTGAAAAACTACTATTCGTAGTAGATAGAACCTACGCATTGACAAGCTAGACAAGACGTGGAGCGACGAAAAACAAGTAGGCGATCGCTAACTACCGACAAAACGGAATTTATTGCAAGTAGCGTCCAGCACTCTCAATAGTTCTTGCCTAAGTCCTAATTCATAATTCATCATTCTTAGTTTATTCGCTTCGTAAAGCGGCAATTGGATCTAATTGGGCGGCATTACGTGCAGGTATGACTCCAGCGATTAATCCAACAATAAAAGATAGCCCAAAACCTACTACTACTGACCAAATTGAAACAATAAATGGAAATTTAAAGAAAGTTGCAGTAGCTAAGGCGATCGCAATACCAAAACTAATACCAATTCCTCCCCCTACAAGAGAAACCATAACTGCTTCCGCCAAAAACTGACCGAGAATCGCGGCGTTAGTGGCTCCTACTGCTTTACGAATACCAATTTCCCTTGTTCTTTCTACAACCGAAACTAACATAATATTGGCAATTCCTATTCCTCCCACTACTAAAGAAATTCCGGCGATCGCCACTATCATGATGGTAAATAAACCGACCACATTACTAAAGGTATTAATAATGTCTACTTGATTAATAATCCTGAAATCATCTCCTTGTGGCGGATAAATGTTATGGCGTAAGCGTAAGAGATTAGTTACTTGAAATTGCGCCGCATCTAGTTGCGCTTCATCGCTAGCTACTAACCAAAAACCAGTAATGGCAACTCCTGATATAGCATTGTTACCCACAAGCCGAGCCGACATATTTGTCAGGGGAATATAAACGCGATCGTCTTGATCCTGATTGCCGACAGCTCCTTTTGGCTCCATCACACCAATTACTTTGTAACTATTTCTTTGAACTCGAATATCTTTACCAACAGCACTTCCACCAGTTCCAAACAATTGCTCTCGCACCTTAGAACCGAGAACTACCACTGGATTGGCAGCATCTAAATCTGCCTGGGTAAAAAATTGTCCTTCTTGGGGATGAATATTTTTCACCTCTGAGTAATTTAAATCCGTACCAACAACGCTAGTAGATATATTTTGCCCGCCATACACAACTTGTGCTTGACGTTGCAGGAAGGCGGTAACTGCTTGAGCGGATGGAGCTTGTTTGGCGATCGCTTGGGCATCCTGCCAAGTCAGGGTTGAAGCCGATCCAGTTCCCTGATTAATTCCTCCACTTGTAGAAGCACCAGCTAACACCAGCATTACGTTAGTTCCCAAAGCTTGGATCTGCTGGGTAGTAGATTTTTGTACCCCTTGCCCGACTGAAGTGATGGCAATCACCGAAGCAATACCAATAATTACGCCCAACATCGTTAGCCCCGTGCGTAACTTGTGGTTCCAAAGGGACTCTATCGCCATGCCCATGACTTCAACATTTGATATAGGTTTGGCACGAACGCCAACACGACGAGGTGATTTTTTCGGCATTTAACTAGGGACGCTTAGAAAGGCTGAAGGTTGAAGGGCAAGGGTAAAGGATGAAGGATGTACGCTTCGGCGTTCCCGAACGGTAGGCGGGATGGGTAAGATACAGTTTTCACTACCCATTACCCCTACCTGTTCAATTCACACTTCACACTTTCTCCGGAAAGACGCGATATATCGCGTCTCTACATACTTCACACTTCATATTTATCTTGAACGAGAACCGCCTCCACCGGGGAAAAATGACGGACCTCTGCCTTGAGGACGGGTTCCTGGTGGGAAGGTGATAAATACTCTTTCGGTTCCGACTAATCCAGATAATACTTGGGTTTTATCATTTACAGTCGTTCCAGTCTTAATTGGAGTAAATACAGGCTGGTTATTCTCTTTGGCAACAAAGACACCAGTACCATTCTCCTGACGAGCGATCGCTACTGTTGGCACCACCAAAGCATTTTTCAATTCACCTGCTTTGAAATCCACATCCACATTCATTCCGGAGCGTAGTAGCTGTCGGGCATCTCCGAGAATTGTTGCTTTGACTTCAAAACTAGTGACGTTCTGCTCTACAGTAGATTGGACGGCAATTTGAGTCACTCGACCGTTAAAAGTTTTCCCTGGATAGGCATCGGCTTGAAAGGTAATTTCCTGTCCGATGCGGATCTGGGAAATATTACTTTCTGCTACGTTTGCTACTACCTGATTATTGGCAGCAAGAGACAAAATTGAATTTGAAGTAGCGGAGGTGACAGAACTACCTGCCGTAGTTGGGGTAACAAAAGCACCTGGATCGGCATACTTTTTGGTCACAACTCCATCAAAGGGAGCGCGAACCACTGTATCGTTAATCTGAGTTTGGATATTTTGCAACGCGCCTTGCTGCTGCGTTACTTGGGCGCGAGCTTGGGCAATGTCTTCTGGGCGCGATCCGTTCCTCTGTAAAGCTAAGGCTTGTTGCGCACTTGCTACAGAAGCTCTAGCAATATCATAGGCTGCGCGGGATGCAATTAAATCCCGATTGGAAATTGCCCCAGAGGAGTATAGTTGCTCGTTTTGACGCTGGGTAGCTTGTGCTTCCTCTAGGGTAGCTTGAGCGTTCCTTAATTCTGCTTGGGCTTGGGCAATATCTTCAGAACGATTCCCAGCCTGCAATTTTTGCAGATTAGCCTCGGCTGCTGCTAATTGTCCCTGCGCTTGGGTTAGTTGCCCGCGCAGATTCGAGTCATCCATGTATGCTACGATCTGCCCTTGTTTGAGGCGATCGCCTTCTTTGACTAGCAAGCTTTTCAGCCGTCCTGATGTTTTGGGACTAACATTGATCGACCGTTCGGGCTTAATTGTACCATTAGCAGAAATGGTAATGGGTAAACTCACTCGTTCGACTGGCGCAGTCAAAACTTTGCGTTTTGCTTCTTGACGCGGAATGAGGATCGTCTGGCGATATACTGCATAGCCTGCTCCTGTTACGAGAGACAGGAAGATTAACCCCAGCAACCACCCAGTAAGTCCTTTTTTCTTGAAATCTTTCAACAGATCTTTGAAAGCAATTGGGTGTGATTAACTAGTTCTCATTTTAGCTTGAGGATCTTCTCGCTTGCAGGCGATCGCTAGAGCAAGCAAGCGATCGCTGTTTCTACCTCACAGACGTAATGCTCAACAAAAGCCTTTCAGGCTCAACTTGCGAATGAGAAAATTAAAGCTCTATTTGAGTCATCGGCTAAATTTCAATAACTCAAACGGATTAAAGTTAGTGTCAATGTCGTAGTAGTCCTCTTGCTCCTGACGCTTGAGCCATGCTGTAATCCAGTATGTGACAGGAGTAAACAAAATCTCGACTCCACACTTGAATAAATAGTTTGACACGATTAGCGTCCACAACAATTTGTTTGGTACAACGCCAGTAAAGGCGATCGCTATAAATAATGTCGTATCTAGAATCTGACCGACTAAGGTTGACCCAATAGTACGAGTCCACAGCCATCTACCCTGAGTTATAACTTTTAGCTTTGCCAATATAAAGGAGTTGGAAAACTCACCAGCAAAATAAGCAACTAAGCTGGCTGCAACAATCCTAGGTGTCGCTCCCAGAATTTGATTATAAGCATCTTGATATTTCCATTCTGCTGCTGGAGGTAAAGCGCCAACAATGCTAAAAGTGAGAGACATTAAAAAAGCACTGATAAATCCCAGCCAAATTATTTTTCTAGAGCGGGAATAACCATAAACTTCAGTCAAAATATCACCAAAGATGTAACTGAGTGGAAATAGGATCGTACCGCCATCGAAGGTGAATAACCCTAAGTCTACTATCTTTGTGGAGGTGACATTTGAGATTAAAAGTACAGCAACAAATAGAGATGCGATCGCATCTAAATGCTTATACGACTTCGGCACAGCATTAGAATTACCTTGGCTGGAAGATTTATGCTTCAATCAACTTGTTGAATTAGAAATTTTCCTTATCCTAGCTGAAACGATTGACAATGAATAAGCGCGATCGCACCCTACTGTTGATTAAAATTCAATCTCGGCCTATTTATTGACTAGGTAGTCTGCTAATGCTTCAGAACCACCGATGTGTTTGGCATCGATAAATACTTGAGGAACTGTTGTTGCACCTGTAACAGCCTTTAAAGAGTAAGTTGTTACATCCTTGCCCAAAACAATTTCTTCGTAATCCAAATTATGTTCTTTTAACATTTCTTTGGCACTAGCGCAGAATGGACAGCCAACTTTGGTAAAGAGAGAGACAGTTTGCGGCTTCGCTGCTTCCGGGTTGATATAGTTAAGCATTGTCTCGGCATCAGACACCTTGAAGGGATCGCCTGGTTCGTTTGGCTCAATGAACATCTTTTCAATTACGCCATCCTTAACTAACATGGAATAGCGCCACGATCGCTTGCCAAAGCCCAAATCTGCTTTATCTACCAGCATTCCCATTCCTTCAGTAAATTCCCCATTACCATCAGGAATGACAGTTATATTATCTGCCTCTTGGTTTTTTGCCCATTCATTCATCACAAAGGTATCATTAACAGACATACAAACGATGTCGTCAACGCCATTTTCTTTGAAAGCCCTTGCCAATTGGTTGTAACCTGGCAGGTGGGTGGATGAGCAAGTGGGAGTATAAGCACCAGGTAAAGAGAACACAACCACAGTCTTGCCAGCAAATAAATCGTCAGTTGTCAGATTCACCCACTGGTTATTTTGACGAGTACGGAAAGTGACGTTAGGGACTCTTTGTCCTTCTCGATTAGCTAGCATGAATTTTGCTCCTCATAACCATAGTGAATTTTAGATTTCGGATGCGCAGATGCCCGGATTGTTAAACCAGTACCATAATCCTTAAGCAAAGCGTACTCGTTATGACTTTAAAAGTCAATGCTTTTCAGCAGATTGTTCCAAATCAAGAGATGCTTCAACAGCACGTCTGTAAAACCACCTCAAGAAAACGTTGTACAGTTGGGGATGTATAGTTTCTGCGCCAGATCGTAGCGATCGCAACTTGGGAAGATGGTTGTATTGCTTTATAGACTACTCCAGTCCGCTGGAGATGTTGTAGAGATTCAGGCACGATCGCTATTCCCATTTCTGCCGCCACAAGACTAACAATTGTTTGCATTTGAATTGCTTGTTGTGCCACAGTTGGACTAAAATCTGCTTGCTGGCAAAGACTGATGATTTGATCGTAAAGTCCAGGGGCGATTGGACGGGGAAATAAGATAAAGGGTTCATTAGAGAGCGATCGCAGAGATACAGTAGATTGGTTTGCGATCGGGTGAGTTTCAGGTAAAGCAACGACTAGCGGTTCCTCAAAGACAATCTTAAAGTTGAATATATCTTCCTCGACCGGAGGACGGACAAATCCCACATCAATCTGCCCTGACCGTAACAACTGTAATTGCCGATCTGTGGTCATTTCGTGCAACTCCAGATTAACTCCTGGGACGCGATTACGGAATGTTTGCAGAATACTTGGAAGGACATTGTAAGCCGTAGAACTGACAAAGGCGATTGCCAGCTGTCCCAATTCACCCCGACTGGTTTGTCGTCCTAGTTGAACAGCCCGATTCAATTGTCTCAAAATTCCTTGGACTTCACTCAGAAACACCTGCCCAGCTTCGGTTAACTGTACTGTGCGTTTTGTACGGTGAAAAAGTTGAAAGCCCAATTCAGCCTCTAGCTGCTGGATTTGTTGACTTAGAGGAGGTTGGGCAATGTGCAATTTCTCAGCCGCCCGTCCAAAATGTAGTTCTTCAGCCAAAGTAACGAAGTAGCGTAAATGTCGCAGTTCCATGTGTCTAGTGATAGGTAAGGGCATAGCAATGCTATGCCCTTAGTCAATTAATATATTTTCGATATTAGTTGATAGGCAAAAATATATTGGACATGAATGAATGTATTTCTTACTCTAGTGATTAAGCCTTAATTTACACGGTGCGCGTCTAACTCCAGGCAGCAGCCTAGGAACGAAGAAACTGCACGAGGAGAATCAATCGATGCTAGAGAATTGTTGGAATACTACCCTTTATGAGGGTAAATATAACTTTGTTTGGCAGTATGGTGAAAACCTGCTGGAACTACTGTCTCCTCAGTCAGGAGAAAGTATCCTCGATCTTGGTTGTGGTACGGGACAATTGACAGAGAAAATTGCCCTTGCTGGCGCTGAGGTGTTAGGAATTGATTATGCGGCCTCGATGATTGAGAAGGCAAGACAAAACTATCCTCATCTTCAGTTTGCGGTTGCCGATGCTAGGGACTTTCAGGTGGAACAGCCATTTGATGCAGTCTTTTCTAATGCTGCACTGCATTGGATTCCAGAACCGGATGCTGTAATACGTTGTATTTACCAAGCACTCAAGCCAGGTGGGCGGTTTGTGGCAGAGTTTGGCGGTAAGGGAAACGTGAAAGCGATCGCAGATGCGATCGATCGCGTTCTCAATACATTCGGCTATGCTTCTTATGATGCGATCGCCTGGTATTTTCCCAGTATTGGCGAGTATGCTACTCGCCTAGAACAGCAAGGCTTTGGTGTAACCCATGCAGTTATATTTGACCGTCCCACTCCCTTGGAAAATGGAGATGCAGGCATAGCAAATTGGATTTGGATGTTCGGAAGCCGTTTCCTAGAGGGATTGAGTAATGCCCAACAAATGCAAGTTATTCAAGCAATTGAGCATGACTTGAAACCGACGTTGTATCGGGATGGGAAATGGTGGGGTGACTACCGCAGAATTCGCATAGTTGCCCAAAAGTAGGGGCGGGTTTAATCAAAATTTCTACTGGAAAACAGAAAATCTGAAAAAACCCGCTTCCTACTGAAAAAATTTATGTTGCTATTCCTTTTTGCTGTTGCAGTACTAGCGGGAATACTCAATGGTGTCGCTGGTGGTGGAGGCTTAATTGCCTTTCCAGCACTCCTGCTGGTTGGAGTACCACCGATTAATGCCAATGCTACAAATGCAGCTGCTTTATGGTTTGGCACTGCTGCAAGTACGGTTGCTTATCGTCAAGAACTATCTAGTCAGCGACGAGAACTGTTTCTACTCAGCGGTATTAGCGTAGTTGGCGGGATTTGGGGTTCCTATTTACTACTACATACTTCCCAAGCAGATTTTGCTAATTTAGTTCCTTACTTGCTATTGATAGCAACCCTTTTGTTTACTTTGAGCCAACCGTTGATGAAATGGTTGAAGGTTCGCAGTCAAAATGGATCTAGTTTTCGTTTACCGATGGTTGCGATTCTGCTGTTACAGTTGGCGATCGCAACTTATGGCGGTTTTTTCGGTGGTGGTGGTGGGATTTTGATGCTAGCTGTATTAGAGATTATGGGCATCAAAAATATTCACACCATGAATGCGTTTAAGAGTTGGTTAGCCACTTGTTTGAATGCCGTTGCGATTGTTCATTTTATCCTTGCTAATACCATTTTTTGGTCGCAGGCAATCGTCATGGCAACAGGTGCTTTAATTGGTGGCTATGGTAGTGCTTACTTTGCCCGTCAGATCGATCCTGCTTGGGTTCGTTGTTTCATTATCTGCGCTGGCTTCAGTATGACTATCTACTTTTTCTGGCAACAGCATTGAGAACGCGATCGCCTACGCAGTGTTATAGGTGGCAATTAATACTGATATCGCTTGAGAAATTGAAATTAGCCGGATAAAAATGAGATTATTAAACTATTTCTCCCCGCAAAACTAAGACTGCTTGCCCGCTAAGTAAAACTCTTTCGCCGCGACAACTAACCTTAATTACGCCCCCTCGCGCGGAAGCTTGATAGGCGACGAAATCATCTTTACCAGTGCGATCGCGCCAAAAAGGGCCAAGACAGCAATGAGCTGAACCCGTCACAGGATCTTCATCGATTCCCACCCCAGGAGCAAAAAATCGGGAAACAAAATCATAGTCTGGAGAATTCGCCTTACTGGTAACAATTACACCCCGAACAGGTAAACTTTTAAGTAAGCCGAAATCTGGCTTCAGGTTCCTGACAGTTTCCTCAGAATCTAACTCCAGCAGATAATCCATTTGATTTTTACCCACGTACTGTGGTGTAGCTCCCAAAGCTTTGGTGAGATTATCGGCCGCTTCATCTAATTTAGTCGCCGCTTTAGCAGGGAAATCTAACTCAATCCAATCTCCCTCGCGTTTGGCTGTCAATAATCCGCTGCAAGTGTGAAACCGCGCCTGTTCATCTAGTGGCAAATAACCCATTTCCCACAATATATAGGCACTTGCTAATGTAGCGTGTCCGCAAAGATTGACTTCAGTAGCTGGGGTAAACCAGCGAAGATTAAAGCCATCAACTTGTTTATGTAAGAAAGCCGTCTCAGATAAATTCATTTCTTTGGCAACATTCTGCATCCAGCTATCTTCAACGGGTTGTGGCAATATACAAACTGCGGCTGGATTGCCTGCGAAGGGTTGATTAGTGAAAGCATCTACCTGAAAGATTTCATGTCCCATTTATCAGCCTAATTTTTCGCTATCGCTAATCAGTTTATAGTAATGCCCGTGAAAGTGCGATCGCTTTCCTTGTATAAATTACACCTCTTGCATGAATGTTTTGTAGAGGCGGGTTTACTAAAAATCTTCATCTCTAACTAAAAATCTTGGCTGAACCCGCCCCTGCCTAGTCTACAAAATTTAAGCTTCAGGACTCAGCACTTTTTCGTAGACAATTTTACCTGTAATATCATGAATGCGTGCAGTCAATTGGGCAGTTTGACCATCCACATCGACTGAGCCAAAAAACTGATTGTTTGGCGGTGGCAAATTTGGCTCATCGGGAAAGATGCTGAAATCGTACTGGGGGCCAAAACTGGGATCGAGTGGCAAGTCGCTAGCCGGGCCAAAAGCTCCTGCATGAATCGGCCCAATTACAAACTCCCAGAAAGGATTGAAATCTTTAAACTCCGCTTGACTGGGATCGTAATATATCGCAGCCGGAAAATGGACATCCGCAGTAATCCAAACGACGTTTTCTATGCCCTCGTCTTTAATAAACTTCAACAAGTCCCTTAGTTGTGCCTCGCGCCCTAAAATGCTGGAGTCATTTTGCGACCAAGCATCGTAGTCTCCTGTCCCGCCAGTTATAATTGACAGGGGATCGTCTGAAGCGACGACTTTCCACGTTGCCTGCGAAGCTTTCAGTCTGTCTTTAATCCACTGTAATTGGCCTGCCCCTAGCATTTCCAGACTTGGTTCAGTGTTCTTGTCGTTGTCGCCTCTAAAAGAGCGTTCATCTAACAAAAACAGTTCTAGGTGCTTACCATAATTGTAGTTGCGGAAGATTTCTTCGCCCCTGATAGGGTTGTATTCAAAAAACGCCTGCCTTGCCCGCTCTGCTAGAACATTAGCAGCCATACCATTATAAGGTGCTGCTGTCAATATCTCATTTGGATACCAATTATTGGTAACTTCGTGGTCATCCCACTGAACGTAAATCGGTGTTTCTGCTAGGAAACGAGCAAATTTCTCATCTCCCAAGTTATATTTCCAGTTTTCCCGAAATTCGTCTAGGCTAATTGCGACAAAGTCTTTGGTTGGTTCGTTTACCCATGTGCCGCCGCCAACAATCTCAGGAATCGGTTTAGTAGGAGGAATCGGATTATCAGCATAAATCATATCACCGCTAAACAGGGCAAAATCAGGCTTTAGCTTCCGCATCACATCGAAGATGACATAACCGCCCTGAATTTCTTCACTATCAAAGGCTGTAATTTTTAAGTCGGGATTGCGTCCCCAGCCTTGGCCTGCCATATCTGCTGCCCAAACAAATCTGACTGAACGAGCGCGATCGCTTCTTGGTGCAGTGCGAAAGCGACCAGTCATGTTTTGGCGTGTAAATTCAGACTGCACACCATCATCGGCAAACCGCACTTGGTAGTAGTAAGTTGTGTTTGGACGCAATCCTTGTAAATCTACAGTGCCTGTGTAGTCAGTTTCTCCACTTACCAGCGAACCAACGCGAGTTTGTACTTGCCTTTGAAAGGTGGGAGAAGTGGAGAAGTCTACTACTAGACGCGAAGGGCGATCGCCTCGCCCCCAAATTACCGCACTACTAGCAGTGACATCTCCTGCTTGAATAGCCTCTAAGTTATATCCATTACTCAGTTCTGCTCTAGCTGGTCTAAGCCATTTACTGCTTGCAACTATACCAGCACTCGCCATGCTTAATGCCAAAAACGAACGTCTCGTGAATCGGCTTTTCATTTTGCAGTAGATCTCACGACTTTTGAGTTAAGTTTAGAGTCAAGAGATAAAGCCGACACCAAGTTTTGGTTAAAAGATTGCCCCTACTTTCAAAATTTCCAAAGGAGAACACTATGCTCGTGTTGAAAGTGCATAGGCGAGTTAGAAATTTATATAGTTGGGGATGATAGTGTGTTTCCCCAGGGTTGGAAAATTCGCTCCGGCGATTTCGTTAATTTGCAAATCTTACCTCACCTGCTTAAAGGTGTAATTGCCAATATTATCGCCATTCTGGGTAGTATCGGCATTATTGTGGGTTGAGTCGATCGCTAATCAAGAGTTCTCAATATCAGTAGAAGTAGCAACTTCGTAATGAGATGGCGCAGAAATAGCGAATATCAAAACGCGCTTCGCGTTGCGCCCCAGTCGAGCGCCGGGTCTCGCTCGTGTCCCGCTGCCTTCATCGCACGCTGGTAGCCTGGGCGATCGCTGATCCTTGCAAGCCACTCCTTGATGTTGGGACGGTTGCCCTGACCGACATTGTAAAACGCCTTCATCGTGCCGAACGGGAAGTGCATCATGATGTCGGCGGCCGTAAAATCGGTTCCGGCGAAGTAGGTCGCTTGCGACAAGCGATCTTCGACCATCCGCAGGTGGCGATCGAGTCGCTCACGTAGGGCAGACAGCAGTGGAGAATCGCTGCCCGCTCCTGCGGCCATCCCTGCGATCCAGTTCAAGCTGATCTGCGTCATCAGACTGCCGTTCGCGTAGTGGAACCAGTACAGGTAGTCGGGATACTGCGGTGACGTGACAGGCACGGCGAGCCGCCCGTTCCCGTAGCGGGCTAGTACGTACTCAATAATCGCGCCGGACTCGGCAATCACGATCTCGCCATCGCGCAGAACGGGCGCACTGCCAAGCGGATGAACGCAACGCAGTTCGGTCGCAGCGAACTGCGTGACCGGATCGCGTTGGTACAGGCGCAGTTCATACGGCAATTCGAGTTCCTCCAGTAGCCAGACAATCCGCTCGGACTGAGAGACGTTGAGATGATGAACAGTAAGCATATACCCGTAAAATGCCGAAGCGTGCGTGGACATTGCTTTCGAGTATAGCAGTGCCGACGGTTACTGACAGATGCGAATACTCTATGTAAATGCTCGTATACTTGTTTAAGTTGCTAATACCATTTTGGATTTTGGATTTTGGATTATAAAACCCTTGCCTGCAAATAGTTTCAGGAATTCAAATGTTGCAGTAATAAAACTAAACGGTATAAGTTGCTTTTTCAATCAGGTTTTAAAATCTGGCGATCCGCTCATGTTTCAAAGGTAATGCCCTACTACCAGAATTCTCTAGCACCCATGCGATGGTGCTATATCCCTCATCGATACCTGTCAGTTTATTTCCTGAAACTGTGTACTGCTGTGTTCTATTTTGGAGTTTCCCACCACGAACTAGTCTAAACTCCAAGTAATTCGTAATTCACTCATAATTATTTCTTCTGTCGCTCTTAATTAAAAAAATGCCTCGCTTAATAAAGCGAGGCATAAACCTATTTGTTTCTGTGTTGCTTAAGTCTCAGATGACTTATGTACCCTTGATAGATATTCAGATATTTCAGTCTCTCAATATCCTCCCGATGCCCAAGAACGATCGCACTTTATTAGGATGGATCGTTGCATAAGTTCTGTTTCGAGAGAAGCAACAGTTTAATCAATCCTGCAAACGATCTCAAAACTACCTTGACTATTCACCGATGATAGTCCGCTTAATTGTCTCCGCAGCGCCCCCAATTGCATTAGCTGCACCCTGAATTGGATTCGATGTGTCACTAATGGCTTGCATAGATTTATCCATAGGTGTGCTATGCAGTCTCGGATCGGGCTGAGGTGGTGTTGGTTCTGGTCCTAGTGGTTGGGGATTTGCCACATACTCAAACTCGCCTTTGCCGTCCATTGAAGGACCTTTAGCCCAGCGACCTTGAGCGCTTTGCCCACCTTCAGAGTTATTCCAGAACTGATAGGCATGCTCTTTCTTCCCATATTCATATGCAATCTTGGGAACAACAGTTTCCTCAAATCCTTCGCTTTGCAGGTCTTCAATCGCCGCTAACCACTGGTTTTGGTGCATAGTGTCACGGGCGAT
>QQTW01000202.1_pt1 | contig 35120 bp, 45 predicted proteins | sample 1904831 | NCBI WGS metagenome assembly QQTW01 (sample SAMN09435610, study PRJNA476489) | Subsurface metagenome, whole genome shotgun sequencing project.
AAATGAAGATATATATATACATATATATATATATATATATATAGATTGTGAGAGGGACAGTCAAAAAGGCATTCACAGAGACAAATGAGTCGGCAGAAAGGGAACAAGAGCCTCGTGCTGGGGTGGGAGAGAGTGTAATGGAATGTTTGCACCACGGACGGTGACTGAGAAACTGCGACGCCCTACAAAGGTCCGGGAGGAAAGAGAAAAGTGAATGGAACACACGAAGAAGAAAATCAAAGAAAGGAGGGAAGTTGCTCGTGTGCTCTTCATGTTTGGCACCCTTGCACGTATGGAGAAGGAGAAAGTCGGAGTATATTCAGCATGCGGAGACTCGTGCGCTGCCAGGAAGACCCCTTCAGCTCTAAAACGGACTGTTTCGGGTCTGAGTACAATAGCAAGCATGCGTCATGCTTCAATCAATTGTGCTCTTCCATCTCACGATGGGCGTTTCCAGATGCCGTGGGCGGGAGGCACCGCTCGTTTCACCGGTTTACGGTTTGGCCGTTTCACCGTTTCGCCGCTGTGTGCGGGCCAGTTTCACGCCCGATCAGCGCGGCAGCGGCAGAAGACACGAGAGCACGAGTAAGGGCAGCAGAACCCGGCAGGAGTTCATGTAGTGTGGATGTATGCGTATGTCGGCCGGGCGATTGATTGTGTGCAGTTTGCAGGCGTTGCGGGACGGTGAGGGAAAGCTAGAAATGTGGAGACGGCTGGTGGGAGGAAGGAGGGATCGGCGGGGGAGATTGCCTGTTGCGGTAGTTTTTGTCGAGACAGATGGGAAAAGAAGAGGAAGAGAGGAGGAAAAAGAAGAGAAAGCAGAGGAGGAGAAAGCGGGGGAGGAGGAGAGGAGTAGATGCAGAGATGAGGAAAAAGGAAAGAGTAGACAGAACGGAGGAAACAGGACGACAACTGAACAAGACTGTGAAGCAATTGATCATTGGCATCGGCCGTGGCTTTTCCCCTCGTCTCGACGTCTCCCAAGGTTTGTGATGATTCCGTCCACGGGTGGGTGATCTGCTCCGGCTTGTTGTGAGTGATTACTACGCCAATTGACACCTCCATACCAACAAATCGCGCACTCGTCTTGTTGTCTTCTTCGCTTCCCCCAATTGCGCACTCTCTCTTCGGCAAAGGGTGTCAGCATAGCCATCGTCCAATCCATGGTTATTAGATGGTAGATACCTAGGCAGTAGACAATCGCAACCACAAGTACTCCGTATATCATGTATGCGCGAACGTGCCGGGCCGATCAAACGACGCAGGGCTCGTCTCTCCAACACACCACCGTCGTTTGTTTTTCCCGAGGTGGGCGAAACCTGCAATATACTTCATGCCACTACTGATCATCGGCGGACAGCAGGTAGATATCAAGTCTCCCCTGCGCATCGTCACTCCGTCCGTGTCGAGTCGCACTGTCTGGCCGGGGGCCCTCACCCTCTGGCCGTCGCCGTCCGCGCTTCCGATCGTCTTTGCTCTATATAGAAGTCGGCAGCCACCAGTCGAGTCAGCTGCTTCCTGTCTCTCTTCTCTCTCTCTCTGCTTCTCTTTCTCTTTCTCCATCTGCATCTGCGTCTCCGTCTCTTTCTTTCTCTCTAGTCGACCGGGTCCTCGCGATTGCATCTAGACCAATCATCCAGCCATCCGATTCTCCGCCTATTATCCTCACTCCGCTCTCTTTCTTCCACCTCCTCTTCCTCTTCCTCCACTTCTCTCCCTTCATCCTCATCATCCAGCCTTGTCCATCTCGCACTCGACAAGCAGCCTGCTGGTATAGTGACGACGGTGGTGATGGGCCTTCCTTGCTGCCACTGACGACCCCGCCAACGACTAACCGCTGTCGCTGCTACCGCAACGAAAACAACAACAACAATAGCAACCATCACCATGGCTTACGGCATGCTCTCCGAAGCTGGTCCCAGTCAGCCTCATCTCCTCCCTCACCAGGTCCCCGGCGCCGCAATGGCCAAGCCGCGGTATCCCGTCGACCTCTCGCATCTCGTCAGAGCAAAGGTTCGTTGTTCTCTTTAAATCGCGCATATGCGGTCAGGAGCAGATATAGCTGACACAAACCTTCCTCAATCCAGCCTTCCGCCAAACACTCCGACTCCAGCGCCGACGCAAAGGCGTTGAGGGAGGCCCTGCTTGCCGCCCGCCGCCTGCCTTCCCCGCACCTGGACCGGGGCCCCCCGCTTAGCCCCGACGTCGAGGCCGCGCTCAAGTCGGCCTGCTCGACCCTGCTGCGCGACGTTGTCCCCTCCAAGAAGGACTGCAAGCAGCGCCGCGCCCCGAAGCTCGACCTCGAGGCCCTGCACCACTCCATGTACGACAGGCGGCCCTCCACGAATCCGTCGACGTCCTCGGCGTCGCATCATCAGCAGCGCAGTCTGCCGAACATCAGCTTTTCCTCATCTGCGCGACGCGTCGAGGATGTCCGGTCCGGCATGATCGCCTCCGCACACTCCGCCGCCGTCCAGGGCATCTTTCCCTCCGCGGTGGACGCTCAAGCCGGCGCGAACGCGAAGCCGAACATCGGCCGCCGTCGCGAGACGCTCCAGCACGCGATCCCGTCCGGCGACACCCGCGCCACACACGCGTCGCCCAATTACCACGCCGGCATCCCAACCAAGACCGCCCTGCTCGCCGACATGCTCCGCGCCAGGCCCTCATCCCCTCTGTCCACCAAACTGGCCGACAACGCGCTGCGTCCGTCGTCGGCCAACGGCACCTGCGCCGTCTTCACCGTCGACTCCCAGGGCAAGTCCTCGCAGCGCTCGCTCCTCAACCAGACCACCACCACAACAACCGCCACCTTCCACACGGACTCGATCAGCGGCTTCTGGGTGAAGCGCGAGATGGCCCGACTGCCGAGCAACAGACCCTCGGACCGGTATCACCGCTCCAAGGACTCCAAGTCCTCCCTCAACAACCCCCTGCGCGAACCCGTCCCGCTCCAGCCGGACGCCCGCCCCGGCTCGGCGCTGTCCATGCGCAGCCGATCGCCCGAGAGCATGCGCGCGCGCAGCCCGTCGGCGCTCGGCTGGCACAGCAGGGGCGTGTCGCGCAACACGAGCATCAGCAGCCTGCGCAGCGGCACGGGCACAGCCGCGACCGACGTCGGCGGCAGCGGCAGCCTCGGCGCCCGCTGGGCATACCGGCCCAGCAAGCTCGGCGTCGACCTCAACAGAGACCTGCCCGCGCTGCCGGACGCCGACGAGTGGCTCGAGCAGCGGTCGCCCGCGCACAGCAGGTCCACCACGGCCACCCACGTCGCCTCGCTCATGCGTCCGGCGGAGGGCCGACCGAGCAGTCCGAAGCTCGAGCTGGAATCAGATGAACCAGTGCAACCACAGCCGCAGGCTGAACCCCACCCCCAACCATCCGCCGCGAAAGAGATGATGGCGCGCCGCCGACCGATGACGTCGGACCAGCCGCGCCCGGACTCGGAGCTGCTGCCGCTGAACCTGTTCGTCGGGCTACCGGACGGCGCCCGCCCGCGCGCGCCCACCGACGCATCGGTCGAGCGTGTCGACTCGGCCTTTGCGGACATGAGCAGCGTCGCGTCGGCATCGTCGTCGCTGGCGTCAGCCACCGCTCCCACCACGTCAGCCGGCTCCGTCGGCCCCGCCGCGCATCGCCCGCAGAGCGTCATGCTCCCCTCGTCCGCGCCGTCGTCCTCCGGCAACGACCGCAGGAAACGGCTCACGCTGGGCGGCAACCCGATCCCGTCCTCGACATCCATCACCTCGACCGCGTCCACCACCGCGGCGGCAGCAGCAGCAGGCCACCACCGGCGCTACCGCAGCCAGGCGGACGCGAGCCCGAGCAGCAGCGTGTACGGGTCCATGTACCCGCACGCGGTCGAGATCACGTCGGCCGAGACGGGCGGGTACGGCCTGCCGGAGAGGCCGCTGCGGGGGATCAAGAAGTTGACGACCGCGCTGTTTGGCCGGAGGGACAGGAGGCAGAAGACGTGGATGGATGAGATTGAGAGTATGGGGGTCAAGTATGGCGTTGTTTGTGAGGAGAGGGGCGTTGGTGGGCCGGTTGTTAGGTATTAGTTTCGGTGGTGGGGTTGGGTTGGGTTACGGATCAAAGGTTATGGGCTATGGGTTCGGATGGTTGTGATGGGGTTAGTTGAGGCATGTCTGACTAATGCGGATGGACGCGAAATGTTGACGATGAAAAGAGAAGCCATGGGTGCCGTTGTACGAGTTAGATGTCACGAACCATCTACTACACCGGTAGCGTATATTAATCATCTCATTTATCTCATTGAACTCACTTGCATTCGCCATTTCGCGATCCAAATCAATTCGGTGACTCTGTTCTGGGACTCCAGTTGTGGTTTCTCCTGTTCGTGTCTTATGGCAATCATCGCGAGGAAGTGAGTAGAAGGAAGTAGCAACTCGGTGAAAGGAGACTCGTATCTAAGAGAGTGATCAGGTTGGAGTAGATTGCCAGATCACATCAACAGCTCTCAAATGTCTTATCTTTGTTCGTTACATTTATCATTTCTACGCTGCGTAATCTGGGCCACTACAATGTCGCAAGCAGAACCGTTGCAATCAGACAAGCTCCTAGCGTCGTAAGCAACGACCCCAGCAACGACCCTCAACCAACCCATCCCCCTCACGAATCCGACGCCCCCCTCTTCCCCTTCTCCGCCCCCGTCGGACTCGCATACGGAGCCGGAGTGACGCCGACCTCGACGCCCGGGTGCACGTCGAGCCCGAAGCCGGTCATGAAGTCCGGGTCGGCGCCGTTGCTGATGGCGGCGGCGCGCTTCGCCTGGACGCGGGCGTGGTCGACGACGACCAGCTTGCGGCCGGCCTCGCGCGCGTCCTGCAGCGAGGTCGTCATGCTGGTCAGCAGGCCGATGAGCGCGACGTCGGACTCTTGCGAGCGCATCTGGTGGGACAGGGAGGTTGTTAGGGGGAGGGGGAGGGGGAGGGGGGTTGTGGTGGGTTGGAGGGAGGATGATGGGAGGGCGGAGGGAGATGAGGAGGCGGGAGGGACGACGAGAGGGAGGCGGGAGAGTAATGAGAAGACTGAGCGCAGGATGGGGTGGTTGAGCGGCTGGGAGAAGTCGAGCGCGGCCGGGTCGGCGGGGGATGCGGCCGTGAGGTAGCAGGGTGGTAGGGAAGAGAGGTAGGCAGACAGTAGCCCTAGGCGCGAATGGAGCATCTTGATGGCGTTGATTTTGGCCGTTAGGGTCGATATGACTGCAGTTTGGGACGACTGTTAGTATCGTCTCATGAACGGTAAGATCCTCTGCAGAGTCCATCCATTTGACCCTAAGAAAGAAAAGAAAACTCACGCTCGTCGTCTTCCGGGCTCAGCACTTCCGCCTCGTCGTCAAGCTCCATCCCGTTCGTCCGCACCTCCCCCTCCTCCTTACTCTTCCCCTTCGCCGCACCCGCAACAGACACTCCCTCAACCGCCGCCGCATTGCCACCGCCCTTGGCCACGAAATCCACCGCAATCATCTCCGCCTCGCCCGTCTCGACCGCATACGCCAGCTCGCGGAAGCGCAGCTGCCTCTGACCTTGCTGCGTCGCGCCCTCGATCTGCATCTCGCTCGCCGCAGCCCCTGTCGGCTCCCAGAAGCTCTCGTAGATGTTGATGGGCAGCCTGCCGCCTGTGGCGGAGCCATCTAGCACGGCGCTCGGGTCGAACAGCAGCAGCACGGCCGTCTCGTTGTACGCGGCTTGCAGGCGCTCGTGGATCGGCAGCTGGTGTGGTTGTGGGCCTGCGGCGGCCGTGCCGAGCGTGAACCAGCCGACGAGGTCGAGCGGGGAGGTTTTGTGCACGTCTTTGACTGTGGGTTTGCCAGAGAGGCGTTAGCAAGCAGAACCTTTCTCGTCTGCAGAGATGGGGATATTGGTAGACAAACACTGCTCCAGCCTATCTTTAAACCAGTCGTCGTCAATCAAGACCTCGCCGTTGTCGCCGACGATCAGCTTGCACTCGAACGCGGCTTCCATGGTGAGGTCGCGGCCATGCTGCTTGCCCAGGATGGCGCCGACGATGGGCTCCGTCTGTCTGCGCAGCGTGTGGCGGGTGATGTAGTCGGAGATGGTCAGCAGGACGAGAGGGTGCAGCTGCACGGATGGGCTGGTGTCGGTTGCTCTCGTGCTGGAGACCAGGCCGTCTTTCTCGGATGTGGACATTTTGGAGATTTATGGGACAGTTGGTCGACTGTGGGAGCGGGATCAGCCAATGAGCTTTCCCGCATGGAGTCTGAAGTGGATAACAGACCTTGACCTCAGAGCTTACGCTCTATCTTCCATTGATGTGAGAGCAGTGTCGACGAAAGATGCTTGGAGTAAGAGCTTGCCGCTCAAGCTTGAAGCTTGCCCTGAGTTTGTCTTGTTTGCTCTATCTGTCTTGTTTAGCACGACCGGCTCATCCAATATTCCACCCAGTTACACCAAACCTTGGAAGAACTGCTCACTTAAAACCCGCCTTTCTTTTCAGACCAAGAAAGAGGAGCCCAATAAACCAGTCAGCCTATGACAATAGTCAGCTTGAAACGTTCAGTTGATGCATCTCAGTGGGCTTGGTTACCTGGTTGGATATCAAGATATCTCCACTGTCGTATCCCAATACTGTCCATCGTTTGATCTGTCGTATATGTTGTTGACGCTTTGCTCAGAGTCTCTTATTGCGTTCCAAGTTCTTCATACTCCTACGGACCATCATATAATGCGATCCGTCGGTATCTCGTCATCCTGCCCCTTGTCTTGAAGTCTCCTGGCATTCAACAGTTCCTGAAAAAGCGACGACAAGGTCATCAAGGCCCACCTTACTTACGCTTCTAATGAAGAGACAAATTGTGAGAGCACGCAAGCCAGGTGGCCTCAGCAAATTTACACGTTTGTCTAGCAAGCGTATAAGATGGACTTCCTGCCTTAGAGACGGTGACAGCCACACTCGGTATTTCGCGCGCCGAGTTCGCACACTCCCCGACTAAGGGTAGGCTCGCAGTCAAGCTCCGGGATGAGAAGGATGAAAGCGAGGCGGACCAGAGAAAAGAAGATAATGCGAAGAAAAAGTTCGCACACTACAGCCTTTGCAAAATCTCACGCGAAACGCCTTACTGCAGGACACCTGGGTAACTCGGTTTTCATTTTCCAATACCGATACGAGTGGTGAATGCACTTCGCGTGCGGCTACAGGAGCTTGCGGTTGTCTCTTGATTTTTGGACATTGAGCAACACCCAGAAGACCAGCAACAGCAGACATCAACACCGCTAATAGCTCTCGGCTTTCTCTATAACGGTTCCGACAGCTGTCTTCAAGATATAATTGGAAGCTACCGTAAGTACAGTCTATCATGTCCGAGCGCTGGCTTCTCCGTACGTCTATATATAATCCTTCATTACACGGTTCTCCAATGGAGACTGTTGAGGCACTTCGGGACTGATGCAGCTCCAAAGCTCTTTCGGAGATACTATTCGCGTGCATGCCCGTGAGGCGTTCGGCATTTCGCTACCGAAAGATGCCCAGAAACTTCTTCACTCCTTTCAACCGGCACCGGATGTAATCACCTTCGGGACTCATGAGGTTCGGGTTGACAGTTGCAACGCCTCGAAACTCGCCAGAGGCCTCGAACCACACCCGATGAGGTCCAGTATCGCTGGCTGTTTTCACCACATGTCAGCATGTACTCTCTTGTCAAGAACCCCGATCCCGTTTGAAATCACCAGCAAGAACAGTGACTACGTCGTCGCCCATCTAGACAATGCACCGACGAGTTTTCGGGGGGAAGAGGCAAGACCAACCCGCTGAGCACAATCCTCCCTCAACGATTGGAAACGCAAGAAAGTAAGCCGGCTGCTTCACCGACACCACAGAACAGCCCGACCCGGCCGACTTCTTGTCACTCCGCAAAAGCTGGGTTGCTTGCTTGAAGGCTCTATCGACGTCTCCAACAGGGATATGACTTCCATTGCAGTCCCAGTACTCGCTATCGCGAGCCTCTAGGGTCCCGGCGCTAGGCGCAGCGGTGGCGCCTACGAGGAGGATGGCCAGATATAGAAACGTCTGTCGTGGTCAGACAAATACGATTTTTGACGAAGAAGATGGCAAACCTTGAGCGATATCATCGTGTGCGGTGGGTCAACAGTTGCGCAAGAGTGCGATGATTATTGCAAGACCCTCATCCTTCAAGTGAAGGAAGACGACCAATTTATGTGAGACTCAGCCCTGTGCCAGCAGCCTGTGAACGTGTCTCTCGTCCATGGGTTCCTTTGCTGGGCCTGTCTCTGTGTGAAACTCTGGAGACTCCGTGCGGAGTCGCTGACTGGAGCAACGCACCTACCCTTTACGGCAATGTCTAGTCCTGGTCCTTGTCCTCGACTAGAAGAGCTCCTTGATACAGTTAAGCTTGTGAGCTGGACATAGTGGCATTTCCAAATCCTACATGTACACTGAATCGTCAGATACCTACATTTTTATTGCGGCGAGGCGCTTTCGGATTTTGCTTCCGATTGTGAAAGTCCGGTGTTGCTCGGCGGGTTTCGGGGTATTTTGAACTTGCTCCATCTGTTTAGCTCTACTACTCGATGCACGCACAATCAATGTTTTAGGGGTTACATATCTTCAATCCCTTACTACAACTTGACCTATTACAAGTGGGCGTCTGTAAAGAAGCAAGATCAAAACCCCATCGGCGAGTGCGGTTGTTGCACTAGCTGACCCCTTGAAACGGCGTTGTAGGGCGTCTCCACATCAAGACCCGCAAAGCGGAGAATTGACTTCGCCCGCAACCAGGATCTGCTCTTCCAGAAATCGCATCCTCAGGATTCCCAGGGTCCTTGTCCCTGCCCTCCACGCGACCTTGTAGCTACATCGCAATGGTTGCACAGACTCCCGTTTTGGCAGTTTCTCAAACCGATTTCGGGCCGAAGCCTTAATTCCTGCCATACCAAGCCCTGGAGAGATGTCGCGCCGCCAGAGCTAGAGCGAGCTCTTGCCCACAAAGACCGCCGTGTCCAACCATCGTTTGACGATGCGGTTGACCTCGTCGGGCTTCTGTATCATGGCCCAGTGGCTTGCGCTTACTGAGCCCCTCGTCAGACGGGGCAGGTTCTTCTCCATCCCATGCGACATGGCCGGCCGCAGGACATTGTCGCGCTCCGCCGCGATGAAGAGCGTGGGCACGTCTACAGTGGTCTTCTTGAGTCTGTAACAATCCACATTGTTAGCCAAGATCATACGATGCGACTCCACCCGTGACCTGCTCACTCGAGTTCGTCCTGGAAGTTGGCTTCTCTGACCCGGTACCAATTCACTGGACGACGAGTCAGCGATGCTGCAGCCAGATTCCAGTCTCATCCCTTCTGTCGGTCTGACTTACAACTTCCGTGTAGTCCGTTACGCTTGTATTGATCAACATAGTAGTCGAGTTCCTGTTGCAGTCAGATCCCTAACAGCGCAATCTCGCACCGACCTTATACCTACTTTTTCACTCAACAGAACCGTTCGCTCGAGACTACCCAACTTCTCCAACGCCACTCCAGTCTCTGGGCGAAATGCAGCCTCGCCATTGGCGTCTTTGCCCCCGTAGATAGCATTCAAAAATCCCTTCAACTCATCTGGCGACTTGACACTGGCCTCAACATCCGGTCCCGCAAGTTGTAACTGATAGGCGAACTGCGGTAGCGGCCCTTTCACGATGTACTCTAGCGGCACGTATTTTTCCGAAGGAGCCTGAAACGGCGTGCAGATGGAGAAAACGGCGGAGACCAGCTCAGGGTGAAAGAGCGCAGTGCGCCAGACCACCATACCGCCCCTGGACCGTTGACAGTCTATGACACGATCGGTCTATTTTCTGATCCGGAAGCAACCTACCAGTCATGACCTCCCAAAATGATCTTTTCAGCACCAAGCTGTTTAGCAAGCTCGGCAATGTCGCCCGCAGCGCGCTTGTTACCGTACAGGCTGATGGGATGAGGCGGCACATGCGGCGCATCCTGATCGCGCCGTCATCATTAGAAGAAAGGGCCTCTGATATGCCTTGATGTCCAGTGGATACATATGCTGGACCGAGCAACTCACCGTTCCGCCGTATCCCATCATATCTGGAGCTATGACACGCAGTCCCATGTCCACGAGAAAGGGGATTTGATGCCGCCATCCGACGGCGAGATCGGGCCAGCCGTGGATCTTCACGTGTAGTCTCAGCTTGAAAGCCCAGCATGTTGTCGCATCTTGCTTTGAAATCCATAGAAAAGGAATAACGGACGAACCAGGAATATAGTGGCTCTGAACTTCCCATCCGCAGGTAATCCGGAGAGATAATCTGCGGCCGCTTCAGTGAGCTAATATGATCAAGAGGGAGCCGGTTTGCCATCATATCTTACGGTATTGATGGCCATTCAGCTGCGCATAATTGTGAGTAACGCGGGGATCAGACAGTATTTCAGCCGTCATTGTACAGGAAATGCCAGTTTTCCTTGCAGAGTATGAGACTTATCGAGTATATACAGAAATGTCTCCTGGTCATGGCCAATATGCCATAATTGGAGGGGTTCGATGAGATCGTCGACCAAGGGAAAAGACAGCCGAGGTCCATGTGGTGCTTCAAGCTTGGCACGATGCATCGCATTCGCCGAAAATCTCTCGTACCTCCATTCCGACCTTGAAGGGCCATTCTAACCAGAACTTTTCCTTTCCTACCTTTACATCTGAGCAAGCGTGATGCTGCTCCTTGCCTTGAGCCTTGGTTCACCGTGGAACGATACTATGAACCCAAAAGTGGATGCATGCTTCGATCAGTGCGGTCGATAAGGATGATAATAAGGATGCTGAGACGAAACCGCAGCATGAAAAGCAACCTCCACAGCAAGGAAAGATGGCACCGACCTCTGCTTGCCCTTGCTGTCTGAGATGCGGTAACGAGACGCGGCTTGACCCACGTTGCGCGCAGGGGGGAGAATGAACGGAGCCGCCCGGCAAGCTCACTTTTTTAGTAGATCACGGTGTCCTCTTCGGCTTCCAGCATGACTTCACCAGAGTCATCCATGCTGTCTTTGTTGTCCTGTGTGGCTGGAGGAGGCTCTTGTGTGTCCGTGGTGTCCGGAAGCTCTTCACTGGTAACATTTGTAGGTTCGGTAGCCTCGGGAGGCTTTGGTGGATGCGCATCGGTTTCTGCATTGACAGAGTCCGTGATCCCATTCAGAGGAGCCTCATCCGTCTCTTCAGTACCATCGGTGCCGTTCACTTGGGGTTCAGTATGTTCGACATCTTGCCCTTGCCCAGACGGCTCCTCGTCCCGTTCACTCTCGAACTCCTGAACCTCGCGGTCGATGAGGGCCTCGGCATCCTGTATCTGTTTCTTGATTCTTTCCTCTTCCTCTGGCCGCAACTCCCAGGGCTTGTAATACTAAGTACATAGGTCAGCAAAGCGGAGCGACCACGGGAACATTTATATGCAACGTACGAGTTTTGGTTCCGTCTCTGTCTGCAGAAAATGCGCGGTTGCTAGATGGTTCGAGTGCCGGATTCTCATCTGCTGTATCATCAGTATTAGGTAGCAGTGAACAGGAACGCATTTCCCACCGACTGCTCGTCGAACTTCTTCTGCTCGCGCCTCCTAACGGCCAGCAGCTCGTCCAGCCGTTGCTTTCGCTTCTGGTCAAACTCCTCGGCCTGCAGCTTCAGCTTAGCCTGCTGCTTCTTCTCGATATCGACTCTTCGTTTCTGCGCTAGAGTGGATGAGCTCTGTGAAAGCGTTCCAAGCAATGCGCCGAACAGTCTCTGGCCTCGCCTGCGCTCCTCCGCCTGCCCGCTCTTTCTTCGGTCCGACCTCGTGTCGGTCACTGCGGGTTGCGCCGGCGTGTTTTCAGCTTGCGCGACGCCGTTCTCCCGGTCAAGTCGTGGTCGCTTGACTTCATTTCCGGAAACCGACGATAGTCGCCGTTTCGCTGAGCCTGCGGGCGAGAGCGGCTGAGCTGCATCTTGAGCTTCGGGTACGACGACAGCCGACGCAACGGTTCTAACATCGCATGTCAGCCGCTGCAAGCTTGGTTCAAATGCGGATGAGCTTACACCTGAATATCTTCCATTTCGTACGCTTGCGCGATTGGAAAAATATCGACAACTGACCCGACTTTGAGACTAGCGGAATTGAAGGGTGCACGGAGTACTCCGTAAGCATTCCGCTAACCCAATTGGGTAAAATTCACTGGGCCGCCTAAATACGCGGAATCACATGAACTGGACTTCATTTGAAATCCATCTTCAAAAGATGTCCGGTCTTCGCCACATATAATCAAGTTCCACGTCAAATCTCACACTTCCAATATTCCCGCTACACTCACTGTCGTCTTGAACCTGAAGTATTGACCGGAGTTCACAGGAAACGTCAACATGTCGCGCCATCATCCGTAAGTTGGCAATCTATAATCTATTCAGCACTGATACTAACGAATCGCCAGCGACTTGGTAATGTGCCGCAAGCAAGCAGGCATCGCCATCGGCCGTCTCTGTGACAAGTGTGACGGCAAGTGTCCAGTGTGCGACAGCTATGTCCGCCCAACGACTCTCGTCCGGATCTGCGATGAATGCTCCTTTGGCAACTATCAGAACAAATGCGTCGTTTGCGGCGGCGAGGTGAGTACGCTTTCAGCACCCTACTTGCACATGCTGACTCTTGCGCACAGGGCATCTCGGATGCTTTCTACTGTTTCGAGTGTACCCGCTTGGAGAAGGACCGCGACGGATGCCCAAAGATTATAAACCTGGGCAGCTCGAGGACGGATCTGTTTTATCAGAAGAAGAATTTCCGGAATCATTAGGATCCTGCCATACTTGACAGCTCAGCCTAGTGAGCGAGATTACGCAGCGCAGCCGGCGTCCTTGACCATGGACGGGCCGAACAGGTGTCATAAGAGCCTAGGCTGGACCAGGGCAGATTAGTCATACTCACGTACAGTGGCACTTGGGGGTATGCACTGAGCTCGCACGTCCGTAGAAGGCCTATTGCATCCATATTGAAACTTGATCGGCAGCTGAACAAGTCCGCTCTGCCTTGGAGAACTCCTTCTGGGACCCGGTGGGAATCGGCGGCTTCTGTTCAATCCAGTGGACATAGCTGGAAAAGGAGAATCCCGTGTCGATGCCAAGTTTTGGCTCCGGGCCAAGCAGATGAGGCACATGTCTGGTCTCATGGTAGTCGTCTGAGAGTACCCGGCTTGGGCTCTTGGCTCTTGTACGTAACTCTAAAACCCGTTCTTTGCAGCTAGATATAATCGAACACCTCTAGACGCTATTCAACAGCTTCAAATCTTCTAAGGTGACCACAATGTTCATTCCAAGCCAGTCTCAGCATACTAGAGGCATCCTTTCAGGTTCTCTCTGCAAGGAACAGCGCTTGTCTGAACGGTCTGGAAAACTCTTTGCTGCGGTCCGTCTTTCTTGTCTTCCCATGTCAATAGAGTTTTTGGCGGACAATTGCATGCTCTCAATGAGTCAATGGGCCATTGTCGTTGAAAGCTAGTCTTCTTTGAGCGCATGTCCAACCAGCCTCCCTAATTATTTCACTTTCTAGTTTATTACCACCACTGCGAGTGAAACTCTTTCAAACTTGCAAACTTCTTCATCAATCCCCGCAGCTTGATTCACTATCTCTCAAAACACCGCTGCGAATCACGGAAAAGCGAAGATGAGCATGCCAATGAACCCCGACGGGAGCGTCGGGAGCGTGGGGAGCTGGATGCATGATGGCACCGGTAAGGCAGTGACCCTTTGAAATACCCTAGGCCTGTTGCTTTATGACATGAGAGCTGATCAATGCAACATACATATTGGCAGAGCCCAACTATCCATCCCAATTCATACCTGCAATGGCTTGCAACGTCCCAACTACAAGCCAAATCAAGGTAGTCGACCTGACAGACGAGTCGGGCGACGCCTTCGGTGTGGGAGCAGCGACACCCACGCCCAGCCGCATTCCTGCCCAAGGGCAGTCGTTCTACAACGGACCAGCGCCACAGGCGTTCAGCGGGAGTCGCGTCCCGAGCATGTCGCTGTTCCAGCTTCAAAAGCTCCAACTCGCCGCCGCCCTCAGCAAAGCGAACAAGCCGGTCCCGTTTCCGCGCCACTCGTCGGAGCAGGCCCAGCTGATGACCTCGCCGTATCAATGGGGCACCCAAGAGTGGATGGCTGACATGCGGGCTAAAATGTCCAAGACCGTCTCTCCGCCACGCGGAGCCACAGCACAGCAGCCTCAGAACGGCACCACACAGTGGAAGTCCGACATGCGCGTTCAGAAGTCCAAGGCGGTCCTTACGCCACCAGCGACCCCGTCACAGTCGCTGACTCCGCCATCGAAGCAAGCTGGCACACCTACCCCAACGGGCAACCAGCCCTCGCAGAATGCAAAGTCCCGCACCAAGAAGCAAGCCGCCTTCTCCATCAAACCGGCCCAGTGGCAGAAGTGGACCGCCAAAGAGTACTCCGCTCTCGCCAAGACGCTTCAGACGGCCTTTGACGCGAACCATTTCGGCGTCCAGCACGGCAAGTCGGTCGAGGAGGTCCTGGCCGTCTTCGGCGCAGTGGTATGTCGACCTCTCCAGGATGCGGCCGAGGCAAACAGACGTGGAACTGCCGGCATGGGAAGCCTCTTTGAGCTGTTCAGCAAGCACGGCACGCCGGTGCGCAGCTGGGCCGTGGGGACGGCGTCGGAAGGCAAGGGCCGATTGACGAAAACCGAGCGCGCTGACACCGTGGTGGTTTTGAAAGAGAATGGTGGTGCTCTGAAGATTCCGTATCAGCATCTTGTGAAGAATGACTGGGAGTTCCTTGACGGCGTGCTGGAGGGAAGTGATAGGAGCATCTTGGAGCACTGGATGCGGGATGACTGAGCTCAGGCCAATGCATTCAGAGCGCAGACGGCGGACGCAACAGGTTCAGAGCACGACAGCGAGCAGGATGGAGAGGTAATAGGAAAGCGCTTTTGGTTTCTAATGGCAATTGGACTCTACACACGATGAGCAGCATGGCTCCCGTGGGCGCTTGCTTTTTTCAGATTGTGTAATGTCGATTCAAAAGCGTCTTTGTCTTTTAAGCAATCAGAAGTCTTTTCGCGCACCGTGATCATCGCACAGTCATAACTGTAGAAGTTGAAACGTGAAGTAGGACCGATCACACCGTCACAACGCGTCCCATTGCACTTAATCACAGCTCACGGATCCATTGCATCTAACTTTAAATCTAACTCAAACTCTCCGAAGATTAGACTATGCATCGTGGCATGTCACGGCTGTATCAGCCAAACAAGTAAAATCGGAAAACAATGCGTATCCCAGGTATAAAACATGAAGCCAGATCTATGCAGCCCACCAAGAGATGCAGCAAAACGCCAACTTGGTGCAGAAATATGCAGCAGACGGATGAATGAACAACAAACGCCACAAAAGCGATGAACATGCAGAAACCAATGCATATCAGTGTTCATCTAATGATTTAGTGTACTTGACAAACGCCTTCTTATGAATCATGCCAGCATAGCGGCCGTCCCGCAGCACGCAGATGTATCGGAGTCCCAGCTTGACGAAGCACTCATATACAAGGTCCATGGGCGAGTGGATATCAAGAGACATGGGAGCCTGTGTCTGGGTCAGTGTGATGTTCGAGATTGGTGAGGAGCTACTTACTGGGTCAATGTATGGCGTAAAGTCTGTTGGATCGATCTCGTGATGGTCGGCATCCTCGTGGTTGTTCCATCGGACTTGTGTTGACATGAGGCACAAGCTGTTCTCTTCGTTCTCGAGCTTATCCAATGCAAACTCAAGGTCCGGAGCCGGTATGAGTCCGACGAGGATGCCGTCTCTGGTGATCGGTAGACCGCCATCGATCTCTCCAGCCATGTGCAAGTACTCGACTTTCTGGCGAAGTTCCTTTGCGAGGATGAGTGGCGCGGTGGAGATGTCAATCACCCGCTCTTCCCGAACCCTTGGGGTGATGTCTCCTATTTCGGTCGTGAACACTGGCCGCACTTTGTTATCCAAGAACGGGTACGAGTTCATGTCGGTGAGGAGGTCCTGAGAGAGATCAATATCTGCAAGGGCGACGGGATAGGAAGGCTTACATAGATGCTCAGAGGCTCAAGCGCGTCGGCCGTCCATTTCGCCACGAGCACGCCGATGGAGAACGGCAGGACATGGTCGAGGCTGCCTGTCAGTTCGAACAGGACAACAGCCAGAGTAACCGACAGCCTCGTAACACCGCACATTGTAGCTCCGGCCGCGACCATTGCGTAAACCCCCGGGACCACGCACGACTCGGGTGCGTCACCGGCAGAGCACGTGCCGAAGAGACCCGTGTGCGCATAGTTGAGGGCCAGATATTGCACGATATGGCCGACGATGCGGCCCATAAGACCGCCAACCACCATGGACGGTACATAGATGCCTGCAGGCACTTTGATGCCAAAGGTTATGGTAGTGAGGATTGCTTTCACCACGAAGGCAATGCTCAGATACCAGATGACTTCCGGAATCTTCTCTTTGACCGGGCAGAGGCTTGTGCCGGTGCTGACATACATGTCGCAAGGGCTTGCCAGTTCGAAGAGCAGCTCGGTGACCGGAAGCTTGGTGTACCGGTTCCAGAAGCTCACGAGGCCGGTTATCAGAGCGACGAGCAAGACTTCCAACATGGGCCACTGCTTAATCAAGGGTATTTTGCGGAACGTGCGCGCCCACACTCCCGACGCCTTGATGAAGAGTGCACCTAGCGCGCCACCTAGAACACCAACGATGATGAATGCGACCATTTCAAAGCTGTGCCAGTCGGTCAGGTACCGAACCTCGAACAGGACGATCTTGTTTGTCCCGTATGGATTTAGAAACTTGAGCGAAAGAGCAGCTGCCTGGAAAAGCTGTTAGCATCTCGAGAATGAACCTTATGCGGGGTATCTTACTATGCAGCAGAAGAACGTCCGAAACATTGTTTTGGGCGGAAAGTAATAGCTCACTTCCTCCAAACTGAACAGCACTCCACCGATGGGCGCTCCGAAAGCGACGGAGAGGCCACTGGCTGCACTGGCGCTCAGAACTTCTCGTCGTTTTCCATCGTTGTAATTATACTTTGAGAACAGCCGACATGCGATGTTACCAACACACGTCGCTATGTGAACGTACGGGCCTTCTTTGCCGAGACTGAGCCCGGACGAGACACTGAGGATCAAGGCGACAGTCTTGATGATGAGAGTTTTCATCCCCAGGTAGCCATGCAGGACGAAGCCGCTGAGAATCACCTTGACCTCTGCGACCCCGCTACCCGCGGCTGAGTAATACACCACAGGCGGCCGTTCTTGTGGCTCCGTGAACCTCTGCGTTGGACTCTGACTTCGACCTCCGGATTTCACATCACCCGTCCGATCGGCAGCCAGATTCTCGTCCAACGTAGCCAAGGATATCGCCGAAGGGACGACCGTCTTCGTTGCGAGCGTGAAGAAGCATGATAATGTGGCCAAGATAATGACACCAGCGACATAAGTCACGAACTCGACTCCCACATCATCGAGGGAGGAACTTGACATAGCGGTTGACCACGGCGCCCAAAGCTCGCATCTGGTGGCGCCGGAGCAGCATTTCTTCTTGCTGATATACCATGCCGATGTGCAGTATCCTGATTTGAGATCGAAGAGCACACTCTCGGTGACGTTGACAAAGTACGCAATCATGGCGGTGAGGCAGCCTATGATGGCGACAAGGATCCAGCCCTGTGCTCCATCAAACCAACATTGAAGCTTGCCACGAAGATCTTTCCGACTTCTCAGCTCCTTTATCCTGAACGCATCGGCGATGCTGTCGTGGACCCAGTCGGTGGAAGTAAACTGATCGTACCATACTCGATCATCATGGTAGAAGGACTGCTTTGAATTCTCCATGCCCGGGTCTTTGGTATAGAAGTTAGGATCATGAGCAGTCTCATCAGGGAGTGCGTCAACTGACCACCTGTAGGAGTCCTTCTGTCCGTACCCAAGGCATTTGCGAGTCGAACGGCGAAAGAGCTAGTTCTGTTGTGATGTCGAGTTGCACCAGCAAGATGCACCATGCTGTTGTGCCTGCTGGGAAGTGGTCGGGGGGTTTCCGGGGTCGACACTGCGGAGTACAGACTTGTGTAGGATCTGGAAGTGCCATGCCTGTTTGCAAGGAGACTGGAGTGCTCGCTGGCCATCCTGTTCGGCATACGGGTTCGCAAGTCGCCTTCTGAGGTCCGAGACGACTTGGTCCTCCGATAGGTCGCAGGTGAGGTTGTCGACGGTGTATTGTAGCCGTCTAGGTGCTCCTCCGAGCTCAGACCGAAGCCGTCATCCTCTTCGTCTGCTTCGTCTCTGCTCGGAGCGTTGCTGTGGCGCGATGAGGTGGACTGAGGCATGCTTGACCTCCGCTACAGGCGTGTCGGGTCCTGCCTTGGCGGTGTCAGTAGTCTTTCGACCAGATGGTGCAGCGCGAGATGAAGCAACACTCTGCTCGGTCATGGATGTACTCGGCGAGGCCAGGGTTTTGGTGGTGACGAACAAAGACGGATGACCGACACACATGCGAGCTAGGCGCTCCATTCCGAGACAGTGACTCTTGGGGAGTCCGGGCTGTGCGCACTCACCGAGTCCATGCGGACAGAATCCAGGGCAACCTGTTTTACCCTCCTTGTATCGCCTGGAAATCGGTCCTTGCCAGGACAGAGGGCAGTAGCAGGTGCAGCTAATGCTCGAGATGTGCCGTTGTCGAATCCAGTAGCGGCGCATGTAAACACTAGCGACGCCCTTCTTTCGTCCAGATCCCCACCTAGACACCCTGCTCCGCGATAACTCAGGGTGAATCCGCTATTCAAAAGCATGGACGAATGCCGCTGTTACTTGTATGCATACGTAGAGCAGTCCGATTGTATCTCCAAACGGCCAGATATATGGATGCCCCACCGCATGATCCCGATTTTGAATATAGCGATGCCTTCAGTAGTGATAGATAGAAAGGAGGTCCTGTATCGGTGCATGTAGGTACTTCAGGGTCGCAGGACCCCCTCATCCTGCGGAAGACGCGCCGGCCGGGACACGGTAACCGAGGCAAGAGGCTGCTTGAAACCGTCACGCGGCACCCTCGTCTGGCCGGATGATGCAAGAGATCAAGGCGTCCCCAGCGTTGGAGTGGAATCATCTATATGCAAGCCGAAGCAACAAAATATCTTACAGGTAGAGTCAGCAAGTAAGCCGAATGGAAAAGAACCGGACCACAGGAATGCCCACGGCGTACGAAGTAAGGTGGTAAGTTCGAATGGCCTTTACAACCTCTTTACGAGTTCCATCTCTTTGCATCAGAGATCCGTACTGCTGGATGATGACTGGCATGCTCCTTCTGGTTACGACCTACTCTTACCTTTGTAAACAAGGGTGATGATGGGACTGTCGTTATTATCTCCAAGAAATCCTCTATCTACCTATATATTGAGCATACGTGTATCAAAATCGCCGTCCAACCGACTTCCCTCTAGTCGTTCTCGTCAAATGATACTTCCTAATGCATTTTTTCAACGTCATGCCATCTTCCTTTGTGTAGCCTTGGAGCATGTAAAACCACTCGGGATGTGCACCATATTTAGTATCTCCGCATTTCTGGCAGCGCTGAACGCCGCCCTTGAAGCATTCCCTCTGTTGCATTGTGATGGTTAGCAAAGGGTGACCCGAGTTCTTGAAGTATCAAACGCGGAGGCGTACGTAGGAATGATTCCGTCATCGGCTTTCCTGGAAGATGTGTTGCCTCGCATGAACAACCTAGCACGTTGAGATCATCTTGATCGATGCTTGGGCCTATTACGAATAAGCATATGGTGTGGACAGTCGTCAAAACAGCAACTTTCAATCTTTCGCAACAGGCTGTGCCCCTACGATGGCGATCAATCCATAAACGATTAGGCCGAATGCACGTATTATCCACTGGATATAGGTTGTATCACAAGGTTCAAGGTAAAAACGCCGATGTAAAATATACGATTATGGGATTGTGTCTGGGAATTCCTGGCCTGCTTGTATTCTCAGCACGAAGTCTGACAGACTGGAGGGCTCCGCTCAAATTCCAGCCTTCTAACGGCCATCCCAAATCTAAAATAGGAGATAGGTGGTGCCTAAATCTTCTAGACGGAGCTGGATCCGGAAGGCAACCTGCTCTATATGTCTCTTCGTTAGAGTCATGTTCCTGGAACAAGAACACCTTCCGCACTGAGCGACGTACAGACTAACCATATACGAAGAGACTGCTTTAAGTCTGCTTCACATTTGAATGGCGCTACACGACTTAACAGCCCCTAGCTTTGAACTTGTTGCAACAAGTTGGGCCGCTGTTTATTGACGCGAGACATGACGGCTCTTGCGTTGGGTCTGCAAGTGCTGAATAGATGATTTGATGTCTGTGGCTGGCCCAAACCCGTTCGAACGATCGGCGTGCAGAACAGATCGAGATATGGGTGGTGCGGCTCTTGATAAAACCCAGGCGAAGAGATACGTGAAAAACTCGTTTGACATTTCGATTGCATCATACTATCCAATGACTCGTGATTAAATGGTAGGGTATGCGCTCCATATCCCATATGTGGTATATCCATCCCAGCAACGCCAGCAATGCAGTGGTACGAGACAGTCTCATAGCCAGTTTCCCTCACGTTCCGCTCTAAAGTCGAGCGAATGCGTCATGCTGTAGCTGTCATCCTTGGCGGCCTCGCTCGAAAAGCTCTGAAACTGACGAGTCGAAGAGGTTCCTGGCTGCGATCCCATCTCCATCGCGGAAAACTTGGACTGTGAATCCAGGAGGTAGCGCTTGTCCTTCGCTGGCAGACGGCCCGATTTCCTCATGCTCCTGAGCTTGGTGGCACCGCCGAATATGGCAGGAATGTTGACACACAGGGCCGGAGCAAAGGCTTCGATTACTGACCAGAGCGCGAACGGGAATTGGGATTCCAGGTAGGCCTTGAACGCCAGGCCTTGATTGTTGATGGCCTTGATGCGAATGGCGGAGAACGCGACGGCTACGGCACCCACGCTGTACATGGCTAGGATGCGGACTGCAATGATAGACGCGTTAGCAATCGCATGGAGCAAGATGAGAGACGGAGCCACGAAAATGCTCACCTTTGAGTCCTGTAGTGATGTGGAGCCTCCATAGAACAAACCAGGGCAGCGTGAAGCAGGCGAGGTCTATCAAGATCTGGACGCCAGAGTTCGCCATGAGGAGGTACGTGGTCTTGATGACCCATCTGCAGTCCCGATGGTTCTCCAGGTCGTAGTAGCAGATGATCGGTCTGCTACTGAGCGTTAAAGGCTACAGAGCAATCAGTCACATCCACAGATGAGTAAAGAGTTGTTCTTCTTACCACGATCGTAGTGATCATGTTGCAGATGAGCATGGCTTCAAGCGCATGTAGTATAATTCGATGCGCCTTGCTAGCTGTAGTCATGCGGCGGTAAAATGCCAGCAGCGAGAGCTTAGCAAATCTGATTTGCCTCTGTCAGCAAGGCGAACGCATTTCCAGATAGACTTCACTTACGAAAGGGCTATCACTTGAAAGCTGTTATCGAAGATGGTCAACAGCACAGCTGTCCCGTATTGATGCCACTGATAGTCGGTATTGACGCCATGCTTTTCCACAGGCAGGTCGAGAAGCGTTTCGTAGAGTGCCTCCCAAGCGACCATCTCAAAGTGCACCACGACTATGTAACCCAGGCCAAAGATCTAGGACGCGGTCAGTGTGGGACTCGAGACAAGAAACTCGACCAACTCACTATCGCCACAACAACGTATACATCGTCGAGACCGAGCGGAGGCACGAGATATCGTCGACATAGCAACCTTATAACAGTCGTACCAAAGACAAAACCCCAGAACGAAAAGTTGATCGCGTCCAGCACAGAAGTTCGTACGAATCCCATCAGGACTGACAGAGAAGAGAATAGCGATGAGGCATGAAAAGAAGAGAGGAGCGCGTTGTGTGGTAGAGAATTGAGGATGGGTGAAAGAGAGGCCCTTGAGGAGCGCAAGGGCGTGAAGCACAGATATAACGCCCACTAGACTCCGCTTTACCAATCTCTACAGTAGGAAGGCCTCCATGCCCCCCGTAAAGAGTGCATGACGCTCTGGCCGCGCCGCACCCCTCGTCTCACCAGTCTCACTAGCACGGCCTCCCGAAAAAGGAAAGTGAACTACCCAGCAAGGCATTTCTGCTATGTTCAAGGTTTCTTTCTAATATTGTCCATACCCGGCTGCCGCGTTCTGTGGTTCGAAGTGTGGCGAAAGCTGCCGTTGCAAGGAAGCGGCCGGTGAGCCGCATATTTCATGATCTTCTGGCATGTCGCGGCAGGGATCGTGCCTATTGCGGTGTTCAGACAAGCACCTAACCTTGACTCCTAAATAGATGTGTTGATGTGCTTTTGACGGCACTTCCTGGGCCTGCAGCTGCATGTGCGTATCGCCCCGCTCGGCATTGGTTAGGTGGCCGGGTCCCAGATGCAAGAAAAAGTCATTTCCAGGCATATTCTTCGTGCATGATTGATTCCCAGGTTGTCTTACGTATTATACTCAATAAGAGTACGCGACTGGACGACGAACCCTATTTCAGTGAGCTTGTATGGCGCCAAGGGGTGTTTGCTGTGTTTCAGGATATCGTTCTTCTCTCACCAAGACGAGAATCTTGGAAGCCCAGTTCAAGAGTTGTTTTCTGTCCCTTGTAACCTTGCGTGCACCACGATTAGCATACCCCAGGATGCGATTCTCGGATTCGTTTACGTAGTGTGGAAGGTGTTGAGTGGTTAGGAAGGTGAAACCGCTCGGCTTGAAGTCAAACTCTACTCCCTACTTTCTATGGAGACCTTGTTATTGCTAGTCTTTTGGCAACTTCATACTAAAGACACATATAAAATATCCATCTGAATTCGGCTCCTGAAGCACTCTCAACACACAAAGTTCTTTGTTGAATTAACCCCATGGTATCGGTCAGTATACTCAATAACATCAACCTCCTAAATGCTATGGCAAGGAATGGCTGTTGGGTATGCCCCTGCGCTACATATGTAGCCTTCAATATCTTCAAGACCTCAACTGCCGTCCTCCTCTGCCTTCTACATGCGGGGCCCCATTTCTCTAGCCTCCGGTAGTGACACACTCAAAATCTGGTCGCGAGCGTCAGACCAGCTCCTCGAGATCACTATTTGGGGCCTCTGAAGTCTGGATGAACGCTTGGGCCCACTGTTGCAGGAACGCACTGATATCGTTCGTCCGCCCAGACTAGCACAGCAGTCCTTCAAGGGATGCGTCAGTGCCTCTCTACGGCCTGAGTTCAGCAGGCCTCGCTTGCAGCCTGGTAGGCATGACAGTTGATGCAAGGAAGAGAAATGCAATGCCTCTATGCGCCCATTGCCCACGTTCGCAATGGCATGCAATTGCCGAGGCAGTCTGGGAATGTCTGGTCCGAGGCTACGTCTCGGAGGGCCTTGATTTTGATTTCATGGAAGGTCCACGCGAGCAAAACATACTGAAAAAGACGATCTGCGTAAAAAGTGCATCCAAGGGTACGGAGTACTACGTGACCCTCTTCTCATAAGGACCTATGGTATGCGGCCGCTATCTACTAGCATCTGGTTCCGTCATGTCTGATACTTCATTCTGACACAGGCTGACCGACGCTTAGGTAGCCCTCTACGACCAGTTCTTACTGTTTGGTGATTCCATCACCCAGCAGGCCGCTTGTCAAAGTAGAGGGTTTGCTTTCGCCCCAGCTCTCCAAGATGGCAAGTCTACCACTCACGGAAATCTGCCGGGAGCGCTCAAAACCTGTCATATGGCAACCTTGTCAATGCAGTACTCTCTAACAACGATGAAGCATACATCAGGCGCCTGGACGTTGTCAACAGAGGATTCAGTGGCTTCAATACCACACAGGCATTGCGAATCTTGCCGCAAATAATGCCCGTGCCGGAAGAAGCTGGAGTTCGGTTTATGGTACCTCTCGCAACATACCTGATCACCGGCAACAAGGTTGATCAAGTGCCATAGACGATATTCTTCGGAGCCAATGATGCGTGTTCAGCAGCGGCAAGGAACGGCCAGCATGTTCCACTCGATCAGTACAAGCAAAACCTGATTCAAATATTGACTCATCCTGTGGTAAAGGCTCATGATCTTCGCCTCATACTGATAACGCCTCCGCCGGTAGACGAGAACATGCAGGAAGAGCTTACTGTTCCGGGAACCACGGAGAGGGTGAGGAGAACGGCTGAGCGTACAAAGACGTACGCAGATGCAGCTCGCGACGTCGGGCAAGAGCTTGGAGTGCAGGTACTGGACATCTGGTCTGCCTTTATGGCTGAGGTGGGTTGGGAGCCCGGTCAGCGATTAGCAGGATCGATGCAACCAGGAAAGGTTCCAGTATTTCAGGAGCTGCTTCATGACGGTGAGCTCATGGACCGGCTTTAGGCCATGCAAGACTTACTCACTGTGCAGGTCTGCACCTGCAACCAAGAGGCTATCGCATACTATACGACAGTCTCATGAAACTGATATCTGAGGTATGGCCCGATCAGCTGCCCGAAGAGCTTCCATTGACGATACCTGTATGGGATGATATCGAGAATTGGTCGTAGATTTGAACGCGGTGCTTAGGCACTTCCATTGAAGATGGATCTGAAGCTAGAGTACACAATAGAATGATTTTTACTGTGACGCTGTGAGACTGATGCCTTGAGTCGCCGAAAGCTAAACGGTCGTGGCACGGACTTTATTGACTTTCTGAGGCCGCGAGAGTCAACCACCGGGCCGGAAAGGTAACGTTTGCATTGAACCTCCACACTCGTCCAGCTCGCATTATCTAGACGCGGATTGTCAAAGGACTCTCAATCATAACCTAGGACAACACGTACCTAAACTAGTCTGATTGTCTCACACCAGAGCTGTGATCGGGATCTTCTCACACCTATCAGTCCTCAAAGACTCTACGGGCCTGCGCTGTTCCGTGCAAACGCCAGCTCTCAACCATCGAGACACCTGATCCTTGCATCTGAAGTCTTCTATATTTGCTGGCGCTGGGATCGGACTTTTGCCAGCTACCAACAGATCTCGACCATCGCTGCCGAGTCTCCAAAATCTACATCATAAAGTGCCACGTTCTCACACGGAGCTTCTAGCCTTCTGTCCGCAGGACCGATACGTGACACCTCACGACCGCTTACTACAATCTGAAAACACATTGGCGGACTCCAATTTGGTAGCCATTGCTATCCTGGCGGCTCACGCCGGCCGCTAGGGCTCCTGGCGAGAAGGGGTCATCGGGGAAGCAGTCCATGGGAGGTGTATGGTGGGCAGCACTGAGTCCTCAGCAGTCTGCCGCCGAGATCGGGAGGGAGGACAGACACTGAGTAGGCAGCAAAGGCGGCATGGATCCACAGAGCCTGGCGTTCACCCCTCGAGACGACATCTGGCGCTTCCAGAGCGACCTGCTGCGACTCCAACAGACCCAGACCGAGCAAGGAGAGCGTTTGATGCGTGTGGAGCGACGGCTGGAGGACGATGCGAGGATGAAATCGGTGTGGGGCACGTCGTCCCCGTTTCCCGGAGTGCTGAGCGGAACTCCTCAGCAAGGTACGTGGAAGTGTGTGGTTTATGCAGATCTCTTGAGTGACGATTTGGCTTCAAGGTCCGCTCCAACACCCGCCCCAGGATGACTTCGCCGGCTTCGACGACCATCAGAGCAATCTCATTGGGAGTCTACATCTCGACGCCGATGACGAGCCCAGACGTGTCGGTGCCACCTCTCGCGCGAACAGCGTCCGATTCGACGAGAGTGCGAACCAGGGACATTGGTCTCATGCTTCAAGATCATCGATGGACCTGATCCAGCGGACAGGCAGCGGGCTCGGAGGACATCCCATGACGGAACGCAGCTTCTCTTACAAGTCGGATGGGACGGCAGCTGGCCACTCTGGTCATTCCACGACTTCTGGACGCGCCAACAGCCTGGCTCTCGTCACCAGTCAAGGCACCAGCCACTCTGCTACATCACCTAGTGAGAGGTCCCTGATAGCTCCGGGTCTCTTCGTGCTCGGATCGGTACCATCCATCATCAGATGCTGGCTGGGCACCGACTTCAAGCACGATTCGTTACTCTACGCTGTTGTCTGCACCGGGTCCTACGCCTCCCTACTTGACCGCCGCCTCGTTCAGAAACTGGAGTTTCAGAACCGAGTCCAGGAAGATGCTGAGGGGGTCCCTAAAATCAAGCTACCAGTCTACCTGCCAGAAGCGGTTCCTCACCCATCCTCATCACGCTCAAACAGTCCTGCACCGCAGCTGCCGACGCTGACTGTGGAGTTCACCATTGTCAACGGAAGTGTCAGTCAAAGTGACAGCAAGACCATCCAGATTGTCATCGGCAGCGATGTACTTCGCTCTCGGAACGCGGACATTCTTTTCTCATCCAACAGCGTGTCCCTGTTCGATGACGAGCGCAGCAAGCTCTCGATACCTCTGGTTCGGCCCGAGGATGCGAGTACCTTCAAGCGTCTCATTCTGACAGACGGCTTGGATTCCGCGACGACACGGGACGGCGGTCACAGGCGGGAAACGGGTCATTCCGAAGACAGGGTTGATGAGGCCAAGGCTCAGCCTTCCGCGTCGAATGCGGCCTATGCGTCCGATATGCTGTCGCCGACAAACAACCATGATCACGAAAGGGCTGCGGAGACGAACAACGAGCCTGGCTCTACAGTGCAACCAAATGCCGAACGCACAATGACCGAAACGAGCGATCCCACCAGCGTCGACCGATCGGTGTCGTCGTTCGCAAGCGCAACAACGAGCGCCAACGATACAGTCGACGGTCTGGGCAGTGCCGGTGCAGTCTCCCGCAAAGGTTCCTCGCCGGGTGCTTGGAGCAGCTGGAGGCGAGACAGCGACAGGGGCGCGCAGAAGGATTGGGCGAACGCGGGAAAGGCGCCGCCCAGCTATCAGAGGAGAGACCAGGGGATCAAAGTGCTCAAGCCTGTCAAGGCACCGTCGCGATCCTTCTCTGCTGCGCACCCCACGAGCACGTCGCCCTCCACAGGGCAGTCGCGGTTCTTTGACGAGGGCAGACGGAGGAGCACGGTCAGTAAAGAGGCGGGCGATGGTCACTCGAAGAGATCAGTGTCCGGAGAGGCCAGGACGCTGGCTAAGGACAAGGACGGTCAGCCTGTGGTGGGCAAGTCGAGAGCTGCGAACCCGGTTGGAGGAGCTTCGGCTTTTGCCTGGCTGAACGCGGGCTCTTCCAAGTAGCTCTAGTGTACGATGTATTGTAGCAGCTCCACGAGCTTTGATGATGGAAGCAAGAGACTTCGAACATTATCCTCGCTCCACGATGCAGACTCCGGCTGGTGATTGTTGGGTGCATGACTCCCAGGATGGACTGACCATCGTCTGCTGCCATTCTCACGCCGCATGAACCGTGACGGATATCCGGATCATTCACAAGGAGCGGAATAAACTGTGACCGACAGCTAGCGGATCAAGCCCGCCCGGGCGGATGAGCAAATGCTTCCTGCAGGATTCCTTTCTCTGAGCACACAACTGTGCTGCAACGCCCTTTGTTGTAGGAGTCACGGGTGCCACAGAAGGTCTGGACTTACAACCGTCACGCAAATAGAAGAACGACTGCTACTTGGAACTTCTGTTTGGTTGATCACATTGAAATACGGCGATTTATGTTTGTCCTGGCTCGTGAATAATTTCGAACAAGCACTTGGTCTTGGCATCTCTGCCCTGCCGCCTGCGATTCTGCCCGGCGGATCACCGCTTCCTAAACGAGGTATCTCACCATTCTTGTTGACGCGACTCTGGGCTGCGGTCGCCGAATGCTGACTATCCTCACCACTCAGAGAGCCAGAGCGTCCAGATCTCACGTACAGCGCTCCATGAACGCGTGACAGCTGGGACACCTACTCCGCCTTGCAGCAAGCTCCGGCAGGCTCTGTCGACGTTGTCCTGCCGTCACCAGGCTCCGTTCCTGCTGGTGGAGCTGCCACAGCTCCACGAGTGGGACGTCCGTTTTCATCACGGCCTCCACAAAGAAGCGAAAGCTGTCGCCGCTGGCGCAGAGTGACTCTCAGGACGACGTGCACGAGAGTGCACCCGTCCACTCGGATGAGCTTCCCGGCCTGTCGTCTCCCCGGTCCTCTCCTAATCCTCCGTCCGTCGGTCTAAGGCCGTCAGCTTCCCCCACGCGTTACGTCCCGGCACATCTGGCAGATGAAGTCTTCCCAGCTGCTCAGGATCCCTCAGTGTCATTTAAGAGCTACCACGCCGCAACTGCGAGCTCGCCGAGCGAGGCATACGCCGGCCTCAGCTTAGAAAACACAGACAGTTTCACGGACATGGCGAGCTCGAACGGTGGCCCAGACGGTCTCAACAGCACTCCTGATCTCCACAAGAACTCACCAAACACGGACGACGGCAGCTCGATGGCGAAATCGCACATCAAGTCGGCGAGGCGGCCTGTACCACGATCATCATCCCCTGCTAAGAGGCTTGCTTCGGAGATGGAGGGAGAGGGGCCACAGTCACCGCGAGATCCCATGGACTTGGACACGGAGCCCGCATCTCTACGATCTGTTGCACAGCAAGGCGCGGGAGAGGTTGGCCAGAGACGTCCGCTATCGTCCGCTGGCCCGAATCAGCCTGCGGACACGGTGATGTCAGGCGACGTCCGAGGTGTCCACAACGCAGAGAATTCATCTAGCTCTGAACGATCCGATGCTACCACCCTGGCGTCCACCGTTTCTGATGCTACCGCTGTAAGCCATAACTCATCACTAGCGCCTGACTCAGCGGCAAAGGCTAGCCCTCGACGCAACGATCCTCGTATGGACACTGTTTCGATCCCATCCTTAGATGAGCAAGTCAAGCAGGTGACGCAGCTCCATTCCCAAGGTCTGCAAGCAGGGCAGAAGGGCTTTGTCGTCTCTACGGCATGGTTATCACGGGTTTTGGCGCGAACGGCCGAGGGTCAAAAGCAGGGAACTCACGACAAGTCGGCGTTAGAGGGCGAGATTGGTCCCGTAGACAATTCTGCTATCATCTCTGAAGGTATGTGCATCTTTGATTCTTGTGTATTGTGATCAATCGGACTCCAGCGCTGACGAAAGCATATTTGCAGAGTCTAGAAGTAATAATATTAGAACCGAAACCGGAGAGCCTTTTGTACCCTTAAAACCGGGGCTGAGAATTGGGGATGATTTTGAAGTCTTTCCTGAGGAAGGTTGGAATCTCATCATGCGATGGTACGGCGCGGCAGACGGTTCTCCCACCATTGTACGATACGCACACGATACCACTCCAGAGGGCGCGATCGCGGAGAACATTCAGTACGAGTTGTACCCACCTATCTTCACGATACGGAAGCTTCGTGACGAAAGCCGCGGAACGACCTTCCAGTCCCTGAACGAGGCAAACACTACTGCGCCTCGGTACCTGGCAAGCAGGAGCGACCTGTTCCAAGACTTTCTGAGGAGGGTCAAAGCTGGAGCGGGGATTGCGTTGAAATGCAAAGTCAAACTCTGGAGGGTACTGGAAGAACCTCAGACGGAAAAAGACCAGGCGAACCAACTCGGCAAGTCTGGCATCCTGACGCCTGCCACTTCAAGGAGTAACTCACCTCTCTCACCTGGACCCCAGCCGTTGCTCATCGATATGAAATCCTTCCTCGCCATGACTGAAGGCAACCAGCGCGAAATGATAGACATCAAAGATGAGACCATGAATGAAAAGTACAATGGCCACCTCACAATGGACACTGTCGGTCTTGCTGCCGACCAGACTCTCATTCTTGAGGAGCAAGTATCAAACACGAACGCCGACGAGTTCGTCTCGGATGCTCTCCGGAAGGCAGCGGACAAGAATGGCGTCCCAATCAGCGTCACAAAAGACGGAAAGACTTCCCTTCAGAGTCAAGTCAGGCTCCAAAGCAACGGCGCAGGCGGCAGAGCAAGTCCAGCGCCATCTGGCATCATGACGAGGGGCCGAGCTCGGCGAGAGGGCAGAACGAAGGGTACAGTGGGCTTGATGAATCTTGGAAACACCTGCTACATGAACTCCGCGCTGCAGTGCATCAGAAGCGTAGAGGAACTCACCATGTACTTCCTACGTAAGCAAGTCTCATGAGTCGGGCTGACAAGACGGCTGACGATGCGCACAGAGCAGGAATACAAACGGGATCTCAACACCGGAAACCCCTTGGGATACAACGGCGCCATAGCAAAGGCATATGCTGGGCTGCTAGCTAGCATCTATGACGACTCGGCTGTATCGTCTTTCGCTCCGAAAAACTTCAAGGTGACTCTCGGAAAGTGTCAACCGTTGTTTTCGGGCTACGGGCAACAGGACTCCCAAGAGTTCCTCAGCTTTCTCGTCGATGGGCTTCACGAAGACCTCAACAGAGTCATCAAGAAGCCTTATACCGAGAACCCCGAGTCTGACGACAAGACCGTCGGCGATCCTGAAGCGATCCGCGCCCTCGGAGAGAAATTCGGCGAGAACCACAAGGCTCGGAATGATTCCGTAGCGATGGATCTCTTCAGCGGATTCTATAAGAACACAATGGTTTGCCCACTGTGTGACAAAGTCAGCATCACGTTCGACCCCTTCTCGCTTCTCACCTTGCAATTGCCAGTCGAGAACGTCTGGCAACATCGGGTCGTTTTCGCACCTCTGCAGGGGCCCCCGATCCTCATCGACGTCGACATAAACAAGAGCTGCACCATCCGCAACCTCAAGGAATACGTAGCCAAGCGGATTCCCGGTTTGAAATGGAACCACTTGATGGTTGCCGAGATTTATAGCAGCAAATTCTATCGGACCATGGTGGATTCCCTGGTTATTGCTGAGGCGAACATCCAGGGACGGGATGAGATTGTTCTTTTCGAGCTAGACGGCGTGCCGACCAACTTCCCCCCTCCGAAAAAGAAGCCGAACCGATTCCGCTCCATGCTGCTCTTCAACACAAATGATTCAGACGATGACAACACATCCGAATTTGAGTCTGCGATAGCCGAGCGAATGGTGGTACCCGTCTTCCATCGAGCGCCCGTATCCAATGCATACAGTCACAACAAACCAATCGTGCTCATCCCCTTCTATGTGCTGATCACTCGCGAAGAAGCCACGGATTACGATGCTATACTCAGAAAAGTCTTGGCTAGGGTTGCCACACTGACTACGAAGAACTTTTTGAGTGAAGACATTGACGAAGCGGTACCTTTCACCTCGCGAGCCAACTCTGATACAGTTGTGACTACCGAGGAAGACGCCTCATCGAATCTCGATCCGCAAGTCCAAGCTGGGTCTGTCGAGGGCGATGACAGCGTCGTCGAAGTGTCCATGACCGACAACGCGGCCGGTTTAGGTGGGGAAACGAACAGCTCAGAGTCACAAGCATCGGACGAGATGGAGCGTGACCCGAAGCCAGCAGTGCTTCAGCCCGGCAGCTTCATCGCGCCAGAGTTCCGCGCTCTTTTCGAGATGAAGTACCTCCAATCCGACACCGAAGTCGTACCTACAGGATGGACGATCCTCGACCCGCTGAAAGAATTTCCCACGATCGCATCGCGCATTCCGTACAGAACGGCCCGCAGAGCCTCTGGGCACTCGCATGCAAGTCGACGCTCGTCGTCCGTCAGCGATGACGTCGACGACTTGCCCGAGTTCTCGCACCCTCAGCGTCAGCAGGAAGATGCCGAGGCCGACAGCGATGAGGGGTTGCCCCCGGTCCACAATCTGATGCGACAGGGCATCTACCAGGATCGCAGAGCCAACCGCGGAAAAAATAGAAAGAACGTGACGTACTCGAAGAAATCCAAGCGTGGCGCCGCAACACCCGTCTCCGAAGGCGAGGATCACCCTGCACTCATCCGCCCCTGCGAGGCCATCATCCTCGATTGGAGCCCTCAGGGCTACAACGCGCTATTTGAGGGCCATGCGCGGGATAGCATGCGCGGGATGGAGACATGGCGGCAGAAGGAGGTGCTGTCGGATCCCGAGGTCGAGGAGAAGAGGGCCAAGCGCAACATGCGGAAGAAACGTGGCGTCACGCTCGACGACTGTTTCACGGAGACGGCAAAGGGAGAGATACTGTCGGAAGAGAACGCGTGGTACTGCAGCCGGTGCAAGGAGCTGCGCCGGGCCAGCAAGACGCTTGAGATCTGGAAGGTGCCTGACATTTTGGTCATTCATCTCAAGAGGTTCAGCGCAAACAGAGGGCTTCGGGACAAGATTGACAGCGTCGTCGACTTCCCGATAGAGAACTTGGATCTGAGCGACCGGGTCGGACTCAGCGAAGGCAAGGGAATGACCTACGATCTGTTTGCCGTCGACAATCACTACGGTGGGCTCGGCGGTGGCCATTACACCGCATTCGCCCAGAACTTCTACGACAAGAAGTGGTACGAATACAACGGTAAGGCTGCCACTTGATTCAAGCTCGCATGGCGTTGGGCTCATACTAAACGTTGCCAGATTCACACGTGAGCCAGCGAAACCCGCAATCAGTAGTCACCGCCGCCGCCTACCTGCTCTTCTACCGGCGGCGGTCGGACCAACCTCTAGGCCCGCCGTACCTACAGAAGCTCGTGGCCGAGGCGCACCAGCGCGAGGCCGGATCGCAAGCATCCTCACGCGACGAGTCACCGGCGGGGGAAGGCCGGCGCCTCGACGACTTCTCCCGCAATGGGTCGTCGGGCGCTTTAGCAGGAGCCGGAGCAGCTCTCCTTCCACGCGGGGTTGGTTCAGCTGGGGCGAGTCCAGCGAAGAACGCGAGCGAGAATGACATTGACCTCGAGGCCGCCGACGCTGACGCGGATGCGCGGCCGATGCATTCGTTTCTCGAAGACAGCTCCGACGAGGGGCTCGACATGACGCACGGCGCGAGCCCGTTCACCAACGTCAAGTCGCTCGGCCCGCTGCGCCTCGGCTTTGTCGAGTCGCCCGAGTGGGACTTTTCGACCGTCGCCAACGAGGGCGGCAGGCTGGAGGATGAGGGGCTGGACCACGCGAGCGAGGTGGCGGCGCCGGGCAGCAACAGCGGCGACGACCTGCAGGAGCGGATGATCACGGACTTTGGCGAGGAGGATTCGGGGCTGCATCGACGAGAGGGCTCGCCGATGACGGGCTCGCCGATCGAGGACCTGCCGGATCTGATAGAGGAGGATGGCGCTGTCAGAGTGGAGCCGAGCGTGGAAGAGGCGGATGCGCCGGTGGTCGAGGTGCGCGTGGGCGATAAAGACGACATCAAGCTCGAGTGAGCGTCGAGCTCAAGTGGAGAGTGCATCCCAGCGTTTCTGCAATGTCCCCCATAGCGGCAGAAGTCATTTCCTTCCGCGTGCCCACCGAAAAGCGGCTGATTGCTTCGAATCAGCGGCATCATGTATTAGACGCCCTGCATCGGTATGCTCTGTTGAGTTGAGGTTTCCTGATAAAACATCCGTCTAGATTACCAAACAGAGGTCCAGGTCTACTTGAACTTGAGGAATTCCCATTGGTGCTGATCTTGACCTTGAGCCTCAGCGGTGATAGTAGATCAATATTCCCACTGGCATTTACATAAAGGTATATCCATAGGTACGTATCTTGCACAACGTACACATATGGTATAAGTATATTGTGCAATGTTATGCATGAGAGCTTGCAACTGCCGCGCACTTCCGTCATCGTGCGATTATCGATTTCTCGCCATAAAGTCACGGCGGCGCGCAAACCATCACTCCACCAACTCCGTTCTGCGCGTCTCTCACCAGCGATCACTCAGCGGGCAAGCGCCATGCGCGGAGCGCTGGCCTTGAATATGTCCTTTACAAGGCGCGGCGACTTCTCCCCGTCACTCTCAGACGGGCTTGGATGAACCATTCTGCATCTCGGGCATGTCGCTGTCCGCGCCGCCTTCCTCTTGCTCGGTTGTCGTTCGTTGGAGCAGCTTCGCGGTGCGGGTGATGGGTTTGCCTTTGCCGTGGCCCCAGGCAGAACCCTTGTTTTCCCCGAACTTTCGGCCGCTGTATGAGAACCCCGTCTTTGCGTTGGTTGCCTCCGCATCAGCTTTTGCCCTGTCCAATATAGACTGAGGAGACATCGCCACGGTCCGAGCCGGAGAGCGCGGTTGCGGTGGCGTCCGTATCGCAGACTCGATGCTCTGTGCCACCGCCGTCGAAGCGATAGGTCTGTCAACAGGTTTCCCGTCGTACACCAGATACGGCTCCATGGACACCAAATAGCCATTCTTGAAACAATCCTGCAGCCAGTCGAGCTTCACCACCTTCACCCGTTCCTCATCAGCACCCACTCGAGACGCCGCAACAGGCGATGCCGGCTTTTCTGATGGCTCAGGAGACTGCGTGCGGGATGTAGACGCGGTGGCCGATCGCGCGCGTATGCTCCCTCCAGCCTCAGATTCCGTACTCAATCCGTCCAAAGCATCGCTCTTTGACACTACCGGAATCGACTTCGCAACTTCAGCTTCAACTCTAGTTTCCACCTCGACGCGCCGCCTCTTCCGCGCCGGCTCCTCCACCGCTGCATCCCTTTTATCCTCCAGCTTCACCTCCGACTGCACCTCCTCCGTCCACAGGCCGCGCATCCTGAGATCCATGGCCGCGCGCCGCTTGGTGCCGACCTTGCCGAGGACGAGCCTGGCCTCCCTGACATCGTACGTCAGCGGCGCGCCGAGCTCGATGAGCAGGTCCTCGAACTCGTGCAGCTCGTCGAGGCCTAGGTGAGTCGGGAGGACGAACACCGGTGGGAGGGTCTTGAGGTCCAGTGGAGCTGCTTCGAGCGCGCCGGTGTCGCGCGACATTGCTGAAGGCGGCGAGCTTGGTGCGACTGTGGAAGATGATAGGGGGCTGCTTCCGTCCATTGTGAGTCTTGAGAAGCAATTGAAGCAATTCTCTCTGAACCAAACCGACAAAACCCGACTCTGTATATGCAAGAGGAGTAAGCAATGCGAGAGCGACGCAGGCCCAAAGAAGCAGAATGGTTCATCCAAGCCCGTCTGAGAGTGACGGGGAGAAGTCGCCGCGCCTTGTAAAGGACATATTCAAGGCCAGCGCTCCGCGC
>QQTW01000203.1_pt1 | contig 35048 bp, 29 predicted proteins | sample 1904831 | NCBI WGS metagenome assembly QQTW01 (sample SAMN09435610, study PRJNA476489) | Subsurface metagenome, whole genome shotgun sequencing project.
ACGCATGCAGCAGCAAAATTTTCATTATGCGCAGAAGCGCTCCGCAGGATTGATTGGATGAAGAAAGAACAGTTGAGAAATGGGTAGGAGTTGGGGACGGTGAAAGGGGTGAATATACCAATGGAGGATAAATCACGACAATCCGATGAACTTTCTGGGGAGGAGTCAACACCATCTCAGCGCTGCATAAGGTATAGTATCTTGACAGCTCTACGGTAGTTGGGGGTTGCATTTGTTGGAGTTTGGACTAAATTTGGCCAAAGTAGATAGATACCACCATCATGATGAACCTGATACTCAATGATATGTATTGAAATGCAGAGTAGTCATTTGAACTGGAAATCGCCTGTGACGGTACAAATGACAATGCTACTAACCTACTTTCGTACCTTACTTAGATTTCGTCCCTTCAGGTTGGGCTAGTCGTAACCGGAATAAGGTACTTGCAAGTTCGACTGGCTACTTGCGTTCTCGTCAAAACATCGCATTCATGTACCTATTATATCAATGGACGTTATCGTGTTACTTTGCTAGCTGACTATCTCCGGCGACTGGGAGAAACATCTACGCGGTGATGACGGCTCAGTGGCTACCAAGCTGAGTTTCGCAACCAGCTCCACTACACCTAGGTGGGAAACGTTCCACAGAACGCTTAAGACTGCTTCAATCGCTGATGCTTGGGCCAGCCAAAATCTAAACGCCGGCCAGAGCCAAAGGCTTACTTTCAACTTGTTCTTACCATGCTTCTCTAGGTAGCGATTACTTGCTGGTTCGATTGCCGCCTGGCTGCCTCTCATTCTGGCCTACGTGCCTTTGTCTCTCTCAACTCTCATCCTTTATTTACAGCACCTTCCATGGGCTCCGTACCCCCGCAGTGTCAGAATTCTTTTGTATTTGATCATGTCTGTATAGCATGGCCTAGCGTTGGGGTTATAAGCACTTCACGATGTGTGGGGATTTCACCTCTCAACCGTTTACTACTGAGCAAAGTTACGAATTGCTCCAGTTGGTTGCCAAAGAGGTTGCACCTTTTACTAGACCATAACTGGTTCTATACACCCGACGGACCATGCCTGTTACAGTGGTGCAAAATTTTTGCTATTCTCGCCGGTTATGATTAGCATATGCCTACTATCACATCATGTATATATATCAGACGTGCTCCCGTGTCAAATTCCTCCTTCCTGTAAAGGTCAACCTCTTGTGAATTACTCCCACCCTCTGCGACGGCCTCCAGACGGTTAACATATCTTTAATCTTTTCATTCACCATTGCCTCGGGCATTCTTGGTGTCAATATAAAAGACCCTTCCATCATCTTAACGCTTTCAGTATCTTTCTTCCCTAGGGATCCGAACGACCATGTCAGGGCACTCCCCAGACAGGTCCGCCGCTCACCCCAGCCAATTGAATCATACTGATTCGCTGGATCAAAGGACTGGAGGTCCCCTGGGGCCGACGAGATCGACAATGTCGAGCCAGGTATGGTTTAGCCTGCTTATAGCTGACCAGGTAAGACGAACTACCTCCCATCACTCTCGCCGCGCGGATTACCTTGTCTCCAGTCATAGTATGGAGTTTCAGACGTTGTTGTATCTCGTTTCCTGTACACGTGATGAATTCTTACTGACGGTTTAGATCACCGACATGAGAGACCTTGTCAATCTTGCCTGCACCTCGAAAGCGCATTACGAGGTGCTCAACAAGAGAGCTTTCCGGACGATTCACTTATATTACAGTGAAGAACCCGTGAAGTCGCGGCGGTGTGCCTTAGGCACTCGGCCTGGCGACTCCCGATCAAGACGGCTGTCTTGGCCTGCTGCAGAAGGTATGGTCAGAGCTTGGCTCGAGGACCGGCTTGTGGGCCGAGCCAAGTACCTCATGTGCCAGGAGAAAAGGTACAGTAAACACGTCTCGGTGTTCCGGTTTTCAGGTAGTTACCCTAGCTCTGCATGGGATCAGTTGAGGATCCAAGGTGGTCAAGCTCCAGATCCGTGGAAACTGCAACTAGGCGACCTTAGTGCTCTGGTCAACCTGAAGGAGTACAAGGCCGATGTGGACTGGCGGCTGTCCGATATGACCAAGGTCTTGGAGCTCCCAAAGTCTTTACGGTCGCTCACCATCCCCGTCGAGTATGCGGAGGATTGTGGAAGACTTGCAGAAGCCCTTGCGAACTTCCCACGTCTAGAGGCTCTCACGGTCTTGAGTCTACCGATCCTGGACGAGTTCGTCGATGCGTTCCCACAGCTTGGCAAGGGAATTGCATCATGTGCCTCAAGCCTTCGCCACCTGGTGATCGACTTGACCGCTCACAGCCGTCCTTGCAGTTGGGAGACGGATGATTTTGTCCTCCCAGAACCGGAGATGGACATTCACTTCAGGGCTCTCTTCCCGACCCCTGTCAAGGCGGACGGTAGGGACACTGTGTTCCAGCTTAAATTCCTTGGACTGCGGCACTTTGGAATTCCATCTGACGCTTTTCAACAAATTTTTAGCAAGGAACACATCGAGGACCTCTGCTTGCCGGACTGCGAGGTTGAAGCAGAGCTTTGGAGTGACTTGAAGGGCTCGGTCAGCCTTCGTAGCCTGAGGAACGTTGACTACGACGTGGTCACCCCAGAGTTCGTCGATTTTCTCAGTGGCCAGAAAGACCTGGAGACCTTGACCTTCGCGAAGCCGCTGCCAACACGGGAACTTCTTGGGGTCGCCAGCTTAGGAGAAGCCACGAGTCGCTGGTACCAAACCCGGATAATTGATACCGGGGAGCCTGGCCACCAGAGTCTGGCAGATCTGACCAAGATCGCCTTCAGGAACCTCTCTAGCCTGAAGAGCCTCCATATCCCGGCGGATATGTATAATATCTCCCGCCAGGATCTACACCACCTAAGTAGTGCACTCCCAGAACTCGAACGGGTTGGGTTGGCACTAAACTACCATGATCTAGTACGTCGTTTCACTCTTGTCTCTTGCGAACATCAGACTAATCTTCCTTCAGGATCTTCTATTAGATTTTGATCAGGTATTCGTCCGCACGCATCCGCGGCTCCGAAAAATTACCTTCCTCTCCTGCGCAGCCAAGGACCCGATGGATCTGATCCACAACCAGAAACGGCTTACTAGCCCACGGGTCTTTTGTCACGGCGTGCGATATCTTCGCTACATCCTCCGTAGTGGCGAAGTTCATACACTCTACGAGGTACGTGGCGACTCTGTGCCTGGCGAAAGGCCAGAGTACATCAAGCTGGAGGATGAAGAAGGAGACCGGATCTTCGATGAAGAGGTCACGCCTAATGTCCATCTTTAGCCAATGCTGAGATGGATACTATAGAAGATTATAAGAGGAGGTGGCGTATACTGCATCAGGGAAACTGGAGTAGAGCGTGGAGCGAATCTAAGCGAGTACATAGACAAAAGAGTTCATGCCAAAGTTACAGTCTGCGTGGAATATCCTCTGAGGCCAAACTACTGTTGGAATTGTAGGACATTTGTTTATTCGAAGATAGAACCTATACATATACCTCATCAGCAGTCAAAGCGCTTCAACGAACCTTTCGCTCATGAGCCACGGGTAATTAGGGGCTAGCTATCGAATAGCACGTCAATAATGCCACAACTTCAGGTTTCCCCCTACTTTAGATCCATTTCTGACCGACGTGCAGTATCATGTTAACATACGATCCTTTATGTCTCCATAAGATTCAGTTCCTATACTGTACCTCGACGAGACAGAGACAAAGGGAAAGTGAATATCAAGAGTAACTAGTCCGAGACCTTACCCAAAGTAACGTTAGCTCCTTCCCTCCCATGCTGGGTCAGCCACATCTGCTCGTCCGTCTGTGCCACAAGCCGGTTTTGACAACCAACAAATCAATACGCAAATCTAACGCAATAAGTCATCTGTCCGTCCACTTCCTATTCGCCCAGTACCAACTCCCGAGCAGGTTTGAATAACGTCTGAGTCACGTCGCTTGCAGCAATTAAGAGCAAGGTTTAAAGCATAAGACTGAGAAGGAGCAGCGTGGTTGTGGAGTAGCAGGATCTTGTATCTTCGTTGCGCGAACGGATTGGCTCAACGTTACTTGGCGGCACTACTTCCATAGCATGCGGTTACCTCATGTTTCTTCTCGCCCGCAAAGTCTGGATAGGTATCGATCATGAACCCTTCCGAGCACGATCGCCTACAGGCCGACACTGGCTCCTCCGACGCTCGACAACCAGCCGGCAATCGTCCTGGAGCTGCCCCGAGTAGTAATACACCTGCCCAGGATGGAGGAGTCACGCAAGCCCCGTCACTCAGCCAATCTACAAACAGCCCAACTCCCGTATCTCATGCATCAGGGTCAAGGGCTACGTCCACAAAGAATTCGCCAAAGACCTCACGTGAAACTTCCCCAATACGACCGCCTATGAAACCCGGAATTCCGCCCTCCGCTAAAGCCACAGCTTCACGCGATAATAGCCAAGACCTTAGTCCAAATCGAGCTCCAAGTGGCTCCATCCAACCATCAGTTCCTTCCGCTGCTGCGGTACAACGAGCTTTGTCCGCAATAGGTACGCCTCCAATAGCCAACCCCACGACTTCAGAACCGACTGGTGAGACACCGAGACCAAGGAAATCCAATAGAGGTGGAACTGGGGAGAACTCCCCACGCTGGCCGACGTCACCAAGATTGAAGTCTCCTCCACCATCGGCGACTTCTATGAGGCCTTCAGTGTTCTCACCGCGCAAGGCAGAACAAGGAGCTGGAGCACCGAGCATCTTTTTGGAACGCCCGGCACCATCATCGACACCAGGGAACGACGGTTCTGCAAGCACGACAGACATCGAGAGCGAAGACGCCCCAGCGCGCTCAGGCATGCGAACGCCGGGAAGAGGTGTCAGTGGTGCAGGATCCACGCTTGAGACGGTTCAAGAGAGTAGTCTTCCGTCAACACCAGCTATTGGTACAACACAAGAAGCAATGGGGGGTAAATATCCGGATGGTGGGGTACCAGATTCTATTGCGGAGGATCCGATGGAGGAGTCGCACATGAAATCCGCAAGGGCCGTTACCGAGAGTGGCAGCGAAAGCGGGGGTAACAAGAGTGGCAATGCAAAGGCTGATGATAAAGGCCACAAGCAAACAGCTACAGCTGGCAACGCTGTACGGCCAAGTACCATTCTCCCCAGGAAATCCATGACCCATCTGAGTTCGCCAAGGGCTAAAGTTGGGAGTGAAGGTTCCGTTAGGAACATGACCGTTGAGACAGAGACTGTGAGCTCGATACCGCAAGTTGCTGTTGGGGGAGGTGCGGGAGAACGAGGTCTGCCAGGGAGGACTGAGAACGCTGGTAGCTTACGGCTGAAACCAAGTACGGAAACTATAAGGCCGAAGAAAGAGAAGAAGAAGGTGGTACGGAAAACGCCTTCCCTGAACTCTGGGACTGGTGGGTCACCATCTAGACGTTTTCCTCAATCTCATCATCATCATTTATCATCCAGATCTATCTCTCGCGAATATAGTTTTCCTGTTTCTGTTCCTTTCCATAGTTCGCCCCCTGCTTACATAGAACGTTACTCGTTTTTCTCCTCAAGTCCGAGATGGAGCGCGCGGAGAGATCGCACACCATGCAGAAAAATCATTAACCCACCTTCGCCTGCCTCTATTCCCAGAATGAAACAAACTATCTCAGTACTAACAGGTTCTCCTATGGGAGTAGCATCCTCAAAAGCGGATATCTTCGAAGCCAAGGTCGCTAGCGCAGTCGATGAAGCCAACTCATCAGACTCAGAAGAAACGTTTGTTTATGAGTCCAATCCTCCAGACCCTCATCCTCCGCGACCTCACCGGTTTCATTCACGGACTCCCAGTACAACATCGATGGCTAGTCAAGCGGATCAATATGGCGGCAGATCTAGGCAAAGCATCGCGGACGGCGCCCAAAGTATAGTTGGAAATAAGAGTATGAAATTTGCCAGCAATGCTTACCACAGTGGTGCGCTCGATAGTGAAGGTGGAGAGTACTCTGGGCATACGCATTCGACTGGCAGTGGCAGAGGAAACGGAGGAGGCACACCTCATCGTCATCATCACCATCACATTGGTCGTTATGGACGTGGTGCTGGGGGACACGCCTCAATCTTCGATACCGAGTCCCCCTTTTCAAATGCTGCCAGAATACCACGAGCAACAAGCGGTAGCAATGCTCGGGCAATACAGAGGCCTTCGAGCCCTCGAAACTCATCAGCCTTACGTCTCCCAGGAACTTCTAAAAAGTCGAATGAAGTTTCTACCTACGATATGGACGACGCGGCAGCCGACGACGAGCGAACGCCTCTATTCAACTCTGTGAGATCTAATCGGACCAGGGGTGGCCGTCGACCGAACAGCGGGAGCATACTTCAGATCGAGTACAACGAGGAGAGAGATCGGGGTCGCTGTGGTCGTGTGGCAGGATGGATCACTTTGACCGTCTTCGCACTTTTACTGACTTCTGCATTTGTTGGAGGGCTGCTTGGCTTCAGCAAGCCACTGCGCGATGTCTATGTTAAGGATATTCGGAACGTCCTCGCCTCAGAACAAGAGATCATGCTTGATCTCCATGTCCATGCCGTTAATTCAAATCTGATAGCGATCCAGATTAGCGATCTAGATGTCAATATTTTTGCGAAGAGCAAGCACGTCCTTCCAAATGCACGCTGGAGGAGCAATCATGCCGTTGGACTCCCTGGCCAGCACAGTCGAAGGAGGCGCCATCCTGGATCAATTCCACCGAGCATTGAACCTGCGCCGCGAAGCCGGCCACCTCATGTCAACGCTACCGACGGTGTTGACGAGGGCAACGATCCCATCGAGGATCCAAACGGCGATTCGCAAACTATGCTCTTGGGCCGCATCTTCGAATTTGATTCACCCCTAATCTTCGAAGCTTCTCCCCTCAAGCATCGCTCACTCTCTTCCGTGGGGGAACTCCGACTTGCGAAGCCAGGGAACAAGACGGAGGAAGGCGGCAGCGAGCGGTGGGAGAAGGCTCTCCAGTATCCGTTTGAGCTCATCGTTCGAGGTGTCCTTAAGTATCAGCTTCCGTTGAGCTCCAGGGTCAGGAGAGCGCCTATCGGCGGTAGCGTTATCGTACACCCGGATGAAGGGATCGACGATACGGGCAGCATGAGAGTTTCCAGACCAGATGTTCCATATCCTCCCGGAAGCAACGTGGTCCTTGGTAGAGGTGGAGGACATGGTTCGATTGGGCTTAGATTTCGTGCTTGACACTCGCATCCTTACCGCTCTCGCTGACGATCATTACGAATTTCCTGCGTCGCGTGTATCAAGTGGGAAGGATAAATCCCTGTCTAGCATGGAGTGTGCATGGTGTTTGGATTTGGCAATACTGGAGTTGGAAGATGCCTCGACCGCAGCTTCAGCCTGCTGGCTCAACTGCTTGAGGTGGGAGAATATCGTACAACAAGACATAGATAGATTCTGTACTGTATCCTGTAGCAGCGGAAGGAGAGTTCGAACAGAATTGTTATCGAATCGCCACTGATGGCAAAGCACTTCGTGTCGACACAAGCGAGCTTTTGGAGCGGTGTCTGTAGCAGGTATGGCGTATCAGAGCAGCCGTTCTCTAACGAGTTGACCGCGATATGGAACTTCGTTGTTAGAGTTTTGAACGAGGGTTCGACTGTAATTTACCTTATGCGGCTCACCGCTCTCTGTTTCATCGCATGTCAGCTGATCGTCCAAGTCTAGAATCCTGAGCCTCGGTCATCCAGTCACCTCAGTCAGTGAGGCGTTTCTGTCATCTCTGAGCCTCGCCATAAAGTTATTGAATATTGTGGCCCGTGACCTGACAGGAAGAACTTAATACTCGTGTTTTGTTTTGTGAATAGCTACAGACATCACTTGCAACGAGGCTGTCTGTCTGAGATGGAGGGGTACTCCCTCACATGTAACAGGTGATCAAGGGAGAACTCCATACACCTGTGGCTAGGGAAGCAGCCAAGAGCATCAATGAACTTGGAAGAGATAAAAACTTGTTGGTTTTGCTTTGATTGGTTTCACAGTCTGCCTTACCTCATGCACTGTGGGCTGAGTACTGGTTGGCGATCACCGTTCCGGGCGAACCACATAGTCAGGCTCTCAGAGGATAGGTCGGACTTTTGGTTACACAGACAGTATGAGTACAGTAGGCTGCACAATCCATTCACTGACTTACGAGTCATACGAGTCGAATGGCTTAATTCATCGCTGTTATCATACCTATAATTTGGCCGATAAGTTACTGGAAAAGCTGTGCCTACGTCATCTAGCCGGCTGATGGTTGCCCACTACCGTTGGTTCCGTTGTCAGTATTACCTTACTTTGGATTACCAAACGTAACTTGAAATATAAACAGTCAACTTACTTCTGACTTCTCTTCCACACACTTACACTTGACATCGCACACATCTTGATCTACTGTTGCACACAAAGTCTTCATTTGTGTTTTTACAGTGCAGACAGCTAGGTCAACGAGGGTGAGCGCTCGAACAAGCCTGGTACACTGATAAGAGTGATCCCAGCCACCGCACCAGATCCGCATCTTGGCAACAGGAGAAGTGTACTTTGTACGTGGGGCAAAGCCTCGTCACCCAGCACTCAACGCATAATATCTCACTTCAACAACTCTAATACCTTCCATATTCTCCCCTTCTCCAACTTACTCTCAAATCGCAAAGGCCCCACACAATATTCACTGGCCATCAACTTAAGATCAAATTACACCAAAAGCCGTTATCGACGAGGATGTCGTCTGTCATAGTGAGAGAGCGGGATCGCGACCGGGACCGGGACCGGGACTTCGACGACAACTCATCGTATCGTTCATCACAACCAAAATCTTACACCACCGTGAAGCGATACCGGATCCCAGCTCGTGCCGAAGTGGATGATCGACGCGTAGTCTACGAACGTGAGATCCGCGCTGAACCTCGTGTCGAGGAGACTCGTCTAGTCAGACGTGTTGAGCGAGAGCCTGAGCCTGTCGTCAAGCGGGAGATTCGTGTCGAGAGAGTCGAAAGAGAACCGGAGCCTCGCAGATACGAGGCAGAAGTTCGCCTTGAAAGAGTCGAAAGAGAACCGGAGCCTCGTCGATACGAACAAGAGTTCCGCTACGAGAGAGAAGTCGAGCGAGAGGTCCAAAGACCTGATCCCTACGAACTAGAGCGCTATTCTCGACAGACCGAGTACTATGCTCGTCCTGAGGCACCACAACCTATCATCATCCGTCAGGAACCTCAGCAAATCATCATCCAGGAAGCACCCAGGGCCCCCATTGTCGTCCCAGCCAGAGAGGAACCGGAGTACCAACTGGTGCAACGGGTTGAAGTTGAAGATCGTCAAGTCGCTCGGCGAGAACCACCACAGGACGAAGATTACTATTATGAGCGCAGAACTCGCGAAGTAGATGGTCCAGGCCGCTATGATGACGAATACCACGAGGATGAGCGCGAGTATAGAAGGCGCCGAGACGGAAGTCCGCACGACTCACTCGCTATGGCTGCGTACGCTCGGGATCGACCTTATAGTAGTGACGATGATATGGTTTATGTAAGGAGGGAGGTTCATGAGGGTTATGAGAGAGATGAGAGTCCACACCGTAAACGACATCTTGCCGAAGGAGCCATAGCCGGCCTGGGAGCGGCTGAGATTATCCGTCATCATCGGAAGAAGGAAGGTGAAGATATTTCGAGTGGTGTCGGCCGTGTTGGTCGAGACATTGGCGCTGCCGCCGTGGGTGCTGTTGGCGCCGAGGTTATCTCTCGGGCGAGAAGCAAGCACCGCGAAAAGAGCAAGAGTCGGCATGGCTCGAGGGAGCGCGAAGGGCGACGTAAACATCGGCATGGTCACCACAGCAGATCACATTCTCGGGCTAAACAGCTGGCTGGTTTAGGTTTGGGTGCCGCAGCCATTGCTGCTGCTGTGGGGTATGCCGCGAAGAACAAAGACAACAACAAGGATGAGAGACGTAGTCGATCAAGAACCCGTCGTCATTCGGCTGATAGCAGTCGCAGCCCGTCTCATCGAAAAAAGACCATTGCGAAGGCCGCTGCGGGCGGTGCCGCGGCTGCTGCCCTGATCGATCATGCTCGTTCTCGATCTCGCGGCGGACGTTCTCGATCTCGCAGCAGGGTCCGCAAAGGAGTCCCTCTGGTAGCCGCAGGTCTGGGTAGTGCGGCCATCGCAGGCCTCTACGAGAATCAAAAAGCCAAGAAGGAAGAGAAAGAGCATAAGCGCGAGGAGCGGAGGAGGTCAAGGTCCAGATCTAGGTCCAGGTCGGTAGTCTATTCGGAAGGTGCCCGACGTAGCTCATCATCCAGTAACCCTCGTCTTATAGAGTACGGTGACGACCCCATATATAGCAGTGGGGCGGCAGAGGCCATCTACGGGCGTCCTGCAAGCCAGGCAGGGTTCTACGGTGGTGGGAATGATCTCGTGCCTGCAGTTGCGGCTGGTCCAGCATATGGTGCATCAAAGGCTCAAGCTCGAGAGAGGAGCAGGAGTAGAAGCCGAGATCGAAGAGGAAGATCCAGCTCATCGAGTTCAGGTGGAGGGCGAAGAAAGCACAAGCACAAGAGCAAACATCGAAGCCATAGTCGCGACTTGGCCACGGCTGGTATCGCGGCGGGCGTTGGTGGACTTGCAGCGCATGAATTGACCCAGAGAAAGGAAAGAAAGAAGGCAGAGAAAGAGAGGCAGCGTAAGTCTTTTCTTCATCAGTAAAACCCACTGAGTTGCTCGTTGTAACGGCGTTGCTAAATGTGCGCTCCAGGTTACGAGGATGAACCGGGTCGATATGATGATTACCATGATCAACGCTATTCGCCTTCTCCGCCTTCTCCCAGATCATCTGCTGCTCCCTATCAACAAGGCAATTACTTTCCCGCAAGCAATAATTTCCCGCCACCACCGAACCCGGGTTATGTACCAACTCAGAATTACAACCCAGCGAATTATCCTCCTCCACCCCCTCCTCCAGGGATTCAAGGCAATCCCTACGGATACGCGCCGCAGGGAGGGTACACTCCGCCTGGAGAACATGCGTATATGGCTCCGCAGAGTCGAGGCAGAAGGGGTGATGAGAATGTGAGTGCCGAGCCGTTCCTCAACAATACCGAAACTGCTTTCCCCGCCCCCGCTACTGGCGCAGCTGGTTCGGCCGCAGCTCTTCGAGAGGAGGGTGGGTCTGGATTTGATCTTGATAGTATCGTACAATGTGCTGACACTACTATCACACAGGTTTAGAAACCCCAAGAGCGTCACCTCCGTCTATGGAATCCAGCCAAGCGCGCTCTACGAGCCAACCTCCATCGACCGGTAGAAGTGTACGGTGGGCGCTCAATGACGAATACGATGATCCCTCTGCTTCCAAATCATCACATCATTCTCGCCAGAATCGCCGGGGTTACGATAGCGATACGGATTCTTCTCACGATGGGCACCGCTCCTCTCGGCGCAACCTTGACAAACGGACACGTCCTCCTCGTCAAGACTCTCGCACTCCTTCTCCAGCACCTTCTGATGAGACGATCGACTTACCTGAACGCTTCGATGAGCAAGGTCGACCGAAAGATGAAGACCCTCTCGCAGATACTATTCAGAATCTCCTTGGTAGGAAAGGTGGTGTTGCGAAAATGTTTCTTTCTTTAACAGATGGCCTGGTTGGTAACAGTGACGGGGTTAGGGACGATAGGAGGAGACGACGATGACTATGACTCTCACGAATTCCTTTCTGTTCATATATGACGATGTAACACGTGAGGTGCTATCTCTTGGCTTTTGTTCTCGTGTTTCTGGTAGATTACATTGATGTCAAGCGACTTACTCCCACAATGACGACTCTCATGATTGACGTTACATCATAATCCACCAACAGCGAATGTCCCTCGTGTATATCATGGTAACTACCGCGTTCCACAGTATGTACAATTCTCACCTCTGAGACTTCGAATGCTCAGACCAGTCTCAAGTTCGCCTGCGCGGAGCAGCGACCAGCCCTGGCTTCGATTTTTACCCTCGCTAAGTACTATGACTAGTCTCTCCTTCACAACTCTCTTGTCCCGACTTCTGTTCGACTGAATAGGCATAGACGCTTTGGGCACTCACTTAGCTGCTTGAAATGCCATGGCCCATGTTATGGTAAGCAGGAAACAGGTGATTGATCAGGCCTCTTTTGGGCACCAAGTTTGGCGCTCACTGGGAGCTTTCACCGTCAGCAATCGCTCTAGGATTCCGCATTTGCCAATTTCAGCCATCTGGCAGCGAATCAACCATGCCAGAGCCTCGTCGAACGGGTGAGCTCGATCAAGCCCAGGACAAGGTGCGCAGTGCTATGAAAGATTCAACCAGTCATTGACCGATCGCAATACGCTACCAAGCTCAGGCTTGCCGTACCAAACCAACCACTGTGAGCCACATGCGTTCAACAATGCTCCATGTGAAATTTGAGTATCGTCAATGTTTGTGAGATCACAATCAGGCTCTGCTGTCATACTTGGTTCTGATTTGGTGTTTGCTTTGAGGCGACCTATTTCCATATCGGTCTCTTCCAGCTTGGTTGTTTTCCACTGTTCACTTCTTCTCTTCAAGATACTGCTTTCCAGTAAGATACGTCCCGTATCGTGAAAAGATTATCCCTATGTCTGTAGTACCGCGTCATGGATTATCCTCAACCTGTTTCTTGGTATGCTCGTTGTCAAAGGGGATATGTCGATTTTCCTCTGAACCTGGGTTGTGAGCCTCATGGTACTCACGGGTATCCGCGTCAAGGTTCCTACCGTCGCAGATATCCTGATACTGAGCCGCACATGCTAGGTGTCTTCGAACATAAGTCTGGATTACGATGGAATAACGCCCCCAATCTTCTGCCGAATGGGCCTTTGATTCCTGGATATGAATTTCTCCATCAAGCAAGATGGGTAAACGGAGTACAGCACGGTCTCCTTGGTGTAGGTAACCCGACAGCATGTTGGAGTGGAACCCGGGGACATCCACACCAGCGGCCGCAGTGGCGGCCTCGCCTGCAATATCACCCTCGTCCACGAAGTGCGAAATATGGATCTGCAGATTCTTACTCCATGGAGCAGGAAGCCCGGAACCATTGGACCAAAGTTCACATGCAGAGTGCCAACGTCAGACATGGAGATATCGATTCAGGAAATGTCCACAAATCAGAGGAAAGGCTTTTCGCGATGCCTAGCCAAGCGCATGAGAAATACGTTGCTTTTGACACCCAGCCGATACATCAACAAAATTCATTTCTACATGACAACAGTCTGCCAGCAGGGCATAGGCCACGGCTTTTCTGGCAAAAATCCTATAAGAAGCAGGCCTATGATGAGGCTTCGCCTTTGTACGCTGAGAGGAGACGTCAGCCCCAAGATGGTTTTCCATCATCACGACGTGACACCAGGACCGATACCGTTGAGGAGGGTCTTCCTCTCGAACAGCGAGGGAAGTCTAGCAAACATCAAACGAAAAAAAACGCGACACATCCTGATCATGGTCCCAGAGCACCGGATCCGAACTTGAAGAAACGCAGTCGTGAACCAAGTTCTCCGCAGCGAACACCCCATAAAACATCTCCACGTAATCGAAAGGGCCCAACAGTCTGCACTGGAAACGCTCAGCCACGAGTTCCACCAACGCAACGGTGGGAGTCCAGGTTCGAACGATGGAACAAGACATCACATCCGAAGGTTCCTTTGGGCGCCTCGGAAGCCGCTGCGGCATCGTCGCCTACCTGTAAACCGGCTTCAGTACCCCAGGATCAACCGAGCTCTTTCGAGCAATCTCCGGAGGAGGAGGAGGAGGAGGACCCACCTACACCTAGATCTGACTCATCCGATAACGTTGACTTTGGACACCGCTTCCGTCCCTCCCGACACAAGGGTAACTCAGAGGAACAAGCCTATCACGACATGCCCAAGAGAACACGGAGTACTAGCAAACAAGTACAACAAGAAATCCACCGCTGCGCTCTAGCAGCTAAAGCTCTTCACATTGAAAGGGTTCGTCTTAAGAAGGAATGGGGAAAGCTACGGAGAGAACAGGATGCGCTTCGCCTAGGCCAACGTCGGCTGCATTATGATTGGCAAGCTTTCCAGCAACAGCGGCAGCAAAGCTTCGTTCATGACAACGACGATGACACAGAATTCTTGGATTCTGGGGACGAAAGCGATGTTTCGTCGGCAGAAGATCGCGCAGAATCGCCGCCTCGGAAGCACAACAGACGTTGGACAGAGGGCTATGAGAATAGCTTCACGCCCCCAACAACGTTCGAGAAAACCTCTTCAAACTCCCAAACCCTTCTCGAAGAATACAATCAACGATGGGAAGCCCTCCTGAACGGTATCACCCCTGATATACCATGGCCGACTACCAATTTCAGAGCATCCACGCTTTCCAAGCTTCAATATCCTAGCTCTGAAAGCCTCAGCCCGCAAGAACTGATGAAGTGGAATGCTTTCAACTTCTTCACATCCGCCTTCCGAGTGAAACCATCTCTCAGGAGATCCGACTACAGCATGATCTACGGCATTCGCAATCCGCCTCTGGAAGTGACTCAAGCCATTCTCAAACAGGTCAGGCAGGATGTGAAGCGTTGGCATCCGGACAAACTGGGTTGTCGCGGTGCGGAGCTTGCAGGCGATGAAAGGGCGAAGGCAGTTTTCGCGGCGGTGCATGAGCTTTATAGGATTTGTACTGCGAGGACTAAAGGCTGATAATGGGTTTAAGCATGGTTTTGGGAAAAGGATGTATTCAACTTCCGGACACTAACCTTCCAGCGTCGCTGGCATTTCTCAGGAGCATGTCCGTGGCAATCTTCTGACCATAGCGTCCACTCTGTATCTTATTGCTCAGAATTCATTACCGCGTTCTACCAGCTACGAAGCATCACGAAAGATTTGCATACTGTGTGCCTAATGCGTCTTTCATGTTCAGCAGTAAGTATTCACCCACATCCATGATCACACCATGCCGATGGATCCATCCACATCTGTGAATGGAATATTGCTAATAACACTTGATCAAAGCTCGTTATGAAGGTCCTTATCTCTTCCCAAGTTCCTCCCATATACCTCAAACCTACCTCGAGAGAAGCTTTGCGATCCATGACTTTATAGCTGCGCAATACATCCCAACAAGATTTCTCAGCGGAATATTGACTTACCTTGGCAGATTCTCCGCCGTTAGTGAATACCACAATCCCCCACGTGTTCTATTGTGACTTCCTGTCATCCGTCATCCGAAGAACTGTTACCAGAGCACTACACCAGATCACATACAACCAATATCCATCGATTCCACTGATATCCACATCTTCCTAGACACGCATACCTCGAAATTCGCACTAGAGCTTCAGCACGATCGAAATGAGTTGGACATCCCTTCTCAAGCTACTTGCAGCCATTGCGTTTACATTTATCCATGTCATTGCATTCCCTCAATTCGGTGCTATCGCCGTTCCTGGTCCGCATATCTTCCACAATCTCCATCTCTCTACCCCAAAAACTAACCAACAACTACTCTCAGGCATTCGAAGACAAGTAACGAACACCACAACCCGTAAGTCTACGCCTTCATGATCCCTCATCCCAACTTAGTTCAGTCAGACTTATCCAACACAGCACCACCCTCTCCAACAATATATCCACCACCACAAGCCCCAACCAAAGCCGGTGCATCTCCAACCTGTCTGAAATGGTACATCGTCACCGGTCCCGACGAGTTCGCTTGCCAGTCAGCGTTGAGAGAGGGGAACATTACGTTGGAAAGATTCTTGGAATTGAACCGCTGGGTTAATGCTGATTGTACGAATCTGTGGGTTGGGTTTGCGTATTGCGTTGCCGGTGAGTTGTCCCTTGGGTCAGGGGACGGAGAGCGAGAGAGACAGAGGGTGGAGTGGCTGACTTGATATGCGTTGCGGTTCAAAGGGGTGGGAGACACGACCATAGGGACAGCAGACACAGCGAACGCTACCGGGGGTTTGAGCTCGAGCTCGAGCTCGAGCTTGATGAACTCAAGCGCGACTCTATCGGTGCCGAATTTTGTCTTCGATTCAACCACAACTTCCACCTCCACTTCCACCGTAACGAAACTCCCTGCGTCTGCGTCCGTGGATTCGGAGATCGAGCCATCTCTGATGCTATCTCCAATCGTCATATTCGATCCTGCAACCAGATTCACCACGACCTCCGTGGAGACACAGACAACGACATTAGCTTTCGCACCAACGTCAGCTCCCTCAGCAACGTCAGCTTTGTCGACGACAAACTCAACGACATCGACTTTGACATCGACGTCATCCTTTCAAGGCATATTCAGACCGCCGTTCAGGAAGTCGGGTCTTGCGGGTGATGATGGTTTGAATTCGATAACCTCTTCGGTGACTGTGTCTAGGTCGCCGACTTCTGCGGCTGTGGTGGTGGTTGGGGAGTCGGCTTCGACTTTGACTGTGACTGGGGATGGGACTGAGACTACGATCGGGGTATTTTCGGTTTCAGGGTGAGGGGTGAGATTAGCGACGGGGAGATAGATTTAATGGAGGCGTGGAATGGATAGGGGTGTTCGATCATCATTTCATGGGAGTTGGGCGTCTTGAATTGTGTAGCGCATTAGAGTCGAAATGCAGCCAAATCTCATCCCCGTTTCCTCCCGTTTCATTAATCAGGATGTCCAACTGCCTTGTTTCCCAGGGGGAATTGCTCATTTTCCTGGGGAAGAAAGGAGCAAAAAAGATAAAGCAGCGGGTATTCGCTGGTCGTCACCGACCCAACTACTAATCCGCCGATCTGTGGCTTGTGTATGGCAGAGTGGACGGATGCCCAATATTCCACAGTCTGTGGCCGTATGTGGAAGAAAGTACTGCATTGTGAATACATATAGTGAAAAACGAACCGCGGCAGCTCCGATAGATTCTGCTTATGTAATCGATACTGATCATCCACCTCTTAGAACCAGGTCTGATTTCCCTACCCTTGACAAGCTCACAAAGATGGCATCTAAAGTGCTTCCCTTTGTTCGAAGGACTGCAGTCGGCTCTCCAAGATTGGCACTGCGTCCGAAATGCCGGACTTTCACATCATCAACACGTGCCGCGAGCGAGGCACTCTTTGTGGTAAGCATGTTGATCTCGGGCTTGACCAGACTCAACGCAAAGCAGTGGGAAATGGGACCTGACAGGACCTATAGCACCGAGACACTCCCGAAAACAACCCCAAAATACCCTTCAAATTCTCCGCCACAAATGAAAAGCTCATCGAAGAGATACTCAAGCGATATCCGCCGCAATACAAGAAGGCTGCAGTAATGCCTCTCCTCGACCTCGGGCAGCGACAACATGGCTATACGAGTATCAGTGTGATGAACGAGGTCGCAAGGAGGCTGGAAATGCCGCCGATGCGGGTCTACGAGGTTGCTACATTCTACACCATGTACAACCGAGCGCCGGTTGGGAGATTTCATCTACAAGCTTGCACAACGGTACGGGACTCGCGCAAGAAGCGAGATGCGTCTTCTGCTAACACGCGTCAACTCTAGACGCCCTGTCAGCTCAACGGTGTAGGCTCCGACAAGATTATGGCGGCGATAGAAAACCATCTAGGAATCCACCCAGGCGAAACCACGGAAGACGGCCTCTTCACATTCACCGAGGTCGAGTGCCTGGGCGCATGCGTCAACGGGCCCATGGTCCAGATCAACGACGACTACTACGAAGATCTCACACCCGAGAGCATCGTGACGCTCCTCAAGGCATTGCAGGCATCCGCCGAGGCCACCGGTGCGGCGGGGGGATCTGCGGGGCTTTCGGGAGACTCCACGGCTGGCATGGGTAGCACGGACGGGAAGGATCGAGGTCAATCGACGGCACAGGTGGGCGAGCAGGCGAACCGGGGGTACAGTGCCAAGGGCGTGCAGCTTCCAGCCCCGGGCCCGATGAGCAAGAGGAGAACTTGCGAGCCTCTCGCAGGGCTCACCTCGCTGACTAGTGAACCGTGGGGCAACGAGAAACTGAGGACGGATGGGGCGTTGTAGATTTATTGTACCGTAGGCGTTATAGATTTTAGGACTGACCTGGGATTGTCACTAGCTGACTACCGCGTCTTGCATGATATAATCCAAGGGTGGGGAACCGACAAGGTCCCTCGCGAAACTGATAAACTAACAACCCTGAAACGGACAGAACTCTCAGCTTCACCATATAAAAACAGCCTCTCGTACAAATTATCATCCGGTTTGAGTCAAATGCACGTCCAAGATTCTCGTATTCGGTACTTGGGCGTATAAAATCGTGATAAAGCGCGGCTTGACCTTAGATCGAATGGGAGTTTCAATGATGCCCCTCATTGTGTGCAGTAGCGGAGTGATACTGTAGAGGTTTGCATGCTCTGCACGTTCGCTGTACTATTGGTGGCAGCTGGATATGGTGGTTACGTAGGATTCAAAACCTCTTGTCCAGTAATAGAAGCAGGCGGTTCGCGGCTCTGGGTGAAAGAGATTCTGGGTTGCATAGAACATTGGAATTCCGTCCTCAGAGGCTAAGGGCATGTGCAGCTTTGAAGACAATATTAATAATTTTGATCTGAAATATATCTCAAAGATGAGGAACGGATACGGGGATGGGCCCCATAGTCATCGTTCCCGGCTTTATCCCTGCAGAATTAAAATTCTCTCCTGCCAACACGTAATTTATATACTGCCTCCCTTTGCATCATAGATCACGTGCTGCTTCTCTTCCACCGGTCCATGTGTTTCATTCGGTAATCTAACTAGCACGAAACAGCGCCTAACATAAGCTAGCTTATCGTGACTAACAAGGGTTATCGTACCTCTGTTGATTCATCGTGTCCAGCACTCCAGTTGTCATCACTATTACCTTACTCCCCTATCCCTTGCAGCGCTTCACTGGGCATCTATATCCCAACAAAATCTCTTCGTTCTATTCACTCCCCGACCTCATCATCGAGCTCTCTGCCAGCCCTCTGAATGCCCTGGAAACATCGCGACAGAGTTGACATTTGCATTCCTCCCTTCTCCCGGCTAACTTACATCACAAGTCCCGCGCCTTGTGATAACCCCAATATCCCTGCAACCGCCCGGTCAACACATCCAAGAACCAGCTGTCTCCCAGACCATCAACATTGCTGGACATCACTGACTGCGATATAAACTGCATTAAATACAATTCACTGTCAAAGCGGTTGGAAGAAGAACCCGGTAAAGCAGCTTCCTTCTCGACAACTCTTCGCCCTCGACTCTATATTTGGGGTCTAGTATGCCGTCCTAAGATCGAACGAGAGGTTCGCCCGTCCTACGACTCCTTTGATACGCACTCACCATGGCCTTCCGCCAATCAACACATCCTCCACCGCAGCGCCAGCTGTCGGTCACCCTCGCGCCAGAACCCCTTAGTACCACCCTTTCCGAAGCAGAACAACAACGAGACTTTGAAGCATCTCAAGAATGGGTCCTCTTCTCACCGTCGCTGGCACCCTCTACGGCGCGCACTCAGACCACTTCTACCGACCGTACGACAAGGACAGCCGGCCTGTCCCGGGTAAGCGATTTCGGTTCGTTTAATACAATCGCTCGTTCGGGGGACCTGGATGAAGATGAGACGGCAGGATCGGTGGCGGACGAGGACGTGGACGACGATGAAGAGCTTGACAGCCTTGACGATGGACTGCATGCCTTTCACGAGCCCTCACCGTACCGCACAGCTTCACGCCGACTCGATCAGAGTGGAGGATCCGTATTGCCTACACATGACGGTCTAGGTACATTTCCTGCGTCCAGTTTACCTGTCCAGGAACAATTATGGCAATTCGAGCAATTCAACCCAAGGCGGAAGACTGAGGGTCAACATCGCAGGAGACCAAGCTTACAGAAGAGCTTGGATGTAGTGCAAGATGGACAGGAAGCCCAGGTAGAGCAGGACAGGCTTCACAGGATCGAAAAGTGGAGAATGGAGCAGAGTCGGGTGGTCTTGGAAGAGATAGAAAAGGAAACCAGGCAAAGAAGGTTGAGTCGATCAGTGGTGGCAGGTGTAAATAAAGGTGGCAAGGAGGTGGGATTTACTCCTTCTACGGGTGAACAGCGCCTTGATGAAAATTTGGCGACGCCAGACCCATCACGAACGTTGACTGAGGAACCGGAGGAGACTGAAACCTTCTGGCAGCGCATCACCCGACGCGTCATCAGGGACCTCATTGGGATCGATGACTCTATTCTATCGGTCATCTTCGGTGAATCGCTGCCTTCGGAGAACGCAGCAAGTGTTCCTCACCAGCCAGCATCTCTTCTATCTCAGGGATCGGATCGTCCAATTCCTGCTGTAGCACCACTACTGGGAAAGTCCTGGGAGGACCGACTCTTCGAACGAGTAGCCCGTGAGCTAGATGTGCTCGTTCACAAACTCTCCGAACACCCTGGTGCATTTAGCACCTATCTAAAAACCTCAGACCCAAGCAATGATTATGCGGGTATACCTATCACTAGGTCTTCCACGCCTCGTCCACCTGCTCAGAATTCTGCGCCCTATGACTCTGGAAATATTGACCTGGTAGACGCTCCATTGTTCAGTCCCACTCTTCAGGATGCCAACACATCCGCCAATACACATGCGGCCCTCTGGGGCATTGAAGAAGAACCCGTCACCTCCGAGGAAGCCCGTCTGAAGCTCGAACGGGACTATTGGGAACGTGAGGTCGATGTCCGAACAGTCTTCCGCTTCTTACGAAACCGCTTCACGAACTCTTACCGCTCTTCGCCCGGTGCTGAGAGCAGCACGGGCAACAGCTTAGCGATGAGCAGTACCCATGATACAGCCAGGAGAGCAGCAATCATACGGCAACACCACCCTCTTGTGTCAAGAACGCACGACCGAGAAAGACTCGCCAGACGCACCAGCTTGCTCCACCATCATCACAGCTACCATGTGCATCACAGCAGTACCAGTCCGCTTGGGCAGCTGAAGAGGGCAGGTAGCAGCTGCGCCAGCAGCACGAAAAAGTCGCTCAAGCGTGGCAGTGGGTCATCGCGGAACTATTGGGACATTGGCGGCAGTGTAGGGAGTGGATCTGCTATCGCTGCTACTGGTGTGATGGGTTCCTGGGGTGAGGTATAGAAACAGAACGTCTGCGACAGTGGGGCTGGAGTCAATCTGGTTGGGTCTAATGGATTATGAAGTGGCGCTCGATTCTCATGATACGTCTTTATACAGGAAGGAGTAGCGATGGTGGGGAGGACAATGGAACGGCAGAAGGGCACTCAGCTCAGGTATTTGACAATGTACACTAGACTTGGGTGGTTGCATATTATGGAAACAGATACAGCGCTATTCGTTATCATAATTCGTCAAAGCAATTATAGTGTTCCTTTTCATATGCTAAAGGATGAAGTGGTAGCATACTAGGTACAGTAAGGTACCCGTAGCCCTGCAAGGGTTGACCCCACTACCTTAGTGCTTGTAATACCCCCATCGCGCACAAATCAATTAAACCTACAACCATCAACAAGTCCGGAGCGCATCAACCCACGTACACAATCAGAGATCATCAATCATCTCTGAAGCGCAACGATGGCACCCACAAAGAAGACCAAGAAAACGACCGATAGCATCAACTCACGCTTGGCGCTTGTGATGAAGTCCGGCAAAGGTACGAATATTGGTCACGCAGTGTCCGCCGAACAAAGGCTGACATGGGTCCTTTGCAGTGACTCTGGGCTACAAGTCTACCCTCAAGTCTCTCCGATCAGGCAAGGCTAAGCTGGTCATCATCGCCGGCAACACCCCACCACTCCGTAAGAGCGAGCTCGAGTGTTGGTCCAGCCTACCCGCAATATGAGCGCTGAATCACGCTGACGAACATAACAGATTACTCCATGCTGTCGAAGACCAATGTTCACCACTTTGCCGGCAACAACGTAAGCCACCCCTATCTCTTGGCCAGTTCTGTGATACCAGCCCGACGACCAGACCTTAGAGTCTATAGGGCTTACCCTGCGAAAAAGTCTACATCAGGCTTTGGAGGGTACCGAGCACATGCTGACCTCGATCAACAGATTGAACTCGGCACTGCGTGCGGGAAGCTTTACAGATGTTCTACAATGGCTGTACTAGATGCTGGTGATTCGGATATCTTGAGTGGTGCTACCGCATAGGCGGCTGTCCAGAAACAAGGCAGCATGGTGTACCTAAGTGTACCTACATAGTCAACAGTTTTTATGGTCACTTACCCACTGTCCAGTATTGGAGATACACCAAGATAGCTATTGACCATAACGTTCCTGTAGCTGAGACTCGTAGGTTAAGGTAATCTTACATTATTTTTTCGTGACTCATGGCTTTGCAAAAGCCGAATGTGCGCGGGTTGCTCGCTAAGCGGGCTGGACTGCGCATTGATTTCCAAGCAACAAAGCCAACTTAAAGTGGCGGAATCTTCCCAGCGGACCTCATCTTCATCAACTTCACGACATCATCCTCTCTCAACTCACGTTCGCAAGAAGAGCAACTTACGATACCCACGAACCTCTATCATGGCCCGCCGTCCTGCGAGATGTTACCGCTACTGCAAGAACAAGGTACGTTGAATACTGAACAGCTATATAAGGAGGGGTGAAAGGAGGGCAATATCCGAGCGGCGACTTTGACCGGCTTGGATTGTCCCCACAGTCTCTTAAATATTGTCACATTACTTTACTGACTTAAGCATCTGACAGCCATATCCAAAGTCTCGTTTCAACCGCGGTGTGCCCGATCCTAAGATCCGAATCTTCGACCTCGGTCGCAAGCGCGCCAACGTTGATGAATTCCCTCTCTGTGTACACATGGTCTCGAACGAATATGAGCAGCTATCCTCAGAAGCTCTCGAAGCCGCTCGTATCTGTGCCAACAAGTCAGTACTCACCCGACTACACTTTATCAACCCCGTGCGACCTCAATCTCTGACAATACTTCTCTGTGGCTAGGTACCTCGTCAAGATTGCCGGCAAAGAAGGTTTCCATCTCCGCGTCCGCGCTCATCCCTACCACGTCGTCCGTATCAACAAGATGTTGTCATGTGCCGGCGCTGATAGGCTGCAAACTGGAATGCGTGGAGCATGGGGCAAACCCAACGGCAGTGTAGCTCGTGTGAACATCGGCCAAATCCTGCTCTCCGTTCGGACCCGTGACGCCCGTATGTCTATACTCTACCTCCGCAGTTCCTTTATGGTTTACAGAGATGATCACTAACAATGGTAATCCCACTCCATAGACCGAGCAACAGCAATCGAAGCTCTGCGCCGCTCTCAGTACAAGTTCCCGGGCCGTCAGAAGATCATCGTCTCCAAGAACTGGGGCTTCACGCCTCTGCGCCGCGAAGAGTACCTCGAGAAACGCGCCGAAGGTAAATTCAAGATCGACGGGGCGTACGTGCAGTTCTTGAGGAACAAGGGCCCGATTGAGGATAACATGCGGAGATTTCCAGAGGCGTTCCAACAGGAGGCTTAGATTTGGGGGAGAGACGGAGCAGAATGGAGATGGAAGGCGGTTTGCCCGAGCGCATGTATCTACCTCATAGATGATAGTGCAATGCCACACCCAATCTTCAGCTGCTTCCTAGCGCGACACCAGTCTTTACACAGCACGAATATCTTTGCTGCGAAAAGGTTTGTTTCCAACCATCTCTATTGGTGAAGCTCATAACACGATGCTCCAGATTGGAAGTCAGTACCCTCCATCAGCCATTCTAACTAGCCCTGAGATTACGGTGAAGTCCAATGAAATGTAATAACTAGTCATAGTGCAGCGCGAGTGAAGTACTGTACAGGCTAAGCCGGAGTACAAATTCATGGCAATTTATACGTAGACCATGGTGAAGCTTCATGTTCTGTCTGGGATGAAAACCACTACAGTCTCAGGAGATCAAGGTTTGGTGAGAGCAGACCAAGTACAAATACAACGTAGTCACCCAACTCTTGCCCAACTGCAACAACTCTTAAGCCCAGCGATGCAAAAAGCAGAAAGCCAGAAAGGAGCTTATGCAAGCGAGAATGATTTGGCCGAACTTTAGGTAGGCTACCGTTGATGCACGCTACAGCGTGCAGAGCTCCATATGGTCCTCCGCACTGTCTTGCGCTGCAGACCAAGGCATGGATCTCCGCGTGTGGATTTCTGATAGTCTTATAAAGGTAAGAGATGTGCCCAGCTCAGCGCAGTGGATAGCTGACTCCTACCGACAGCTCTCAGGCGCATCAGATCCTACGGTTGTGGACTTTGTGCTTGCTACTGCTAGCTCCACCAAATCTTCTACCAGCTTACTTGAGAAGCTATCCGGCTTCCTAGATGGCTCGGAAGCGGAGATAGAGGCTTTCAGTAAAGAACTCCACCACCGCTTGCCGAAGCACAATGGGGCTCCCAATGGAACCCCGACGCGCAAGGCTAAGGAGAATGGCATGCAAGACGTTAAAAAGCGGTACAAACTACTAGATATGGAGGATGAGCTGGATTTGGGTCCTACAAAGGTGGCCAAGGAGACAAAGAGCCGGAAGCGAAGAGAAGGGCCAAGCGCCGATGCGGAAGCTAGGAGCGATCATAGTAGAACCCGAAAGAATAGGGATGGGGAGGGAGAGCCACGTTCGAAAAAGCTTCGGCGGCGAAGTAACGGTGACTTCGAGGACAGATGGGGAGACGAAGAGGGCATAGTAGAAGAGGAGTTTCCGCAGTCTCCGGCAAAGCGTCCCCGACTCGACAATGGTTCCGCGTCGCCGCGCTCGACGTCTCCAGAAATGGATGAAGAAACCCGAGCGGAGAAAGCAAGACAACGTGACCTGCAGGAAAGGGACGATTTCGCGAAGAGGCTCCATAGCAAGGATACGGAGAAGACAAAGAAGTTGGTCGAGGATCGGTCATCGACCAAAGAGGGCAAAGCCATGGCTCAGCGACGTGCGCTCGCAGAAGATGCGGCAGCACGGGCTGCAGCGATGCCGGATCTCCGAGAGAGGTCCCGACAGGAGTACCTGAAGAAACGAGAAGCGGAGCGTCTGGCTCTACTACGGAAACAGGTTGCGGAGGAAGCGGAAGAGCTTCGCACTAATCCAGACTTGAGCAGGCGAGAGAAAGAAGATTTTGCAAAGAACAGAGAGGTTCTGCGAATAGCAGAAGAACGACTTCGGATTGATGATCACCTCGATGGGTATATGCTTCCCGAGGACTACATTACGGAAAAGGGGAAAATAGACAAGAAACGCAAGGAAGAAGCTCTCTACAAACGTTACGTAGACAGGGATGAGCATGGACAGGAGCGATTTGTTACGGAGCAGGAAGAATGGGAAAGGGAGCAAACGACGAAAGCCAAAGCGCAGATCTCAAGGGCGGAGATAGTTGATGAGGGTGATTACGAGTATGTCTTCGACGACGCGCAGAAAATCAACTTTATCATGGATTCGAGACTTGAAGGTGATGGGAAGGCATTGTCGAAGGAAGAGCGTTTCCTGCAGGAGCAGCTGAAGGCTGCAGAGAGGAAAGCAGCGTCTATTGAAGAGACGAGGAAGACTCTACCGATATACACCTTCCGGGAGCAACTGCTTGCGGCTGTCGCAGAGTATCAGGTTCTCATCATCGTAGGAGAGACTGGCAGTGGCAAGACGACCCAAATACCTCAATATCTCCACGAAGCGGGTTACACGAAAGGTGATATGAAGGTCGGGTGTACGCAGCCCAGACGTGTGGCTGCCATGAGTGTAGCTGCTCGTGTAGCGGAGGAGATGGGGGTCAAGGTTGGGAATGAAGTTGGCTACGCTATAAGATTTGAAGATGCTACCAGCGATAAAACGGTACTAAAGTACATGACGGATGGCATGTTACTGCGAGAATTCTTGACGGAGCCGGATCTTGGTGGATATTCAGCTTTAATGATCGACGAAGCCCACGAGAGGACCCTGCATACTGATATTCTCTTCGGGCTGGTCAAAGACATTGCGAGATTCAGGCCAGAGCTAAAGCTTCTCATCTCTTCAGCGACCATGGATGCCCAGAAATTCGCGAGATACTTTGATGATGCACCAATCTTTAATATCCCTGGCCGTCGGTATCCGGTTGATATACATTATACGCCCCAGCCAGAAGCAAATTATCTGGCTGCCGCAGTCACAACCATATTCCAGATTCACATATCGCAAGGAAAGGGTGATATTCTTGTTTTCCTTACCGGCCAGGAGGAGATTGAAGCTGCCGAAATGAACTTGCAAGAAACAGCACGGAAATTAGGAAGCAAAGTACCGGAAATGGTCATATGTCCCATTTATGCGAACCTTCCATCCGAGCTTCAAAGTAAGATCTTTGAGCCCACACCTGATGGTGCAAGGAAGGTTGTGCTCGCAACGAACATTGCAGAGACGAGTTTGACCATTGACGGCATAGTCTACGTAATTGATCCTGGTTTCGTGAAGGAGAATGTGTACAATCCTCGTACTGGTATGGAGAGTCTGGTTGTTACACCGTGTTCTCGGGCATCTGCAAATCAGCGCAGTGGTCGTGCTGGTCGTGTCGGACCTGGGAAGTGCTTCAGGCTGTACACCAAGTGGGCTTTCTACAATGAGCTTGACGAAAACACCACTCCGGAGATACAGCGCACCAATCTCAACAGCGTTGTTTTACTTCTCAAGTCACTTGGGATCAACGACCTCCTCGAGTTCGACTTCATGGACCCACCTCCTGCCGAGACGCTGATTCGGGCTTTGGAGCAGCTCTATGCTCTCGGTGCACTAAACAACAAAGGCGAGCTCACCAAAGTCGGCCGGCAAATGGCCGAGTTCCCCACCGATCCGATGTTAGCAAAGGCCATTCTCGCCGCCGACAAACACGGCTGTGTGGAAGAAGTCCTCTCCATCATCGCCATGCTCGGCGAAGCGTCAGCGCTATTTTACCGACCCAAAGACAAGAAAATCCACGCGGACAGCGCAAGAGCTAGATTCACCGTCAAGGAAGGCGGCGACCACTTCTCCCTCCTCAACATCTGGAACCAGTGGGTCGATTCCGACTTCAGCTATGTCTGGGCGCGCGAGAACTTCCTCCAGCAACGCAGCCTCACCCGCGCCCGCGACGTGCGCGACCAACTGGCCAAACTCTGCGATCGCGTCGAAGTCACCGTCTCCACGGTCGGCGCCAACGAATTGGTCCCTATCCAGAAGGCCATCACCGCCGGCTTCTTCCCGAACGCGGCGCGCCTGCAACGGGGCGGCGACAGCTATCGGACGGTCAAGAACGGCATGACGGTCTACTTGCATCCCAGCAGCACTCTCTTCGAGGTCAACCCGAAGTGGGTCATTTTCTATGAGTTGGTGCTCACGAGTAAGGAGTACATGCGCAGTAACATGCCGCTGCAGCCGGAGTGGTTGGTCGAGGCGGCGCCGCACTATCACAAGCAGAAGGATCTGGAGACGTTGGGGACGGACAAGAAGATGCCGAAGGGGCAGGGGGCGGTGGGGGAGAAAAGTAAGATTTGAGGTTGTGGTGGGGTTGGGGGCGAGCAGGTGTCTGCGATTCATATTTGTATTTGTTGAAGCTATATAGGAGAGTATTTATCATGAACCTGGATAGCCTCAATGAAGAACCTCCATTAAACTGCATTTGTGTGAGATATTGAAATGGGGGATCTTGAGAGAGTGTAGATTGTAGTATTTGGAATACGGGGGCTTGGGACCATGAACCTATGTTTGTTTTGGAATTTTTGTCGAATGTCTCTGCTTGATCTCATCGTCATAGAGTGATGATGTTATTGTGGGTTCTTTGTGCTGCTTAGAGAGGTCATCGTTGTATGGTGATGACTTTCTGCGCAGATGTTCGATCTTTATCTTGGGAAACCTAAAGGAGGTTTCTGACATATGATTGTGGAACGTCTACACCAAAAGTCACCATCATACGGTGATTATCACTGTCATACTGGTGCTGCCTTCATCATTGCTCTGATGACAGCCTACAATTTGATGAACATTACAATGATTTCATCTGAAAACCTTAAGGCTGGCTGTGTAGGTACACTACCTTACTGTGTAGAGGCTTAGATGCTCATATACGAATTCAAGCCACAATTGCCTGCATAGCGTCTCACATGTGTTACATACGGTACCGTAAGGTACGAAGCTGCGCCTCTCAAGATACGGTACGGCAGCAACGAAAAGCAGGTACGAAGACATCAGGGAGATATGCTGACATGAGTTCTACCTCGTAATTGCATCTTGGGATCAGCATACTTCATTATGTAGATAATCCTCGTCGTCCAAAATCTAAGGTCCCTATCTTCTTGTAAGTTAGAGTCGCTTTGACGTAGCCCATTCCAAACTTCCAGGTTCGAGACAGCGGGAGGCTTATATGCACGTTCGTTCCCGGGGGTCTGCATAAGGTACATACTTGATTTGTTGTCTCTCGAGTTATTTATTATTGTTAAGGTACCTACCTACTGTTAAGAAAAGAACACCACCAACCTGACAAAACCTGCCAGCCAGGAACCAACCTCCGTGCATCTTTTTGGCGTTCCACCCATCTCAAATCTCCTTCACTCCTGGCATTTTTGAATTGTTCACGGATACTGTTTTGTTCACCGTCCTTGCGTGTAGGTTTCGGCGACACTGCCACCGTGACTTGGAGCAAAGAGCGAACACGGGGGACCAACTGCAGTCAGGACAGATCCTCGGAGAGGATCGCTATGTCGGCAGCAGCAATCAAGAAACGTCCTCCGCCTAATGCGAACGGATATCAACCTTCTATCAATCCATCACCCTCTCATTCAATGAACTCGCGAGGTCCTTCGCCAAGTACACCTGCGTCCGCAAATGGATTGAATAGATCACGGTCAATCAAAGGCCCAAATGGTACGCCAGCATCTGCCCGTGCAGCTGCTAAACGTCCAGGTCTCGGGACTTCCAATCTCAGCAACAGCAATATCGCATCTGAGGACCCAAGCGAGGAGGACGCAAGGGCTGAAACAGTGGCGTTGATCGACGAACTCAAGCTTAGTCTACGCAAAGCCGAGACCGCATCTGAAGAATATCAGCGACAGTTGACCGTTCTGCAATCACGACTCGATGATGCACTCAACGAACAAGGCAAGCTCGAGGAACAGTTTCACGAATCTACTAACAGGATGACTGCTCTTGATCTTGAGAAACGGGATTCGTTGAGACAGATGAAGGACGTGGAAGCGATGTACGAATCCGAGCGGGCTGCGATGATGAAAGAAAAAGAGCAACAGGACCTGAAAGAGGAAGAATTGCAATCGGTCATTCGGCGGCTGAAGGAAACTCTTGCGCAACGGGATATGCGGTTGAACGTTGAGGGGGACGGTGCGCTGTCACGCTCATGTAGGCACATATCAATCCAAGGTTTCAGCATCATCACTAACACGTCACAGCGAGCCTTCGAAGCAGATCTTCTCCAGATCTTGAAAACGGACATTTTGCTCCTCCATCGTCGGTGCAACGCAGCGATTCGCGAAACAACTCAAAGCTGGTATTGCAGAAGGATAGACTCATCGAATCACTACGCCTGGAATTGGCCGAAGCGCAGATCAAGGTTGTGGAAATGGAACACATGGGAACCGGCAGGTTGCATGAGCTGGAGAAGAACCTGTTGGAATCTCGAATAACCAATGCAAGGCTGATGGAGGATAATGAAAGCTTCCAGCTACTATTGGGCGAGAAGACCTTGAATGGAGAGTTCTCGAAGGCGGACTGCATGCCAGGATCCAGCAATGCCGGCATTTCCAGCCCCGGGAGCTTGGCCGATGAGCTACAGTCAGTCAACGAGGGGGAGAGCGACAGCTACCGTCGCCTAGAGGCTGAGGTGAAATCGCTCAAGGACCAAAACAAGGCTTTGACTCTGTACATTGAGAGCATCATTAGCCGTCTGCTCCAGCACAAGGACTTCGAGACTCTTTTGGACAAGACACCAGATATCATGGCCGGACCAAGACCACCAGCCGATACGGAAAAGGACCTTCCACCACCACCGGAATCCGAAGAGCCCGCCCCTTCGATCCTTCAGAGGGCAAGATCGGTCGTAGCTGGATCAACAAGACCAAAAGCAAGGCCGAGACCTGTCAGCCAGATGCCACCCCCAACCGCCCCCGCTCCAGCGAGCACCACACCCAATGAAGACCCATCTACGGCCCCGAGCATCCCGCTCGGCCGTGTCCAACCTCGTGTCGATCACGGCCATCGTCGAGCGAATTCCGACATGGTCCATGCCGCCTCCGTCGTCAATCAGATGTATCGAGGTCCACCTACAGGAAACGCAGCGTCAGGCGCCATAACGCCTGGCATCAGTCCCGGCATCGCCGCACCTCGTTCGTCGTTCTTCTCACCTCCGCTAAGTAGCGGCAACGCCAAAGGGCCCACGCGAATCTCTTCCGGCTCTCTCGCGCCGGGCGAACGGCTCAGCAGCGGCTCCAACAGCATCCTCAGCGATCACAGCGGCGACATCGGCACACCTTCGCCGCCACGCAGCACGGGGGCGAGCACGGGCGGCTCTTCCTCCTCGGCGAACGTGACGGGTGCGGTCATGACGCAGAACAAATTGCGACCGTTGCGATTGGTGCAGGAGAATCAGGAACTGGAGAGTGGGGATCTGGGCCGGGGGAAGGCCGGGGTTGGGATGGAGGACGACGATGCGGCGAGGAAGAAGGGCAACCGGGCGAGTTGGATGGGATGGTTCAACCGGGGAAGCCTGAGTCAGGATGATGGGGTCAAGGAGGTTGGGCATTAGGCATTAGGCATCAGGCATCAGGGCATTCGTTTTGGTTGCGCCGGGGTTGGGGAGGGCTATGCGGTCTTTGTGGATATGTTAGGTTGGAGTCGTAGGCTTAGATACCAATGTTGGTTGCTTTACTGTATCACTTCGGCTAGGTTGAGGGTTGATTTCAATGTTTGGTCATTCCTCTTCCGACTTTCAAGTCTAGAATAGCGTCCTCTTCTACTCTTTCGATACAGTCACATCGCACTGATTGTCTGCTTGAAGACTCTCTGAACATCATCAATTCATCTACCTATGGGAGATTTCATCGGTATCACTGACTCACCACAGCACAGAACGACTTCCCTACCTTTTATTTATTAAGTGTATGGGCCTGTCATGCACGTGGATCATCGCAGTTGCCATTGCGACGATGGCTTTGGTCTCGTGGCATACGGTATGAAAAGAGGTCAAGACAAGCGGAGGGCGCAAAGGTTGCGTATTACCTAGGTAGTAATAATTTTACCTAGGTATTGCTTGACTCGCGGGTGAAGCAAGGTAAGGTAGGGACGACGAACAATCAGGTAGAGTCAATAGGATGATCAATATACCCTCTACGACTCTACGAGTATTGCGTGGGCGTGAAAGGTAAGACTTACTACTGTGATCCACTACGACTGGTGAGTAACCCTACCTAGGTACAGTACCTTATTGACCCGGTGACGGTGGCGAGATTTAACTATAGGTCGATCTGGGCAACGGGCCAGTTGTAAGATTACTAAGTTACTCTTTGTCCACCCAACTTACTCGTACGAGTTCCCTCGCGGAAACGAAGATCGTGTCATGATGATGGGAGTGTTGCACAATCGATAAGTTCAGGTAACTACGGCTTCGGGCACGAATGGGGATCTGCATACCAATGAAGCAACCCAACATATATCAAGAACACAACATCAAACTTGAGGAATAACGTTATTAGATATGGATTACAGTTTTGTATACATAGTTTCTATAGAACACATAGTTTCTATAGAACACATAGTTTCTATAGAAATCACTGTGGACCTTGTTCTGCTCTTGTAAACAGTATTTTCCCAATGAACTACTGTAGGAGTTGTTGGTAGGGAGGTCGCCCAAATAGGCAAACTAAGCGACCGAAGATGCGTGGTAACTCAGCGACCTCGCTTAGTTTGCCATCATTTCTTTCGGCCTCGGGCCCGGTTGGCTGCTTGGTGTCTTGACCGTTGTGGCGACTTTGCAGCTATGATTGGCTGCAAGAGAACAACCCGGCTACTGTGGCCCTTGTTGGTGCTTGGGTATATGCCCAGTGTGCCAAGAAAGGTAAACAAAGCTAAGGGATTGACTGGCTGAGCTGACACCGTTGTTTCCAGCACGAGCACGAGCACAAGCATAGAACGCGACTTGGGTCTAACCGCAACGGAGGGAGACCAATTCGTATCTTAGATGGACACTCACCCTTCTTGCATCAACTACTTCCTTCGAACATCTTCATTCATCTTCTCGGCATCGGATCTGTTGCCAACAAACAACAACAACAACAAGCAGTACAACATCTATCGTCAACAGCAATAACAACAAAACCAGTCGCATCATCTTCATCTGCGACTCCTTCACGCGTGTTTGACCCAGGACTGATTACCAGGCGCGCATTCCACGTCAACACTTTCCCATCACCATGTCTTGCTGAACATTTGAATCGACTGGAGCAAGTCAAACAGCATTGCGCGCAACGTCCATCACTTGGGCGCAAGCGGTTGGGGGTGAGGGAGTCGATCGAGGTCGTGGGGTTCAACACACACGCACGAGTCTCGACAACACAACACAGCACGATACAACATTGTTATTACTTTACCTTACGCCAAACATTCCTCGCACTTTATCTACCTCTTCCTCTCAACCATACGTCACATCTGGAAGGCAGCAGCAGCCTTGTTGTTTCAAGGCAAAAGTTACAGAAAGACATCGAAATCGAAATTAATCGCTCGTTTCACTCACACTCTTCCTTCCATTTTAGGGAAGGAAGGCCACTGCCATATTTGGTTCTTATTGACACGACATTGTGGGACATTCCGCACAGGCGAAGCTATCACGCGCACAAGGTTGCCAAAGTAAAAGGTAGAAAAGGTAGAAAAGGTAGAAAAGATATGGTCGTCACCTACTCACCCCACCATCACCATCACCATCACCACGATGTCGGTGGTACTCTTCATTTTCCATCCCCGACTCACATCCGTCACGTCGATGCCACTTCTGCCATTCGACAGCTACGACGCTCGCTCTCGCGTTCGCCTTCGCGAGCTCCCGCTTTTCGCTTGGTGACTTCCGCATCGACCTCTCCGACACCAAAATCGCCTCTGTCGCCTTCGCCACTCTCACCAAACTCGCCGCGAGCACCTGCAAACATCTTTTCCTCCTTCAACGTCACGTCACCTTCGCCCGTGGCCATACCTTTTCCACCCAGCGCCAAGAAGCATCGGCCGTGCGTGCGACGGGCGAGCCCGATGCGCGTGTCAACGCGCTCGAGGACATCTCCAAAGAGTCCGTTGAAGCGCGCGTTGAGTGACTCGACGGACCACGGAAATGTCACCCCGCCATCGCCGGCGAGTTCTGGACCGGGTATCGAGAATCGTATCACCCGAAGCGCCAGTCCGATCGAAAAGCACGAGCTGGGCAGAGGCACGCGCGGATCGTGCATGACCTTTGCGGAAGGGACCCTGGCACCACATCATGCGCTTTCGAGGCTGGAGAAGGCGAACGGCGCAGCGACGTCGGCCAAATCGAGTCCGTTGAAGCGGAGCGACGGGATCATGGATCTCGATCAGAGCAACCCAGGGAGTCCGTTGGCGAAGAGGAGGAGCATGCATGGCGCATCCTTTGGCGCAGATTTCAACATTTTCGACTGCGAAAATGTCACTGGCGCGAAAACTGATGCAAATGGCGACAAAGATGGCGACGACACGGAACCATCGGTAAGGTCACAGTCGACCAGCACCCATGGACTGTCGCCATTTCTATCCTCGTTACCGAAGCGATCTTCTTCTCTACGCAAGACCACCTTGCAACAGCGCTGCAACGAGAAGCCAACCTTTGCCAAGTCAAAGCCCAACACGGATCTGGCGCTGGAGTTTGCCACACCGGGACATGCGGCCTCGAAGAGCCGACACCGCATGTCTCTCGATAACTTTCTTTCCCCAGTAGCTCGTGACAGCCCTTTCTCCTCCCAAGGCAGCCTGCCCAATGCGTCGGTGCACGTGGTGTCTCAGCAAAATAGTGCATCGCAGACGACAGGGAGTCAGCTTGTCCATCAACCGCATCCCCTTTCGCGGGCAATCACCCAATCGGCTTCAAGCTCAAACATGGCCGATGATTTCGCAACGCAAGCTCCAGCAAATCATAGTCAAAATCCCAGAACCACCTTGAACTTCTCGAAGTCCTTACCGGCTGGAGCTGCACGGCCTACCGGAGGAGACTTGAGCTCGCAGCAGAGTGCTTCCGGCGAATCTTCTTTCGCGACCCCAAAGAACTACCAACTCGTCAAGCCTCTGCCGGCGGCTTTCATGTCAACAGGTCTGATATCGAAACGCAACAAGAATATGGACGAACCGCAATTGGCGATGAAAGCACTGATGCCGGATACTCCTTGCAAGCGACCGAACAACTTTGCGACCGCTACCGTACCCGTGCCAGGCAGCGCCATCGGCAAAGCGCGCCAGGTCCGACATTCTTTCGGAACGCCATCCACCCCGTTCAATGTGCATGCGTCGAATGCTGGCCCCGGTAAATTCAGCAAGGGAGTCGGAATATTCGGTAGCGGCTTCGGTGACAACGGTGCCTCAAGACGAGGTAGCTTTGTTAGCATCGACGGAGATGACCATTCTCAGTCGCCATCTGGCCGCGGTGAGAGCCAATCGAGTACCGACTACGAGCTTCCACCCACCCCCACGAAACAACCTTTCGGGACCGCGAGTGGCGAACGAGACGGGACCAGCAGCGCAGGGTGGAGTAGTTTGAGACAGGAGGCCGCAGGCCGTACCTTTGGTTCTCCGACGACGACGCCGGGAGGTGTTCCACCGACGAAGCAAGGACAAAACTGTAAGTCATCTTTTTTTGGAACGCCAGATGGAAGTCCGGCCGTGAACAATGACAATGTCATGTCATCTCTTTTTGGAACGCCAGAGGGAAGTCCGGCCGTGAACAATGACAACGTCATGGACGACTCGCCCTCTCTCTCGTGGAGGTTCCGGTCTTCGCAGACGTCTCCGCCTGCATCATATACCAACTCTCGTGCAATGC
>QQTW01000204.1_pt1 | contig 35037 bp, 27 predicted proteins | sample 1904831 | NCBI WGS metagenome assembly QQTW01 (sample SAMN09435610, study PRJNA476489) | Subsurface metagenome, whole genome shotgun sequencing project.
ATTTTACAATTGTATTGTCATCCTTCGATCCTCTATTATAACTCTAAATTCGTCTATTCTATGTTCATTTCTTCCCACGCTCTCATGGCATCGTTTTGGCCTTAAATATCCTCTTGACATGCATCCTCTCCCTTGGGAATGCAGCCTGCTTGTTCTCCACGAAGTCCCTCTTTCATCCTTTCTCCTTCGTTTCTTTCATGGTAATCTTCCTTCGTTCCTGCTACTTTAAGGGTATTTTCAGACCAGCAGAAGCGGCAGCACAGCCAAGACGCAAGCCGCGACTGCTTCTATGATGACGACCTTACTATACATCGAGGCAGCCATGCCCGTGAAGGCCGCCAAGGGCGGCGAGGCTATTGTGGGGTTCGTAACATGAGTGGCGAAAGACGTCGGGGCGGCAGGGGGGAGCCGGGTGAGTCTCGACAGGAGCCGGATGGGTCTCAACGAGAGCCGGGTGGGTTTCAACAGGAGCCGGATGGGTCTCGAAGGGGGCTTGGCTTGAAGATGGGACGACGCTCGGGTGTTGTTCGATAGGCGCCGGGTGAGTTTCAGAGTGAGGTGGGTTCGACGGCGCAGGAGCCGGGTGAGTTTCGACAGAGCTGCTCGAAGGATGCTCGAGAATCGGAGTGCTCATGGCGGGATGAGCAGAGTAGTTGCTCGGCATAGACATGGATGGGTGAGCTTCCACGGTCGTCACTCTTGAAGATGGCGGATGCACATCGACCGGGCTGCTCGATGGCGGGTGAACGGGCGGCATAGTGGTCGTCATTACGACCGGGACGCTCGGGCAATGAGGGCACGGCTTGGTCATCATCGTCGTTACGGTCACCTGGACCGGGTGCTCCGTCGTGGTCGTCATGGCGATATGGGTTGAGATGACAATCTTGTCGGTGGTGAGAGTGGGAAGAAATGAACATAGAATAGACGAATTTAGAGTTATAATAGAGGATCGAAGGATGACAATACAATTGTAAAATTCATGTTGGGTTTATTCGCTATGGTGAACATGGATCTACCAAGCAGATACAAATTATATCGAAAGGTGGATTATGACAGACATGTCCAGGCGCATCTTCCTAACGAGGAGCAGACGGACTTGAAATCCACGTACGCTGTATGCGGCCACAAGACCACAAAGCCAAGTCATAACGGATCATCATGAAGACGCACGCCGAAAGGCAAGATGCTAGAGATGGGGAGGAAGGGACCAATTTACCTAGCAATCGTGTAAGCATCTAAGTTATACAGTTATACAATCGTGATTGTCCTCAAGATCAAATCTCGACGATTCCAGCCCCAGTTCGATGCTCCTCGCCTTATCGAAGCGGCCTGGCGCAGCTTCGACTTTTCATCCGACGAAGTACCCTCAGGACCAGCGGGGTATTTAAATGTGCTATATCATTGAGCTGATATCTGACCATAAAAAAAAACAGGACGGATATACGGTGGGGATATGTTCTATGAATCCCTCGGCATCAGCCCGATGATATAAACACTAATCCATCGCCACACAGAAGACGATGATATACTTCCCCTCTCATCATCAGTTCGATGATATAAATGTTAATCGATCGCCACGCATATGGTGATAGCCAACGCAAGCCCTCCCCCATCAGTACGACGAAAACAATAATACAAACGAATTGAAAACGAGGGCTCTCTCTCTACCATGAGTTTGATGAAAAAATATTATTGTGATATAAACAACGAAGTAACCGACTCCACCATCACCAGTTCAACGAAAGCCAAACAATCTCCCTCATCCCTATGGCGCCGACGCGCCCCGTCCTCCTGCCTCCAAACCAGTCACCCGGATCATCGTCGTGACGAGGACGACGCCGGGTGATCCTTCGTCATCCGGATGGCGTCGTCTTGAATCGCTCGTTCCCGGATGAGCCGTTGTCTGTAGTGTTTCTCGTCAACAACAAGATTTATTCATCGTTATCATTTGTGACGGTACGAGAGTACGTCTCGTAAAGAAACGAGAACGGAAATGGGAGAAGTAGGTTTTAAAAAACCTACTGCTGGGCCGTGAGGCCGGGGAGGTCGAAGTGTTCTTCTCGACGAACCTCCGTTGGTTGGCTCTGCATATATATTAGCTTTGGACGGAGGACAGGGAGGAGAGTAGAGCAGGCTTACGATCTGGGGTCTTGGCCTACGAAGGCCAAGTTTGATCAGCAGCTTGGTGAAGAACGAAGGCATCGTTCTTGCTTTGGTATGTGGTGTGTGGTGTGTGGTATGTGGTATTGGTGGAGGTGGAGGTGGAGGTGGTGAGGTTGTGGTTTGTTGTGATGTTGATATGCTCACAACCAAGTGGGATGTGTGCAGATGTGTGAATGGGAGTGATTATTGGCTTGTGTTTACATGCGTGGTAAACACAGGCTGTTGGACTGGGAAAGACGCAGAGAAAGAACAACGTGAAAGGTCGTGAGAAAGAGTAGGAAACACATTTGCTCGTGCGCACGAGGGATAGTCTCCCTTATTATTCGTCATCTTGAATGCTCGACCTCATTTCGGATATTCTTTGACGTGAAAGCTCTTGAGCTTGACGAACTGGTCGAAGCCAAATCGACTCAGAGTCACTCCCTTGCCGGAATTCTTCCAGCCCGTCCAAGCCAGGTCCTGTCTTACGTCAATGAACGTCCAAATGATTTTGATATGCTTCTCCTTTAAACTTACTGGGCTGGGAAAATCACATCGATTGACGAAGACCGTTCCAGCTTCGACACGTTTTGCCAATTCTTCCCCAGCAGCCGTGTCTTTCGTCCAGATGCTGGCCGTGAGTCCAAATTCGCTGTCGTTCATCAATCGAATCGCCTCCGCGTCGTCCCGCACTTTCATAACAGGGATGACCGGCCCAAACGTTTCTTCACTCATGACTCGCATCTGTTGCTGGACGTTGACGAGCAGGGTCGGAGCGACGTAGTTACCGTCGGATGGGACATTCTTGAACGACTCGTTCTCGGGCGTGGCATCAACAGCACCTTGCTCGACCGCCTCCTGGATGTGCTCTCTGATCGTCTCGGCGGCCTTCTTGGAAATGACCGGACCTAGCTGCGTAGCGTTGTCGAATGGATCTCCCAATCGGTACCCCTTCAAGATCTCCTGCACGGCTGACACAAACTCGTCGTGGATCTTTTCGGCCACGTAGACGCGCTCGATGCTGCAACAACTTTGGCCCGAGTTGAAGAGTGCTCCATCAACCACCTCCTCCGCCGCCCAGCGGACATCGACATCCCCTCGCACGTACGCTGCATCCTTACCACCTAGCTCCAGACAGACTGGGATGACGCGGTCACTCGCTGCACGCTGCACGGACAATCCTCCCACCACGGACCCCGTGAACGAGATTAGGTCCACCTCAGGCGATCGAATGACCGTCTCCAGACGCTCGGGAGAACCACAGTGAAAGTACTGGATGATATTCTCTGGCAGCCCGGCATCGTGGAACATACGCTGGACTTGTTCCGCGATGGTCGGCGTCTGCGGAGAGGGTTTGAGAATGACCACATTGCCGGCCAGTAAGGCAGGAATCAGAGAATTGACCAGGATCAAATAGGGATACTAGAAAGTAAGCATATAAATCAGCTAACCGAGTATTCCATCAAGTGTAGAAGAGGTTTAGTAGACGTAGCACGTACGTTCCAGGCAAAGATGACGAGCACCACGCCCACCGGCTCCTTTCTGATATACCGTCGATATCCGGCTTCTGGCTCGCCGGAAGTGTCTTGTAAAGCATCCTGACTCATCTTCAGGAGATATCGTCCTCTTGCCACTGCCGTTGTGATCTCCTTGGTCACATATGCGATCGGTCTTCCCATCTGCTCTGTCAACTCCTGGCCTAGCTCTTGCTGTCGTCCGTCCATCAAGTCCAACGCTTTGCCGACGATCTGCTGCCGCTTGCTCAAGTCCAGCTTCTCATTCTGCGCCCCCTGACTATCCACATCATGTGAATATGGATATCCTGATGTCTTGACAAAAGCCTCTCGTGCACGCCGTGTCATCTGAGTCGCTTCCTCCTCAGTGAGGCCATGGCGTGTTAGGATGGGCTTGTTTTTGCTAGGGGAGATGGTCGTAATGGTCTCTCTATTGTCCGTCATACTGTCTAAGTTTTCCTGGTTTGAGATGCAGTTTACAGGTTATAGTTAGATGTGAGTGACAGTGTGTCGTTGGGTACGTTAGATGATGAGATGTAGTGAGGTCGTGCTCGGGTGTCGACGGCATCACCCGAAGTAACTACTCAACAGGAACTCGACCAACAAACAACCAATTTTACAAGGCTGATTCCAGCTATTGGTGCTGATGGAGGAGACCGAGCTGTTATAGTTCATCAAATAATTTATCCTCCATTCGGAGTTAGTGCAGGCGCGAATACTTCGAAAATCCTTGCGTCGCTGTTGGTTGTGATGATGAATAACCTCTACTATCTCGTCTAGCTCTATTCACTGTAACAATGAAAATATGTCCCCTAGCTGTATTTCAGTGCATCTGAATCCGATTATCTTCCACCATTGAGGTCACAATCAAGAATTAAAGTTATGATTAAGTTAATTGATATAAAGAGCTTTTCACATGAATCTCTCCAAGTAGCATTTCACCAGCGCTTCTGTGCTTTGATACTTATTGACTTCGATATAAGGTTGAATTCCATCATTCCCGCCCGGGCAAAAACTGTTGGCACACAGTGAGCCGCTAATCTTCTTCTTACTGACCATTCTGGTTTCATCAGTGAAACCCAACAAGGAAACACCGAATATCATAATCCGGTGTCAGCAATGAGTCTCCCATGTCGTTTCGGCTGTTATGTCCGGGATGCGTATGTGAGCCATGAGCAGGCCTTGCTACTCGTGCCCCTGTAAAGCTGTCATCATTGCCTGTTCCTCATGGTCCATAAGCTAGTCCGCTGGTTTCAATCCGTTGTGGACATGTAAGCTCGTTAGATGACACCCTTGCCTTAGATGTTGTTCCCCCGAATGATGAAGTTCTGCTGCCCCACACTTTGGATGTCAGCCAACGGCCGCTGTTTACAGTACATTTCGGCCAATCAGTAGCTGAAGCCATCTCTTACGACGGGACGACGTCGGTGGCATGCCCCCGTTTCCGGAAGTTACACATAGGATGAATAGGGTTAGAGCAACGCTGGACCTTGCGGAGCTGGAATCCATTCCTCCTAGCCAAGTGAGGTGGTGGCGGCGGCAGCGTGGCTGTCTGAAATGCGTGGTTACGCGTTTGTTAGAATGATGTTACACTAACGGTCACCTAGCGGCATCTAGACTCCAAGTAAGAACGTTGGATATCCCATAGACAGTTTGGAGTGGAATGCCAACTCATGCTGTACTCCTCTCCGTCATCACGAGAACTAAGTTGACCCAAATGGTGGTGGCCGACAGTCTGCCGGCAGATAATTTCAGTGGACCTGCCAATTGCGATCAGAAACTGGTTTTCATTCCTTCTTGTTGCATTGGCCGGGTCGGCGAAGGGGACGAAAAGAACAACTATCATCCGATGCCGTCGCTCTAGTGCCTACCCGTGGTCAAGGTACTGGACGAGGGAGCAATATATCGCGTAAGAGCTTCGACGTCGTGCATTTGGCCGAGCCGCTAGTGGCAGATCGTAGCCGATGGCGTCGCATCGACTCGGCGTCATGGACACGGGGTGGCCCTGCCCCTTAGGTGGTCCTGTATTCCGATGCGCTTCGTAGCTGAAGGCAGGGCCAGTTCATAGCTGAAATATGCGAGCCAGTGTTCCACGAGCAGCATCGACGTAGATCTTACGTGTAGATGGCACATCATCCGGGCTGGAACTGGGTCGAGAAAAGTTGTGGAGTGAGAAATTAGTCGGATGCCGCATGACTTTGAGGATGGTCGTGATTGGAGGATGAGGAATGTTAGGATACAAGGACGTTGTTTCCAGTGAACCGTCGTTTTTGCTATAAAAGCCAGAGCTCGCTCCTCTTGCAGGCCGTAAGGGAGTCTCTTGAATCGCAAGGCCCCTCCAAATTCCGAATCCCAAGTCCAGCTGAACTCAAATTCAATCAATTTGCCATTCAAGATGCTCTCCATCATGTCTCTCCAGGCCCTAGCTGCCGTACTGTCCTTCAGGTAGTTGAAGCTCCTCCTTGGCGTGGAGCCTTTCTCCTGATACTGATCCTCTTCAAGCACACTGGTGTCCGCCAGCGCCGTGAAGCCGTTCTGCTACACGGCCACCACCACGGTCCCAGGAATTGCTCAGCTGTGTCTGGCCTTGCCCTCCGACTGCAAGGAACCACAGTGCCTCCGACTCGAGACTGCAACCAAAACCATCCCCTGTCCGGACCCCCGATGCCCAACCACTCCGACTGCCACGGTCACCCAACCGTGTCCGACATGCCGTACGGCCTGCCCGACCACGACTACGACCGTCCCGGCGTCGACGTGTAGCGGTGCGAATTGCTACACGGCCACGACGCGGGTGAGCGCCAACAACTGCCCGCCCGAGCCAACGGATTGCATTGAGCTCCAGTGCATCACCATCATCACCGAGACAGTGCCGTGCAGGCAGCCGGGTTGCAAGAAGACGCCCACGTCAACCAGCACGTTCCCTTGCAAGACGGCGTGCCGCGCCGGTTGCGCGACGGGCTATGAGACGGTCACCGCGACCTGCAAGCCCACTCCCCCCTACTGAGTGTAGAGACGGTATGAGGGTTGAAGGGACACGAGGAACAGAGGGACAGCTTTCGGAAGTGTGGGAGAATTTGAAATGAAAAAGGATGGTATTGAGACCTGACTCTGCTTGGCCAGAGTCATCGATTGTATTTCTCAAGAAATATAGTATTCCAAATACTATTTCATGAAATCGGGCCCAGAAAAAATGGACGATGGATGTCTTGGCCAGTAAATTCAACCTCAAACAGTGTCCCAGAAAGTGTTGCCGTAGATGATGTCCATGTGGGCTCCGGAGAGTACTTAAGCAACGGTCCTCAGGATAGTAATGGCCGGACCTGAACTGATTCGGACAAGGACCAGAGGCTCAGAAATAGATACCAGGTGGTATCTCGAAAGGAATCCTCAAAGCACCTCCTTTGTACGGTTAACGAAAACGGAAGACAAATTTCATCATATTACTGATGAAAGTGGAAGAAATCAATGAAAGCACAGAGATTGTGCACCTCGCTGCCAACATAAGCATACACCGATCTTTTCATACGGATGCATGTGGTAGAGGCGAATGCTTCATTGTGGACCAGAGGGGTACATTTTAAATAGATCCTCGTCGTCAGTGCAACGACAGAAGTCCATGTGCAAATAACAGACTCGCAGCGCTCTCCCGTTAAGGGCCGTATCGTGCTCGTATCAAGGATCGTAATGTAACAAAACTACTTAGACGACCGATCACTACAGATTGGTGGATCACGATGTCTTTCTACAGCTGACTAAGAGCCTCCTTGGTGTGCAAACACCAGTCCTAAAGAGCCGCAACGCTCTCCGACGTCCTGTCTTCGAACTTACAGCATCATCACTACATTATCCTCATCATGGATGAAAAGCATCACCTGTCCGCACATCTTCCTCTTTACCGCCAACCAAACCTACTCGACCGAGCCAAGCGGCGCAGGCGACATCTGCTCCTGCTTTTGGTGTCCACTATATGGACCATCATCTTCATATGGCACCTCAACTCCAAGGGCTCATCCAGTATCCTAACACCCAATCGATCTCCGACTATGTCGTTGGTGCCATCTGCTACTGGCCAGCATAAACGGGTGCCACTCGAGGCCCATATCATGAGCAAGTGTCCGGATTCAAAAGACTGTTTACATGATCTGGTTCTGCCGGCCATGCAGCGAGTGGCGGATAAGGTCAATTTCAAATTGTCTTATATTGGGAGGTAATTACAATGTCCTGGCTCTCTTCGCTCCCTTTCTTCAACTCCATGTCTTTCATCTTTGATTTCGTCTCTCTTAGTCACTTGGAAGTAGTCGAGTGTAGTACGTTGATTGGAAATTGACGAAACGAAATGATACTAGTGCATCCGACAAGGACGACAGCGTAGAATGCAAACATGGACCTCCCGAATGTCTAGGCAACATGATCGAACTGTGCGCCGCGGACATCTATCCCGACCCTAAAATCTATCTGGGCTTCACGATGTGTTTAACACGCGACTACGCACGTATTCCCGATCGAGATCTGGTTCAGGATTGTGCACTGGAACATGCAATTGATTTTGGCAAGATCAACGCTTGCGTCAGCCGTGATGATGGGTATGGTCTCTCGTTACTCCGGGATAGCGTGGAGAGGACGCAGAAGGCAGGTGTGAAATACAGTTGCACGGTACGTGTTTTATTTTTCGTTGTGTTTTACTGCCAGGATATGCACGGCAGCGGCTGGACAAGGGAATTGAGGGTTTTGAAAAGAGAATGTATGAGCTGATAGATTGGTTGATTGATTCAGGTCCGCTTGGATGACAGAGTAAGATGTATCCGCGATGGAGGCCAGTGGAAAGATTGCGAGGGTGGATCAAGCGTGGATGACCTTGTTCGTGACGTGGAGAATTTGTACAGTCGGTCTTCGTGATCCATACATCTACTGTAAAATGGATGATCAACATTTGCATTGCATCGCCAATCGATCCGCTTGCGTTTCATTTGAAGCTGATTCCTCACAAGCAGAATGGACGAGGGATGTGTTTGCAGAAGCAATTGAGCTAGGATTGTCATTTACATTGACGAAGGAACCGCCAAAATACAATTTTCAAAACCATCGTCATCATCATTACCATGTGATGCAGGTCCGGAAAATCTCTTTATGAGTTCGGTGACAGGGAGGCTATATCATCATCATCAGGGTGATGAAGGTTAGTCATCGTCGCCGTAAGGCTGATGAGATGAATTTGTCGTAAGGGCGACGAATAGGCTAAGCAAGTATTCTATGAAACAGTTACTACTGACTTGCTCCATTTATCGTGTCACCCGCGTGTCGGGCCGTTGAACTGTTCGTGGTAAGTGTGCATCCTCCTCGGGCTGGTCAATTCGAAACTTGTCTAATCAGAACTCAATTTCTAGCACAACCTTGGACGAGTTGGAAACGGCTCTAACGTCTAGAAAGAATATATAAGATCAGCTCTCACCTTCCATCAACTTTGTTTGTTTCCTCGAGCATAAAAGCATTCATTCCCAACAAGACGATCTGTAAAGGGCTTTGCGTATCCAGTCTCTACTAGAAATAGGATTGCAAGAATGTACAAAAACCCAGAGGGATACTCGGGATTTGGAGTCGAGCCACGCAACCTTCAGCTGGAGTTGTATGACAAGCCTAGCGGATGGCGAGGCCGCTCACCAGGGGAGCTTGGTATTCAAGTTCTTCTCTGGCCAATATGGAGTAATCCAAAGGATGTTCCTACTCTGAAAGATATACTTTGCGTCATTCATGCCAGATATGACGAGGTCACGCCTGGGAAACGTATGTGACATAGATCCACTTCCTATTCTGCAGACAGAACAATGGAATGTTAATGGATTGAACAGCGTACAGGATCGCTAGTATCTATCGATGGCGCACCTCTTATTGCTACAGATGCGGCATGAAGCGAGAAGAGATGACCACGAAGATCCACATCGCCACAGAGATGGATCTAGTAGCAGCTTTCGTCGACTTTGCTAGTCTGTCGCTCGAGAATACGCCACAGTTATTCTTCACTCTTGCTTCATCGGAGACAGAGGGAGCTTTTTTGGAGGACGCGTTGGTTGGTTACACGATCAGGCTTGAAATAAACTGATTGCTAATAATTCATGGCACCAGGAAACGCAAGCGAAGGGACATACGTTCGACCTTCTGGCGGAGTTGAAGCGATAGTTCTGTAACCGCATCGTCATCATCAGCAGTGCGATGAACCAAAGTCTCACTGCCGTCAGTCCGATGAAGGGATCACCGGTCATCATTATCATTCTGATGAAGGACTCTCTTTTGTCACCGTCAGTTCGACGGAGGAAAATTAGGTGCCGTCGTTGTAAGTTCGATGCAGAGAGAGGCTCCAATCGTTGTCAATTCGATGAAGAAAGGAGACAGGAAGCATCATCAGTGTGGTGATGGTCCTCGCCATCGTCGTCAGTTCCGTGAAGGGAAAACGGCCTGTGTTGTCGTAAGTTTGACTCAGAGAAGCCTTGATCGTCGTTGGTCCGACGAAGGAAGAGGATAGTTAGCATTATCAGGACGGTGACTTCCTCAACATCGTCGTTGGTTCAACAATGTAAAACCGGCTCTTTCGTCGCAATCTCGACGCAGCGAAGCTCCCATCGTCAGTCTGATGCAAAACAGAAACTAGATAGTTCTGCTACAGATATGTTCATTATTCTGAAATCGCAAGAGCGTATCCGCTACCTTTCACCGCTTCTATTCCGTTGCCGGATCATTCTTAATCTCCTTCTCGCTCTCCACCTCGTTCGAATGAGCTTGACCCGTCTCCTTCCTCTTCTTTTGAACCGTCTGCACCCAGGCCGCAGCCTTGTCGAGGGCCTGCTCGGGATCGTGCTTGTACTGCAGCAGATACCCTTGGATTTCCGCCGGAGTGAACTCATCCGATGGAACGATGGTAGCGAAACGAACTCCCATCGCGGCAATCTCCTCGTGGTTGATATGCTTCTGAGTCAAGCCGGTCTGCCCAGTAAGAGGTGATTCGGTGGGCCGCAAGCTAGAGGGCAAAGATAACTTCTCGAGTAAAGCACGAGTTGACCTATCGTCGGATTTGCCTCGATTGGCGTTGTCGTCGGACTTAGCAGGGCTGGATCCCTTGGATAGCAAGTATGAGCTGTTCGACAAGGCCGGAACGTCCCCCTCCAAATGACCGTAGATGGCATCGAAAAGCTCTTGTACTGTAGCGGTCTTGGCGAGAGCGAACGCGACGCTCATGTCGACCCGGCCGGGGCGGATCAGAGCTTTATCGAGCTTGTCGACGTGATTGGTGGTCATAATGAGAATCCGTCCCTCACTGCTCGCCACACCATCGATGACGTTGAGAAGACCTGACAGCGAGATTCCCTTGCCGGAGCTTTCGTCTGCTGTCTTGCCCGTCTCGACCGTTTCCTTGGCTTTGTCTTCGTTGCTCTTCACTGAGGAGTCATTCACCCCCGCCCTCTTATTAGTGAGGCCGGCCGCGTCAATGTCCTCAAGCAGGACGATGCAGCGAAGCGGCAGCACCTGGAATAGCGCGGCCAGACCATCCTCCGTCAACGATCTTGAATTCAAGCTGACAACGTAGACCTTCAAATGGAATAAGCCCGCTAGAGCGATGCAGAGGCTGTAGTACGATGGTCAGTCAGAGATACACACACACATACACACACACACACACACAGAGAGAGAGAGAGAGAGAGAGAGAGAGAGAGAGAGAGAGGAAAAGAGATAACGAGATTAATGGAACGGCCCAGCAGTAAACGCTTCATCATCCTTACGAGGAAGGAAATTTCGTCACCCTTCGTCATTGTGATAATGAAGATAAATTCTCCCTTTCATCGGACTCATGACGAACATTATCCAGCCCTCATTACATTGATGATGATGATGATGATAGCTTCGTCGTAGGGATGAAGAAACGGTTGCTGCTGAGCTGTTCCATTGATTTCGTCCCCACGTGGGACAGGGAAGAGGAAGAAATGTAGATAGAACAGACCCTCTCGCATCGGGAGAGGGCCAACAACTCGTGTTGGACATACCTAGATTTACCACAGCCAGGCGGACCATACAGGAGGTAACCACGACGGTAGGGGATACCCCGATTGGCGTACCATCGGCGAGTCCGCGGGCTGAGATATTCCTTCAAATCATCGATGACGGCCTGCTTCTGCTTACGATCCAGCACGACCGTTGACATCGGCCGAGGCGGCCTGGACATGCAGCGATGCCATTCGGACTCTCCACCCTCGGACTTGCGTGTGGCCCGATAGATGACTGTTTTATTGCCGTCTCGATCCAGGTAGGCCTTTTGAGCGTCTTCGAGCAGCTCCTTCAAGATTCGTGGATTGCGACCCAAACAGGAGATATAAAGACGCTCAGCCTGGGAAACCCAAAAGATTGCTTGCTTGTCTTCCTTGACCCTAGTGAACGCTACCAGGTGCTTCTTGTACCAGAAGATGTGCCTCCCCACAGCCGGTGTATAGCGAATCTTCCGGAATTTGTCCTTGCGGGTGATGGCCATCCAGTATTTCTCAAAGTCGTCATCATCGTGCTGGTCGTCATCCTGCTCGCCATCGGCATGATGGTAAAGGTCCTGCTCGTCGTCATCATCATCGTGATAGTCCTGATCGTCGTCCGAGTCCCAAACGAACTGACTGTCGGTCTTGATGCCTGCCACTGCCTGAGGAGTCTTATTGGCGAACGGTTGATTTGATACCCAAGCCATCAGGTAGTTGTACGTTTCGTCATCCTGCTTGATCTCCAGGGAGCTGGTGAGATATTCTTCCAAGCTCACTGCTTGCCAACAGTACCTCGCCGCAGCCATCAAGACCGTCATCACCAGTATAAGGGAGATGTAGGACGAGACATCAATATTCAGGTGCGACGACATGAGGCCGAAGATCTGAGACGAGCCGGGCAACAAGAGCTCAATCAGCGGCTGCGAGGGCAGCTGCTGAGACACGTTCTTCTCCATCAGGGCGACGTTCTTCAGGTCTGGAAATCAGGAGGAGGAGGAGGAGGAGGTGGACGTGCAGCTTCGTGGGAAAGTGAGGTCTCCTTGTAGAGGCAGGCGTCAAGAAGACCGGCGTCTGCCACCCACACAAGTGAGCGAGTAAATGGATTTACTCAGCAGCAACCGCAACAGATCATAGTCGCCAGTATGATGGGAATGAGACCCTTCTGAGTTGTATGTGGGACGGAAGTTAGACTATCATCATGGGCATCATGATGAAAGTCAAGACAATCTTCCTTGTGAGGACAAAGATGATCGCTCCGAGGTGGCGGTTACTGCTGATTTAAATCTTCGGAGCCAGGTCATGCTTTGAAAACAAAGTGCCAGTCACATCCGCGTCAGCTTATGCGTTAGTACATGCTCAACATTCTAGACCAGAGTCATCGAGCGGCGTCATCGAGTCATCCACAGTGGGTTAGTTGGGAGCCCTAACGGGCGTACGTAGGCTCCCACGGCGATGGATTGTCATCATGCACCAACAATGGCAAGGCATCAGAAACGGGAACTAGAAGGACTCAATGATAGCATGTTCCGCCTCCGGTTGGTCCCGCATGAGTCGACGTTGGATTGTTGTTGCCTATTTAGGGTATCTTAGCCTTGTGAGGCAGACACGCGGTATGACAAATAACTGAGACGAGCGAGCAGTCACAGTTATCGATCTTTTTGAACGTAGATAGTAGAACAGAAAATGGCCAGATGAGAGGACATTCTATAAAAGAGTCAAAGATCATATCAAAGGATTTCAAAATGAACCACTTTTTGTGGGCTTTCGGACCATACGAGCTTCTATTTAATGTATAAATTTTGGTGGGACCGGTTACTGCTCGCTTCTTTTTTTTCTTCTTTCATACCGCGTGTGGCAGAGTGATGGGTAAAGGTTATTACAGTCCGAGATCGGCGCTGACTGAACATCGGGTCATCTAGAGGACTAAGCGGTGACTTACTTCTTTGCGCAGAATATAGTAGAAACTCAAGTCACCCACCAGCTACAATAGCTCAGACTTGTGGGAGGTGACTGTACAAAAGTGAGAATGACTTCGAATGGCGGATAAACATGAGTCCGATTTAACCCACTGACAAATAACAATCCGAATAAAGCAGAGATCTTGTCCTTCATCATTAGCTATTAACGTGGGTCACACCTTCGTGGGTCACACCCCTTCAGGGGTCAATTGCTAACAAATTTGTATGGGCCCAAAACCAATAATTCAAACAACGTCTTTGAATTTTTCTCGAACGATACAGCTCTTGATGAAAATTCAGGTCAGAAGCGTTGAAAGAGCAGAATATTTTTGCTGTTGTGGTTATCAAGAGAACTGAGAAAATGAGTTTGTACCTTTTGTATGACTGAACAATCAAAAAGTGACCTGACCCATGAAGGGGTGCGACCCACGAAGGGGTGACCCACGTTAATTCATTCTGTATGAAAGATTGAGCGCGGCGGGCTGCACTGTAGAACTATACATATGTTCTGATCCAGCGGCGAAGTTATACATTTCGCAGATGGGCTGTCCCATTCACGAAGTGGGCGTGAGATGCGTACATAGAAGTTCTTCCGCCGCAGCATCTCAGACCGACATAAGCTTAGCAGACTGCATAAAAGACGAAACACCAACACCCAGACGTGAACGTCGAAGCCGGGCCAACACATCTTTTGGTGCCTCGACCTGTCGGCCAAGAAAACGGCGTTGTTAAGTGGACGAGCAAGACAAGGGCGAGCAAGAAAGATGATATTGTATTTCAATACAATATCACTTCGTGGATCGAATATCCCAGCCATAAAGTTGTACACTTCGCCAATGGATTGTCCCATTTGCGAGGTGTACGACTTCGTGGCTGGATCGGAACACATATATAATGAATATTCTGGCCACCAAGACTCCGACAAACCACATACGCAGCGAATGACCGAAGGTCGAATATTAAGGGCCATATCAAATTTTTCTATGTACCGTGGCAGACATACAGTAAAGTGCTGCAGATAACTGGAGATATGATTTTCTCGAATCTTATCTTTGTGGCCCAATTACAAGGCGACTTTTTCTTCGTACGGACTTTGTGTTTTCAATTACCTGTAGCACCTACTGTACGGTAAGAGGGATTCTTTTATAATAAAGAGATAGCAGAAGCTCAACTCCTGCCATCACCAGTAGTATAACGAAGAGAGACATTGTCATAAGATCACTTCGACGAAGAGGATTTCGGTCATCGCCAGTCTGGTGAAGACTTTTCATCGCCATCAGTTCGGTGGAGGGAGTGGCCTACCTTCATCGTCGGTCTGACATAGGAGCTTTCATCGCCATCATTTCGATGACAGCAAGGGCAAGCATCGTCCAAACGATGAAGGACTTACCGTCGTCGTCAGTTCGATGAAGCTATTTTCGGATCGTATGTACGAAGGTACACCCGCGGCCGCTTCGCAGCTCGAGCAATGGGAGACGGCTGCTGCATGTCGAAGCAGGGCTCCCATGAACAGGGCTGGAAATTCCAACTTGAGCGGGAACCGCTGTGTTCAAAGCGACATTCGTCCCAAGGGCGTTGTGGTAGGACAGCAACGCTACTGTCAAAGGGCTCGAGCGTCGTCCAGGATGCTTAGCGTCCGTGCAGTGGAGAACCGGAAACCAGGTGATGCACGGTGCGAGAGATTGCAGCCAGGCTGCATGTGGAGCCATCCCGTAGGATCGAGAGGTCCTCTGGTGGGACAGGAGGGTCTACCAGCAGGCCTCATCCTCGACCACATCTCATTGGCGAACTAGCACCGCAGAGGGGTCGTCAATGGGCCGCGAATAGGGTGGGTGCCCGACGGAACCGGAACCACATTGGAACCAGGGTATCCTAGCTAAGCTCCGTACCATGGTTCGCTCCGTACCATGGTTCGTAGAATTGACCCTGTTACTCAGGGTCCATGCTGTTTGGGTTCTCGTACGGCACCTCCATACGGAAAGACGCCGAGGGAAGCACGTCGCCCAAAACGGACGACGATGATGATAACGAACAAGGGATCAGCTTCAAAAACGAAGACTGACAGCGCCACAAGACCAGAGACCAGGGCTTTAGCTCCATCAATCCAGACGACGACCAGGAAGAAGAAGTGCCGATCGGATGCCGACAACGGCCCCGAAACGGAGGGAAGACTGGCCGCGGAGAAAACGCTGTCATGGCGTCGTACGGGTACAGCCCTGGACCTCAACCACGTTGGCGACGACGCCTCCTCCTCGTTTGTCGCGATTGTCCCAAAGAGGGAAGTGAGGTGAGATGCAAGCATTCTGCTGTCCTGCGGTGGCCTTGCTTTGCTGCTGGAACATGGAACAGCTCTCTTCGTGTTTTCCATGCCACCCTTCCATTCCAGCTCGTGCAACTTGGGGCACAACGCACGTTCTGCTCCCGCATCTTCGGGTGCACTGTGGATACCCGCTGTTGTGCGACTAGCGCCCGATGGTTGAGATCGCGAGCTGCATCCATGGTCCTTGGTTCTCCACTGCAGACCGGAGTGATGGATGGGTGGACGAAGGGCTGGGAGGTGTACGGTGGATGGAAGTCTTCGTGCACGCGCCTCCCATGTGACTGTGTGACAGGAGTCCGCATGAAACCAGGATGAGGGAACGAAAAGCCATAGAGCGGCCCGATGGAACAGATCGCGAACAAGGGATCCATGTGTGTTTCGAGGCTGGGATGACCTCGAAGAGTCTGAGCGCAAGCCACAGGTGTGCCTATGGAGCGGGAAAGGGCAATTGCAAAGCGCAATTGTCATTGGAGAGAGGCGAGACGATCTCAAAAGAAAATCCAGGAAGTCGGAGACTCACTCCGCAGAAACGATTCGACGACAACAAATGAATCACGGCGGGTGGCAGGGATGTGTAAAAGAGGTCATCGAGATGATCTCTTTCCCCGCTTCAGAATCTGCAAAGAGAAGGCAAGGCAAGGCAAGCAGCTCGCAGCAGGATCGCAGGTTGCAGCTGGACAAAAGTACCGCATCGATTTGAGATGATTGCTTCCTTGCGTAACGCAGGACGAGATCGAGACGCTGCAATCGAGACGAAATAAAACGAGGAGAGTACAGAGGAGCAATCATAGTAAATTCATGAAGGCGAAGATATGACGAACGGAAACCAAACCACGAGACAGCAGTGAAGCTATTCAGTAGAGCACATATTGGTAGACATTGAGACTCGTAGATCCCAAGGGATGACTTGAACGAAAACCCAGATCATCTAAATATCCAAATCAAATAGCTTTTGTCTAGCCAGACAGATCCCTTTTCCCATGCCTCAATCGAGGTGACAAATAACTCCAACATATTACGCTGCCGCTGAACCTTCGAAAGTAAAAAGACTGCGCTCCATGGAACACCGAAGACGCTACCAAACTCGCAAATAAACATAAAATCGGAACCATTACCTGATATCATAGTCAACCTGATTAAGTGGATCACAGTCTTCACCCAAACGTAGACTGGACGGGGTGGACCAGGTTCGCCGGTTGGGTTGCGCCGGGGAACTGATTGCTCCATTCTCGAAGCGGCTGATGCTGGCTCACCAATTGAGAACGAGACCGCTCGGCGCGAACGCGAAAGGTTTCGCTGGCGACGGTCATTAATGGCAGAAAGTAGGCGAAGATGGTGTGACCTTTCCCAGGGACGCCTGACTTGGTGCCTTCAGGCGTCAGAGCGGAACGGTATCCTTCGCAGTGTGCGCCGCTACCGTCAAAGTCGCCAGCTTGCCATCGATCTTCGTCCATCGGCTCCATCAGGCCGCGGCAGTCGGCGTCGGAGATGGTGAGGAATCTCTCGCAACAGAGAGCCATGTGACGATCGAGGATGTAGAGAAGCCACCAGATTCGACGACGTTCCTCTTTCTCCTCCTCGGACAGGAGTGGCGTGGGCTGAGACATCGAGCCTTCGGGGAAGGATGGAAAGACCGGACTGGTGGTGCGGGTGAGGGGAGCGCCACCGCTTGGTTGTAGGTAGCCGCCCATGTGCTGGTGCTCGTGAAAGCCGCTGGCGGGAGGGCCAGTGTGACGTCGAATTGGTCGTCGACCGGCTGGTTCCGGAGGCAATTCCTGATTCAGGTTCGCGGATTTGGCCAATGCAAATGCCACATTCCACCAGCGAAGACTCTTCGACGGCCGATCATGAGCGGAGATGACGCCCAGATTCATATAGGTGGCAATATCATCCACCACGGATGGTCTCGTCGCCGATGGAACGTCGTCGCCGTGAAAATGATCATGGGCGCCTCGGAAAGGAGCATGGTCATGCCAATTTCCGGTCCCAGCGGTCGACGGGTCGCCAGCCGGAAATGCGCTTCTCGACCCTTCGTTCATGCGCAGTTTCAGCAGCTTCAAGGTGAGCTCGAGTAATTCCCGGCACAGGCGATCCGGATCGGTCGAGACGGGCGGTCGGGGAAGCTGATGCTGTACTCTCGCGGCCACCCAGAGCATGCTGGCGAGCAAGGCCGGACTCGAGGCTCGTGGGTGCACGGGTCGGAGAAAGGAGTCCTTGCGAAAGGCGAATCCGAGGATGTAGGGCGACAATGGATGAACGCTGGCGTGGGCAAATTCGGTGAAGTAGATCTCGAGTAGATCGCAGGCCACGTTCGGTGAGATGGATGCGTCCAGATATGGAAGTAGCGGCTGAAGAACGGGATGTCGAAGAGACTGAAAGATTTCCTCGGGGAGTGAGTGCTGACCGAAGCTCGGCGCGGGCGAGGGTAGAGAATATCCTCCCGGGGACCATTCCGTGAATGTCGAGCCCTGTAAGGCGAGTGATGGCCGCTGCACGCTGATGCCTGGAGTGGACATGGCCATCGGTTGCGGCGTGGCCGAGACATGATGACACGGGCCGACGCAGGCGCAGGGACGAAATCCATCCTCGGTGGGTGTTGCGGGCAAGCCTGGCGTGTGATTCATGGCGCCATAGGTGTCCGCCGTGGTCGTGGTGTCGCTGAGGGCGAACCCATTCGGTGGAGTCGGTCCGCCAGAATGAGGTCCGACATCAGATCGTGGAGACCAGACCGGAAAACCACCTGCCGCTTGAGCATGGTGTGTGTTGATGCCCAAGACCATGGGTACTCCAGGAGCAGTCGAAGGTGCTAGAGAACTAACACCTCCGAATGAGATTAAGTTGTTTAGCTTGCGGTCGGCGCTAGCTAGTCCGTCCGTGACGGTCGAGAGTCCAAATGCAGATAGGTTGGGGTTGGCTTCACCCATGGATGTCTCGTTCAAAGTGAACGGAGGCTGGTGGTAACCACCGATAGGTGACTGAGCTCCACTGGAAGACAGACTGTGTCCAGAGACTAGAGATCCAGTAATCTCTGGTAAGGTAGCCGTCGGCGTTGGTTGCTGGTGTTGTAGATCCTTTCTCGAGACTTTGCCACGTTTCTTCCGCTCTCTTTTGTATTCACAGACCAAGCCAAACGCTAGAAAGGGCATGAATAAAACAGAACCAGCAATAGTTGAAAGGGCAACGTACAAACACAATGAGCACAAGGCTTTTCTCCATCACACTTTGTCCTCAGCTGATTACACTGATCACAAGCTCGACTGATCCGTTTTCTCGTAGTCGGAGGAGGATCGGTGAGTCGGATGTCTTTTGATTCTCCGTTCATTGAGTCTGGTGAGGCGACTGTAGTAAGACCAACACCGTCGTTGGACATCTGGACCGAATCCCATGAGGCCGTGCCGGCGGATAGGCTGATATCATCCGAGGAGGATGTTGTTGTTCCGGCGTCACCGTAGAGATTATACTGGAATAGTTCCATCGAGGAGCCCGAGAGAGACCTTTGAGGCGCCGACATCGTTGGGCAAGACACATGCGGGTTGTCGGCCATATCGCTGCTGATATATAATAATTGGGTTCAAGATCAAGGAAGACGGACCGTCGGTTGAATTCGACCAACAGGCTAACGGCAAGTGCTGGCTTCCGAAGAACCGTTCCTGAAGGACATGTCGAGCCCTTGATAAGGAGATAGATGGCCATGACCTAGCAGAAGGAAGCAACGGCTCTTACTCTCCGAAACCTCAACACCCATGCTCCATTATTTTCCGAGTTGGACTACGACCACCGTGAACCGTCCAAGCGCTTCCAGAGCAGGGAGATACCTGGTCGACGTGTTCCTGGCATGGTTGCAGCATTCCTGCAGTGGCAGCCCACCCTCCCGGGTAGGTGCACGTCCCCATGGCCGTCGTACTCGTGTAGCATAGCCCAGGGGTTTTCGACCTCGGGTCTCCGAGTTGTTGACATTGCGGTGATTGGCTCGGATTGTGGTCAAGCCTCTGCAGGTACAGAGTACCGCGTTGACGATGAACTACGAGTCCACCGTCCTCGAGGGAAGGGAACGAGGGTTCGAATGCCGCCGTCGAAGCTTGGGCCTAAGGGGATGGACGGAACGCGGCTCGCTTGCTCCGGTGGAGTGACACATCACAAAAGCTTCCGGCTCGTGCTTTTGCAACTGTGGCGTTCTTTCCAGGATGTTTCGGCCGCACGGTTGAGGGCCTCTCTTGCTCCAAAAGCAAGACGAATATGTTTCAAAGCGGCCCTTCAGATCGGCGAGTATTCCGCCCATCCTTCACTCACCCGGCACTGGGGATAGCAGACATGCATCGTCCAGGGATGGAGGCAGTTCCTAGGGCAGAGCGGGCGGCAACCCGGGGTCGATGCCGCGGACACGGGACACCGTCGCCCGTTCCCCGCAGCCGTTCGTCGAACATGGCCAAGGGTTTGAAGTTGTCCTATGGATGGTTGTCCCCAGAATCCAAATTGGCACTATAGTACCGGATGGAAGACGACACGACTCCAGGCATCAATCACCTCATGAGGACTTCCCCGGACCATGTGGCTTGGTACGGCGCATTTCCTGGCACGCCGCACTGACCCGGATCGAGCACCAGGTGAGAGGTGAGGCTCTTGTTGGAGCCCCCAGTCGAAACATGCTGCTTCAGCCCTTTCGGGTCATGGTCCGAAGTGTAAGGCCAGAAGGTTTCGCCCCGTCGCGGACCGCTCCATTTTCCAAGGCTTCTAGCGCCCTTCTAGACGTCTTGTCCAGTCTTGGATGGAAACGATGGTGTGAACGCCGGCGTGCACCCTTTTTCTCCTGGCGGAACGGGTGTGACGCCCATTGTAAGACGAGCTCGTAAACAAGACGATCCTTCTCGCACAGGAGGTGCCCACCAAATCGGGCTTGATGAGCGTCTTGACTGCTTTTCTCGTTGCTATGTCGGCATGGTTCCCTGAACGTCCAACCTGGTCGCAGACACCTGGAATCAGTGGATGTCGGAGGAGGCCCAAGCGCATCAGGCGAGTATTTGTTCGTACCACCACGGTCCCGGTAGAGCTATGCCGCATCGTAGCGGGTTCCGAGAAGTCGAAGAAGCAAGCAGCTCTACCGTCCTAGCGCGTTGCCTCAACGCCGAAAATGGCAACGACCCTCCCGACGCATAGCGCTATGCGGGAGGCCAGTGCTTCGGCTATCGCCATCCGAGATTGTCCAACGCATCGCAGACCAGCTTCAGCACGCCTTTGGTGGGTCGTGCGGGTACACTACCGCCAATGCTAGGAAGCTGGGTCCCTCTGGAACGATATGAGCTCCAGATATACGAGCACTATCAGTGTCATCAGTCGTATGCCGTCGAAGGAGTGTTCTATGAGGTAAGCGTACATCAGAAGTGCACATCATTGCACGTACTATACTCCTCCTGTTTTTCATCGTCTTCTCGTCTCGATGTCGACCCCGTCATACCCACTGGATCGACCCATCGGGAACCGCTCTCGTACTGTGCTGGAGAAGAGGATGTACCGAAGGAAGACGGCGTTGCCATGACTGCGTCATTCCGCGCCAGAAGGGTCTGTGCTGTCCGTGCGTTCCGGCCCGCCTTTCTCTCGATCGAGTGCCGGATTGACAGAAAATCTCCCCGTGGAGCAGTGATCCCTCAGGCCGGAGGATTAGCAAGGAGCATGTGTGCCATAATGCTCACACCATCGCCTCTGCATGGCGTGTTTTGCGAGGGTGTCGCACGTCACACACAGACGAGGTGACCGATGTGGGTACCCATCTTGTGTTGCGCTATGTCTCACCGGCAACTGCACCCTCACCGTCGAATCCTGCGGCGGGTATTCAGCCAGTGAGGGGGCGGTGCCCTCCAGCAAGTGCATCCACCAGGTCGACCTTCTTGACATAAAGAAATCGTATAATAGTCCCTGGGCCCCGTCTAAGTACCGTATGCTCGTGTTGAGCTGAACGCAATCTCGTTATCGCTCGTGTTGCTCTGAGCCATGAGTCTTTGTGCCCGCTCTCAGGTCGCCTCAGGCGGGCATTGAATACCCGCAGGCTCAGCAATGATCTTCATTTGTCAGGCCCAATGCATCAAAAGGATTAAAAGGTGTGGCAAGTAATAGCAGTGGCGCTCGTACCCAAGGGTATGTCACCACGTAATTGATATTATCAATCAACACCTAGAGGCTCCAAATGAAGGGCTCTCCAAGGATGGCCTGTATATCCCGCTGTGTGTTGAAATCCGTGGCCGACTGTCCTGCTCTTCTCAGCAGGTTGTCGTAAGATCGAACAGCTGGACTCATCGCTACTGGCCAAAGTAGGATCCGGCAAGAAAGATCCATGTTGCACGGCTAACGAACGTAAGAGTAGAAGTAATCTGGTCACGGTCGAGGAGAGGAAACTGAGTGGTCCACCAACGTATGATGGCCGCAAGAAAAGCGGGAATTTCATCATACTTGATGAACGTAGAAGAAAACCATCATCGTACTTGATGGTATAGAAAGTTTGGCAGACATCGTCGTCAAATTGGTAGAGAAGCATTCAGCTGTCAGATCATTGTTTTTCTTAAGGAGCCAACGCAGCCAATCACACGGAGCAGAACATCTCCGTCATTCATTCCATAGAGGGATTTCTATCATCATCAATACGATGCAGGAAGGATCATCCATTGTCGTCGGTCTGACGGACGAAGGTTCTGCTTTTTGTCGTTAAACTGAAAATGAAGGAAGGCTGACATCGTTATTCGTTCAATATAGGGACTGCGGTCATCGTCAACCTCTCTACAGGCTTTCATCACTATCAGCTACATGGAGGAAGATATCTGTTTTTCTGGAAGCTGTGGTTTTTTTGGGTAATTATTGAAGTAAGATCAACAAGTATTTGCTCCTCATCAGCAGTCTTGAACTCGAAAGTGTGTGAGATGGAAATTTGAGGCTAAGATTTTCTCCTTGCTTTGATCCACCAGTGGATTACCTTCAATCACAAAGCATTTACAGCCAACCCGAATGTCCCTGTTATACGCAGCCGCTATAGAGTCAACTAGAGAGATTGTTGCTTTAACCGCAACGATCTCAGGGTTTTTTTGGCCTTTCTAGTTGACCAACCCTGACGATTGTCCCTCTCCCGAAAATCAGTATCGTTTAACAACCTCTTGTCCCACAGAAATTTCCCAAATAACCTTGCTACTTCCCCCTTGATTTCGTAGCATATCTGCGAAATACAGTATTCATTCATAGCTTGTTAACACCATTCGCTACTATTCGAAGTCCAGCTGAGAAGGCAAAGGTGTTTCGGTCACGTCAGAGGCCAATTCGCCATCACTTCAAGGTATACGCGGAGTGGCTGGTAGCTCAACTCCTAATCTCGCAACAACCAAGATCGTCATTCGACACTCCACCCATTCTGCAGGATTTCTTCCACCATCTACCATTCCCCAAGTTGAAGAGCTTTTACGTGTTCACCCTGAGCTACACCTATTTTGGATGTGGATTTCTTAGTTCTACTAGAGCTCCGCTTGGACCTTCTTTTTGCTTCAACCCACTCGACAACATCCAACTGTATGATTGCTTGATCAGTTGAGAACATGGCGCAACGTCAGACGGATTGGTTCGCCACGAACAACAGCGACTCTGAAAAGGAAAGAATTGACGAAGAGAAGGGCTACGACTCTGAAGCAGGAGAGAAGCGTAAAGGCGGGACTAGAAGTGCTGGGGATGGAGCATCACGAGTGTCCAAACGCAGACGACATATTGAATCATTCCACGATGAGGACGAGGAAGACCTCGATGATGAAGACGCCGATGGACATCCCAGCAACGATTACGACAATGAAACCTCAAAACATCTCGATTCAGATATCTCTCGTACACCTTCTCGAGTGAAGAATAGGCGGCTCTCCAATACCCAAAATGACGAGCAAGATACCCCCCAGCACAATATCGACAAGAACACCACCAACACCAAGCGCAATCCCGATCTCCGTCCTCTCACCACTAAATCCCTCACCGCCACCCGCCTCGCCCTCCAAAAGACCGGAGTGATCTACATCTCGCGGATCCCACCCTACATGAAACCCTCCAAGATCCGCTCTTTACTGAGTCCCTACGGGACCATCAACCGAATCTTCCTCACGCCCGAAGATCCGCAACGACACAGCTCCCGTGTCAAAAGCGGTGGAAATAAAAAAAAGCGGTACATCGACGGCTGGGTCGAATTTCTCGATAAACGCAACGCGAAACTCGTAGCGGAGACCTTGAACGCGAATATCATCGGTGGAAAAAAAGGAGGATATTATCATGATGATGTCTGGAATTTGAAATATTTAAAGGGATTCAAATGGGCTCATCTTACGGAACGGATTGCTAATGAAAATGCCGAGAGAGCGGCGAGATTGAGAAGTGAGATTTCTAAAACTAGAAAAGAGGATCGGGAATTTGTCAGGAATGTGGAGAGGGCGAAGATGTTGGAGGGGATGCAGAGGAAGAGGGATCTTAAGAGGAGATGGACGGAGAATGGGGAGAATGGGTTGGGTGAGAGAGGAGAGGATGCAGAAGAGCAGAGGGAGAGGAGGAGACCGGTGTTGTTTGAGCAGAAGAGCGAAATTGGAGCAGGCAGAGGAGGGTGGAGACATGCAGAGGATGGGCAAGGAGGGGAGGGACTTGGGGATGTGGCTCAGTCGGAGTCGGTCAAGAGGGTGCTCAGCAAGCTCTTCTAGCCGATGACTATGATCTCACTACGGACAAGAGATAAAGAGACAGCTGTGCATTGTGGGCTATTCTATCATGTCGCGCAAATACAACAGACAACCCGCTATCAATGACTGCTATATCATTGCCCACCCTCCTCAATGTGCAGCTCGTCAAACTCATCTAACAGCTCATCCATGGCAATCGGCGGCAATCCCTCCTCGTCATCGTCCTCTCCATCCTCCGTCGCAGTCTCTACAGTCTCACAACCGTCTGCCCTTTCAATTCCCTCCATCCGCTCACCCGCCTTCTTCTCCTTCTTCTGTTTCTGCGCCTTGTACAACGCCAATGTACTTCGCAACTCCTGATCCTCTTCGATATCACGCAAAAACATCTCATAATCTCTCTCCCCACCATCCTGATCCGGCTGTCTCCTCGAATTCCTCCCTCGCTCCGTCGGGCCAGCATCTCCATCTACATCCATCTCTCGTCCCAACCTCTTCAATCGCCAATTCCTCGTCTTACTTTTCTTCTTGTTCCGCACGTAATGCTTCCGCACCAAGACCACGTCTGGAATCTGTTGCGCGTATTGATTGCTCTTCTCGAGCGCCTCGAGATGCGGATTGTTGAAATTCGTGCGATTGAGATGATACCCCAACACTGAGTCCCCGGGGTGCAATACACCCCCGAGATGCGTCCGCACGAGATACGTCGTGTCGTTGGATCCCATGTCCGATGCCCTGGCCACCGTCGCCTCCGCGAGCACGAACCGTCCTTTGGAAGGTCCAACGGGCTCGATGTCCATGACGATGAACTCCACCAGCTCTCGCACGTCGGCGAGACTCGCAAAGGGTGTGCGCCAGTATACCGGCGAGGAGATGTCAGCGGTTTGCAGCGTGTTGGGATCCATTACGTTCACCGACGTTCCTATCCGATAACAGAGCACCAGGGGAGTAATGTTGCCGATGGATTGCGCGAGCTTGATCGGCAACGCCACCAAATCGTCCTTGCAGATCGGAATGAGCTCGACCGAAAATGTAAACTTGTAGGATTTAGTCGAGCTGTGGACGTCCTGCGAGATCAACTCTTGCGACTTCTTCGTCCGCACGGGGGCCACCGAGCTCAAGAAATCGACAAACTTCTCGGCCTGGTTACGCTGGGCATAGAAGAAGTCCAGCCCGTCTTTGGTTTCCTTGATATTTAGCGTATCCCGATGGGCTCCTTGTTTCAAGATGAGCTGCTCCAGGTAGAGAAACGTCCGTTTGTGCGACACCTTCTGTCGGACTTGCACCACCGCTCGCCACGTATTAGCTGTGTAGGATTTCGCGCAGTCCGGACACTGCTGGTATCCAACCACATATTCGACTTGGAACGTCTGCTGGAGAATTGCCCCCTGGAAGGCTTCCTGCTGGATCGTGATCTTGACTTTGATCCGTCGAGAATGCGGCTCCGTCCAGATGAAGCTGGCGTCAATCACCCGCAGCTTCGACAGACCGCGTAGCTTCCGGAGACAGAGCGCCAGCAGTTCTCGCGATTCGAGAGCAGCAACAATCCATTGGTTCGGTGGTTGCAGCCATCGGTCACAGTCGCGACAGATGTGCAGGACGGCTTCGCGTTGAACACCCTCGGTGATGTCGACGGTTAGCTTAACGCAGTCGTAGCAGAGCGCTCCGGCGGAGGTCGTGCCATCGATCGGCGCACCGCAGTTGTAGCAGAGGATGCTGTGGCGATATATGTCAGTGGATGAGTATGGTTGCGATGGGGGAGCGGTACTCACGTGGCGTTCGTCTGCGGGATTGCAGCAAAGGACTGCATTGGCACTGGAGCGTCTAGATCCATAACTGAATATGATGCTACAGACTTGACGGAAGAATCTTGAACACTGAGGTATTGAATGGAGCTGAGGTTGAGGTCAGTCAGTGATTGAGTCTCTGGTGGTGGTGGTGGTGGTGAGTGGTGTGGTGAGCTTTATCGATAAGCTCCGATATTTGCCCCACCGAGTTTGTCAGCCATGGAGTCATCATCCAAGCGTCACTTTCTAGGCGCATCCATGACATAAAATGTAAATACACATGAAAATAGTTTAGAAATTGAACCCCCATTTCAAACAAATTTATGTTCAGATAACATAAATGCCTTTGATTGCTTGATGAGATGATTCCCATGAGTTGATATGAACGGCCGTTTCGGCATGGGCCATTATGTTGTAGCGATCCAATGTAAAAGCAATGAACTCGAAGTTGCTCTACTCTAGACTAGACTAGAAAGATGGGTATCTCGCTCAAGCGGGCTGATTTCGGCTGAGTATTTTCCTCCTGCTTGATCTTTTCTTGTTGTTCATGAGCTGTTCTTCTCGCGGCTCTTCTCCCTCTTGTGCTTCGCAGCGTTGACGGCTCGTAAATTCCGTCTTCAAAGGCTGCAATGGCGCTAGGTTTTTCTGGTTCAGTGCTCAGCTGCTGTGTTCCGGTTGGACTCCCTGGCGTCTGTCTAGCCAAGGAGGTCCCTCCGGTGGCTTCTTCAAGAATGTTTGTTGTCGTCCGATTGGCTCGATGAGTGACTGTTCTGTGACTCTCCGAATCTTCACCTTTGTGCCCTTGGTGAGCTAGATGAAGTTTTGCTCGTATGTTCGAGGCACCTCGAGCAGTTCTGGTAGCTGGGACGTTCAACGGCATGTCCAAGTCATCGCCTATCTCTGAGGCTGTCGTGTCATCGTCCCATATGGCAGATTGAGCCCTTCCCGTTTGTTGACTAAGTCTTGAGGCGCTTTGTTCTCTGTGCAAAGGTTGTGCTGATGATCCTGATGGTTCTGCTCTGGCGAAGCCCGATCTAGCTCTCGAACCTGATTCTACTCCAGCAAGTCTCGAGAGGCTTGGCTGTTTCTTGACACCCCTCGACATCAGATCCTGAAGCGTAGTCCCCATCCATGGATCATCCTTCGGGTCATCCTCCTCATTCCCAGCGTTCTTTGCCGTTGGATCTCCTTCAGTCCCCTTCATCACGGCATCCAACGCCTTTTGTTGTGTCTTCCGTTTTGCATCTGCAGCCTTGCGTTTCTTGAGTTGTTCGCTCATCGCCGTACGAGTGTCAACCGGCCGTGACACCCCATCGCCTGCAGCTTTGTTTCGCCTCTTCGCTGCTTCTTTCATCCGAACGTACTCTGCGTGATGTAGATGTTGGGTAAATGCCTTGGCGATTGATAACAATTCATCCTCCACCATAACATAAACATCGTCTTGATCAAAACCTGATCGCATAAATCTACGAATGATTAGAACAAAGAGTTTTCCATAACAGCTGTAACAAGAAATATTTACTCTACTTGTGGAGGGGCCGGCGGTGGCGAAGTGGATGGAGTTCGAACTGTTGCTGAAATTAGCAGCTTTCAAGCGACTTTAACGGGTTCTGGTCTACTTACGTCTCCTTAACTGAGCTGTGCGTTTTGACCGAGGACTCTCTTCGGCACCGGGCTCCAGATCTGAAGTAGGAAGTGTAGTTTTCGCCCGTTTTCTGGGCGTCTCTGGTTTGCGTGCAACTTTTCTTGAAGGGCTGCTGAGCCAAGGCAGCGTCCTCACCATCTTGAGGAGGATGCTATCGTCGTGGATGCTTAAGTGATCCGAACGTAAATTAGCTCTTCCGAAAGCTGGTTCGATCCGGATGCGGAAGTTTGTAGTGTAAAAAGCCAAGCTTGTTTAGACGGCGATGATGACGTTTGAGGGAACGCTTTGTTTACCCGCGGTTAACCGCAACTGCTGGAGCACTTGCGACTTGCTACGGTTGAGTGAAGCTCTCAGAGGTGCAAGGTTCGCGACTCTTGAAATTAAGCGGAGAACAAGCCTGACTGTATGACACAGGCAGACCTGTCTTGGCCGATGATATAAAGTTCCTCAAGTCAGTCACCTCTTGGCTGAGCAAGTTCGATATAGAAGAATATATGAGGCTCAAAGTCGATCACCTGTGAGTTCAGAAGAGTCAGGCGCGAGCGACAGTGAGAGCATGATCAGCAAAGCATAACATTGTTACTTGTGATTTAGATAACTAAATGAGGCTTGTTGCATGCCACTTCAAACTTTTGGTGCTGTTGCCAGTCACAGTGTTGAACTGTGCTGCACCCAGGACGGTCTCAGGAAACCAGAAATTTTGGTCATGAATGATGGTCCACCTCTATTGCTGGGATTTCCATCGCCATGCTTGGCTCAAAGATCACGCACAATTCGAGCGCCGGCCCACACATAGGGATAGCTCCGCTGGTACCAATTGATGCTGAGGTTTATATCAGTAGTTGTTTGAAGGAGTATAGAACAGTTGATCACTCACAAGCTGCGTCGTCCGGCAATTCTCGGATGAGTAGCCCAGGAGCCACCCTGGATGACGTTGTGTTTCCCGTCAAAGAAATCCGCTGCATCTCGTCAGTTGGATTGCCATTTACAGAAGGATCAGGGAGCACACAAGTGTACGCTGGGTACAGCGGCATCGGCTCAAATCCATCATGTCTCTCCAGTTCCGTGCTGGTCCATTCCCAGACTCCACCCAAATCACCTCGTCCGCACAGTCGATTGCCGTTCTGTGTCACTGGGACGGGATGCCAATGAGTGAATCCAACGTTGCAGCCTTGCAGATCTGCAAAGAGCTGTTCGGGCATAGGACTCGCTTCGGCGCTGGAGAGCTGTTGGTGATAAGGCCCTAATGGCGGCGTCTCCTGCACGCCGTTATTGGAGAGATGTCTGGACCACGTCAGCTGGATCGTATCTAGGGGTGGGTGCTAGATTCCTACCCGTTGACAGCGGAAATGGTTTCAGCGAGGACATTGGTCGCTTCTTTCGCCTTCGCCTGATCCACGTATTGGTAGATGCTGCGAACCTCTTCAAGGGTCGGAATGCGCCCGTTCATCCAGCGTGCACAGCCGGCCAGCTCGTTGTAGGACGCAATGACTGGCCAATGCAGAGCTTCCGCAAGAGGAATTGGGCCGAAGACGGTCTTGGCTAGCTTTCCTTTGAGGTACTGGGGGCTGGCTACCTTTTTGGTAGACGCTGTGCCATTGGTTGGCCGGACAACACCATTGGACTCCGATTGAGCACCATTGACATTAGGATCCACCGTCCACGAAGCCGGCAGGTTGCTGTTCTGGGTTTGCTCCAGATACAGTGCGTATTCCCCGATGGTGATGGGCCGACCTTTGGCCTGGAAGGAGTGAACGGCCACCTGGCGCGGCGGCTTCTCGTTATCCCAACCGAAGTAATGAGGAGGACCAGAATTGTCATCAGGATCCTCAATACCCATCGTGATCGTGGATTCGGGAACGTTGAACCACTCGTTTTCGACGCTTTCAAAGTCGGCTTCACGAGCCACGGCCGCAAAGTCGGGACGGATGCTGGCTGGGGGCTGAACGACTCGCTCGTGTTGAAGCAGGATGTACATCAGCGTCTCCAGGTGCATCGCCTCGTGCTCGAATGCCAGCCATAGTCCGCGAGCAAGGGCGCGGTTATCGTTGATGGTCCCACTCTTGTAGAGATCTTGAACACGGAGGCGCACTTTGCTCTGAAGATCCGCAATCTCCCTCGGGTTTGGCCAGGCGGCGGGAATCTTACTATGTGGATGACAGTGCTCCGGATGTTCCACTTCAGGGTCGATGCCGCGCTCGAAGATTTCCCGGTACTGCTCCGGGACCACCAACTGACCGTTCAGAGCACGTGCCACATGCATGTCCAGAAAGGTCGGAATATGACCTAGATAGAAAATGCAGGGATTGCGTAGTGGGATCGGCTTCGAGAGCCGGTCCTGTTCAGGGAGCATATGTGTTACGACGGCATCCCAGGCCGCCCACAGCTCTGTCCAGTCTTTCAGAGTAGGAACCGGCCCCGGCGCATAGTGCTTCGGCTTGAGGGGAAGGTTGAATGGTGGCTTGTAGAGCATGTGGAGATCTGCATGAGGTTGCACCGCAGTCAGTCATTCAATAATTCAGGTGTGCCTGGTACATGAAGCAACGCGTATAGACCAACAACGTAGACTGAGGAATGCGTGCACCCTACGGGAAATTGTAGGGATGTATAAGGAGAAAATGTAAATGATACGTACGATACTCTCCAGTGGTATTGCTCCACTCCGCCCCTTTTGCCAAACCGGCCCCCTTCCATAGAGTGCAGCGGTCGACAGCCGAATACTTGTAACTCTCCTCGACTCGAACTTTTTCGCCCGCACGAACGGTGATACTATCGAATACAAAATCCTTGGTAGGAGCGTAGAAGGCCTCATGTCGACCTGCTTCTTGATTGTATTGCCCGATGACCTCCCATTCATCGTCCTTGAAAATGGGCTTACCCAGAACCATATTGGCGTGAGCGAGACCATTCCGGATAAATTGATGGGTCACGCCATCCGTGTCGTTGTATGCTTGATACACTCGTTCCTGGTCTTTGCACGCATCCAAGCCGATGACGATCCTGTCATTGTCGTGTAACACGTCGGCGAAGCCTTTGAGAAACTCAATGGCCGCCCCTCGAGGAAAATTGCCGATGCTCGAGCCCAGGGATAGAATACACTTGGGTCGAGACTGTTGACCATTCGACTTGATCCAGGCGAGCCCATCGTCGTACGTCCCATGCAGCCCGAAGCACTTTACATGCTTGTAGGTGTGGGGGATTTCCGAGAGGGTCCGCCTCAGCTCCGGCAACGACAGGTCGAGTGCGTAGTAGTCGACATCCAGGCCGGCACGATCAATGGCATCCAGCAAGATCTTGATCTTCCGTAGGTTGCTGGTTGACGATCAGTGACTGCCACGAGGCTTCGGCTCGGCTTTTTTCTGGCTTGGAGGACTAAAAGTTGCACCCAAGGGAGATATTGAGATATATCGTCAACCGAATGATTCGTAATAGAAACGCAGAGATAAATTTGGAAAAATTTCGACTTGAAAAAGAGAAGATCTTGAGTGCCATGCAGAACATTCACACGGGGACAGGCTCCTACCCGCTCCCCAGTTCCAACATCATGGTTCCAGGATGGATCCGCTGGGCAATTTCATCGGCATAGGTGCTCAGAACCTCGAGCTCGTTGTTGGTCAAGTAGTACTCGTCCAGATAGGTGATTTTCTCGAAAAGCTTCAAGCCGGTTTCGTCGTAGAGCAGCGTCGTCGGCATCTGCTTCTCCTCTCCCGGGGCCGGCTGGAGTTTTTCAAAGATCTCCGCACGAAGAGAGTGCTCAATCTTGCCCCGCCTGATGTCGATGACATCGAGATGGTCTAAGTTGGGTTTCGAGGGGATCTTTTGTGCATCTCCGTTGAGATATGTCCCATTGCAGTCTTTGTAGCCAGTTGTAGGCTGGATGCCGTCGTCCCGGCTGTCGAGTACAGCCATATTGGGACCTTGTTGACGACTTGACAGCTTCGAAATGCTCTCTCTCTTACTGAACTGATGTCTAGAATGTCCCCGTCGATGCCTCGAAGATATCTCTTTCTTTATACCCTGTGTCTCGATCTAACTTCACCCGCAATCGCGTGCTCCCTTGTACCTCGTGGAACGTTGGACCCTAAGCTAGCGCCGCTTAAGTGCGGCAGGGTGCCCCACTGGATGCTGCGAAGCTTCGTCAGTGCCGTTCCGCAGCCGCCCGCGTGGAGGTTTGCGTGCTTTGCTGCTAGGCTCGAGGGATGATCCGCGTGTGGAGGTCACTTTACCTGATTGGCGTTGAGCGTCGACCAGGGCCCGCCGGGGCCTCCGGGATCGGCGGCTTCGGGGTGTTTGTTCGTCCGCCGAAACGCCGCTGGTAATGATGCGTCATCAATGGAGGAGAGGTACAACATGTTGGCTTTGTTGTCAAGGTGGACGACATGCAAATTGAGACAGTACACGACAGTGGGAGGGATGGGGTAACCCCCTTTGAGCACGACATCTGCCAACGCTGATCAAACCCTTGCCGGCATGACAAAGTGTGATTGTGGCGAGGTACCTCGGCTTCGACAACGGGCAGGCAGCCATCGACTTGCCCTTGCATGGCATATCTGGGCAGGCAGTGTTCTGGGTCCAGGCACGCGGTGGACCAAAAGAATGGTGGAGGGAACAGCAACCAGCCCCACCAAATCCCGAGCTGCCAGCAATTGTCAACTCAGATTTCTGCACAAGTCATTAGACTGAAGCCATTGGGATAATCTTTCGCTTCTGGATACAAATATTTCTTCTACAACAACATGTTCAATTGTTCTTCTGGTGGGTAGATGTGAGAGCGGGTTATTACTCGCAACGCCCATTCTTTTGTCCACCGCGTGCCGGGCCACTCGAGTGAAAAGGAGATGAGATAGAACTAGCTGAGGATTTACCGCGAGTGAAGGGATCATCGCAAATGTCGACGGTCAAGTCATTCAATATCATAATCATCAGTGTGATAAGGGCAGGGTGACCGTCATCATTAGTGCAAAGAAAGAGAACTATATTGTCATATAGGTATAATGTGTTGTGAGGATAGTAGACTGGCGGCCTGATTCCTCCAGACTTGGGGTCCTACACCCAAGATATAGGCAGAGACACCCTCAGAGCGACGGATATGCCTTTTAGCCTCCACAGACCGAGGTGCCTAACTCCTACTCGCCCTATCATATGAAAGTTACCCTTTACACAATGGTTATGAGGATGTCTCCGTCGCAAGGGTGATGAAGACGACCTCCTCGTAAGGTTAATGAAGAAGCGTTCATTGTGAAGATGACGAACTTGCCTTTCGTCGTCGTCATAAGGATGATAAAGATACCTCCATCGTACTGATGGTGATGAGAACGCTAGGCACATACATATAAAGCGGCTACTGCTAAGTTGTCCCATACACTTAATCACGCACAAGATGGCCAACTGAAGTTTACAGTATTTGGGTTTCATTTTTACCCTGAACATGGCTTCACGACACTCACCCTAGGCTAATTCTGTTCTTGAACCCCTCCATTGTCTGTAGTCTCATCTTCAACAAAGATGAGACTGCTTCTTTTCAAACCAGGACATGAACAACGAATGATATTGATTCAAAGGACTCTTTTCCTGAAAGGTCCATTTCATCACCATTGTCTAGCAGTTCCTCCTAGGTTCACGAACTTTGTGCCCGCAATGTCGTTGTTCGATAACCTTTCTTTCTCCAGCGGAACAGTTTAAAAAGTAGACGATCGCCGTTCAATGCCGCCATCCATCATCTTTCCAAGTAACAACAGCACGCTGGTTGTGCTCGATATCACGCCTCTCGTTCCCATCACTGTCGTTGTTTTTGCAAGCTTCATCCCTTGTTACTTATCGACAAAATGGCAGATCCATCCGGTTCTTCAGGATCCACCACCCCTCTCTCGGCCACCGCTGGCTTCGAAAGAGTTCGGCAACTGGTCCAAACGCTCATCGAACAGCGCAACGACCTCCATGTCCGGCTCCGTCAATCGGAGCTCCAGGTTGAAACGCTCACTCGTGACAATCGTGCCTATCGGATGGTGAGTGACGACGGGGACATTGATCAGAATTTCAGCGCTCAAGTAAACCATCAGCGAGCCCTGGTCGCCTCCCGACAACATGACGAGCTGAAGTCCGAACTTGCGACCGCACGCCGGCTCATCGAAGATCTCCTCGAACAGAATAGCTCGTATCGAGCGTTGGTCAAGAAACTCAAGACCTCCCTGGAAGGTTGGGTGCACTGGTTCCTCCGCAACGGCGGGAATGGTCCTGCGCATGAGCGACCGCGATCGTACGAGGTGCAGCCGGCTGCTCCTCAACGCGGCCCCGAGTGGATTCGAGGCAACTGGTTATCCGACCCGGATGATCCCTCCTCCAGATCCTTGTTGGCAAAAGCTGAGGATCTCTACCGCCGGAATGAAGACACCGAGGCCCTGAACGAAGTAAGCACCCTGCTGAACAGAACTGACATTTCAGACACAGAACGTGCTCAGGCGCAACTGCTCCACGCGGCCATCTTGTCTGCGTCCAACAATCCCGGTCCGGCTCTGTACCACGCCGAAATGGGCTTCATCTTGGCGAACAAGGCCGGATCGATCGAGTTGGTGTGCAACGCACAGTTCCATCGCGGAATTGCTTTCCTCGGTCTGCTCAAATTTGCCGAGGCCAGCCATTGTTTCTCCCTCGCGGAGGGCACGCCGCTGCACGCGGAGGAGATTACGCCCTGGAAAGCCAGGGCGGAAACTGCTCGATTGCGCTTCCCCGAGGGCCACCCGAAACGACTCTTGGAGAAAAGCTTTATTCCTCGGCCGACGAGCTAGAATAAAGAGGTATTCATTGTCTTCTCGAATCGTCGGTTTGGTATCAACAGAGGGTAGGGGAGGGAATTCATTGTCGGATCTGAATGTGCTGGTAGTATAATGGTCTCGGATCTATTTTTTTTTATGAGGGGACAAAAATATCGCACCGTGCTGTAGCCTCGTGATAGGCCATTGCCCCACCAAATCATACACGCACGAT
>QQTW01000205.1_pt1 | contig 34953 bp, 27 predicted proteins | sample 1904831 | NCBI WGS metagenome assembly QQTW01 (sample SAMN09435610, study PRJNA476489) | Subsurface metagenome, whole genome shotgun sequencing project.
GGTTAAAAATTTCTGGGGCACAGTGGAAATTGGAAAATGTACCTCTCATGCACAACATGGGTGAGTTTGAGTATTTGGGTATGTGGGCGCGTTGCTGGTTTGATTTAGGTACGAGTGATGCGATCGCCCTCGATATTCTGATCAATGCTATCAAACAACTCAGCCAAGAATACGTCAAACTTGAAATATTGTATATTGGCGGCGAAAATAGCGACTGGCTTGTGGACGATGGCGATAGCAATTCCGATTTTATTTATGATGGGCAGTAATCATGCATAAACCGAGTGAAATTCGGATTTTAGCCTTGGGAATAATTCGCCAAGGCGAGCGCATTTTTATTTCCGAAGGCTACGATCCAGTTAAGCAACAAACTTTTTATCGAGCAATGGGCGGTGGTGTTGAATTTGGCGAAACTAGCCACGCTGCTTTACAGCGAGAATTTCAAGAAGAAATTCAAGCCGAATTAAATAATATAAAATATCTCGGATGTCAAGAAAATTTATTTACTTTTAACGGTCTACCAGGTCACGAAATTCTGTTTGTTTATCAATGCGATTTTGTGGAGCCTAAATTCTATCAATTGGAAGAAATAGATTTTGCCGAAGGCAAACGTAAAAAACGCGCTCTTTGGGTAGAAATTGACCGCTTCAAATCTGGAGAATTAAAGTTAGTACCAGAGCAATTTTTAGAGTATTTTGGCTTGTACTAGCTCTCAGAATATTTCTTTTTTTATCTATCTGTTAATTTTTTTTAATTGCTTGCTGTGCTATGCAAATATTTTATGGGAGCATCTCACCTTTGCAAAAACATCAAGCAGTAAGCTGACCATTGAGATAAGCAGAGCGAAGCTGTAGCATTCGAGGTACATTTTCCAATTTCCACTGTGCCCCAGAAATTTTTAACCGCTTGCCGATTTGTTTGACAGCAGATTCAACAGCGCCAGAACCAATGGAACATAAACCTTGTTGGGAGAGATACTGGTAGTTTACGATTCTTTGTGAATGCTTTTTGAGGTAGTTGATCAAGTTTTGTGCCTGCTTTTTTGTTAAATCAACAAATAGAGCGAGCGCCGACTGAACCCGACCCTGCCACAAGAATCTTTCTGCTGCCTTGAGGCGTTTGATTGACCCACCGACTTTGTAAAGGTTTTCTTTCAAGTGATAAGTGGATGACTATAAATAATTACACAGCCTTCAATGGGGGATATCTGTCGGAGTCGAGGGATCTTTTTAAAAGGCTGTGTAATTATTTCTGTCTCTGTGCTTACCAATCTAAAATTTCCTGCCTTTGTTGTGTAGCACCAATCTCTTGAAACAAATTCCACACACCATCATGGCCATCTCCTAAGCAGATCAAGGGGTAAAGGAGACGTTGACTATCGATCCAATCTATCAATGAAAGGTTGTCTTGGAAAAACGCACCGTAGTACATACCTTGCAGACGGGCAGCTTTATAATCTCGCCAATAACTTCCCACTCCTTTGATTTGAGAACGTAAGCGGACTTTACCACCATCAATGCTAATCTCCGAAACTCCTTGAAGAGTCTGTGGTTCCTCGTATTCCTGTCGGTGTACCAGTCTTTGTAATGTGCTATGAGACACTTTTATCCCCGTCAAGGCTTCGATATCTTTTTCTACATCTTGAAATGATTCATTTCCACTCAAGAGCAAACAGTTTTTCTCAAACAGTGGACTTAGCTGGCTATAAGGCTTTAACCCCAATACTTGTGCTTGTTTCTGTGTGACTCTCACCTTGCCTACGATGCTTTTGACTACTCGTTCTCTGCCTTTTTATGTTCCTGTGACTTGTTTGATAAAAAAAAAGCAATTTTTGGACTTACTTGCTCTAGCATCTTTTTCCGTACTGCTTTTTCTACACTCTCGAAACTTGTCAGTTCTTCAGGCTGAGTATTGCGGTAAAGAATTTCTGCTGCTTCTAGCAAGCACGCTTCCAGGCGTTGGGACTATTCAAGGTTCATAGTAATTGCACTGACCTGTCATTGTAGTGTAATTATCTTCCCCCAATTACATCTATTTTTGCAAAGGTGAGATGCTCCCTATTTTATTTTATTGGCACACCGTCTTTAGTAGCTAGTAGTCCATATCATGTCACCTTTGCATCGGGAGCGCGATGATTATTTAAGATACGCAAAGATTCAATATGGCAAAAGCTGAGATAAGTGCAAAATCAATACTAATGGTATCTGTCGAGACAGCTTGTATGTCGACATTATGTGCCATTTGCGTTTTAAGATCTGCTGCTCAAACAATACTAACAACTGTGTCATGGGCTAAACCACTAATGCGACTGATGCCCTGCAACCTGCTTCCTTCCGCATGAGAAAACCAGCACAATTCTTACCTCTTCTTCGCTCACTTAGCGATGCTAGTAGAGGGTATCGAAGGTGTGCGTGAAGGTTTACCGACAACTTGGGCAGAAGTGCTGTTTGGTGAAAACTTGTCTTCTGATGCGCGCATATCCAAAATTTCAGGTAGCATAATTGGTAAATTCTACCCAAATCCTTAACTCACATAGAAACACAAACAAATCATACAACTTAGACATTAAGTTATACATTTTTTTGAACGCAAATGTAAACAAGCTGCTTGCATACTTGTGGTTATAGTGAATGTATAAAAAATTTGTAACCGAAGCTCTTAGGCTAATACTAAGATGTTTAGCAACTTCACACGATATTTTTATAGAAATAAAATTATATATTCTCTTACTGAGCATTACTTACATAAGTAGCACTGCTTAACTTAAAAGGAGAAATTGACGTGCAAATGATTATTGATAGATACAAGCCGACCGAAACAACCAAAGAGTCAGTTGCTAGTGAGATCGCCACAGCTTGCCCCCCAACTACCGTCCTCAGTCCTGCTCCGCTTCTAGATGACTACGTTTCTTCTGTGCCTGGACTAGTAGTACATCCCTCCGCTAGTAGCCGCACCAAGCGTTTGATTGACATTCTCGGAGCCGCAGTTGGGATAGGAATTACTGCCGTTGTTGCCATTCCAGTGGCGATCGCCATGCAGTTAGATAGCCCCGGCCCCATCTTCTACGGTCAAGTTCGCTGCGGATTGAATGGTCGTACTTTCCGAATTTGGAAATTCCGCTCAATGGTCGTCGGAGCTGAGAAAATGCAACATCTAGTCAAAAACGAAGCTCAAGGGCAGATTTTCAAGAACTCAAACGATCCGCGCATAACCCGTGTCGGTCGCTTTTTGCGTCGCACCAGCTTAGACGAATTACCACAGTTTTGGAACGTGCTGCGAGGAGAAATGAGTTTAGTTGGCACCCGACCACCTACGGTAAATGAAGTCAAGCAATACGTACCCCTTCATTGGCAACGGTTACAAGTCAAACCAGGAATAACTGGCGAGTGGCAGGTGAACGGACGTTCTAGTGTCAAAGATTTTGAAGCGATCGTAGGAATGGATTTAGAATACCAACGCAAGTGGTCTGTTGCCTACGATCTATATCTGTTATTCAAGACACTACAGGTTGTTCTGAATAAACATGGCGCTTACTAAGTAGTAGCCGATTGCTGCCAAAGGCAATCTCTTGCTGATTATTCAACTTAAACTAAAAAGATTGTCACTTAGTTAGTGTAACTAACTTACGAATCACTTTTGTAAACCCTGCTAAAAAAATCAGACAAAATTATGCAACTTCAAATTGAATTCAATAGACTGTCTTTAGAACGCCAACAATGCTGTATTTGCAAGCAACAGTTTGAAATGAAAGAAGCGAGAGTAATTGTTTGTAGCGAACAAAATGAGGGTTACGGCGAGGTTTGCTCCCATTGCATTGCTAAAGGTTTTACCTGGATTGAAAACCAGTTTCAAAACTTAAGCTACCAAAGAAATTTATCAGTATCGGGAATTGATCTTAAATAAAGGAAGAATTGTGCGAGAATATCTTTAGCCTTTGATTATACCCTGTAGTTAGAGTTATCTACCTGTTCAATCTCTTCGTTATAGCCTAAATCTACTATGGCTATCAAGGCTATTTCGCACTTTTTTATCTACATCTCAGCACAATCCCAAGTACTATTGAAGCAATTCTCCCAAATTGCAGTATGAAAGCGAATAACGTAAAGTATTATCTCATACATAGTAGGATGATTTACGCTTAAAAATGGTGTCACTTGAAAAGATGCTTGGGATTAATTGACATTAGCAAGAGTAGAGCTAAATTCTCTAGATGAAGTTTTATCTAGCCTACGATTACTCCATTTTTTGCAACACAACCATTTTTGGTTTCACAGGACTTTTATCTGTCTCTCTCAAGAATCTGCCCGCTATTTACATTTAAAAGCTTAGATATAAACAAAATAATTCTGGCTACGTTTCTGTAATTAGGTTTTTATTACTTCTCATAAAGTTATTAGCGTAAACAGTGTATTTTCTGAATTAGGTGTATTGTATCAGCTAAGTAAATTAATCAAATTATTTGTAAGATAGAAAAGTTGTACGTGAAGTTCCTCTCAATGTCTGCTCCCCTACTTATAGTATTAAATAGAGAGGAAGACCGCACTCTTCAAGATTTGAGTTGTGCAGATAGTGTACCGCAACCTACGAAACAACGAGTGCTAAAAATTTGGTTAAACGCCTATGGTTGGAACCTGTCCGCCTATTGCTCAGTATCTTAACTGGCACTAACACACAGTAGGTACAGCTATGCATTGTGCAAAACAAAGCTAGTGTCCATTGCCGTCAATCAGCACAGCAACACCACGAGCAGTGCCAACAGTAGGGACTATTTCTGTTCTTTTACCACCCTATAGTCTCTAGATGAATTGGATTAAGCAGGCACTAAGTTAGGCGGACAATGCCCAACTTGAAGCAAGTACCGTGATGAATGGTTGCATCTCAAACAGGATGAACTTGCAGGTTGAGTCTTCGAGGATGGATATAATTTGTCATTCACCAATCGCCAAGGAATTGAAGCTAGAGCCAAATGAGGTAACTACTAGATAGAGCTTCTTATATTTAATTAGGTAGCCCTACCTATCTAATCATCACATTAGGGAGTGCTGTGCCTGAAACTTATGTTTTTAGGTTCTGTTTAAAATTATAAAGAATTTCATGATGTCAAATTTATCAATTTACATCTACTTTCAAGTAGACGAACAGACAGTTTACTATTGCTTATAGGAACAGGTATGGCTTAGTGTATAGGCGACATGAGTCGTATTTTATATGTGAGTTGAGCATTTTGTATAGGATTGATGGCAAATATATTATTTTGCTCCTTTCGTTACAAAATAGCGGCGTAAAATATTTTAGGTGACAAATTGCTTATTTAGCAAATCCTTAATCGAAAAACTTTTGTTAATAAGTAGAGTTAGCGTACAAAAAATTATTATTGTAATAAAAAACATAATTGTGAAATTAGCTATTTTACACCATAAAACCTGTCCTATAGCGGTGTATATTTACTTAAGTAATATTGCTGATAAAGTAACAACAGCATTAATTTTATTAGTATAAATTTGGCAAATAAAAATCAAGTAAAAATACGCTTGGATATACAAGGGAGTTAGCCATAACTTTATTTCATGTGTTCATTCCGTAAAGACAATTTGAAAATTATAGGAAACGGTAGTTCATGGTTTTGACTAAATTATTGTCATTCATAACTATCAAACTTCTTATATCTATCTATTCAACAACTTCTTAAAGTAGAAATTATGCATATTACTTGGGCTGAAATAAAGAACCTTTTGCTGCGTAGCAAAACTGCACTTGTACTTAGTGTAATAGTTGGTATTAGTGTTGGAAATTGTTCGACGATACCTACTGCCAAAACCACACGGGACAAGTGGCTATGGCCTTTCGCATCTACATCGCCTTGGAATATGCCTATTGGCTCGGATGCGCGCTACGTACCAGCGAACCTCCAACAAGCAAGCTGGAGTTCAGCAGACGTGGAATACTTATACAGAATTAAGGACAGCGATCCCGTTCGGTCGGTCTATATGCCAGGTGCCTGGGGGCCCGGACGCTGCACAGGAACTACCCCTCAAGGGACACTAAAGGTTCCCGACGATCTGATTGTTCCGGACGCTAGCCAAAATAGCACCCCTAACAATCCGGCTGCGTTACTCATGCCTGACGGAAAGACGCTCGTGCAGCTCAATCCGCTTGCACGTTGTAATTCCGGAGGCAACGTGTACGGGTGGCGTACCGAGGACTTAAGCATCTATGGAGATGGACTACGCGGAGGTCATGGAGGATCTGGACTCTCAAGTATCGGTGGTTCGATTCGTCTGGGCGAACTTACTGGCAATAAGTCTATCCGCCATGCATTAAAAATCAATATTTGGGCTGAGAAATACTTGTACTACTCCTCATCCAATCCAGGATATCGCTGGCCAGCAGACCGTGCTGATAGCTCCGCCGCTAAGGACTACAGAGGCAACAACCCAAAACTAGTTATGGGAGCGTTGCTAGCAATCCCGCCGAGTGTAACGGCAACAAGCCTCGGTCTACAGACTCCACCAGGGCGAAAACTCTTCCAAGCACTGCAAAACTACGGTGGTTATGTTGTTGATAGTACGGGCTGGGATGCACACGCTTTTTCAGTTGAGAAAGGGGTGTTAGAGGAGTTCCGTGCTACTTATGGCTATGACTTTGAGAACACAAATGGAGCCTTCTACGACGACTTTATGAAGCTATTTCAAGCACTTCACATCGTTGACAACAACGGATCGAATAACGTTGGTGGCGGCGGTAAACCACGAGTTTCCCTCGCACCACCAATTGGAAACTGACGCTAATGTTCTAGCGATGCGGCTTTAGGGTTAAACTGTTCGATAAAATTCATAGTGAATTGATCGACAATGCAATCACCCCAATTCTGACAATTCCAAAAACATAAAATCTTGCAAAGGCTGCTGTAAATAGTTACTGTTTGACCAGTTTCCAAAGTAGGAGTTGTTTAGGGTAGACAGGCTCTATCTTATATTTACGCTCTTTTTGCACTCCCTTTAGTAATGTCTCAGAAGGATTGAGTAAAAATACATCACTGAACCGCTGGGATATTTGGGGCATATTGGGATCTCGCAATACTTGCATTCGCACTTGTGGATTGAGCAGATAGCTTAAAGGCATTTCATCAGCTAGAGGCCAAAGTTCCTGACAGGAAGTAATCACAAGTGGTTGGGCAGCTTGGTTAATAATGCGGACTACTTGTGGAGTATAGTAGTTACGATCCTTGTGCCAAGAAGTGTCTAATTGAGAACTAATGGCACAGGACAAGACCCCACCTAAGAGCAGCACGACCGTAGCAAGCTGCCAAAACTGCTGTTGCCGTTTTTTAATAGAGGTGGAGGAGATTTTCGCGCTCAACAAGTAAGTAACAGCTAACTGCACAGCCAAATAGGAGGGGATAAGATACCGATTGGCAGTGGAGCGCTGACCCCCTAGAATTACATCTGGCACGATCAGGGCTAGCGCTGTTACGCCACTCAAAGTCAAGATAAACAACCCAACTCGTTGAGGCGCATTACGACAAAGAAAATAAATTGCATATCCTACAAGAATTAGTGTAATCAAAATTATGGGAATAAATAGATAGATTGATGCCCTCTCATCTTGGGAATCGAGACCTGTATCTAGAAAAATACGGCTAAGATCGCCAACCCAAGATTTCATTAGAGCCGCAAGACCAATGTTTTTATTTGTCCACTCTGTAGTGTTTTGAAATTGCTGCCTATGGACAAGCAGCACTAACAGCCAAGGCAGAAAAGCTAGAAACCCAGCTAGTGAGGCAAGCAGATAAGCAGTAACTGTCTTACTCAATCGGAAGCTCTCAGTTACTAGTACATAAATTCCATGACCAATAGCAACTAGCCCAGACAATAAAAATGTATAAAGTCCCAATGGTATAGTTGCTGCATATATCCCCCAACTGACTTTTGTTTTGACTCGCATTGCCCGTAGTAGTGCGGCACTTGATAACAGAATTGTCACCATCCACAAACTATACTCCCGTGCTTCTTGGGCATACAGGACGTGAAAAGGTGAGACAGCTATCAATGCCATCCCTACCCACCCAGATAGAGATGTTCCAAATAATTCCAGACATAGCCAGTAGATGCAGGGAAACGCTAGTAAGCTAATCAGAGCAGACAAGCTTCTGATCGTCGCTACAGAATAACCCAATATCTGCACCCAAAATCGCGCCATCAAATAATACAGCGGTGGATGCTGAGTATCTTCTTTGATTAAGGATTTAATAGTATCTGCTGTTGTTCTACCGGGAGCAAGGTGCTGATACTTCTGTAAGTCTTCAATCCCTATTTCAGGGCGATCGCACACTTGGGAAACCAGTTCTGACTCTGTATAACCAGAAATCCTCAAGGAGGTAAAAGTCTCATCGAACCAGAAAACTTTGCGATCGAGATTGATAAAACGAAAGAATATTCCTAAGACTAACAAGATGATAAAAAAAAACCGTAACTTCTTTGGAAAAGTCCCTTGGTTTTGCTTCAATCTACTCTTCATGCTGACAGTACTCTTTGATAGAGGAAATGAAATCAGAAAAACTCAACTTATGAGAGGAATCGTTCTGACTGATATGACAAATGTCCTGCCATTAATTGCTGGCGATCGCACTATTGTGTTCAATCAAAGTCAGCATAAAGTACAGCAAATCGCCTAAACATCCCTACTCTAATTGCATTATATTATACAGCAATGATAAGTGTTCGGCGACACGATTGACATTAAGTCAATTTACGTTTCAGTCCAATCAAATCTCGGCGGAACTTTTTCAGCATTCTCAGTTTGTTGATTAAAAAAGGATTTCCTGAAGGAAGCTTTGGCATTAAATCTTCACGGACAACGTACCTTCCGTCATCAGCATCGTAGTTTAACTGAGAAGCTTCTACAATCCTTGCTTTCCACTCTTCTCCAGCTTGGCAACCTTGTGCTGCAAATGATTGAGATAAGTTAACTCCCCTTACTCCCCAGCCAGCTTCAGTCTCTTGAGTAAAAGTAAAATCGCTTTTATCCTTTACCTTACGCGCCAATTCACGGCGTATATCAATTCGTTTTTGAATTTGCTGGGGTGAGCGATACTGATAGTGTTTCAAGCAGATTCTGACAGGATAAATAGCCCCAAAATATGGCCACCCATAATTTTTATCCCATACCAGTTTTTTGTCGTATCTAAAGAAACGTGCCTCTGACCAATTGTTAAGGTAGTACCGACATTTTTGTTCAATTGGTACATCGTCTGCATATAGCGATGCACCTTGATTGAAAAGTTCTAAATCCTTGTCAGTGAAGTAGTATTGAAAACTAGCGCCCCAAACAGCTTGATATTGTTGAGGTATCTTGGCTAGAAAGATCCGAGGATCGTCAATATAGATTTCATCGGCATCTAATTTACACCACCAATCTCCCTCAGCAGTATTTGACAGATAATGATGAAACACTTCGCTTCGCATACCCTCATGATACGTGCGATTGTCCTGCTTGTAAGGAATAATCTGTTTGTAATACTTAGAAAGTTCTAATACCTTTTCCCAACTGCCATCAGTACTGCCATTATCTAGCACGTAGATAAAATCACACCAAGGCATCGCAGCTTTAAGCGTTTGCTCAATGATATCAGCTTCATCTTTAACCATGCATATACCATGAATTTTCACCTTTTTACCTCCCACAACTTAAAAATATTTTATTTTTCACTTGATTGATATTGACGAGTTCGAGCAGCCAAAAACAATTCTCTTACAACTTTTCTAGCGCTTGAATTAAGGAAAAACAGTAGTCCATAGCTAACAATTAGTGGTGCAAAAGTTAGTGGTAGAGGCAACCAAATTCCCCCTAGCAAGGAAGGTACAGCAGCTAAAATAAACCAGATAGCAGTCCAGTAGTCAGGGCTACCATAAAGCTTCCTCAGCGAATGATGAATGAGAAGGTAACTCGGTAATGCTGTCAGTTCTGCTACTGGATATCCCCATAAACCTATAATAGGTATAAAAACGCAGGTTCCTAGCCAAAGCATACCAACATACACCCCATTCAACCGAGCAACTTCACGATTGTGTCCTGAAGCGTAAAGGGTGGAGGTATGTAAATCGAAGATTGTACTTACTGAAGCTGTTAAAGCAAGTAACGGAAAAACTTGGGCGCTGAATAGCCATTTTTCTCCGAAAAGAGTTGGGATTAGCCAGGTAGCGAGGCAAGCGGCTGTAGCACCAACTGTCCCCATTAGTAGCGCTTGATAGGCCATCCCTCGACTAATCGCACGCCGAATGGCATCTGGATCGCCCATAAGCTTTGCCATCACGCTAATTGACATACGACGGATGACTATTCTTGGCAGTTCTAGTTGCTGAACCATACGAATAGCAATACCAACGAACCCTGCGGCTTCGATACCAGCTAGGCGACTAACAAATAAAGGAACTGTAAGAGACTGAAGGGTTGTAATCCAATTAGAAGAGAAAAATGTTATACCGTAGCGGAGTGCTGGTTGCAGCAACTGCCAGTTCCACCGCCAGCGCCAAGCAATTCGATAAAAATACTGGGACAAAGAAGCGAAGATGACATACTCCAAAACAGTTCCCGCAACTGGTCCCCAGTAACTCCAGTGCATTAAAACCAGAGGCACAGAGAGTAAGTAATTTGCAATTTGAGCCAGAGTTTCAACTATACCAACCTGTGCAAAACATAGCTCCCGCTCCAACATACTGATGGATGTTGCCCCGATCATATCTAGCCAGACTACAGGCACTAACCATCGCATCGCTTGGGTAACTGCGTCATGACCAGTCCACCAACCGAAAACAGGACTAGCCAGCCATAGGATAATGCAGAATACAACTCCTACCGTGTTGTAGAATGATAAAACTTGTTCAGCTTCGGCCTTGGATAGATTAGGTTTGCGAATTAGGTATGCGTCCAAACCTAGCCTGCTTGTCCACTTGAGGAAATAGAAAATACCTATGGAAGTTGCTACGATTCCATAGTTTCCAGGGCCTAAAACGCGAGCAATTACAAGCGTACTTATTAAAGACAATAAAGCTGCTAGTAGTTGCCTTATTGTCAGGAAAATTCCACCTTGGAGAATTTTACTTTTAATCTCTTTAGAAAACTGCATTAAGAATATTTTATTGGTGGAATGATAGGTAGAGTGAGCAACAGTAAGTAATCTGAATAAATGGTAGGAAGTTTTAGCATCTATAGTTATTTGGCATTAGTTCTGGCTACAGGCTTAGAAGTGATGTAATAAGAAAAGAGTAAGCTATAAACTTGAAAGGCTGCGCTTTAATGTGTAAATAGAATTTCGCACTCTGCTGTACCCTTGAACTCCTAGTAAACGCACCAGCATAATTGCTAAACTCAGACGAATGTTCTCTTTTGAGTAGCGTAGCTTAGGGCAATGAAGAATAGCTTGTTGTTGGAAATACAATGCTTGCTGATACTCGCCATTGAGATTCTGCAAAGTCTTCCAAGCTAGGCGAAGGTTAGCAAAACCGTAACTACGGTTTTTTAGATTTAGCAAGTGTTGCGGAGCAGACTCAAAAGTTTTTTCAATAACAATATGATAACTTTGCTCCATCGCTTTCCAATTTTTAGACAAATTATTTGGGTGCGCTCGATAGTAAACTAGAGGTTCTTTGACCACTTTGAAGGGATAATGAGAAGCAATCCGCAACCACATATCCCAGTCCTCAGCATAGGAAGAAGGTAAACTTTGATCGAAGAACCCTACAGCTTGATAGCAGCAGCGACGAACCATAGCCACACTGCCACACTCGACAATGTTATGCTCTATAAGTTTCTCCCAAACATCCCCTTCAAGGTAGTTTTTGCGAACTTTTCCTCGGACTTTACCCTCAGCATCAACTAAGTCTAGCCAAGTGTATACTAAGCCTACTTCTGGATTGTCTTCTAAAACTTGAACTTGTTTTTCTAACTTAGTTGGCTGCCAAAGATCGTCAGCATCTAGAAATGCTATATACTCTCCATGAGCATGAAGTAGTCCAGTGTTTCGCGCTCCAGCTAAGCCTTGATTTTCTTGCGAGACAAGCTTAACTCTTAAGTCTGTAATTTGAGTAGCCCACTGTTCAATTCCATCGGAACTACCATCATTGACAATAATCACTTCATAATCACTAAAAGTCTGTTTAAACAGGCTGTCCAGCGTCTCTGGCAAAAACTTCATTGCATTGTATGCAGGAATGATTACTGAGACTTTTGGCATTGCTTTATTCCTCTTGATTAAATAGTTAATCGTGAATATAAAATATTTAAATATCTACTAGGACGTTTGAAATTTTTTTAGCGATCGCATCCCAGTTAAACTGACTATTTATCTTGTGTCTTGCGTTCTTTGACATTTCTTCTAGAACACTAGTGTCAGATAATAATTGAATCATCTGATTTGCTAAGAGATCGGCAGTAGGTTGAGGAATTACAATACCATCAACTTTATGATTGACGATTTCGGGCATTCCATCTTGCTCTGAAACAATACAAGGAACTCCAAAATTCATAGCCTCTACCAGAAAAAGTGCAAAGGGATCGCAACGAGCAGGTGAAACTACAATATCTGTTTCAAGAAATAAATTCCTTATTTCTGAAGATGAAACATACCCAGGATTGTATATACCATCTTCTTGTATTGAGAGATTGATTCCAACAATGAAAAGTTTTGCTTCAGGAAATACCAGCCTTACTTGCCTAAAAGCAGCTAAAACTAAATCACCGCCTTTTCTTTCAAAATCAGAACCATTAAAAAGAATCTGTTTGCGGCCAAACTGCTTTTCTCCACAATACGGCTCTGAGAACTGCCCTGCCGAGTATACAATTGTTATTTTGCTGGGATCGATACCGTAATCCTCTACTAGAGATGATTTCACGCAATCACTCATAGTGAAAAGATGAGTAGCACGTTCGTAACCCTGACGTTCGCACTCTAACCACGCATTGAGTTCCTTTTCTTTAGAAAAAGGAGCCCAAGGCAACCAATTTCTTCGAGCTAGTGCCATTGTATAATCCAAGTAAGTTACATAGGGAATATCGAACTTTTCCCAAAATGGATTGTACATACCGTGAATGTGAAATACCAAATCTGGAATATAATCTTGTTCCTTAATCATTTGCTCTGTTTGTTGCGACAGCTTGATAAAAGTTTTCGCACTTTTACCGAATCCACTAGCTCTTTTAATCGGCAGAAATGAAAGTTTTTGGTATAACGCTATTGCAAAACTTTTAAGTAATTTTGATTCATGTAAGCTATCAGTTGGAAGAGAATCTATACTATCGAAGTATGGAGACATAGCTTGTAGTAAGAATTGATAGCGCTGGATAAACATTCTCTTGCCTGTCACTAAAACCTTTCTCACTTCCATAACTTCAATCCTCTTACTCCCAACTACTAAGCAGTAATAATATGTAACAGACCTATTTAAATAGTTCCTGCTTGCTCTGATTCAGACTTATTCCAGTCCCAACCCGCGATCGCTGATAAAGTGAACCAATAGAAAAACGTAGTCGTATGACTCCAAATGTTTTCAGTAATCATGCCTACAATTAGAGCTAATAAGAAGGCAATCAAGATGGAGCAGAACGTTCTTTGCGAACTTCCCTTTGGTGTAAGTAAAAACAGTCTAAAAAGCCGCAGAAATTGAAATCCAAAAAACATTAGAAATATAGTTGCCCCTACAATTCCTCCTTCTACAATTGCTCGAACATAGTCATTATGAGCAGCGCTACGAAGCATACCAATGTAGTGAGCGGTTCCAAGTCCATAACCTAAAATTGGTGAATTCTGCCAAGCTTGTAGCAAAAATGTCCATTGAGCAATTCGCCAGTTGAAGCTATTTCCATCTCTCCATGACAATAAAATTGCACGGGACGCATCGATATTTGGATTTAATAGGGGTGTTTCTGCGATTGAACCGAGGCGTTCTCGACCAAACTCTGTACTCATAAATAAGCCAAAGACTAATGCTAGTAGCAAGGTTACTAGCAAGATAGAGCCAATAAGATATAAGGGATTCAAGCGTGCAGTGACCGCAAATACTACAATTACAAGAGTTGCAAGCATAGCTAAGCCAGCGATCGTTTTTGTACTAACCAGGAAAAAGGTTAGTACAAAGAGAAGTAATGCCCAAGGCAAGCGTCGTTGAGTTTGAAGGAGTTTCCATAAGGTTAAACCAACAAACAGAACCAGGAAAACTGCAAAGGTGTTAAAGTGTCCTAGAGTTCCATTAATACGAGAGGCAGCTTCAAAGGGTAAGGAATCGCCGTTTTCTCCTCCACCGTGATATGCGAGTATCGAAGGCAAGAGCGACGGGGGCAGTAACATCTGGAGCGATGCGGCTGTAACTGGTAGGATGAGGCTGAAAAACATTACAGAAACAATCTTCTCAGGGTGAAATCTGTTTTTAAGCTGCATCACTAGGAGATAAACTACTAGCCAGGAAAATAGCCGCGTCCACTCACGGATGCTGGTAGGTAAATATGAAGCATCCAGCCCTAGCCCTCCTAAAGCCATAAATATAAGCCATAAGCCCTGTAGAACCACCCAGCCAGCGAAGAGCCACCAAAACCTATCGGTGTTTATAGTTCGCCTTGTCAGCAAGATCACTGTCACATAAAGTAAAGCCAAAGCATCAAGCCCAATGGCAAACGCAGCTGGTATCTGCTGAGCAGAGAAAATATCGAGAGAACTACGCAGAATCAACAAACCCAGTACTGCTCGCTCGAAGTCAGCAAAAAAGTAAACAACCGCTATTACTGCACTTAAAGCTAAGCCTAAGTAAAGTGGTTGAGCGCCTGCGAGAAATCCTGCTACTATACCAACTACCACACCTCCAATAGTGACCCTGAACGCCAAACGTGAGGAAGGCAGCCAGGGATTACTTGTCAACATTTTTTAATAATCTTTGAAAATAATTTTGGTGCTTTTCTAGAGGTTGGTAGCCCTCAATTGGATAGCGGTAATATTTCTCAGTTTGCGAATTCATCCCATTTACAGTCACTCCTAAAATATGTACTTTGTTTTCTATCAAATCTGAAACTGCTCGTTGCAGCGTGTCTTTTTGTGTATAATTTGGACGTGTAACTAAAAGCATTCCATCGCTGTTTTGGCTTAAAGCGATCGCATCAACACAGCTTGTGACTGGCGGAGTATCTATAATAACTAAGTCATAATTAGCAGCAGCTTCTGCCAGCAAAGCACGCATACGAACTGAATCTGACAACTGCTCTGGACGTGCGCGTAGTTCACCACAACTTAACAGCCAGAGGTGCTTACTGCTTGTCTGCTGTACCGCTTGAGCTAGGGTAACACGGCCATCAATGACATCTGTAAGACCCGGCTGAGCTTCTAAGTTGAATATTTTGTGCTGCGTAGGGCAACGTAAGTCTGTATCGACGATCAACGTCCGGCGAGAGGACATTGCCGACACGGCAGCAAGGTGTGAAACAACTACTGACTTTCCCTCACCAGACAAAGTGCTACTGACAACGACTACTCGCGCGTCTTTAGTAACGCGAAGTTCCATTGCCTTGAGAAATTTACGATACGGTTCAACTAAACTCTGATAAGTCAGAAACAGTTCAGAGTTCTCGGTATTTAGCGAAGTAGTAGGCAGGACAGGCAACACGCCAAGCACGGGTAGCTTCACCAGCTTTTCCACTTCAGTAGCATTACGCAGCGTGCCATCTAGTAGTTCCAGAAGCAGCACAACGCCGAGCGCCAGAATAATACCTACCACGTTAGCTATTACCAGCACAACTGGTTTATTAGGCCAATTGGGTTTTGTGGGTGGTGAAGCTGTGTCAATGATACTGATATTGCTGGATAGTTGGACTTCAGCAATACGCGTTTCTTCCAGTTTTTTTTGCAGCAGCTCGACAGAGGTGGCAATATCTTGGCGCTGACGAGTTAGTGCGTTAAGTGCCTGCTCCTTAGATGGGAGTTGATTAACACGAGCCTGGAATTTAGCTTTAGCATCGCGCACTTTGGCTAGCTTAACTTCGAGTCCTGAACTTTCAATGTCGCTAAGGATAAGTTTTGTTGCTAGATCTTGACTTACTTGGTCGGAGGCTATTTTGGCAGGGCGATTAATTGAATTGTTCTTAGGTGACAGGCTAGATAGCTTTTGAATATATAGGGCGCGGGTAGCGTCTCGCTGTTCGATTAACTTGATTAGAGTTGGATTTTTATCTGTAAAACGCTTACGAGCGATAGCAACTTGTGACTCCAAATCTGCCAATTTAGCACGTAATTGCTTTAGGTCTTCATTTTGACCAGCGCGCACCATTGCATAGGCATTCTCAATCGTATCAGCGTCTGTCGTTTGCCGCAGCGAACTGTTACGCACCTTTGCGTCTTGGAGTTGGGTAGACAAAGCCAACTCTTGTTGCTCTAAATCTGCCAAACTTTTGACTAGATTTTGCGTTTGAGCAGTATCATTACCTTCAGCATCTGAGATAGAGACAATACCTTGGGATTGTTTGTATTGTGCGATCGCCGCTTCAGCCGAGGCAAGTTCCGATCGCTTCTTAGGCAATTCAGTTTCCAAAAATTCTCGTGCTGAGCGAGCTTGAGAGCGGATTGCTTCGGCATTTTCCTTTACCATTGCCTCTGCTACTGCATTAAGCACGCTAGAAGTCAATAATGGATTTTGACTTTTGTAACTCATTTGCAAAATGTTGGTAGCAGGAACAGTGCTGACTTTCAAGTCGTTTTTGACTGTTGCAGTTGTAGGTAAAAGTTTTATTCCCTTCAAGGAAACTTGAGTCATAGCCTGCTCTAAAACTCGTTGAGAGCGAGCTAGTTCTGCTTGAGTAGCAATTGGGTTAGTTTCCGGGATCTCAGATGGTTTGGCAAGGTCACGACCAATATCAGAAAGGCTTAACTGCTTGTCTTCAAGCATGACTCGCACTGTGGACTCATACTTGGGTGGTGTGATAGCAAGATAAGCTAGCGAACCGCAGATAACCGAAACGAAAGTAGCTATAGCAGGCCAGCGATGCCGCCTAAATATTAATGATAGGGAAGATATGCTTTCGCTCATTACTTATAAACTTATCTATCAACTTTATATATCATAAGCTTGAAACAAAATACTAAGTCTAACGGCAGAAAGTCTTGTTGGGCAATCTACCTATGAAAGTAGCTTTGATATATACGATTCTATCCTGACTAAAATTTCCACTCAGAACCCCAGAACCAATCACATTAGCATCTGAGCAATAGCAGTCTGAGTTGTCCACACAACGACAAAGACTACAAGCGATCGCCATATATAAGTGCTGCTCCAGTATTAGTTAAATTGAGAGCTAATGAATAAAATCCGCCGGCAATCGCAGCTTTGCTATCCAGAAAGCACAAAATAAAATACTTTTTAGCATTAGCAACACCTCCACGAGCAATTAGAAAACTGATTTTGAGCTATTTCATCGATAGCTATTTTCCTAACTTACTTAAAACAAGTTTGTTTTAGCGCTCACCACTACTGTAAAACTAATCTTTTCCGATTAAATATGTCATTGGTCTGTTTTTTTTGAGCCATCTTCTTTGTACTTTGAAATCAAATGTTAGACAATCTGTTTAAACGTTGAATTGAGGCTCCAATGTGTTAGATGAAGCGCCGAGATTTGCGTACAATCTCAAAGTTTCGCTGGTAACGTAATTCCAGTTATATTTCGACTCGACAAAGTTTTGTGCATCTTGAGCCATTGCTGGCAACTTCTGAGAATTGTGGATTGCCCAGTTGAGGCTATGGACGCAGGAATCTAGATTTCCGCTTTGGAAAAGTATCCCTCGTCCGTCGGCTAATAGTTGCTGATGTGGAGGAATATCGCTTGCAACTACTGGGACACCCTCCTGCATAGCTTCTAGCATTGCTAAAGGTAGCCCCTCTAACTCAGAAGGAAGTACAAACAACCCTGCCCCCCGAACAATCTCAGCCAGACGGCTGCCATTAAGTTGACCTGCAAATACTATGTCTGTACTATTTGCAGCTATGTCAACTAACTTCGAGGCATAGCGATCGGTATCGCTAACACCGCCCGCTAGAACGAGCTTCCATCCTAATGGCTTCAGGGCTTGGAAGGCTTGAATTAGTAAATCGGGACGTTTTTCAGGTACTAGTCGACCAAGAAACAGAATGTAGCGCTTTTGATCCAGACCTAGCGAGGTACCATAAGAAAAATTAGGATCTGATTGAGCAAACTTTGCTGGAGCATTAGGTATGTAACTTGTTTCTCTACCATAAGTTTGCATAAAATAGGAACGCAGTTCTTCTGAAACAACGATCAGACCATCGGCGCAGTTTACAGCCGTTTTCTCGCCTTGGTGTAGCAAGTTGGAAGAAGCACCGCTCCACTTGGCGCGACGCCAGTCTAGACCGTGACAAGTGACAACAACTTTTGCAAACGAGGTAAATTTTGGTATCCAGCTAAATAAAGCTGGCCCTAGGGCATGGAAGTGTACGATATCGTAGTTCATCCTGCTGGAAGCAACTGCCGCTAGTGCAGAAGAAAGTAGAGCGTCCACTCCTTTAAACTTCAAAGAGGGCATTGGTAATACCCGGATGCCCTCAACATCATAATGATGCAAGGAGTCAGTGTATGAGGAGCGGGCGAATAAGTCTACGGAGTAACCTTGCTTGACTATACGAGAGTATAGTTCATGGCAATGATGTTCAATCCCACCTTGTTTAGCTGGTAGACCTTTTGCACCAATTACAGCAATTTTCATGATTAAAGATTTATGTAAAATTTGTACAACAGTTTTGGACGGTAGATTTGAGGTGTTGCTGCTCCCAGCGGTGCCACATCTGACTGTAAACAGCACCCACTACAGCACTAGCACTGTAAGGTTCGGCAGCGCGGACACAAGCCTCGATTGGATAATTTTCTGGATGTAGCAGTACTTGGCGTAGAGCGTCTGCAATTGCAACTGAGGTACGCTCCCCACAGACAATTCCACTTTCAACAGAGAGAAGATTTGGAGTTTCACCGCAGTCGGTTGTTACCACTGGTGTACCGCAAGCTAATGCTTCGAGGACAACCAAGGGTAGTCCTTCATAGACGCTGCTCAGTACGAGGACACTACAAACACGATGCAACTGAGCGAGTTCGATTTGACCTAGAGGCCCAAGCATCGTCACTTGTTCAGACAAATTAAGACGGAAAATTTCAGAGCGCACTTGCTCCTCTAAATCTCCTTCACCGACAACAATTAGGTGAACGTTTGGATCTTTTAGAGCAGCAATAGAGCGGATCAGAAGCACAGGATCTTTCTGAGGATGCAGGCGACCAGCAAATAGAATGAAACGCTTATTCTCTGCTAAACCCAAGCGTTTTGCGAGGTTACGCCTTCCTGCTTCGCGTTCATCTTTGGTTAACGGGTTGAAGATATCATTGTCTACTGTGTTTTTTAGGAAGGAGATGCGGTCAGCGATCGTCCTGTAGCGCTGCTGATAATGTTCTAGCGAAGCAGTATTGCAAGATATAATTTGGGTAAACTGACCAACTAAAAAGCGTTCCAAGGCATAATATCCGGCTGGAAACTGCTGCCAATGGATCTTATTTCTACTAGTTGCAGCTTCCATCTGCTTTTGTATATCGTTGTGAATGAAAAGCGTTTTGTCCCCACGCCAGTGACGGGTTGCCATAGTGGGTTCAAGTCTATGAAAGTGCATGAAATCAGAAGCAAAATCATGACCTAGAAGTGCAGCGGTGTATTTGAAGGTAGTTGGAATCAGATTACTAAAGTTATCTTTTTGCAATCTGATTAAAGGCATAAATTGAACTTCTTTACCTGCAAGCTCGGCCTCTTGCCACTTTCCTACAGATTGGCTCGGATCGTTGCCTGTCCCAACAAGCCGAATATCAAAATTCTTTGGGGCATACTTAATGAAATTACAAATTATTGTTTGAATACCACCAATAGTGGAGTACCAAGGATTGAACTGATAAAAAATTGTTAATACAGGTTTACGCATAAGTCAAAGTGTCAAGTATGACTTGACTGTAGATATTGCCTACAACCGTAGGAATGTGGTAAATCTCAGAAGCTTGGACGGGATAAGCGAAGTAATTCCTTGGATGGAGAACTTTTTATAGCCGTTAAACCATCTACATACAATTATGCAAACACCGTATTTGCGATCGCGTCTAAGAAAATGAATGACTTAATGTATAAGTTGTATGATTTGATATATTTATGTCTGATTTGAGTAATTCGTGAACACCAATCTCGTTCAGGAAGGCTCCGCCTTAATTCTTGTGGTCGATGATGACAAGTCGATGCGGATGCTGCTGCGTTTAGCACTGGAACAAGAAGGCTACCAGGTGTTTGAAGCTCAAGATGGCGAAGCCTGTTTAGCTACCTATCAACGCCGAGAGCCAGATGCTGTCTTACTAGATGCTATCTTGCCAGGGATTGATGGCTTTACCTGTTGTAGCCAATTACGCAGCTACACTTGCAGCGATCGCATACCTGTATTGATACTCACTGTCCTTGACGAGCCAGATGCGATCGAGCAAGCGTTTGCCGCAGGTGCGACTGATTATATCACCAAACCGATTCAGTGGGCTGTGCTGCGCCACCGCCTGCGTCGATTGCTCCAACAATCCCAGCTTTATAAACAGCTAGAGGAAGCCAATCGAGAGTTACAGCGTCTTGCCAACTTAGTGGCTTTTTACGAAGGAAAGAATATGCAATGACTGCATATTTAACTTTGTTGGCGTTCTATTTGCAAAGCTGCCTTAACTGTTTCGTATGCCTCCTCAACTTGCAACACATCTGCCAGCGCTTCTGCGGTAATACCAGCCTTACCCATAGCTTCCAATTTTTTACAAAGTTGAGACAAAGCCGTTGCTCCCAAGTTAGCACTTGTCGACCTTAGCCCATGAGCAGCCTGATGCAAAGCTACTGCATCTCCTTTCGCCACTGCGGTACGCATGGCTTGCAGCAGTTGCGGAGCCTGTTCAATATAATTATCGACAATTTGAGCCAAAACATCGCTAGCTCTGGCACCTGCCATCTTGCGTAATGATTGTAGTACTTTGACATCAAGCGGGGCTGGAGGCTGGGGGCTAGAGGCTAGGGAAAAAATGAGATCTGAGCGAGCAGAGAAAGCAAAAGAGGCAATCTTCCTCGCCCCATCTTCAAGAACTTCCCCGTCTCTATGCTCTTTTCCTCTTCTCTCTTCCTCTATTCCCCAATCCCTAGCCCCTAGCCCCTTTCTATTTGGCTGACACTTACTCAGGGCATTTACAAGTTTTTCTATTTGAATCGGTTTGTTAACGTAGTCATCCATGCCAGCTTCCAAACACTGCTCCCAGTCGTCTTGACTAACATATGCTGTCATGGCAATAATCCGAGGCCGCAGTCTTTGCGGCCATTCCAGGTAAATATGACGGGCAGCAGTCAATCCGTCCATTTCTGGCATCTGTAAGTCTATCAACACTACATCATATACCTGACGGCGCAGCGATTGCAGTACCTCTAATCCATTCCCGACTGCATCAGCTTGATAGCCAAGTTGCTCTAGAATGAGCAGGGCAACTTGCTGGTTCACCCGATTATCTTCAGCTAATAGAATCCTTAAGGGTAACTGTTGGGCAAGTAATGGTATTTCTTGTATAGGCTCCTTCTCAGTAGTATTTAGTTGAATGAAACTGGCTTGAGCAACCAAAGTGAAATAAAAAGTGGAACCAATACCCACTTGGCTCTCAACCCAGATGCGCCCTCCCATCATTTCCATTAACTGTTTACAAATAGCAAGACCCAACCCTGTACCCCCATAGCGGCGGGTAATGGAAGAATCACCTTGGCTGAAGGACTTGAACAGTAGCTTTTTCTGCTCATCGGGAATGCCAATGCCCGTATCTTTAACAGCAAATTGAATTTCGTACTCAGTCCAGAGGTGGGAGGTGAGCGAGAGGTTGGAATCAGACAAGAGGGGAGAAGACAGAGGCGAGAGATTAGATTTTTCATTTGCTACCAGATTCGTACTACTAGCCTTTCCTAACTCTTGCCTCGTACCTGGTGCTTCTTGCCTTGGCGCAGCGTCTTCTTGCCCCTTGCCGCTTACCTGCGATGCTGTCACCAAAACAGTAACTTCTCCAACCTCAGTGAATTTGACTGCATTACTAAGCAGATTCACTAAAACTTGGCTCAGTCGAGCAGCATCTCCGACGATAGTGTTTGGGGTTTGTGGAGCAATCTCATAGGATAGCTTTAAACCTTTTTCTGCTACCTTAGAAGTCACTAAGCTGAAAGCTCTCTCAACACAACCTTGGAGGTCAAAAGGTTGCTGTTCCAGTTGCAGTTTGCCAGACTCAATCTTAGAAAAGTCTAAAATGTCATTAATGATATTGAGTAACGCATCGCTGCTATGACGTATAATCTTGACAAATCCTCGTTGCTCTGATTTCAATCCAGAATTCAAAAGCAGGTTAGTCATTCCAATGACGGCATTCAATGGCGTGCGGATCTCATGGCTCATCATTGCCAGAAATTTGCTTTTAGCTTGGTTGTCTGCAACGGCTGCTTCTTTAGCTTTTTGTAGTTCTTCTTCTGCCTGCTTGCGCACAGTTATGTCACGTACTATTGCCATTACTTCATTTTCAGCACTGACTACAATCCTCGCTTCGTAATGTTGCAGTTGGTTTTGTAGTAGTAATTGGTATTCAAAAATTTGCACTTTTGAGGTAACTAGTGCTTGTTGGATGTAATGCATCATAGATTGAGCTACCTCAGAAGGCATTACCTCGGCAACTTTTTTGCCCAAAAACTCACTATAAGGTAGTAGCAACTGATCATCTTTAGATGCTTTGAAGTTGACATAGGTGCCATCAGCACTAATGCGAAATAGCAAATCTGGCATAGCATTGATTAGAGCGTGATTAGTTGCCAGACTAGAACGCAATGCTTCCTCAGTCCGCTTGCGCTTAGTAATGTCGTGATAAGTGATAACGATACCAGCCACACTCGGTTCAACTAGTAAATTATTAGCAATTACTTCAAAATATCGCCACGAACTATCCGCGTGCTGTAAACGAAACTCTGTTGTGAAGTTGGTAGCTGAAGAGTTAAGAACTTTCTGCAAAAATTTTTTTGCTTTAACAAAATCGTCAGGATGAACAAGGTGAACTACTTTTTTCCCTAGCCAACTTTCGGCTTCATAATTCAGAATTTGTTTAATGGATAAACTTGTGTAGCAAACTATGCCATTAGCTGTAATAACTGAGATAATATCAGATGCATTTTGTACTAAGGAGCGAAAGCGTTCTTCACTTTGATGTAGTGCCTTGGTATTGGCATCTATAGCACTAACGTGCTGATTAAACAAGGAGGCTAGCAGCACTAGCATGACTAGTAGCGCCAGCATTAAAACGATCAAGGTTGCAAATCCAATCTTAGTCAGCACTAAGGAGTTATTTATACTATGAGGCGATACTACTAATTGGTTAGTCGGTTTTGAGCCGGCCATTGCTACTGCTGTATGGTGCATTCCGCCAATGGCATTTTCGGTGACGATCGCAATTACAATTCCACTGCCGATCTTCCGCAAGCTTCGAGCTAGTTTAGTTTGTATGCGCAGACAAAAAGCCAGCCAGAGGGTGACAACGAGTGCAAAGATATCGATCGCAATCGGCTTTGGATCGTAATGAGCGATCGCCTCCTGCATCCTAGGCATACAAATATAATGTATGACAGCAATCCCAATTCCGATGAAAGCGCTTCGGGCTAGTAACTGAAACATACCTATACTCTTACGGCTGACGACGAACAGGGTAGTTCCAGCAACAATACCCACTACCATCGAGAACAAGACGATTAAGAAGTTATAGATCGTAAGTATCAGCAGTTCATCAGCTAACATCCCGATCGAGTGCATCAAGCAAATGCCAAACCAGATTGCGATCGCGCCTCTATCTAGCCATAAACTACGCGCCAGCCTTTGGGCTATCGTTACTCGTCCAATCAGATATAGTGCAGTGTAAAAGGCGATGAGTGCAAGTACCACAGAAAAGACAATAAGGCGTACATCATAAGTTGCTACCATCACCATCTCTACATAAGTCATTTTTTAACTTCTGTATTAAATGGCTTTAAAAGGTCGTCTTTAACCGTTTTTCAATCAGTTTGGATCTGACAGCACAGTAAAAGTCTACCTCCCGCTGGTATAACTTATAACTTAAATTCTTTTTGAAATATCTGTAGAGTCAAAGCAACGCTAGAAGCTGCCTTTAGCGTTACAAGCCACTAAATTTTTTATAATGAGAAAAAAATAACAAAACTTCATTTAAAATATTACTCAGGGCTTACCCACGCATCTTTCTAAAGATAGCAATCTGTTAAACCTTTAAGAAAAATTTTATACCTCTAGCCAGAAAATTTGTGCTAAAGAGTTCACTATCATATAGATTATATGAAACGAAGATGGTATTCTACCTAAAGATAGATGTTTGATTAACTGATGGAGGGCAAGCAATGGATTCACCCCAGAGCAAAAATAAAACTGGCATCGAAACGAAGCTATGACTTGTGATTAGGCATTTAATAGAACTCTAACAGCCACTCCTTTACATTCTTCAAATAACACGAGTTAACTTGCTGGCTTAATTCTTGGCATAAAGCGAATTAAGCCTCAGTTTGTCATTTTCATTTAAAAGTCGAGACAATTATGACAAGAGCTGAGTTTTTTTAGTAAATGCTTAGCCCAGCCAGAAATTCAAACAGAAGGAAAAACTAGATTTAGCTGTTTTCAATGCCGTAAAGTTGTTTATCAAAGTTGTATCAATATTAACAGACAAATTTTTCTTATTCTTTAAAGTTTTTGTAAAATCACATCAGGGAAAATAAACGATATGGCACGGCGATCTCTGCAAGCATCTACTGTAGGTATTGAGAAAGCGAAAAGAGCTTTTAAACGCAAGCAATGGACGCAAGAATATCTGGCTTGTGAAGTAGGGATTGAAACTCGCCAGCCAATTTGGAAATTTTTTAAAGGTAAGCCAGTCGATCGCCAGATATTTTATGAAATCTGCTTCCGACTCGATCTAGATTGGCAAGAAGTTGCCGACGGGGCGAACGGGGACGCACTAATAGAAGAGGAACAGGATAATAAATCGAATATCGACACCTTGGTGCAAGAGGTGCGATCGCATTATCATAAAAAGATCGAAGCCAAGTGTGGCATCATCCGGTTGTTAGATACTCCTCAACCGAATCAACTAGAAGATATTTACGTCAACCTTGATATTCGGGAAACCATTACTAATCAAAGATGGTTAGATATTTCCCAATTGGAAGGTTTTAATACACAACAATGCGATGGCTTGAGTTTGGAGCAAGTCGCTCCTGAACGAGTAACAGCAATGCAGGCGGTTGCAACAAATCCCAAGCTAATGATTTTTGGTCAACCAGGATCTGGTAAAACTACACTTTTGCAACATATAGCGATGAAATGCGATCGCGGCGAGTTGCTACCAAACTATATTCCAATTTTTATTCGGCTGAAAAACTTTGCAGAAGACACAAGCAAAACCGATAATTTTAATTTATTGGGCTATATCAGATCAGAGCTTGGCAGAAGCAATATTTCAGAGCAACAAGTCGAAACTTTACTCGATCATGGCAAGGCTTTGATTTTGCTGGATGGTTTGGATGAATTGAAAGAAGAGTCAAGAGACGAAGTAGTTAAACAAATTCGCAGGTTGTCTGAAGAGTATTACAACAATCATTTTATTATCACTTGTCGGATTGGCGCTCAGCAGTATCACTTTGAAGAATTTACTAACATTGAGATTGCTGATTTTAGCTCCTACCAAATTGAAGATTTTGCCCAAAAGTGGTTTGTAAACGTTGGCAGGAACTCAGAGGAGAAAGGAAAAGCTTTAGCTGCTCAGTTGGTGGAAAAGCTACATTTGACAGAAAATAGGCAAATTTGCGAACTAGCTAGAACGCCACTGTTGCTTCATCTAGTATGTTCTCTGTTTCAAGCCAAATTAGACTTTCCTGCTAAACGCTCCGACATCTATAAACAAGCATTAAATATTATGCTAGTTCGCTGGGATGAAGCGAAGGGCATTAAACGAGATGAAATTTACCAGGAGTTGTCTTTACATCACAAGCTCAAATTACTAAATCAAATTGCCACTGTCACCTTTGAGCAAGGACATTACTTTTTTCTACAAAGCAATGTTCAGCGTTACATTGTGGACTATCTCCGCACCTTACCCATTGCTCAAACCGATCCAGAAGAATTACAACTTATTAGTGAGGCTGTACTGAAATCGATTTCGGTACAAACTGGACTACTAGTGGAGCAGGCACGCGGAGTATACTCATTCTCGCATCTAACCTTTCAAGAATATTTAACAGCTAGAAACATTGTCGCCAGCTTTGAACCACAAGTCATAGACAAAAACCTGGCTCAGTTAACCAGTCACATGACAAGTCCTCGTTGGCGCGAAGTTTTTCTACTGACGGCTGGAATGTTAGAAAATGCCGACGTTTTAATACAGTTTATGCAGCAACACAGCGATCAGCTGATGGCTGTTGATGAGAAATTGCAGCAGTTCCTTGTCTGGCTGCATCAGAAGTCTCTTTCCGTTGAGTCTCCTTACAAAGAAGCAGCTATTCGTGCTTTTTACTTAACACTGAACCTTCCCAACGAACTGAGGTTGAGTCGTAATTTGTCTCTCGCTCTTGCAATTGATTTGAGACTTGCTGATAATTTTGCTCCGGATTTGTCGATAGATCTGGCGCTTAATCGTGCGCTGTCCCTAAGCCTCGCCCTAGCGGAGCGCCCGTCTTTGGAGCAAATCCTGGCCCTAAGCTTTGCCCTTTCCGATAACCGAACTCTTGTTTGCGCTCGGTCATTGCAGGGTGAAACGAAGTTATCACCGCTATGCGAATCGCTACAACACCTCAAAGAGGAAATACCAGCTTTCGACCAAGGTAAAGAAAACTTGAAAGAATGGTGGATTACTAACGGTCAGATTTGGGTTGAGAAGTTGAAGTCTGTGATACTTGAAGATCGCAATATTGGTCATGAATGGCAGTTCAACGAGCAGCAGAAAAAAGTGCTTCAGCAGTACTATGCTGCTAAATATTTGTTGGTAGATTGCCTTAAGAGTGGTTGTGAAATAACTTCCACTGTGCGAGAAAAAATTGAGTCAACGTTGTTGTTACCTATGAGTAAGATTGGTGATTTTTCGGGAAGTGCCAAAACTGAGTACTCACAAATGAGATTTAATCAGCCAAATTTGGATGAATTCTTGTCTTTCAAAGTGTATGCATCAAAAAATTAAAGTTTTAACATCGTTGCTATTTGCAACGTTTAAACTAGGGTGATTGTCAAGCTAAGTCGTAAGTCGTAAATAAAACAGTTGTTGAACTTGAGTTATTTGTGGACAAGTTCAATAAATGATGTGATGCAAGTCTGGGCTATTTAGTGATTTTATTCGGTTTTGATCGCTTGAGGTGCCGCGATCGCTGATGAACTGGTGCTGCCATTATATTATTTGGTGGAGGCGATCGCATCGGATAAAAAACGTTTGAAACCGAACAAGCAAGGGCAAGCGATCGCATTTGCAAAAATGGAACAAATTGTTGTCCCGGCTACTACACCTAAAGAAAAATAAAGCCCGTATAAACGGGCTTCATTCCTAGAACAAGGAAATAGTTTAAAATGTCTTAGCGTTAGGCTTTAACGAAACATACTGCTAACAGAAGTATCTTCGTGAATGCGCCAGATAGTTTCACCAACCAGATTCGCCACAGACAGCACAGTTAGTTGGGCAAAACGTGCTTCTTCAGGTATTGGAAGTGTATTAGTTACTATTACCTCTTCAAACACCCCGCTAGATAATCGTTCGCTTGCTGGAGGTGAAAATACCGCATGAGTAGCACAGGCATAAACCTGACGCGCTCCTTCTTGGCGTAATAACCTTGCTCCCTCGCTAATCGTGCCACCAGTGTCGATCATGTCATCTACCAACACTGCTGTTTTGCCTGCAACGTCACCGATTACATTCAAAACTTCAGCCACATTATGCGCCTGGCGGCGTTTATCAATGATTGCCAGTGGCGCATCGTTGAGTTTTTTAGCAAATGCCCTTGCTCTTGCTACACCACCCACATCTGGCGAAACCACAACAAGATCCGTGAGTTGTTTACTTGCCAGATAATCAATCAAAACAGGTGAACCATAAACATGATCGAAGGGTATATCAAAATAGCCTTGAATCTGTGCCGAGTGCAGATCCATTGCTAGCACCCGATCTGCTCCTGCTTGGGTAATTAAATTTGCCACTAGCTTAGCAGTAATAGACTCTCTTCCTGCTGTTTTGCGGTCTGCCCTAGCATACCCATAGTAAGGAAGCACTGCCGTAATTTGCCGTGCCGAAGCTCGACGACAGGCATCGATCATAATCATTAGTTCCATCAAGTGATCGTTCACTGGATGGCAGGTTGGCTGGATTAAGTAAACATCACAACCTCTAATTGATTCTTGGATTTGGATATAAATTTCACCATCCGCAAATGATTTGCGAATCATTGGTCCCAAATCCATTCCCAGGTAGCGAGCCACTTCCTGGGATAAAGGTATATTGGCTGAGCCAGAAAACAGCCGCAATCGGTTATTATCTGCAACCGCAATGGGAGCAGGCTGCATCTTCAAAGTTGCAGAACGTAGCACAACAGACCCTCGAAGCGCGATTATCGCCATCTTATCATCATAGATTTAGAAAGTTTATGCATAATTTTTATGAAATTTAATTTATTAAGCTTTTATAAAGTTGAGCCGGCTTTTTAATAATTCCTGAAACTATAGCACTAAAAGGGATAAATTACAGTTGACAGGCTTATTTGGTGCAGCAAAAGCGCCAATGTCATGAGTAAAATTGCTTAAATTAAAACAGAGGCAAGAATTGTGCTATAGCTCAAAGAAGAATTTTTAGATTTCACCCGTTCCAAAGCTGTCAAGCCTTCAATTTGAAAAGAGTCGAAAAAATAAAATCAACGTTTAGCCGGGGGTTACTCCGACGGTGAGAAGAGCGCTTTGATCAAAACATTTTTAGTCATGCCTTTGATGAATGACAAGCAGTTACCCTAAGTTAAGCATCAAGCTCCTAACAACTCTTTTGACCTCAAAGCCAAAATATTAGTGGCTTAACCCAAGAAAAATAGTTTACCCTGCTAGCAAGGCACAAGCAGACTTGGCGAACAAAGTGGCAAAATCTATTCATAAAACTCAGTTAGCTAAAAATTAGTTACTGCTTCTAGTCAAATGAGTCAATCATCTATACAACCACCGCTTCAACTTAAGACGCTCCTCCAGAGCCGATATCGTGTAATCAAGATTTTAGGACAAGGAGGATTCGGTCGGACATATTTGGCAGAAGACATCGGGCGCTTCAATGAACTCTGTGCTTTAAAGGAACTAATTCCAGCGCAACCAGACAATTACTTTGTCGAAAAGTCAAAAGAGTTATTTCAAAGAGAAGCAGCTATTCTTTATCAAATTCAACATCCGCAAGTCCCCCAGTTTCGCGCCACGTTTGAGGAGGATAAGCGCTTGTTTTTGGTGCAGGACTATGTTGCAGGTAAAACTTACAGAACTCTCTTAGATGAGCGGCTAGCGGCGGGTCAAACTTTTTCGGAAACAGAAGTATTTCAACTGCTTAGAAAGTTGTTACCAGTGCTGGCACATATTCATAGTCGCGGTATCATACATCGGGATATCTCGCCGGATAATATTATTTGGAGAGAGGGCGATAATAAGCCAGTGCTGATTGATTTTGGCGTGGTGAAGGAATTGGCTACGCGATTTCAGTCAAAAAACAATATCCAATCTCAACCAACAACTGTGGGGAAACTCGGTTATGCACCGAGCGAACAAATTCAGACTGGTAGAGCTTATCCTTGTAGCGATCTGTATGCGTTGGCGGTGACAGCAGTGGTGCTGCTGACTGGGAGAGAACCACAAGAATTATTTGATGATACTAATTTAGTTTGGCATTGGCAGCGTTGGGTAGCTGTTTCTCCTGGGTTCGCACAGGTATTGAATCAAATGTTGAGTTATAAGCCGAACGATCGCTACCAATCTGTGGCTGAAGTAGCAAAGGCTCTCCAAGCGATCGAGAATCAAATTAACTCGGCTGCAAGTTCAACTCCAAATTACCAAACCCCAAATCAAAAATCGGGTGCTGAAGTATCTCGGCTGCGAACAGTTGCCGTCGCGCGCAATCCCCAAGCAATTCAACCGAATGCTGGGACTCATCGACCAGATCCAGTAATTCCAGCGCCTAAACAGCGACGAATCTGGGATACTCCTTGGGTGTTTATGCCGCTAATAATTGCTGTTGCAATACTTGCTGGGATGGGAGGATGGTCTTTTATGAGTGCCTTCCTAAACAAGGATACTCGGCAGCGTCCAGTTCCACAAACCTTTCCTTCGCCAATTGTTGGCGATCGCACTGAACCTACACCTACATTAACACCAACACCTCAAGCCTCTGTCACGCCTACGCCTACACCCACACCTACAATTAATAGCGAACCAGTCACCTACAGCCAATCGCTCAATTTAACGCCAGGTGAAAGCACAAGTATTGAGAGTAAGATCAAAGCCAATACAACTGCTAACTACACATTCAAAGGCGAACAAGGACAACAGCTAACTGCTGCTGTGGAAAATCAAGGAGTCTTGCTGACAGTATTAGCACCAAACTCTGCACCAATAGATGCACAAGCTGCGCGCGTGACAAGCTATCAAGGTACACTTCCAGTTACTGGTGATTACACGATTCAATTGACTCCGATCGAGGGAGTAGACCAAAGCCAATATAAACTTAACTTGGGATTAGAAAGCTCACCTGTAGCAGAACCCACACCTACATCAACTCCCATCACTCCCACATCTCCACCATCTGCATCACAAGAAGGTTCCAGCGTAGATACGGAGACTATCAGTAGTGAACCGGGAAGGAAAGAAATTTCTGGTCGCACTCGTGGAAAGCAACAGATTAAACGCTACCTAGTTAACGTTCAGGAAGGTCAGGAGTTGTCGGTACTAGTGACAAAAGGTGCAGTTACTCTGGATATTCGCGGCCCCAATGGTCAACTATTGGAAGATGCTAATAGACTTTTAAGCTGGCAAACTCAAGTAAGGCAGAGCGGTGAATATCAAATAGATGTGGTTCCGATTCCAGATAGAAAAATAAAATTTGAGTTGCTCGTAGATATTAAATAGAAAATAAAATAGTTGTTAGTTGTGATAGAAGTGTTGTTTTGAACGTTTTATTAATTACGGGAACTGATACTGAAGCTGGGAAAACAGTCTTAACTACAGCTTTAGCTGCTTATTGGCAAAAATATCAGCTTTCTCGCACTTTTGGCATGATGAAATTGATCCAAGCTGGAGTTGGCGATCGCGAGTTATACTCTCAGCTATTCTCCCTGAATCAATCATTAGAGGAAATTACACCGTTATATTTTGATGCACCCCTAGCCCCACCTGTCGCCGCAGCCAAGGAAGGACGAACAGTAGATTTAGGAATCGTCTGGAAGGCGCTGGAAAATTTGCGTTCTACCAGAGAGTGGGTAATAGTAGAAGCACTGGGAGGATTAGGATCGCCAGTCACTGATGAGTTAACAGTGGCAGATTTAGCCGCAACATGGCGATTACCAACTGTGTTAGTAGTTCCGGTAAGATTGGGGGCGATTGCTTCTTGTGTTGCGAACGTTGCCTTAGCTAGACTTACTGGTGTTAATCTTAAAGGAATTATTCTCAACTGCACCCAACCGCGATCGCAGGCAGAAATTGCAGACTGGACACCGATTGACTTAATTCAATCTCTAACTAATACACCTGTTTTGGGTTGCTTACCTTATCTAGAAAACCCAACTGACATCGATAAATTAGCACTAGTTGCGTCAGATTTAGATCTAGAACGGCTAATGCCACTTTAATTTCACAGCGTGTTAGGTTGAAATATTAGAATCTGTAAATATTCCACAGCCAGATTGTGAATCAGTAATGAGTAAGCACAGAAAAACAAAGATAGCTAGTTCTGCATCTGGTGCAAAGGGATTTCAGAAACAAACTAATGTGTCAAACCAAACACCAGATAACACCGGGCAAGAATCAACCTTTTCTGTCGCTGTACCAACTGTAATGCCAACTTCAGAACAAGGCAGTCAAAATGTTACGTTTACAGCAGCAATGCTTCATTTACAGGTGGCAGTACTTGAGGAAATAATTACTGAAGGAGGAAAGCAAATTGAGCAATACATCTCTCAAATAGGTGAATTTGCTCCTAACATAGAGCAACAAGTTTCTTTAAGTGACTCTAGTAAACTTGTTGAGTACATCAAACGTCTGATTCAGGCTAAAGGACTTGTAGCAGGGCTTCTTTCTTGGATGTCAGTGCTAGCAAGTATTTGTCATTATTTCGTATTAAATTTTGAAGAACATTTAACAAATGATGTAATTTCTAATATAGAAAGGTTTCTAATTATGATTGGAACCGCTTTTGATACAGCCTTGACAAGTATACCTAGTAACTCAATCTTAGGCATTACTTTAGCTCCGGATCAAAAACAAGTTTCTGAAACAAAAGCTTTGATTGCTGACATACTGTCAAGCATTGAAAAAATTAAGCATGAAAATGAGGAAGCAAGCGAAGACTGGAGCGTTGTTGAACAAAATGCTTATGAAAGAATTTTGGAGGGTAGCAATAAAAATGTTTCTGGAGGAGAATTTTTAAGTTGGCTTTCAGAACTAGAGCAAGGTAATGACGTTTGAAATTGAGTTTCATCCTAAAGCTGCTAAAGAAGCTAAAGAATTGTTAAGAATGAATATAGAGTTTGCGGCTGAATTTAGGAAATTTTTACAAGCACTAGCGCAGGAGCCATACAAATTCCCTAAAAAGAAGGGAAAACTCAAATCGTGCAGAGCATTAAATTTTAAAATAAAAGATAATAGTTGGCGGTTAGTTTTTAGGATTATTGAAGCACGAGATGTAGTTGAAATTTTAGCTGTCGGGTTACATGATGACGCTTACAATTCAGCCATAAGGCGTGTTGAACAATAGTTAATTTTTAAATGGTCAAAAAATTATGATTTCCACCACATCAAAAAACTCTGTTGATATTGACCTTTCCCGTGTCAGAGGGGAAATTCAAGCCTTGCAGCCACAATTGGTAGAATGGCGGCGACGACTGCATCAACGCCCAGAACTGGGGTTTAAAGAACAGATCACATCTGCATTTGTTGCTCAAAAGTTGCAAGAATGGGGGATTAAGCATCAAACTGGTATTGCTAAAACGGGGATTGTTGCCACGATAGAAGGCAAGAGGAATAGAGGACAAGGGGACAAGGAGACAAGGGGACAAGGGGAAGAATTCTCAATCCAAAATCCGAAGGTATTGGCAATTCGGGCGGATATGGATGCGTTGCCAATTCAGGAGGAGAATGAGGTTCCTTATAGATCGCAACACGATGGTGTAATGCACGCTTGCGGACACGATGGACATACTGCGATCGCTCTTGCTACAGCTTACTATCTTTCTCAATATCGAGATGACTTTGCAGGTACGGTCAAAATCATCTTCCAACCCGCAGAAGAAGGGCCGGGCGGCGCTTTGCCAATGATTGAAGCGGGAGTGCTGAAAAATCCAGATGTGGATGCAATTATTGGTTTACACCTGTGGAATAATCTTCCCCTTGGTACAGTAGGCGTTCGCAGTGGGGCATTAATGGCAGCTGTGGAACTGTTCAACTGCACAATTTTAGGTAAAGGAGGGCATGGCGCTATGCCCCATCAAACTGTTGATTCAGTTGTGGTTGCGGCCCAAATTGTAAATGCCTTACAAACAATTGTGGCACGGAATGTCGATCCTTTAGATTCTGCTGTAGTTACAGTTGGAGAACTTCATGCTGGTACTGCACATAACGTAATTGCTGCTACTGCAAGGCTAAGTGGTACAGTACGTTATTTCAACCCCAAATTTGAAGCTTATTTTGGACAGCGGATCGAGCAAATTATCGCCGGAATTTGCCAAAGTTATGGGGCGACTTATAACTTCGAGTATTGGCAACTTTATCCGCCCACGATCAATAATGCTGGGATGGCAGAATTGGTGCGATCGCAAGCAGCAGAAGTGATAGAAACACCAGTCGGGATCGTGCCAGAATGCCAAACGATGGGCGGTGAAGATATGTCTTTCTTCCTGCAAGAAGTACCTGGATGCTATTTCTTCTTAGGTTCTGCCAACCCAGATAAAGATCTAGCTTATCCCCACCACCACCCCCGGTTTGATTTTGATGAAACCGCACTGGGAATGGGTGTGGAGATATTTGTCAGATGTGTAGAAAAATTCTTCAGCTAAAAGTAATCTAAGCTGGAACTTTCATTCCCCGCTGTACTGCTGGGCGCTGCTGCACTGTCTCAATCCAACGTTTAAGATGGGGATGATTATCTAATGTCAAACCTTGGAATTCATAGACAGCAACCCAAGGATAGGTGGCTATGTCAGCAATAGAGTAGTCACCACAAATATATTCATTATCTTTGAGTTGGCTATCTAAGACACCATAAAGGCGTAAAGTTTCCTTTTCGTAACGGGCGATCGCATACTCAATCTTTTCTGGTGCAAACTTCTTAAAATGGTTCAGTTGACCAAACATAGGCCCTACACTACCCATCTGCAACATTAGCCACTCAATTACCAGGTAGCGCTTTTTTTGGTCAGGAGGTAGGAATTTACCTGTTTTCTCTGCCAAATACATCAAAATCGCCCCAGACTCAAACACCGTGATGTCAGTATCGCTGTCAACAATTGCTGGAATCTTGCTAACTTTCTTTTGTCACTCTGGGGAGAGTATAATAAAGATAAAGCTCTCAACTCAAGACACAGGTTATGGTTGAGCC
>QQTW01000206.1_pt1 | contig 34939 bp, 45 predicted proteins | sample 1904831 | NCBI WGS metagenome assembly QQTW01 (sample SAMN09435610, study PRJNA476489) | Subsurface metagenome, whole genome shotgun sequencing project.
ATGCAGAGCTGACGAGAAGAGAGAGAAGAGGGGAGACCACAAGGGAAGAAGAGGAAAGAGGTGTGTGGTGGTGGAGAAGAGAAGGAGAAGGAGGGAGAAGGTTGAGAGGAGGAGGTTGAAGTAGTCGAGATGGGACACGCTAGTGCCGTTACGGAGGAGATTCAGAGGCCCCAGGTGAAGAAGGCACGACTGAGTGAGATCGTGAGAACACTGAGTGAAGTCTCTTCACGGCGAGAGAAGAATTGAACTGAAGCTTCACTTAGGGGAACCGCCTACGGGCTGCCGCAGCCAGTCTCATCATCAAGACGCTCAAGACTACTGATTGATTGATATACGGATATGGTTCACTCAGTACAGTCTGCCTACGACAAGATCGGATGGTCGCGATCCTACAATGCCGGCCACTCCACTTGTCGTTTGCAGTTTGCCGTTTGATGCTCCTTGACCCGCACCAGTCGACGTTGATGTCCAACGGCGCCAAGGTTGCCCGTGCAGCAGCGCCAAGACAAGTCACATCACCGTCATGGCGACTCCTCTCGTGTCTGTACAATATATATATCTTGCCGTCTAACATAGAACATGACACACTTGCACTTGCAACACAGCCGGACACATCCATCCCAAGTCATCTTGGATTCATCTCAAAATGGTCTACTGATGCGGGAGTGTGCCTCATGCATACCGTCGAGCCTAATATGATTCTTCGCCTTACGCTCAGAGGTCTGCATGCTTCAAGTGGATTTTCTTTTCTATCTTACATGAGGGGCCTGATTTCCTTTGCCGCAACCTGTAATCAGGCCCGTCAGACTCGAAGCCGATACACAACACAGCCAGTAGGACTCACTCCTCCTGGCCTGTCGTGCAGATGCTCGAATCCAAATCCCACACTTGTTTCTCCGTCTCTGCTGTGTAGATTTCAGCAGCACACGGATACCTAACGCCGTTTACCATGCCGCAATAAAGCAGGATGAGCACGCTGAGCATGAAGCTCATCTATTGAAACCATAGGGAACTGGAATACGGTGAGCGACTGCCAAGGGACTCAGAGTGAAGGGAAGGAAAGAGACTCACAGTTCTGCTGCTGCATGTAACCCATCGGATTGGGCTTCGCCGGACCTTGCGCCTGACCCGCATTGGCTCGAGACAGATCTATTCTCCCAAGAAGCTCGACCATCTTCTGCGGGTTGAAGATCGTCGCCTTGTACGTCGACGCGGGAGGGATGATGCTCAGCAGGAAGAGCACCTCGCGCGGCAGATCCGGCGGAGGCGGCGCCTGGTGTCTGCCCTGCATGGAATTACCCATGTTGTCCCCTCTCTGCTGGTGTCGCTGTGCATTCACCAGTCTGCGGCCGGCCGCCCCTCTGAGCGGAGACTCTCCACGCGCGACCTTTCGAGGTTGCCGCCCTTCGTTGTCCGATTCGTCCACCATCAGCGGTCGTTTTGGAGAGTTTGATACGTGCGGCATTACTGGCATGGGCCTTGGGGAGTTCTGGTCCGACTGAGGCGGTCTCTCGATGGTCGGAATTGCTTTCGGTCTGGCCTGTGTCGCTGGCGAGATGATAGGCCGAACTGCGGTCGGATCGAAGCCATTCGACGTGTATCTGTGAGAGAACCTGGCCAGGAGAGGATCTTCCGGGAACAGGTCGCTCATCCTCTTCTCGAGCTTGGTCATCTGACTGAGCTCGCCGTATTGGGACTCGTACTCATGGAAGAAGGCGTAGATGGGCTTGGCCTTTGCAAGCGTCTCCGGCTTCTGTGCCAGTCTGCTGACGGTTGTCTCGAAGACCGCGCGCGCGTCTGTAGCTGATCAGTATACATGACAGTAAATCGAGAAACATTGTGACTTACTCGTGATGTCGTTGATGGCTATGAGGTGCTTCAAGTATTCCAACGCAACAACCTCATCGGTTGGAAAGAGCTTCACGCCCAATCCGAAAATCTTCGTGGCGGCCGGGTCCTTGTAACAGTGGTATTCGATGAGCGCACTCGCCACGTAGACGTCGCTGGTGATTCGACCCTTTTTGCGCGCATCGGAGAACACCTGGCGGGAGCCTCCGATAGGATCACCAATCTTACCTTTGCCTTGGACGCGCCTCATTGCTCTCATGAGTGCTATCCATGCAAATGATATGGTCTTCCAGAGTAGCTTGACCTGCACTGCGGTGCCCTTTTGTATGGCATCTATCTGCGCGTTCAGTGCGGCTTCTCTCGGATCCACTTGCTTGTCGTCTGCTGCGTCGTCATCTTCCTCATCATCTGCCCTGGAATCGCCCGGTGCTGTGGACTGCTGTTGCGCAAAAGACTCCTTTAATCGAGATGTCGCTTGTGATTCTCGGTTTTGCATTTGACCGATCAGCTCATAGAGGGCATCCAGGACCTTGTTGTACGGCTCGCGGACTGCATCGCCTCTCGCCTTGATGCTCTCCTCCCCTTCTTCGCTAGTTGTGGTGAGCTCGACACGGTCAGCACGTTTGAATGCTAAGAGACAGCTCTCCGGGTTAGCGGCCATGCCCTGTGTGAGAAAGTCGTTCCCCTCCGACTCCATGCCGTTCTCAAAGCAAAACTCGGCGGCATCAAACCACATCTCCGGCCAGAACCGCAGAGCCATCAGTGCCTGTTTGTAGACGTAAAGAACGCGAGCCCTGAAAGCGGAAACGTCCTCGTCCTTGAGAACGAGCGGATCGTCTTTCTCCCAATCGATCCACTTTTTCCAAAGATTGACCTGAGTCATGTACTCTACGTCACCTTCAAATCCAAATGCTGGGGGCAATCGAGGGAGAGTGGTTCGCCTGAGATCTCGAGTGATGTTTTGCAAGGCAACGAACGAGCCCCTGGCGGTCATGTAGGCGGGAGACTTTTCCTGCAGGAATTTTCGACCCTGAATATCACTCATTAGCCTAAACATTTATCTACGCTCTGCTGCGACGTACCGTCATCTTGTTCAGGCCAATCTCAAACTGGTCGTACTCCTTCCACAGAGCGTTCACGGTCTGATTAGGGACGCAGATCGCTCGCTGGTAAGCTTTTCTTAGCAAGTCCATCTTCTGCTGGTCCTGCCAACCGCTGCCACCGATATTGCCGGGTCCGGAACGGATAAAGTGTATGTAGTCCTGCCAGATTTGACCTGCATCCTTGTCTACGCCGATGTTCTGAAGGACAAAGTCATAGGCTTGAGAAACAATCTGACGGGCATTGCCTGAAGGGTCTGTAGTGAGGTTATTGCGGCGACGAACATAGTCTAAGTACATTGACCACAGTTGAACGTTTGGAATTGACAGCAATGATCTGCTGAATATCTGTTCGACACGAAAAAAATCATTATTCTGCAACTCCATGTTCGCGTAAGCCACCCACTGCTCTGCCTGGAAGGTAGTTAGCCTCTGAAGAGAACCAGTCGCGGTGCCACCAAACTCACTGCAGATGGAAAAACCTTGAAGAATCGATCATAAACCGCTCTTGCCTCATCCAACTTGTTCTTCTTCCGGTGCTCACCAATCAGGCTTAACCAGGCGTCTATATCACCTCGCGGGTCTTCCGCTATCCTGTCCTCCATGATCCCAACCCGATCTTGCGGCAACCGAGCCTTTGGCAGAGAAGCCGGAGTTGCTTTTGCTGCCGCCGCCGCCGTAGCTTGGCTGGCTGGGTCATTCTGGGAAGCTTTAAGGGTCGGATCGTTGGAAGAAACACCCATGTCAGAAGAAACAGCAACAGGCATATGGACACTGTTGATAACGCCATTTGAAGGAACAGGCGAAGCAATCTTTTCTTGTGCAGCATTATGTACTGGTACAATAGGAGCAGCGACTGAATCGCTCGGTGACTTTGAAAGAGTGCGACGTTGGGTTATCAGAGAGCCATTCGCGCCATCCATCAACCCATCTGCAGCTGCCGCGTTCGACCTCATCATCGGCGTCTCACCGTCCTCATCATCATCGCTGACGACAAAGCCTCCCAGTGTTCTCGGCTGCTTGGAAGAGGTACCAGTTGGCTTGTGATCTGACGCAACTGACGCTGTTCTTGTGCCTTCACCACTGCCGGCAGGGTCAGTCGAAGATAGTGGAGCGTTGGACGAGGTTTGGTTCGCGGAATAAGCCGTGTCGTAGGTAAGGTTCGAGGGATCGTAATCCTCCTCGTCCTCGTCTTGCTCTTCTTCATCATCCTGCACCAGATCTCCAGGTGGGAAGGAGGCATCCGGCTCGTCATGCATCGACTGCAGGAATGCCATCTCTGGATTCAGGTCTGCCATGGTTCGCAGCTACCGGACGCAGTCAGTACACTCCCCAGTGACGGAGGAGCACGCTATGCGCGTCTGAGAAGTTAGCCCGCTCAGGTCAAGCTGAGGAAGGATGAAGCTCAGATCCGATAGTCAGCGACGATCCATATATCCTCCTAACGCCGCTTAGATTTCGTTTCTGAATAGTATCGAGATCCAAACTGTCACTAGGTGGATGATCTGGGGAGGTGGTGTTGCAACCCTTACGAACTTTAGTAGCAAACATCCTCAATGGCCCTATTGTTCTTAAGCGAAGCCAATCATGGTATAGCGTCGAGTTCTGTCTGTATGCGGTATAGCGCCGATTCGTGCCGAGGTTGACCAATGATGGCTATTGAACATTCGAAGGTTCACCATCAATTGATGATTCTATAATGAATATTATTGTTGCGCACAGCGAGGCTGCTCTAGAGCTTCGGGATGAATTATATAAGACTTGCTTCAAGCTTCATGATCACAAGAGCACTGCTGAAGTTTTACATGGTCGTTGGCCAGGACTTGAAAAGCTAGTCCACATTGCACAGTGGCATGCATTTTTAGCCCAGCTTACCATCTAGTAGCGGCCACGACAGCTCACCGGCCATGTCTGTCCTCCTGCAGGCTATTCGACAGCATGCGTCCTTCACACACAAGGACAGGCATGAGAGCGGGTTCGCAGCGACTCGAAGGTGCTATATATACCTCGGTAGGTAGGGTAGCAATGCAGCATCCCATTCAGTATTATCTCCCTTTTTCAGAAGATACATAGTCAAGTCTGGGATTCCGAGGAAGCGCATGTGCAAGTCATGGATTGGTTCAATTGCTGGCACTGTAGGGCTGAGGACAGCCCCAGGGGAGAGAGTTGCAGCCCTCAAGCAGGTGGCAGCCCAGGAGTGGATGATAAACGGCACTTCGGCAAGGAGGCGGTCACCCAATAAGAACTCGGAACACGACTGATACTTCACACAGCCTCGCAGAACACCTCAACGTTGCAGGTCGCTCCAGGCACCGATTTTATCGAAATATGTTCAAAATGTGGTCTGTCCCTGCTTCGTTTTCCTTGGACCCGCCGCTTCACAGTCTTCACCTGAGCAAATAGCCCTCTCTTTTCGCCACGATCATTAGGCATGGCTTCTTTCCAAGCACTAAACCCGACCTTGGTCCAGAATGACATGGACCAGCCCGGGGACGACACTTCCATCAATGCTTCTTTTATATGGAGTTTGACGCTCGCCTTTGCCATCTCGCTTCCAGTCCTCGCTGTCGGTGCTTATCAACGACACCGCAGGCGAGCCGCAAAGTTTCCCTTTCTCCAATTACCTATCGAGATACGAGAGATGATATACGGTCATTTAATGGAGAGACCCCCAACATACCCGCCTCTTCCCGTTCGTCCAAGGCCGATCTTCTCCGTCAATCGAATCACCAGGCGTGGTCGGCCATCGAACGGTAACCGCATAATGTTGGCGAACCGACAAATCTACGACGAGTTCATGAGGTTCATCTGCAAGAATGCAACGTTCACCCTCACGCTGAACGAATCGAACATGCATTATTCGAAGCTATGGTCAATGACACAGGAGACCATGAAGCAGATGCGCAAGTGTAATCTACGCATCGTGGCGCCTTCCAGCATGCTCGGCCAGTTCCACGCCGACATGGAGAACGAGATCGTGCGGCTCAGAAACATTGTGGAGCGGAACATGGAGCAGATGACTCGCCTGGACTGGCTGACGCTTCACGTCCGCGCGTCCAACCCGCTCTGGCTCTGGTTCTATGGATCTCAGGAGTTCAAGACCGCTCAATCATTGCCGTTCAAGGAGATCAGCCTAAGCTCGGACTGCTGGACGCGGGGGGAGAACCACCTTTCCAAGAACTCGAGTGGCCAGTGGGAGTGGAGGTGCCCTTTCGACCATTTTGTGGCGGATGGTTGGCAGGAAAAGCAACAGATCCGAGAATTCTGCGCGTCGTTATATGCACAATGCGCCGAGTGCGACGAGGATAAGCTGAACCAGTAGCTGCAAATCAGATTTCTTTCTTTTCTGATATTCGATTCCTGTTCAATCAGAGCATTCTTGGATCCTAATAGCGGCAGGATAAAGTGGCTGTACATACCTACATGATCATATACCATGGTGTTGTAACCTAACATTAATACTTGGGAAATAGGTTGACAATCTATGCAAGGAATTTTAATCTGTTGATAAGTGTAGTTGCTGAACTTATACGTTGACTGTACATTCTGAATCTGCGGAATCTCCCCTTACATGCTATATATTGAGTTGGAACCAGGCCTTCACCCATGACGAACCGAGTTCAATTCCGTATGAAAATCGAAAAGAAGTTTATACAACTTTAATAAAGGTTACATGAGACCACGAACCTAAAACGTTCGCGGTCTAGTCAATCGTCCGTCTATCCGAGAGTAATACAGGTACTAACACATTGATGAACCGAATAGGAAGCTATTGACCTTGTGAGAATCGCTGAAGGCAGTATCTTGAGATCTGTGCTGCATAACCGCACGGAGCTCGTTTATTCGAGGTCTTGACCTCGTTCCATCTGTGAGAATGGGTATTGAAGCTGACTGGTCTGATTAATAAATGCATGCAGACGACGGAGCACTGGACAATGAGCATTGCTCGGCTCAGCGATGCAAGTCTGCACTCCGCTTCCGATCCAGTCGTCTGTTCACGGCTCCCAGGACGACCTGATATTGATTAGCATTATGAATCATCTTTCCAAGTTTCCAAGAACAGAGATACACACCTTCAAGATGCCTTCAGCAGTCAGTCGTTCGCCCTCTGCACCCTGGAAGGGCACCGAATCAACCATGTCACGCAGTTCTTGCTCTCCAGCCAACTCCGCCAGCTCGTCATCTAGCTGCCGTAGATGAGCTCTGGCCTCGGCGTCACGCCCGACCTGGAAGAACTGCACGCCGACCTGCCACGCCGGCGCGTCGAGCTTGTCCAGCTTGCGGGCCGCGCTGATCAGCACCGACTCGACATCGTCGCTGGGCTGCCCGTCGGTGATGACGATCACGTTGAGTGGCTTGGTCGTCGCGGGCGCGGCTGCATAGCTGGCCAGGTACGGCTTGAGCAGCGCGTTGAGCCGCTGGCCAGTCGGTGTTCCTCCACCGGGCCGCACGGTGCCAAAGATGTGCGACACGGCCGCTGCGGAGGTGACATTGCGGTTTCGGTGCATGTCAGGAGCATTCAGAAAGTAGATGTCGATGCCGTCAGCGTCATAGGCGGTGCATATCGGAGCAATGCTCTCGATGGCGGCCTGAGTCTCGGCCCAGCGAGAGCCTGCCATGCTGCCAGAGTCATCGATCAGAAAGACCGTGTCGAAGGTAGACAGAAAGGCGTATCGGTCATCGCTTCCTTGAGCCGGGCCGGAAGTCGTTGTGGCGGCAGTATATGCCGGAGGGGGGTCATTCCCCCCTGCGGCCACTTTAGGTCGAGTTGCTGCATGATCATTAGAACTTGAACCAATGATGTTTCACACATGTCAATTCTGTCTTGTGCTCAGTTCGTACCTATATAACGCGCCTCACGTGCTGGTGGAACGAAGCTTTCGAGCGGAGCGGATGAGGACTGTCTAGCTAGCTGGTTGGAATTCCTGCGTGAGAATTTCTTTTTCAAACTCCCGAGCAAGCTCTGTTGTCGCTCCATCGTGCTAGAACGGCGAGGAAGAGCCTCAGTTTGCGAGCAGAAGGAAGGTGTCGAAAAGACCATGGCAGCCATGGCAGCCATATTGTTTGCGGAATTGGTAGCGGCGCGGCAACCTGCAAGGGCAAATTTTGTGGCACGGAACCGTGTTTGTCTGCAACAGGTGATTTCTCAGTTGCAAGTGAACCATGGTGCATGCTAATGCTTTTATACACAATGCTGTCTCTGTTAGTGCTACCACAAAACATTGCTGGTCACTAGCATGCATGGATGGTGAGACTTCAGCGAGGCCGAATTCATAGCCGCACACAGTATGCCTTGAGTAAGCCCCACGGAGAACATGACAGCAGGCTCGTGGCGGCGCTTCTCGACAACAGGAAGTTGCTGGAAGATATTACTTGGTATGGGGTTGCTTCGCCTTCAATGTCTAGCTGGAATTGTTTTAGGTGAGGGGCGGTCTTGGAGGCGGAGCAAGGAGCGTGAGAGTCTTTCAGGGTTGTCACCCGGTGGGGAGCGCGAGCCCCCGAAGGCATAGCCGCCTTTTGCCTAGCAGCCAATGATCAAACGTTCCAAGGTTGACTCCACCAATAGCAGGTATGCCAGCCCTATGGAACGCCCATCTACAATAACTACCTGACACTAATTGCCGCTCTAGTACTCTGCACGCAGCGTTTGAGCTTTTGATGTGAAGCCCCGTCCAAGACGCTACTTCACTCCCAGTATCTCTGCACTGCGGTAAACATGTCACGCGCTCGGACATGTTTCGAGAAGCAATCCTGCTGGCCAAGGCTCATCAGCTCGTACTGCGTCTGAGGCCCTGAGCGGCTCCATGTCAGAGGCCGCTTCGCCTCCATCCAAGCATACTCCCTCCTGCGGGATTTCCAGCAGTCACTGCAGATACCTACCTCGACGTTCGTCGCGTTCAGACCGATAAACTTCTGTATCAAGTCGAGCACGGGTATCAGTCGTGTGCGGAGGCCACAGTGGCTGTGGTACTGATTGATCTGATACGAGGAGCACTGTCGCAGCGTATCCATGATCGTTTCAATATTGCCCTCTACTCCTGGCTCGGCCTGGTCGTGGTCGGATAGGATTCCCTGTAGTCGAAGCGTCTTGATACGCGTGAAGAAACGAACCATCTCGCCTAGCTGAAAGGAGTCGCACTGAGTGGAAGAGTCATATCCCAGTTTGCATTGGCGTCCTCCGGAGACATATTGGTCCAAAAAATGAATCTGGACCGATTCGAGTGTTTCAAGAATACACTGCCGGCGATATGCGAGTTCATCTGGGAATCAGTCATTTGGGCCAGGGTTCTTACCAGCAGAGCTCAACCCCCTTACCTTCTATTCGAGTTGGAAGGTCCCACCACAAAGCAGCTGTCTCGACATCACTGGGTTGGGGCCATTGCGTCGAGCCACGAACGACGAGTGCCTTTGAAAGTCCGGAAACCCATGGTGAGAAGTCAAGCAAAATGCCAATCATCAACATACGGCGCAAAGTCTCCTCCGGCACCGTCGAAGAGTCCTTGCCTCTCCGCTTGATCTCGTGAGCCATCAGATACTTTCGCCGCTTCATATAGCCGGCAAAGTAAGGTAGTGCATCGAATCTATCCGCCAGAACGGTGAGGTTCGCCAGATTGGGTATCGGCGGCGCGGTCGTTGTCAAATCCAGCCCGTGAAGAGTGCGTAGAAAGTCTGCGGCGACCAGCTTGATCGTGCTAACTTTGGATATTCGGCCGACGTCCACCAGGATGGCGCGCGGGAGCTCAATGGCCGGTGCATCGATCAACTTACCATACTTTTTGGCAAGTTCTTGAGTCTGCTCGTGGATGGCTGCACCTTCGCCGAACTTGCCGGGCTGCAGAAGCTGGGTGAAGTACGCTGACGCTTCTCGCAGACGGTCGCTCTGCACTCGATAGAGGAAACGTTCTTTCTTGTCGGCGCTGTAGATCTCCAGGACAAGATCACCTTCGGAGGATATCTCAATCACGTTGGATTCCTCTGTTGGATCCATCCGATTTACCCGAACGGCTTGTGGCTTCAGCGAGAATTTTCACGTATGGTGTAAGGTAATTCTAACCGTTTTCTGGCGGACAAATCTATGGGTAAGGCCAGTCCATGGGTAGCGGCGCTTGAGCAGGAACAGGAAACGGGGAAGAGATCGATAAATCCAATCTTTAAGAGTAATATCACTGGCATCCTAAAAAATCCTCTACTGCTCTGAAGGGTGCAGTCTTGGCGATCCCATCGCCATGCCAAGCAACTAGCGACTTCGGATCTTTCAACAACCAAACGATAGATAGTCATGACATCCAACGACAACTCGCATTACCAAAATACTCAACTCTTCCTCTCAGCTCCAAGCACTACCTAGCTAGCTTGAGGTCCACACAGGAGGTCTTATGCTCTTCACACTTTCACAGCATCAGTTACCTGGATGATCTCGGGAGTGCTGCTACCGTCACTCTCAAACGCCATGTCTCGCTTCTTCAGGAATGGCCAATGGCCTCGCGTTTCTTTCCAGCGCATGGTCGCGAAACCAATCATGACTGCAATCCAGTAAATGTTGTACGAAATGACGGACCCATATGTGGCCGAGTTCTGCCAACCCAAAAGAGAGTTGAACACTCCCCAGCCTCCACCTCCGTTGAACTCGGGGTTGCAGCACTGCAAACGTGTCAGTCAGCCATCGGAGGAATGAGTTGATGAGCAAAAATTTGAGATCCGAGACGGGCGCATCAGCCCACAATTTCGCACACTCACATTTACGTGCCAAACACTCTTGCGAAGATCATAGCTACCGGCACCGGATCCCAACTCGCCCGCTTCGCCGCCAACAATTTGATTCCACTGACACAAATGTCAGCGTCTCTTATAACGGGCGACTGAGTCAGAGAGATAGATGTACCTCGTTCACTTCCAGGTACCAGACCGCCTTGGAGAATACTACCGTAATGTCAGCAATTCGTCCGACCTCGCAAACAAATAAAGACGACCTACGCCCAGCAGCGACGAGATACAAAATGCACGTGGAAGCGATCAGGAAAATCTGCATAGATGTGGCATTCCCTCCCCTTATTGCTGTTAATTCTTTCAGACTTGGCATTGCTTTGCTGCTCGACTCACCTATATATTAGGTAACCGACGAGACATCCGGCAGCCAGGCCCGTGAGAACAGGAACAGGGAAAGACTTTGCAGGCAAGCCAACTCCTACACCGCCGATAAACACAACGGCCTCTAGGCCTTCGCGTAGGACGGTTATGAAGATCACCACGAAGAAGGCATACTTTTCTGCCCAGTTTTTCCATCGTCCTTTACCGTTGGCATTTCGAACCGCACCGGCTTTGAGCGTCTTGGTGAGCTTCGCGCGCCACTTGTCCTGCATTTTCGAGACGCGCAGAAGGGCCGCGCCGACCAAGGAGATTATAATCGACGCGACAAGGGCAAAGACGCCTTCCCATATGGCTTCTGTTTTGGCAAAATGGTCCGTTCCAAGTCCATAGAACGCTCCGATCATACCACCTCCAATACACAGACAAACGAACAAGCCAGCAGCGATTCCCCCCCAGACCTTTGAAAAGAAGTATCAGTGTCAATGCGGCCTCTGCAAATATGAATTGCGACGGACCTGCTTTACAAGCTTCTTGCGTACTTCGGCATGTTCTTCCCCCTTGAAAGTCTGCTTCAGGAAGGAGAGCATGACAGAGACGACAATGCTTGTCTCCAAACACTCCCGGAAGCAGATGAAGAATACTGCATAGGCGCATCAGCCAGATACCGCGAGCATGAGGAGAATGAATGCGCATACCAGGTATGGCGAACACGGTCGCCATTTTGCTAAGGACAATCGACGGAAGATTACAGGGAATTTCAGCTCCAGCTCTGCACGGAACTTTATGAGAATCCCGAAACAATTTGGCAGAAGATTTCTGGTTGTCTAAAGCTGTCGGACTCTGACCTGGGGAGACGAGATGATCTGATAAATTCAAGGGCTACCGATCAGATAACTCTATTTCGACCTCGACCGCAGCCACAATCCGTGCGAGCGAATCACAGTCGGGTAACCCCACGCGGCCGACATCGGAGTCGAGCGGCTTCCCGCTGCGCATCCACAGCTTCTGATTTTCGACGCCCTCCGCCTCTTCAAGATGCGCTTTTTTCAAAGGTCAACACCCCATAATTGGGATTACACGATAGTAATTGAACACTTGCACTTTTATTATTCGTCTTATATTCTTGCATTCTCGAGCACATTTTGGCTCTGACGATTTCCTGTGCGTCTTTTAAGGTTTCTTTTTCTCTTCCAAGAGAGCACGGAGACCGAGATACCCCGCGATTTTGATCGATTGCCTGCGCGCCAGCACTGACGCCCATCGAGCACATTCGCTTGCAGGCACAAATGCACCCCGCAATGGTCGCCAAGAAAGCATTTTGATTGGACGCTAGATCTGATAAGTTTCTTATCAGATCACGCGATATTAAATCGCAACAAGAGGCTGAATGGATTGAGTTCGAAATGAATCTAGGTCGCTCCACCGCAGCTTCTATGTGCCGTCTGAGTACGATGTCGGACCAACTACAATGGAGGACAGTCACAACAGAGCAATCTACCACACTTATATCCTCCATAGAAGCGAGACCTCGAGAGCGGCGTCCATTCACTCTGCTACCCGTCCGCGCTTTAATCGCGCAGCCGAAAGCAAAAGATCCACTACCCGCAGTCTCGACCGGTCCATGCATCCTGACACTGGAGCTCCGCCGATGAGTCGCCGAAGAGGAGTCGCCGAAGAGGAGGAAAAGTGCTAATCGGAGGATCAGATAAGCACAGGAGGCCTGCCTTGGTGTGACTGTTTGCGCTTCGTGGTGATCATATCAGATCTCGAAGGTTGAACATCGCCGCCTTCTGGTTGAACTGCCTTAAATCTAGGAGAAGTGGTTCCCCAACGCCTAAACAGCAACTCCTGGCAGAGTACCAGGTAGCAATTGCTTGTTAGACATTGCTTTCCTTCACCTGAACCCCTACCTCAACATTAGGGCGCAATGTGTTTTTGGAGCTCTCTCGTTTCAGTCTTGCTGCTTCTGCCATTCGGCTTCAGCAATGCCGCAACTGTCACATATGACTTCAATGTTACTTGGGTTCGGGCGAATCCCGACGGAGCCTTCGACCGTGCTGTTATAGGCATAAATGGCCAATGGCCTATCCCTCCAATCACGGCAACCAAGGGGGACAGGGTCATAGTCAACGTGAGGAATCAGCTTGGAAATGAGAGCACAAGCCTGCACTTTCATGGTCTGTTCATGAATGGGACAACGAACATGGACGGCCCTATCGGAGTGACTCAATGCGCAATTCCACCTGGCGGCTCTTTTACCTATGACTTCACGGTATGCCGCAGGCATCAATAAACATCAAGTACAACACTGACTGGAACTGTCAAGGTTGATCAACCCGGAACTTACTGGTACCACTCTCACTCGAGAGGCCAGTATCCTGATGGTCTTCGCGGCCCTTTGATTGTCACGGATCCAGATTTCCCTTATGCGGAAGAGTATGACGAAGAGGTCGTTCTCACTTTCAGTGACTGGTATCACGACATGATGCCGGGTCTCCTTACGGACTTTATCAGCTTCCGCAACCCGACAGGTGCTGAGCCTGTACCGAATGCTGCGCTAATCAACGACACACAGAATCTGAAGATATCTGTGCAGCCGGGAAAGACCTACCATTTTCGACTGATCAACATGGCTGCATTTTCAGCCATGTATGTTTGGTTTGAGGGGCATTCGATGCGTGTGATCGAGGTTGACGGCATCTACACAGAGCCTGCGGAGGCCAATATGCTCTACTTGACTGCAGCCCAGAGATATAGTGTTCTGGTTACGACCAAGGACGACTCTGACGCAAACTTTGCTATCGTCACTAGTATGGATCAGGTATGTGCACGGAATATGTCGTTTGGATCCTGGCGGCTGATTATCCTAGGATCTCTTTGATCAAGTGCCCGAGGGACTGAACAATAATGTCACGGGTTGGCTTGTCTATGATGATGCGAGTCCACTTCCTGAACCGGAACTGATCGATGAGTTTATGCCCTTCGACGACTTTGAACTGGCACCGCTAGACGCCATGCCACTATTAGAAAAAGTTGACTACTCGATCACACTGGACTTGAAGATGGACAACCTTGGCGACGGTGCAAACTAGTAAGTCCACTCAATGTCATTCTTTTATAATGTTTGTTAAACATCACAGCGCCTTTTTCAACGATGCTACCTACGTTGCACCGAGAGTACCGACGCTGTTCACAGCACTGTCGTCCGGTCCCCTGGCCACCGATCCTACCATATACGGTCCTCACACGATCCCTTACGTGCTTGAAAAGGACGATGTAGTGGAAATCATCCTCAATAACAATGACCCAGGAAAGCATCCTTTCCATCTGCATGGGCACGTCTTCCAAACCATCTGGCGCTCGCCCGAGGAGGAAGGCCCTTACTCGAACAACGGAACATTCCCTGCGTCACCGATGCGGCGTGATACTGTGCTGGTGCGGCCTAATGGGAACATGGTCCTTCGGTTTCGCGCCGATAACCCGGGCATCTGGCTGTTCCACTGCCACATTGAGTGGCATGTTCTTTCGGGTCTGGTGGCGACCATGATCGAGGCTCCTCTGGAGCTTCAGAAAAGCCTGAACGTCCCCTCGAATCACTTGGAAGCCTGTGAGATGGCTGGAACGCCAACGCAAGGCAACGCCGCAGGTAACGCGGTGGACTTTCTGGATCTGACGGGCGTTCCTGCGCCGCCAGACCCGCTCCCTGCAGGATTCACGCCGAGAGGTATCGTTGCACTTGTTTTTAGCGTGATCGCAGCTGTCTTGGGGTTGATCGTAATTGCTTGGTAAGTGCTCTATATCTTGGTGTCGCCGGTTCAGAAACACAGAGAATCGAGGCGCCGACCCCCTGCTAATGCGATTTCAACAGGTACGGCGCAGCACCCTTGCGAGTCGAAAGTTGAACAGGTCGATTGTAAGAGACACAGTTGTAATCGTGTGAATCGATGCTATGTAGATATCATTTCCCGGGCCTTGTCCGTCGGTAGGGCAAGTCATTTTAGTTTATTGATATTGTAACCGTAGCTTGAGAGCCAGGTTCGAGGCATGAGATGCCGACACAAACTCCATTATCATACATGGAGACCTGAGCAAGATTTAGAGAGTCCTGTGAGACTGTCGACGTATCTACTGAAGAATCAAAACGCGATCACAGACGCTTGCGTCCACTCTTGCTGAATGTAGAGTGCTTTGTCTTCACATCCGTGAAGCTTAGGCGCTGGACGCGTTCGTGACGCGACTGCTTGGCAAGGGTCGTCATCCATGGATCGTCGCTGTCGCCGCGCAGCTTCGTTCTTTCCCCATTTTGCACCACTTCTTCACCTGTCTTATTTTAAGCGTGCATCTTCCGACACTTTCCTTCTGCCCTGTATTATCATCAGAACAGTCCCGAGTCCAGAGACCACACTCTTTACCCACGATTTACAGCTCCCGGCTCAAAGGCGTTCCCCAAGCGCCGCCACCACATCATGCCTGCGAATGGCACATCTTCCCATCGAGCAAAGCGGCCGTATCAACCCTCCATAACAAATTTCTTCTCCCGATCAGATACCCATCAGCCAGGATGTTCATCTTTGTCTTCTACCAGCAATCCCTCAACCGCCCAAGACCTGCCCCCAGCAATCCAATCCTCCCTGCTCAACGTGGGCATGCGAGTGCGCAAATCCGTGCCTGAAGGCTACAAGACGCACAAGACAGTCGCGATCTCCCACCAGCTCTACTCTGCCCCAACCGCTGCTCCAGCCAAACCCACAGCTGATATGAACGTCGCCTCCACTGACCGACGCCCACCCGAACTCCTGCCCTTTTGCGGCCTGCATAAAGTCGGCGGGCTTGCTACACCTGCGCCCTCCTCGGATAGCTACACGAGCTGGTGGAGCGGGGCCGGACATTCGGGTACCACCGCGGCAGTACCTGCTCTCTGGCCTGCCGACGGCACGCCCGTCTCGTCACAGGACTCAGATACGTCGGCGATGTCAACGGACTCGACGTCTCTGATGTCGCACCTTCCGGCTGCGGCGCCGAGCATGTACGCTGATCCGGCGGGAGCAGGCATCAGCGGCTCTCAGAAGCGTCGGTTTCATGACTTTGACGCCGACGATGGGGACGAGGTTGGGAGGGGAATTAGCGAGGTGGTGGGTCTACAAGGAACATCATTCCCTGGTCTCCAACTCAGCTCAGGCGTGAAGCCTGCACGGCGGACTGCACCTGCTCGAGGCAGGAGGCAGAACCAAAGCCGCACACATCTCGGCACCGGCGCAGGCACAGGCATGTCCGGTACGAGAAGAGTCTCGGGGACGGCCGAGTTCGACTTCGAGGAGGCTGCGTTTCTGTTGCCGCCGAGCGAGGCGGGGCTCGACGAGGGTACCGTGGACGATTTGGATATGGACGAGGTTTATTGAAGACGAAGATTGCCGCCTGGCAAGGCACTCTGCTTGCTGCATCGGCGTTCACATGCTTACACGGGCACTGAAAGAGGATTGGTGCACGCGGCGGCGGAGGGGTGGCACCCATGTTGTATGCAATGAGCACTTCGAGCAGAGCGGTAAACTGCGTTCCAGCGGGAGTTTGGGAATGTACTACCAAGGCATTATGTATGACGACCCGTGAGCCACTGGGATACAACCACATCAGTCTGGCATGGCATGGAGAGAAAGCTCCATAAGAGCATGCAGGAGATACAGTATTTCTCGAATCGTATGGCTTTCGCTCTAGACCACGGTGTCGTGTGTGCTTGTGATGCTCTCAACACAGCTGGCGAGCCACAGGCAATGAACCACGATTGGACTACAATGCGAGGATGATGTTTATTGGGCTGGCTAGCTACTTATTGTTTGGTTCGAGCTGTCTAGTCTTCTCATCTGGCGATCCCGCTGCCATCTGCAGTCAACGAGCGCGTGATACGCTTACACTCGTCGACCCGGTACATTGTGGTCCAATGGCGATATGCCGGTTGTCCCGAGCAGAAAAGACTGAGCAGGAGAAGCAAGGTCTTGAAAATAGTGCCACTGTGTTCTGTATCAGGGTGAACAAAAAGGAAGGGCGCAAACTACACTCTGGAGACGTCTCCTTCGTGGGAGATATAGTCCTCTCCTTACATGACTTTGGGCATACATGATTCTTTCGTTGGTGCTGTCGTAGGGATGACCGTGACTACCTAGGTCTGAGCTCGACTGTTGAATTATGACGATACTTCAGGTGCTGGGTGTGACGGGAGGGGCCTGAGGGTGAAGTGGCGCGGCTGGGGGATGGGGCGGGGCGGGGCGGGGCGGGGTTGCAGTGCTGTGGGGATCTTCTGTGTGCAAAGCTCTTATTTACGACGCGTCTGGTGTGCGTAGCATGGTAAGGCTGTCGTGCGGTGTTGTCGAATGTGCGCGCGCGTGCCGGGTTTTCGATACGAGCCAGGCTGTTTCGAAGAAGGGGTGGTGACTGCTGGGGAGAGGTGTTCTGTCTTGACAACGGGTGGTCGACGTCAAGAACCATCTCCTATCCCATTCCTTTCCAATGCACAGGCAACAGGCACCGTCGATATTGGGGAGCGCGGGACGAATCAAGGCAGCTTCTTTGTCCCTTGCCCATCTTGTTGTGTGACTGGTTAGTCCCGCTCATAGGCGCCGACTGACAAATCTGAAAGGTCTGAGCGCAGGGCAAGCAATGTACGAAAATCATTCACTTACCAGTCTGGCGTTTGATCTGCTCTCTCGCCCAGCGGGCAGTGTCTCTGGTGCGGGTCTGGAAGTCACGGTTCGCTCGTACGTCCTTGGCGAGTGTGGTGACCCAGTCGGCACGGAAATAGCTGGCGAATTCTCCGTTTTGAAAGGCCTCGGAGAGATCACTGTGAAATCAGCACGGTAACTCGACACGATTGGGGCGGGAAGCATACCCAATTACACCCATGGTGGACCGCAAGAGGGCTTCCGTACGGTTCGAGTCCTGATAGACAGTGTGAAGGAGTTGGAAGATCGACTCGACATATGGTCTGAGAAGTTGCGCTAGAAACCGGTCAGCTCAAGCTTTTAAACACAAAAGTGAAGTCTCATACTCTTGTTGCCTGCTTTCATCGCGACAATGATACCGTCCCAGGCATCCATGATTCCTTCACGAAGGGACACGACGTAGTCGAGAAGCTCGAAAGAGGTGTCTGGGCTAGGGTTGATGGATGCAGCTTGCTGCAACACTTGAGCCACAACCGAAAGGTACGTCTCAAAGTGACCTCCGATTGCCTGAGCGATGTCGCCAAAGCATTGAAGGATGGCGGGTTTGAACTGATTGCCCAACGTGGTGCTCTTCTTCATATGTCAGAGGCTGGATTGTTTGTGGGAAACCGAGAAATACTCACCCGCAAGTTGTTCAGAAGGTAGTTCATGAATGTGTCGCAGTATGGCTGCACCTTCTCGCCCAATGAGCGTGTAATGTCGCTGACCAGGCCAATAGCCATCGCGCACAAACTGGGTTCCTCTTGATTGCCAAGTGCATTATAGAGATAAGGCACAAAGGCATCCATATACTGGAGGAAATCAATTTCGAGCGAGTTTGCGAGAGCGCCGACGGCAGCAAAGACCGTATCGGGAACGCTCGACTTCGAGCCACTGGAGCTGAGGAGCTGCAGCAGTGTCTGCATGATGCGGTCTGCTTGAGGCCGTATCTCCGCTTCCAGTCTCTGAATGATGGCCTACACCAGTGAGCATACCGTTACTGCTACCCTTTATTGGAGGACTCACCATCACCACGCTAACCAAGCTCGTTCGGATATCTTCCAAGGTAAGCTTATCTTCCACGCTGACAATCTGTGCCTGGAGAGGAAAGGTCTTTTCCAGTCGCTCAAGAATCACGTTTGACAGTGTGGCGACAATGTTGAGACTGTCGTGAGCTGCATTGGTAACGAAGGCGTTGAGTACCTCGTACGCTGCCGTACGTAGCTGATTATCTGCATCATTCCTAATGTAGCTGTGTTAGCGCACCCTACGAAATGAATTCGTGGTGAGTGACGAACCTTTCTGTAACTTGCAGTAGATGCGTGATGCTGGCCTGAAAGTGTGGCGACAGAGGATTCTCCTGACAGCCCGGCTCACCAGCAAAACGATCTGCAAGATTCATAAGGGCCCAACAGCATGAGGATGCCATTTTCGGGTGGCTTGAGAGGCCGGTGAACAGGGACGAGATGAGAGGTTGAAGATGAACGGACGGGTCAATGGCATCTGAGCAACTCTCGCAGATGCGGCCGAGAGCGTAAGCAACGGAATCCTTTACCTGAACAACCGGGTCCTCCATCATAGAGATCAACACAGGCAGCGCCTGTCTGACGAGCGGAACCAGCATGGATTCATCTGGTCCCTCCATGATCGCTCCGAAAGCCGAGACGGCCGCATCACGATAATGCCATTTCTCGGATCGCAGATGCTTCTCGACGAACAAGAGGACCGGTGCGGCGATATTGCTCCCAACGCATTGCGCCCAAAGCTGCAGACACTGGTATGCAGCGCGCGAGACGTTGTACTCGTCATCCGCAGCGTCTTCGTCCTGTTTTGCCAGAAGCTCGAGGAGAACGGGCACAACCTCTTGCGTGGCCACTCGTGCGAAGTTGAAAAACTCCCTCAACTCCGTCGAACCTTCGGCTTGAGCCTGGAAAAGTTTGCTTAGCATTTGCTTTGGTGTTTGACGAAGCCAAGAATCTGAGCTGTATACCTGCGAGTTGTCGTCCTCTATCGATATCTCCTCCTCGCAGACCGTGCACCAGAACTCGATGGCGAGCTTCGCAACGTCTTCTTCGTCGCTCTTCATTCCCTGAATGGTCAAACCAAAGAGCGCCTTCTCCATGTAAAAGCTCATCTTGTCGTAGTACAGGCCCATGATCCTGTTCAAGCAACCGTACGCGCCCTGCTGAATGCGAGAGTCGGTAGCCTGGGTCGCTTCACAGATGACCTGCATGATGTAGTTACGCTCTCCCTCGTTCTCGAAATTCGACCGTACAAACTCGAGGGAGTCTCCCAAAGCCGTTATCGCTGCGTTCCGGACATCATCGCTAGGCTCCTCCTTCCTCGCACCCTGCACGACTGCCGTGAGGATCGCATTCGAGTGTTGCGCCAAGCTTTCACGCAATTCAGGGTCTTCGCCCTCGCAGATGAAGCCTATGGTCGTCAATGAGGCCTGCTTCTGATGAGGCGCGCCCTCTCCCACGTTGTGGACCAAGGTGGGCATCAACTCCGGCCATTGATTGCGGGGTATCTCGATCGCGGCTATCGACGCGATGAACTGAGCAGCTGATTGTCCCGCGCGAGCATCGCTGGAGGCAAGCGTCTTGAGTCCCAGGCTCTTCACCGAAGTCTTCACGGCCGGATCTATCTGCGTCGCCCATTTCTCCTGCACCTGTTTGAGCCGAGCATAATCTCGGGATGAAAAGGAGTTCTTCAGCGCCAACCCAGCAGCGGTCCGGATGTGAGGCGGAGCTTCTTCGTTGGCGAGTTCCTGCGCGAGTGTGGTGAGGTATCCGGGCTGTTTGAGATCTGCTGTTAGCTCTGCGAGTGGGAAAGCACGTCGGACCGCAGACGCAGGGATGGTTGGGGGTCGCTCACGAAATCGGCCTCCGCAGCTTGAGACAGTTGCAGCTCCGCATTCTGTCGGGTGGCACCATCTACACCGAGTCAGCATCAGCGAACTGGCATGGGTTTGGCTGGTTGGATATCTTCGGCGAAGCCGATGCAAAGACCATACCTGGAGAGAGGGTGCCCTCCAGCACTTGGTTGACATCCATGGTTTTTGCGATGGGAATCTAATGGGCCTAGGCTTGCTTTCGACAACACCAAGAACGCGTGTTTGCCTGTTACTGGCCACTACCTCGTCGGAGTGCAGGTAGACCTTGGAGGACTTTTTGTTTTGGATAGGGTTGTGAAATAGCACACGAGAAGCGAAGGGTGCCCCAGTCAACAGATCGTGCGCAAGCACGTGAAGTGATTCTGCAGAGAACCGACGTGCTCAACGCGATGTCTATCTGTCAGTAAGGCTGATCTGGAAAGAGCGTGTCGAAGCAGAAGATCAGAAGACGAGAGGAAGCAGAAGAAACTGTATGGCTTTGTTCTGAAATGCCGATGAGCTCTGAATGCAAGGAGCAACTGCGTCACTAGCGAGTGCCTACAAAGGGGCGCCTAATTTCTGATCCAACGCCAGGCGCTATTTTCAACGTTATTAGTGCCCCTGGGCCAGAACTCGCGTTTATGAAATCAACAAATAGGACACTGCTTGCGGAAAATGGGCACTTTACGCGTCTATTGTTGACTACTGGATGTGGATGTAGATAATCCTGGGAGCTTTACGTCCGTCTATTTCTAGGATTCTGTGCCTCTTGCTTTCTCCAGTTCCGCATCTCCTTTGTTCCCATGCTGCCATGCCCACCCTCACCCCTCCTTTCCCACCCTCCGAGCCTGACCACAACCGCAGTCGCGTTGTCTGCCTCTGCAGCGACCTCTGTCGCGAAACTCACAATGTCCCTCGCTGCTTGCTCCGGCGTACGTGCTTCCTTGACAATGTCGACCGTTTCCTGGTCGCTGAGCGTGCCGGCCACGCCGTCCGAGACGAGCACGAGGAACGAGTATTCCGCTGGCTGCAGCTCCAAGCGGCGGATCTCTGGCTCCGCAGAGACACCGACCCGCTTGGAGGAAACGTCGCCGAACGCACGCGTGTTGGCGAGCCCGGACACTCGCTCTTCGCCAAAAGAGTCCGTCACAAATGTCGCTGCAAACCGCCGCATTCGCAGCGCCTCGTTGGGATGGGAGGGGTGATGATCTGTCGTGAGCGGAATCGCGAGCCCCGTGGCCGTGTTGCAGAGGAGCACGCGAGTGTCACCGACGTGCGCGGTCACCAGTGAAGATGGCGTTGCAGGGTGCCAGAACGGCGTGGGTGTCGGTGTGGAGATGAGAACCATGCTGCAGGTGCTGCCGCCCTTGAACCGCCTGGGACCGCCGATGCGTCTCCCAAAACGCGATGGCTGGTCGAGGATGTCTTCTTCGTTCAGAGCGCGGTCGGCGAGGACTGGGTCTTCATCAGACTTCTTCGCTTGCGCCTCGATGAAGTCAAGGTCGGCCCGGAGAAAGGCGTATGTGAGCACGTTCTCGATACCGACGCCATCGACATCGGCAGCTGGGGCATCTGAAGGTTGAAGTTGGTTCCCACGGACGACTTCTCGTTCGAGAACATGGCCTTGACCACCGGCCGAGAGCGCGAAAAACTGGGGTTTGAAGCGCTTGAAGTAGCCTCCCACGGTCTCCCTCCATTCGTTCACGAGCTCCCTTTCGAGCTCTTCGGCCCTCCGCTGGTTGTCCGCTTGACCAGTTGACTGCGACTCCTTCGCCGAACGAGCTCTTTGAGATTCGGATTCCGCTTCCTGGCCTTCTTGAGCTTGAGCCACGCCATTCATATCGCCTGCCTTGGGTGCCTCTGTACTCTCGCTACTGCCGGAGTACGCTGCACCATGCTCCTTGGTCTGCTCGTCCTGCTTGCCTCGTTTCGTCGACTTGGCCCGTCTGAGACTGCTCTCAAGGTTGAAACGCCTCGCACTATCTTCAATGTAGGTATGAAGCTCCTCCCGAAGCCAATCGCTACATTCATTCCCACCGTGACCATCGAAAACTCCAAAGTAAAAGACCTGCGGATCGCCACTGGCGCTTTCCGCTGACGTAGCTTCCTTTTTCCCCCAATGCTCGGCATCCCGTGTCCATGAAATAGGCGCTCTTTTCGCAAAAGCCGGGATCTCGATCGTCCCAGCTTGGTGGGTGTCCTCGTTGTAGGGCCGCGAGCCACGCGACAGCGAAACTCCGAAATGATGCTTCGCACTCCTGAGCGGTATTCGCACGACCGTCATCTCCCGCATCGCCTCGGCCCTGCCATGATGCGCAGCTGCGGGGGACCGGTCGGCTCCAGCAGGAGTGTGAGGGACGGACTTGTCTCGAGGAAGCTTATGGTGAGTGCCGGGTGCCGATCTCGAGTCAGGATGAAGAGAAGAGGAGGGCAAGTGGGTCACAAAGTAATCGTGGAAACAACGCCGTGTCCATGATGCGTTGCGGATGACCGTGGTCGTGCCGGTTGAGGTGGTCCGGGATGGTAGAGTCCACATGCCTGATAGACAGGCGAGGGCAACATGATGCTCAGTTGATTGCCGGCTTGAGAATGGGTTCTATCGACGGCGTGCGGGCATTCACTGAGGTCTTCAGGGTCGGCATCTCTGATACGTGACGTCGGTGGTTCACGAACTTTTACAGAAGGAAGGTTTTGGCCCCGCCAATCTTGGAAGGACGTACTCCGTACCCCGTACGCAACTCTAAGAACGATATACCTACTGGATAGAGTACGCGATGCCGGATATTCGGCAAATCAAGTCCGTGACACCACGCTCATGCGGCAAATCCTCCGAGAGTTTAATGGACGATGCAGTGACTCGTAAGCTCTACTGGGCATGTACGCTGTCTGCAATAAGCTCCTAGCGGGGTTCTGCAACGAGCTGCCAGCTTGAATTATCTGTTTGATATACCTAGTACGTGTACTTTGACGCAAGGCAGAACCACCAAAGCAAAAGTCAAGTTGCCAATTCAGAATAAAACTCGAGCGATTAGGGCACATGTATCTATGGTCAGAGTCAGCCAGAGTTCGGAGCAGAGCGACAGTTCCGGAGCCGAGTTCAGTCGTTGAAATCAGTCGATTGAGCGTACTGGAAGCTCATGGATTGGATCGACGAAGCTGGAGACCTTGCATGCGAACGAATTGCTGCTTGGGAGGCATCTAAAAAGCATCTGAAATTGAACCGTCAGATCATTGGTTTGGGAACTTTGCGCAAGGTTGTCAAACTTGATTTTTCTCAGCTACAGAAGCGCCCATGAGCAAAGTATCCTTTCCGATGCCCCATGAATCGAAACAAAAGCGAAATGCACCTACCAGCTCGCTGTCAGAATTGAGCAAAGGGTCTCGAGGCCTAGATTGCTTTAGTGCGTGTGAACAGGGAACTGTAGACCGCGTCAACGACTGGCTGGGCGGTGATACGTTTGCCACCGAAGAATCGTCCGTTGAGGCCCTTGATTGCATTTTCGCCGCCCTGGACGCGGTCGAACTTGAGGTAGATGTCGCCTTGAGTGTTGGGATCTAGAGCAATGTGAACCACGTGTCCGTACTGCGCCTCACATTCGGCCTTGACGTCATCCTCCAGCTCTTTCATCCAACTGTCTCCTTCTTCCCTGCGAGGCATGTTAGCAAAAAATGTCATAAGCATACAGGTGACCGGATACATACTCTGCAGGGTCAAACGTGTTCCTCAACACAATACAGCGGCTTGCCATGCTGACATTGACAGGTAGCGGATTAGCTTCGGCTTTGGGTTTGACAACCCTGCGCTTGTCATCACCGTTGGTCTCTGGCTCGTCCGTTCTCGCGAGCTTCCTCATGAGGGCATCTCTGCTGTAGTTATTGAAGTTTACTCCTGCGACATCGGTATCATCAAGGGCACTTGCGCCGCCTGCTCCTTTATCATTGTCGCGACCGCCCGCGCGGTCGAAATTCCCGGTTCCGCCGGCTTGAGCACCACGTCCACCTGATCCAGAAAAGGCCGAGCCCTGGAAGGCTGGTTGACCCTGGCCCTGGAAGCGCTGTAAGAGATTGGCAGTAGACTCGGCGGTGAACTTGTCGTTCCCTAAGCCAACGCGAATGGCTCGCCCTGCAAGGTCAAATCCATTCATCTTCTCAAGGGCTTCCTTAGCTTGATCGGCATCGCGGAATCTGCACGACAAGTCAGTAATCGAGCGTATCCGGGGAGTTGCATTACTTACTGCACGAAGCCGTACCCCCTGCTACGGCCCTGCTCTTCCTTTTGCAGCTGCACGAACTCCAACTCTCCGAACGGCTCAAAGACATTCTGTAAATCACTTTCGGTGATGCTGAAATGAATGTTACCGACATACAACCTGTGGAACGGAACACCACTAGCATTGCCGTGACTGCCGCCGTCGCCAGTACGCGCTTGGCGGTTCTTCTCAGCTTCGGTGAGCTGGGCGATGATCGGGATACCTAAGAGTTTCTGGCCGGTGAGCTGTATTGCGAGAGGGACGGACTCTTCGTTTTTGAACTCCACGTAGCCAACACTGCATACTTGTCAGACGTCACGCGGTTAATGCAGGGAGAAGACTTACCCTTTGGACCGACCGCTCACTCGATCCTTGACAATCTGTGCCTCTTTGACGGGGCCAACCTTCTCAAAGAAAGCAATCAGTTCCTTGGTTCTCAACCGGGCAGCAAGCTGCTGCACGAAAACTGTACGTCTATCACGTTCGTCTTCTGTCAGCTGTGGCGTTGCGGACTTGCTCCGGACTTTCTTTGGACTCGGTGTGCGTCTGCGAGCGTCTCTGCCACGCCCGCCACGGCCGCTGTATCCGCGGTCACGATCGTGATCTCTGTCGTCGTCACGTCGGCTGCGTCCTGAGGGCCGATAGTACCTGTCTCCGTCAGGCGACCTTGACCTGGTACGTGGGCGGCCACCACCCCGGTAGAAGTCGCCGCCGGACCCGCGATGAGAATCATCAGCGTCGATTGAGTCACGATGGCGGTCCTTGCGTGAGTGACGCCGGTCGCTTTCGCGGCTCTTGCTGCGCCGTTTGTCTTTGAGACTTCCATTCGCACTGGCCCTCTCACTTTTGGGACTTTTCATCTCCTCGTCACCATCGGCATCCCGTCGGGCACGGTCTCTGCTCCTATCTCGCCTCTTGCGGTCTCGGTCTCGATCTCTGCTCCCATCTCTGTCGCGATCGCGACGCTCATTCCTGTCATTTTTGTGTATGTCATCGTGATCAGAATGGCGCTTCGCACTCTTTGGGTCAGCCGGTGCAGCGTTTGCAGTCGAGTCAAGGAGGGCTTCAACGTCGAGACCTGACATGGTTTCGGACACTTGGACACGTAATTGTGTAGAGAGTGTTGGGAAAGATTGGCTTCACTTTTGGAGTGTTAGACGTGGCACGGAGTTCGCAACAGAGGTGTTTAACCCTTTATGTGTTCCACAGCTGAGCTCGGCAGCACAGGCACACTCGCTCGTCAAATGTGTATATAAGCAACGTGATTCTGTGAAGAGACTGTGCGATGAGGTCTTTATCTGGGGAAGTTTTGCCTTGGCCACTTGCAAATGGAGATGTGGAGATGAAGATTTAGTCCGTGCAATGTCCACGTGATGCATGCGCTAGCCGATCACCCGATATCCCGAGGTCACAACAATTACAACCTCAGGTCTCATCTAAAATACTACACCGAATTCTCCCTTTACGTCAAAAGGCGAAGATAGCAACTGAAAAGCAGAAACTGCTATGCATACATTTGACTATGCATACATTTGACATCACGATGCACGAGTGCTCTTCCGCTATGAACTCGATTGCTGGTATATTCATCCACACCCTTACGTGGTCATAGCAATGCAACCAGGGAACCTTTTGTCCGCATAAATAGCCATGGCCGATGTCGAAGAGATTTGAAAGCAAAATGGTGTTATTCCTTACAAATAATCCTGGTCCACATTTAGAAGCAGATCAGGCAGACTCGCCATTCAGCTTGGTGCACTTGTACTCGCACTCGCTAATCTCATCCCAGTCGAGCTCCTTTGCAGGGTCAACTTCCACCTCTGGGTAGGTGACCTTTTCATCGTTGCCTTGCTTCGTCTTGTGCTCTTCAGGGGTTTCTTCGCGCCAGACCTCCGTTTTCACTGTGGTGACGGGATTCGCGATATATCGAATGGGGAGAACAAGCGGGCTTGCCGGAGGGAATATCATGCTGACAGCAGTGAGCATATATCACACAGCAAAGCTGCCGCTCGAGCCAAGGTCTACTTACGGGATCGCTCTCTTGTAGTGCGACTGGAAACTCAAGCTGTAGTTGCAAAAGACAACCCGATCCAGGTTGGAGCCGGCCGGGGATTCGAGAAAGCGACGAACTTCGCGCAGCGCGATCTCGGCAGCCTCAGCTGCAGGATATGCATACGCACCGGTGGCGATTGCGCAGAACGCGATGCTGCGTAAACGAGCCTGAACTGCCAGCTCCAGCGAGCGGCGGTAGCAGTTCGCGAGCAGGTCCGCGGCAACCTTGCCACCCATTTTGCTGAGGTTGAAGTACTTTGGACCCACGGTGAAGATGACCTTCTTGCACGGCAAGTCATAGGCAGAAGCCATTTTGGCATCGCCAGTCCCGCAATCTCCTAGGGTGAGACATTCCTGGGCCAGAGAGGGGCCAGCTGCAAAATGAACAGCGGCGGCGGCACCTCCGCCACTAACCATGCCGCCTGCAAGACTTCAGTTTGAGACCGTTGTGATATCATACAGTGCCAGTGGAAACTAACGATGGGTTGGAACCACGATAGCATCAACATGAAGCTGGGTTATGTTGTGGCAGATCACAGCGACCTTCTCATTGCATATGACGTTTGGTGCAAATGTAGAAGACTCTGCCTTGACAACGCGCCCATCCGCGTACAGAGACGTGATACTCGCGCTGGTGAACTCGTCGTTTTCGTGTTTGGTCCTAGGCATTGTGTCTTGTGAATGTCAATATTATTGACGTAGGCGGTGGACTGAGCGGTGGCAAGAGAGATCAGAGGAATAATATTCTTTCAAATTCAAACAAAGGGATTATATTGAGAAGTTGTCGGGTTTGCACGTTCGAAGTCGGCTCCTGCGAGCTTTATGGCAAACTTGGAAGTATTATGGTACCACGACTCCAGCCAGGCAACCGTCTCGTCTGGGCCTAGTAGTGGCGGGGAACATCTCCAGGGCTGCTCATCAACAGCGAATTTCAGGTCTTTCGCTTTCGTCAACGGCCCCACAACGTGTCCCGCATCGCGATCGTGACTCACCAACGAATAGGGACATCTGGAGTAGGCAGCAGTACCTAGTGTGCACATAATAGGTAAGGCCCAGCATTCTGCATGGATACCAAGTCACAGCGGGCATCATAATCACATATGTGAATATCAACCTATCCGGTCAAAGTTGCTTACGGGGAATTGTATGAAAGCGAATAACAGCAAGAACAAGACCTCAAACTGCAGATCTTAGCAAATGAGGCTCAGTTGAGCCCGACGTCTAACCTTGAACTTATAATGACAAAGCGCTAATGCAACGGAGAAGCCCAGCGAACATGCAGCAATGAGAGTCCTTGAGGCGCGTCTTCAGGGCGGATGAACTAATCCATCTTGACCTTGAACAGGTAACGCAACCTAATCTGAGCAACATCATAGCAAATGTACTCATTGTAAAATAGGCAGGCGCCATCGATTCCAGTTGGACCCGGCGGTTTCTCCGTATCAGGCTAACCATACGTACAGCATCAGCATCGGACTATCAATACCACGGCAAGACTTAATGATTCAGAGAGGGGACAGTTACTGACCATCAATACACCCCTGAGGGATTCATGGACACATGCGGCGTCCTTCCATCCTACGGGTGCATGCATTCCTTTGCCCCAGGTCGAGTAGCAGCCAGCTTTTTTGGCTCTTTCGCCGGCATCATAATCAGCATTCGTGAGTTCGAGGAGTGGATTACCCAGCTCCGCCTCGCAAAGGAGTAGCAGGCCGATGCCGCCAGAAGACCACGAGCAGCAGTAATTTGCAGACTTTGACGACATGTCCGCGAGATAGACACCCTTACCGAACATGTAACCCGAGACCGGCGCTTCCGGCGGCGCGATTCGAAGGCCCTGGCTCAGGATGCCGCCGAAGTTGGTAGACCGCGAGCCATGCCAGAGCAGTCTGCGATCACCTTGGATTTTCGCAAACGGGCTCTGCTGGAATCGATCCCCCTCGCCTTGGCGCTCGATGCGAAAAATGTCCTGTACCTTGTATGTGAAAGTGTGCGTCTCTCCGTGCGATTTGACCAGGTAATTAGCCAGGTGCTCAAATTCCGTTGATTTCCTACCCAAAGGGACCATTTCCGACAGGTTCAGCCCGGCATACTGTCGATCCAGTGGATGGACTCCATCAGCCTTCGCTCCCAATGATTTGATCTCTTCCGCAATCGACATATCACCCAGAGATTGCAGAAGTTCAACCTCCTTTTTCAAGAGGTCGTTATTGCATATGACTGGAGGTGCCCTGCGACCAAAGTCATGGGGGATTAGTGAGTAATACAGGTTTGAGAGGCTGGGTATGCTATGGCCACTGCTCGATCCCGAGTTGGGTGCGGAGCCTGCTAGCAGCTGTGCGAGGTCCTTGAGTGCTTGGTATCCTTGTTCCAGTGTCCGCTTGCTCAGCTTCCCGAGAGGGAGCTTGTTCTTGTCGTAATTCATCTCCGCCATGGCGGCTGAGAAGTACATGTCGTTGAAGATCAGTTGCATCAAGCGTTGCACCGCAGGTGTCAGAGTGCTTTGCAATGGTTCTTTCTTCTCCCTCCCAGATTCTTCATTGCCAGATTTCTCATGTTTGCTTGAATTCGCCTCTTCCTCGTCATCCGTCGAGTCGGGCTCATACGAGCGTTCTATGAACACGTACTTGCCCGGCTTCGGCGGTTCTCGTCTGGCAGCCCAACTAAGACCGGACTTTTCTCGGAATTTCTTCTCAAAGTCTCGTATGCCGGTCGTCAAAGTCCTGTCTCCTAGCTTGCCGGACTGGCCTCGCTCGCCAACTCGGCCCCAGCGAGTCCACACGCAGTAGTCGTCACCACCATTATGAAGCAGCTAGTTATTGTCAGACAAGAGAGAAACCGACTCAAAGAAGATACGAACCGCAATGCGGTAAAATTTGTTGTTGTTCGCACCAGCATTTGTTTGGTTCAATGAAGCATCATAGATTACTCCACCTTCACTGATATAGACTTCGTGTGTGGCTTATTCTACGTTAGCAAAATCTCCAAGGACCTGAGTATGGGCATGTTGAGCAACCTGATAGATGGCACGACTCGTCTGCTGGTATCCTCATCTTTTTCGCGCTCTTGATGGCAGCTGCAGAGTCTTGCTGGGTGTCTTTGCCATTGGCTGGTTTAGTTTTCTGCTTCTTCTGCGGCCCTCCTGTCGAGTCTGGATCAGCTGCGGAGGACGCATTCGCGTCGACCAATTGATTGGAAGACGACTGGTCCTGTTTGTCGGCCTCGGAGGAGCCGCTGCGGTCCCGCTTTTTCGAACTGTCCCCTGGCGCGGGCTGCGGGCTGCCGGATCCGAAGAGGAAGGGTGCGACATCCACAAGAGTGTCATCTTCGGTCGCCGTCAAGAGCCATTCCAGGTTCACCGCCGGTATGTCGAGACTCCGAGCTTGTTTGACTGAGGTATGAAGAACATAAGTGGACAACTCTCATCAAAATTTGAGTTTAATGTCCGCAGCAGAGAACGGCCACTCTTCACCCATATCACAAGAAGTTCATAATACACAGCACCATGAGATGATGCTCTTCATCAAAGACAACTCAAGACCAGGTACAGATGCTAACATACCTTTCGCGGAATTTTTCGTCCAATCAGCAACGGTAGTCACAAGATGAGTAGTTGCCGTAGAAACTTTCGCAGCGTAAGATCCTCCTGCCTTCTTTATGTTATCGCCTAGAACTCCTACGGATGTGAAACTCCCATGTCAGTCTTTGAGTATGCAGCAAATTAAAATGCCCCATCTACAATGGGCGTTGGTGGTACGGAGTACGTAGTTGTTGAAGACACCCACCGTGAGTCCAGCGGGCAAAGGTACCGCTGAGAGCAATGTTGCAGTTCTCTAGCGGACCCGCCATTGGATCAATTGTTAACTTGACGTGGCTGAGAGGTTACAAACGAAACGAGGAATTCAGCGATGAAAACTTGGAGAAGAAATAGGCCGATGGCATCAACGGAATATATAGTTGGAGTCGACTGAGTCGACTGTCATAGGCAACAATGGCATGCCAAGGCCTGAGTATCCCTATTGCGGTAAAAACGCCATCCAGATGTCCGGCACGCCCATTGGACGAGGTCAAGGCAACGACGCACGGATGATTGCCGTGATTAGATTAGATTTCGTTCATGACATCGATAACATCGCCAGTCGTGCAACCACCGAATAATTATTAAATATTCGCCAGCGCGTATCAACTTGGTGGATCTTGACCCTGAACGTGTCTGATTCTGCCGAGGGCTCTCCCCAAAATGTCTACATTCAAAATTGTTGTCTTCGGAGGTAACTGAGTCTCAATGACGGCTTGTTTAGTGTTATCACACCTCGGTTAATGGATTCATAGGAGACCATTGCGGTCCGGAGGTAACCTTACCTGAAGCGATCTGAAAGCTAAAGGATATCACTGACCTAGATTTAGGTCACAGCCGAAGCATTGAAGGTTCGTGCGCAGCTGTGAAGGCTGGTCTTGAGACATTGAAGGCAGACGACTAAATCAGTATCCTTGACTTCAGATTCTGCGGGTCATCGAGAATGAAAGACAGGATGTGAACTTCGAGTTCCAAGAGCATTTACTGGGCGGGGTATGTGAGACGGAAACTGCCGTTTACCTGTTCTTGGTGAATCTAAATATCGTACAGGCTTCAATTGACGCCACAGGCTCCCCACTGACTGACGATGCTCTAACCGCGGCGAAAGAGGCTCATGCGGTCTTGCTAGGTGCGATTGGAGGCCCGGTAAACCCCCTATCTCCACTGCTGTCCTCACTCGAATCACGAAAGAGAGCATCCCAAGATTGACTGCAGCACATCACAGAAATGGGGCACGGGCGCCGTCCGCCCGGAGCAAGGCCTGCTGAAGCTCCGCAAAGAGATGGACACATTCGGCAACCTGCGGCCCTGCTTCTTCGCATCGGACTCGCTTGTCGACGCCTCACCGCTGAAGGCCGACGTCTGCCGCGGGACCGACTTCACCATCGTGCGGGAGCTGACGGGCGGCATCTACTTCGGGGCGCGGCAGGAGGACGACGGCAGCGGGAACGCGTGGGACACGGAGCCGTACTCGCGCGCCGAGATCGAGCGCGTCGCGCGGCTGGCGGGCCATCTCGCTCTGCAGGCGGATCCGCCGCTGCCCGTGTGGAGCCTCGACAAGGCTAATGTGCTGGCGACGTCGCGGCTGTGGCGCGCGACGCTGACGAGGGTCTTCAAGGAGGAGTTTCCGCAGGTGAAGCTGGGCCATCAGTTGATTGACTCGGCGGCGATGTTGATGGTTAAGAGTCCGCGTGCGCTGAACGGGGTTGTGGTTACGAGCAATCTGTTTGGGGATATCGTCAGCGATGAGGCGAGTGTCATTCCGGGGAGTCTGGGATTGCTGCCCAGCGCGAGCTTGACTGGGATTCCGGATGGCAAGACGAAGGTGAATGGGATCTACGAGCCGATTCATGGTGAGTGACGCAAGTGGTCCCGCATTGGTCTCACATCTGTCGAGCCAAAATTGCAACTTCTTCCAGCTAGGCTAACTCATCCAAGGCTCCGCACCCGACATCGCAGGCAAAGGCGTCGTCAACCCCGTCGCTGCCATCTTGTCCGTAAGCATGATGCTCAAGTACTCACTGGGCATGCCAGATCTGGCCGTTGCGGTGGATTCGGCGGTCCGAATCACGATAGATAAGGGGATCCGCACGCCTGATATAGGCGGCACGTCGAGCACGATCGACGTCGGTGACGCGGTTGCTTCGGAGCTGACGCAGGCCTTGCGGGGACTCAAGGGCTGAGTGATATAGGGAGGGGTGACGAGATGTAGGCTCATGATAAGAAACGATCTACTAATGGAAGGGATCAGATGAATGAAAACAATATTGAATGTCTGCATAATTTCGGTATTGCTCATTATCAGTTCATGGTCCTAGCTGGGGTACATCGCAAAAGCAACGAATCCTTATGTTACACTCAGAGAAGAGAGCAGAAGAATCGTAGAAAAGGCTCATCCTTTCAGATATCGCATTGTCGCATTAGAAAAGGAGAAGGCCTCTGGAAATGGAAAAGCGCATCTCATGTGCTGCCACGCTCATCACATAAAGCAAATGCAACTGGAAGTGAATTTTAGCATCAAGCGACTTGACTCCCATATCTCAAGCGTTTGGGCGCTTTAGGATGTCGGAGTACGACTCGAGCTCATCATCTTCGCCATCCAGCTCGTTTTTTGCACCCTCTTTCTGATCCAAACCGTGCGCACCAGTCTGACCGTTAGCAGTCTCGGCCTGTTCGGGCTCATCATCCAAGTCCTCTGTCTCCACCTTCGCATCTACCTGTAGAGGCCGATCCGCGTCTTCGTCGTCATCATCGTCCGAATGGTCTTCTGCGACGTCTTTGTTGGGTTTGGCCGTTCCGTTCGCATTCGCAGGCTTGCCGTTCGCACTCGCAGGCCTACCGTTCGCCTCGGCCTTCTGCTCAGCGGGTCAGCTATCTACATTGGTGGAGATGCTGCGTCGTCACTCAGTGCCGGCTGACCTGCTTCGGAGCGCCAGAATTGTCGCTGACTGGTAGTTCCTCATGCTGTTCATCATAATCTTCGTCGTTTTCGTCGTCATGATCCTCGACGCGCTCTTCAGCCTGAGCTCTGCCGTCCGCACCCTTCCTACCCGCCTTCCGCTCGTCCACGAGCTGACGCTTCTTCTGCGCGGCATTCTTCAGAGCCTTTTTGCCGACCTCGCCTGCCTGGCCAATCTTCTCCTTCGCGACCTCGCCTGCCTGACCAACCCTCTCTTTCGCGGTTCGTAACGCTGCATTCCCGTTTGCTTTGATCTCGTCGACGTTGATCTTCTTGGCCGAATCGACCAGGTGCTTCCCGGAGTCGACCAGGTGCTTGCCCTCTTCGTAAAGGGCATCTGCTGCGGGCTCGATCGCGTGCTCAGCGGCTTTGCCGACATGCTCGACTTTGTGGTCGACACCTTTCGCAGCGTCCTTGCGTGCTCGGTCGATGGTTTGGAGGCGCGTGGAGTGCTTGGAGCTTGCTGAAATGCGGCGACTGTAAGAGCGGATGAAGAAGCGGACGAACAGCGCGCTGAGAGGCGTTAGCAGCCGATACTCATGTGAATGCTAGAAATCGGAAGACAGAACTTACGTCAGAGGCAATAAATACATAGCATTCAGCAAGATGGCGAATGCCTGGCCTGATGTGTCGATGCAGTGAACCTGATGCCACTCGTTGCGGTAGCGCGTCTCACTCTTGACTTGCTCGACCATCTTGGATGCTTCCAAACCAAAGGGCTTGCCCTCGTGGTTGCGAACATTCTCGGCCAGACCTTCCTCTCCGGCAGCGCGGAAGGCCAATTTCTTCAGGATACCTGCAACACCGCCAGTAGCTGCGGCTGAGGAGGCTGCGCTGATACCGGATGATGCGACCGAAGAAACTGCTGCTGCCGCAGCTGTGACCGTGGAGATGAACGTGTATGGCGTGGAGACCGGGACCGTGTAGGAGACGAATAAGTGCAGAAGAGCGTACGTTGTGCCAACGACGAACTGCGTAATTTGCAGCGTGGTGAGCGTTCGCTTAAAGACCTGAGGGACTTTCACGCCCAGCGCTGCAAACGTGTAGTATGTGTACTGGGTCGCAGAAGTCAGCTTTGCGGACAGAAAATGTGTTTCTGGTGTGGAGACCGCACTCACCATCAGCATGTGGATTCCAGAATTGACCAGCACAAACATCCAGATGGGAGGAGACATGTATCTGATCCCAGCCCACATTGCGAGCATTGCACCGGCATGATGATACGTCTGCAGAGTCAAGCTCCGTTTGCCCTTTGCAAGTATGATTGCGGTATCCAAGACCTCGTAGAACTTGGAGACGTAGAACAGCCAGCCCCAGAAGGCAAGACCTTCGTTCCAAAACCTGCCAACGTCTGTCGACTCCGGCAAGCCTCGTTCTCCCAAGTTTATCAACCGGTTCTTAGCCTCCCACAAACCAGAGGATATGTTGAAGGACGCCGCATCACCGAAGCCGCGAGGTCCATGCATCTTGCACAGCGCGTCCAAAGCACCTGCAACGC
>QQTW01000207.1_pt1 | contig 34906 bp, 19 predicted proteins | sample 1904831 | NCBI WGS metagenome assembly QQTW01 (sample SAMN09435610, study PRJNA476489) | Subsurface metagenome, whole genome shotgun sequencing project.
GGTGACTGATGTTTTCTGACCTTTTCTGGCCAAACCTGACTGTCCTGATTTCTTGTCGACAGGCTCCATCACCACTACAGCTGAATGGGACACCATCCGCTCCCCACTCGAGGTTGGCCGAGCTACGATCCTCCTCCCCCCAAGGTCCCAGCGCGTCGCCCATGCCCCCATCCATTCCGTTGCCTCCTCTATCCCTACCGACCTACCTCCAACTGGAGCTCTCCTCGGCTCGCCCCTCCCCATTGTATATCCACCGCTCCGCGGTCACGGACTTTCCATATGAATCGTCCAAGATCAAATTTGAGCGTCTGGTAAACTTCCTCTTGCTGCCGCCACAGCTGGAACTGACGTTGTGGTTTGGTGCTCTGGCCTGTCTCGACGCCTGGCTCTACAGCTTCACCATCTTGCCCTTGCGTTTCTTCGTTGCCGTCAGCGTGCTCGGCCGATGGTGGAGCTCGAATCTTGCCCGAGAAGCCAAAGACATCTCTCGCATCATCTATGAGGGTCTGGGACGTATGTGGAAGCGGAGCGGACGACGAGACACGGAGAAGGTGTCGTCCAAAGCACCTAAATCCCCACGCAAGACCCGTTCTCGAGGGAAATGGGGGGCCGATGGCAACCATATAGGGAGGAAATCAGCGACTTTTTCCGAGAAAGAGAGCGGATCGGGGTTGAATTCCGCTTCCGAGCAACGCCGCTTCAAGTCATCCGTGCACCGACACCGACGGTCCAAGTCCACGCCGTCGGCGTTGCTGGCCGACCACAAGGCGGATCTGCTGAAGGGCCTCGTGGTGCTGTTCAGCTGCCTGGTGCTCATGCGTTTCGATGCGAGTCGCATGTATCACGGCATTCGTGGCCAAGCTGCCATCAAGCTCTACGTCATCTACAACGTCCTCGAGGTGCGCTCGGTCTTTTTCCAGTTGGCGTTTCATCCGAAAGCAAAGCTAAGACATCCTGATATATTAGGTGTGCGATCGTCTGTTCTCGGCATTGGGCCAAGACGTCTTTGAATGCCTCTTCTCCAAGGAAACGTTGGAACGTACGCCTGATGGCCGCAGCAAGCTCCTTCGGCCGTTTGGCATGTTCTTGCTCGCCCTCACGTACAACGTGATCCATTCGACCGCGCTCTTCTACCAGGTGGTGACGCTCAATGTCGCCGTCAACTCCTACTCCAACGCTCTGCTGACCTTACTGATGTCGAATCAATTTGTCGAGATCAAATCGACCGTTTTCAAGAAGTTCGAGAAAGAAAATCTCTTTCAGCTAACGTGTGCGGACGTGGTCGAGCGCTTCCAATTGTGGCTCATGCTCCTGATCATTGCCCTTCGCAACATCGTTGAGGTGGGCGGTCTCAGTCTGGGCGGATCGGGTTCCTCGTTCTGGAGCTCCAGTGGTGCTGCGGCAGGTCCAAACAACACGCAGTCCGGCGGTCCCGTCCGTGGGGCTTCTATCGTACCCAAGAGCTTCACCATCTTCCCCAAGTGGACCGGACAGGTGCTAGGGCCGTTCCTGCTGGTGTTGGGCAGCGAGATGTTGGTGGATTGGCTGAAACATGCGTACATTTCGAAGTTCAACAACATGAAGCCGGCCATCTACGGGCGTTTCTTGGATGTGCTGGCCAAGGATTACTACTCCAACGTAAGCTTATCTGGTATGCATCTGTCATCCATGCTGACGATGACTGGCAGGCCTTCTCCGATCAGAACCTAACGCGTCGTTTGGGTCTTCCGGTCATTCCACTCTCATGTCTCTTCATTCGAGCATCGCTGCAGACGTATCACATGTTCTTGGCCACCAACGTCCCTCTTCCCATTCCTTCCTCCGCCACCTCGTTGTCGGTCGAGTCGGCCTCCGCCGCAACCTCTCCCGCCACCACGGCCGCCCTTCAGCATTTTGATAACATCATCCGTCGAGCCTTGGGACGATCTTCGTTCGGAGCTGGTAGCCATCCCTCACCCCCACCCGCGTCCACTTCTGCTTCCTGGTGGTCGACCCACTGGACGGCCGACGACTTGATCGCCTTTCTGACTATGCTCGTCTTCTTTCTCGGCGTCTATCTGGTGCTGCTCTCGCTTAAGTTGGTTCTGGGAATGCTACTGCTGGCCTTTGCGCGGAGACGGTACCGGGGCATGAAGGAGCGAGAGCTCGCTGAGTACGACACCGGCGGCCGTCGAGTGGGCGGCTGGGGCGTGGTTGAGGTGGATGACGATAAGCGGCGGTGGATCTACCAAGATGACCCGGATGGCGCGAGAGCGTCGAGGGAGCGAGAGCAACGGGCCATGATGATGAGCAAGCGGGATGACGTGCGAGCATCCGCCGGCGATGGAGCGAGCGATGCGCGAAGTGGAGGAGACGTCTTCAGTGGCATCTCACGTTACACGATGGTCGCCAAGCGCATCTGGTAGTGACGTTCGACACCTCGGTCTCCGGGCATGGTCTTCTACCCTGCATTTCATCTCGTCTCTATATACTATTGGCAACCCAACGATACCCGATTGTCCGTCAGGCCTACAGGAGATTCTTCAACATCCGTGCGTAACTGACTACGGGAATATAAGCGGCCAACAATTGAAGCAAGGAATGTTGAATTTCTTCCTCGGTACCCAAAAGGGCCGATTTGCAGTACCGAGGAGTTCTAGCCGGAGAAACCGGAGAGACTCGACTCAGCTGATTTGGGCACCACGACCGAGTTCCCGATGAGATGCAGGCGGTGGCTGAGCGCTCTGCCAGCGCCACAACGAAGCTGCGCCACAGATCGTTTTCTACAATGGAACAGGTGATCAGGCTGCGATGCGTGAGCCTGCACGCCCGGAGCTGGCCTTCTTTGTGTTACAAGACTGCCGAATATCGTCACCAGCCACGATCTGGCTCGATTCTGGCCTGTCTCCGACCCTTGGGGTCGCGTGATGTTGAGGATTGGCAACGAAGCAGGCACCACAGGCGCGCGCCACTTGGCCCGCGCCTACTGGGACACCGCCAAAAACCAGACACTTTTGGCGCCTGCCGAGGGCCGGAAATCCCACGAGGGAATCGTACAAATCAGTGAACGACAACGCAGGGGGAGAGGATGACTTGGCCCGCTCCAACGTCCAAGGCCCCCGGAAAGACATGCCATTCCCGCCATTTCTCATCCTCACCGACTGCACACTGACATCGACCCTTCTGCCCAACCGGGCTGCTATTCCTTGACGCCAGCTTGAGCTGGCGCTTTGATAAATGGATCAATGAAGTGGATCGACAACCCGCCCAAGTGAGGCTTCGTGGAACCGGTGGACTTGGATCGTCCCCTTGTCTGTCATCCATCTAACGGGACGGACATCTGACACAATTATCGCCCGTCTATTTCATTGACGACCTGTTCCATCCTCGCGGTGTCCCTTTGTCGCTGGAGGTTCTCTTTGTCGCCATTGTCTGGTGTAAATTGGCGCCCGTCATTGCAGGAGGATCCTGTATAAAGAGGTGCCAACAGACGATCACTCTCGCCCAGACAGAAAAAGATTTCCTACTCTTGTATATCCTTTTCATTTTCGTTTTTACTCTCATCGAGCAGTTCTCGCACATTTGGCATCAACTATCATTTTTTATTTGCATTGACCGGCCGTCATGTCTCCGGTAGCACTGGGCCAGACGATCGCGGTGGTAGACAAGTCGGGAAAAGTAATCAGCACGGTGAGTGATGGACATTTCTTTCTCTATCATACTTTACATTTTAGCTAATACGGTGCATAGAGTAAGACATTGCTCGCCGTCTTCAAGGAAGCCAAGGCGGCCTATCGCGAGCGCAAAGCGGAAATCGTCGCGGAACGGCAGCTGGAACTAGAAACGAAGCAGGCGCGGCGCGCTCTGAGACAGTTCAGCTTCGATGAGCGCTCGGCGGTGCCATCGGAGGATGGTCGCAAGAGCAAATCGCGGTCGCGCAGCAAGCGGACCGACCGAGCACCGACCGAAGCTCGGTATCAAAGAGACGATTTGTCCACCGTCCGGGAGGACGACGACGCGGTCTCCTCCCGACGGCGCCCTTCGAGACCGGATGGCTTCGCTCGTCGGCATACGGTGCAGGACGAGCATGCGATGACACGTCGACGAGGACCGACTCGGTCCGCATCGTACCCCGGCCCGTCGGACATCGACATGGATCTTGCGTATGGCGAGCTGCCCCCGCCGCCCACTCCCGCCGCGAACGAGACGGAGCTCAAGAGTCTCATGACGAAGGTGACGATGCTGTTGGACGAGGCGCACTGCGTGCAGCACTCGGTTACGGCGACGATCACGACGCTGCAGAAAGACCCGGACGCGCTGGCGGCGGTGGCCCTGACGCTGGCAGAGATCAGCAACGTCGTGGCCAAGATGGCGCCAGCGGCGTTGATGACGTTGAAGGGGAGCTTTCCGGCCGTCTTCGCCCTGCTGGCCAGTCCGCAGTTCATGATCGCGGCTGGTGTCGGTGTGGGGGTCGTGGTGGTGGCCTTGGGCGGCTACAAGATCATCAAGAAGATCCAAGCTGCACGTAAAGAGGAAGAGGTGGACGAGCTGCAGGAGATCGATGTGGATGTGGATCGCATCGATGCCTGGCGACGGGGGGTGACCGACGTGGAGACCGCCAGCGTGTGCACGAGCGTCGAGGGCGAATTCATCACGCCCGAGGCGGCGGCGCTGCGGAGAGCGGAAGGGTCGGAGCCGGCCATTCGACGACGAGATACGGAGTCGGAGATGGGCAGTAGACGCGAGCCTCGCAGTAAGAAGAAGAGCAGCAGTAAAAGTCACAAGGGGGGGAAGGGTGCGAGTAGTGGTCGGGAGGGCGAGCGGAGGAAGAAGAGTAAGAAGCCGTCGACATTGCAGCTTCTATTTACCTAAAATTTCCTATTTTATAGTCACATTTCTGTCATCTCCCAGTTATAATCCCCTCATAGCGAGCGTGTCCCTTCTTTTGTTATCAAGCGTTGCCTTCTATTACCATATAGCGAACCATTTCTTGTATGTTTAGTCCTGTGTCCAAATAAAAGGATCCAAGCAAGACGGCCTTTACCATTAATAGATATTTGCTGGTGGAATGGATGTGGTCAATTAATCGTTGACTGTCTGGAGCAAGCACCGTCGCGCTTGCGACGCAAGCTGCGCAGGCCAAGACGGTTGCCAAGCGCGTGGAACGGTTCCATGGACGGAAGCTCGACACGCCCGACGACGGTCGACGAAGATCTGGCCAAAGATTCAGATCTCGATTCATCGCGTGATTACGCTTTGTTGCGACGCGCCGTTGTTGACATCACATGATCTTATCCTCCAGTCGCGACACGCGTGACATCATCCTCCTTGCGAGTCTTGCCCATAAGAATCCCTCCGACGCTCGCACCCCTTGCTCGAGTCTCCATTCCCATCTTCCAATTCCATCTGTCCATCCATTGATCAACCCAAATGCTGAATTGAAGCCTGCTCCGTCACTATAAACACCAACAATCATGCCCAAGGCCGCTCGCCGCACTCCCGGCCATAAACCAGCCTCATCCGAACCTTACTCTACCACTAAACCGGCCTCCTCGTCGACGGCCGAACCTATCAAATCCGAGAATGGCGCTCACAAGGAACATGACAACGCCCTAAAAGAGAATCACAACCCCCCGGCCCTCCGAGAATTCGGCCATCCCGAGATTAAGCCCGACGATGGCCATACCCATCCCACCAAGCAAGAGAAGGAGGAGGAGGAGGAGGAGGAGGAGGAGGATAAGCCCGAAGAGGGAGATACCAAGAAACCCCGATCGCATCTCGACATCGTCCTGCGCACCAAGGAATGTTCAGCGGGCCACGAAGCCTGCACAGTCCCCGTGTATGACAACTGCGACGAGATCCGCGCCAAGATCCGCACCTTTCTCGATTCCAAACCTATCATCCCTGAAGCCGGACCGACCGATAAGAACGGCAAGACGAAACCATACACCCGGAACCAATTCATCAAAGATATCGGTGTCAATACCAATAGTTTGACGCAGTTCATGAAGAGGGAGGGAGAGATGAGTGGGGCGGAGATTGGAGTTTATAAGAAAGCGTACGTGCGATCCCGCCGACTATTTATTTAGTATTGTCAATAGTAGTTTTGCTGTCTGTGTCAATGGGCTGACAATGGAATGGGAATGTGGGGAATAGATATGTATTCTTCGAAAAGCTTCGGATCTTTAATAACGAGCCGAAATCCAAGGCCAGACTCGCGTCGGAAGAAATGTAAGTTTATACTCTACTCCTTCCTCATTCATTCAGTCTCGACTCTCATCCCTGCCATCTTCCCAAGTATGGCTTTCAATCAATCAATCCTCTTTCTCGACTTCACTCAGTCAATCATCCCTCTCTCCCTCTTTTTTCCGCGTTCGTCGAAAACAATCCAATCCAGAGAATCCAATAGTGCTTAATCCAAGAAAAACAAACCACGAACAATGCCATGTGGCGAGGCACCTTATCAACGATATAGTAATGAACCCCAAGCTAATAACACCGATAAATGAAAGGAACGGCGAGAATGGCCTCAAAATCAAAGATCCCAACATCCATCCCGGCGGGCTCTGGCTCTTCTGTCACGAGTCCGAAGATCCCAATGATCTTTTGACTCCCGACGAGATTGCCAAGGGGTATTATTTCCCCAAACGTCCTTTTCGTGGACGAGGTGGACGCGGAAGAGGAGGGGGGATAAGTAAACGCCCTGCTGCCCAGAGGGGTGGACGTGGTGGTGGTCCTCTTCCTATTGTCAAGACTGGGAGAGGTGGGACGAGTAAGACAGGCAGGGGAGGGAAAGGTGGGAAATAGAGCTCATATTCTCTTTCATTTTCGTTTTCGTTTTTCATTATCGGGGATTGTACGGTACGGTACGGTACGGTGTCTCTTTTGGGGTAAGAAACCGGAAGGCCGAGTTGGTCGATTGGGGTAGAAACCGGAAAGCTGGCTGGGTTGGTCGACTGGGATACACACGAAACGGTGGACAGAGAGGGAAAGAAAGGAGGGAGTCAGAGAGGTGGAAAGAGGAAGAAAAAGCAGTGCAATAGGCTAGCTTCGATTATTTTGAGTTAATCGGATTCTTTCTCTCTTTCTCCGTTTTGTGGGTCTTTGGATATTTCCACAATACTTCTTACAGTTGTGTGTTTTGTAGGGTATTTACATAAGGAGGCTTGGTGTAACTCATTTGCTCCCCTTGATCACCATCACCATCATCATCATCGTAGGTGGGGATGAGTATCCAATTGTAGCGTACCATATCGTGGCTCGCCCACGAGTAACGATATACATTGATAAATATACTCAGTAATAATCATCACTATCATTCTTACGATAGAAGGATGTCTTAACCGTTTACGGTACGACAGCGAGCATGATCATCATCTTATCTTCCGTTGCACTTTCCATTCCATTCCATCAAACTTAGTTTGAACCCCCATGGTGATAACGACGATGACAATTGGTGATTGATGAGAACTACTTACTGCCCACCACATCCGTTTCTTTCTCTTTCATCATCCGCGTGTAAGTAAGTAAGCGACTTCACCCCGGATGAGTGACCAAAACTGAATAGAGGGACTACCGTTGCTGTTTTGAGATGCAAAGCTAACTAATTATATTCCTGTACTCTACGAATTACAAACAAACAAACAAACAACGAGGAAGGCCCGCCGAGCCCCAGGGGGTTGTTTGTTACTAGCACGAGACTGGAGCTCGATAGACAAACCTGACGACGACGACGATGTAGAAGTAGCAGCAACGAAATAACTGGTACTCGTCCAAAGCGGAGCCAACTCGAACAATGAGTGATATGCAAATTCAACCGAAAAAGAAAAGAACGACATATCATCCTCTTAAAAGAGGAGTCTCTTCACCGACTGCACCTCCCTTTCTTCGTTTCCGTCTGCGTTTCTTCTTACCACCCTTGTCCTCCCCACCACCATTTGGTCCACCATCATCCTTCTCTTCTCCCTTCTCTTCGTCATCGTCGTCCTTTTCTTCCTCGTCTTCTGCCTTTTCGGTGCCGTTGGTGGTACGTCTATTCTCTTTCTCGTGCTTGTTGCTGTTGTTCCCACTGCTCGACTCCGCCTCCGCTTCTTCAGAGCTACTCGTTGTTTCCAACACCACTTTCCTCACCCCTCCTGCTTCAATCACATTCTCGGTGATACTTCCCGAGCGTACATTCCCTCTTGTTGTCGATATGGTTTTGCGTGCACTTCTGCTACTTCTGTTGGGGAGAGGGCCGAGAGTGCTTTCCGAGGAAGAAGAAGAACTGCTGCTGCTTGTACTTCCTCTGTCATCTTTGGTTCGTGCGGATTGTTTAATGGTTTCCGGCGAGGACTGAGGAACGTCGGATTGGCTTGTTGCTTGGATGCCTTTATTGACGCTGCTGGTTCGATGGCCATCGCCACCACCGCCACCACCACGGGAGGATGATGCCCTCGGTGGGGTAACCACCGTGTTGTAGTCTTGCAAGGCCTGTACCGCATCGCTGGCCTGTTTCCCGGCGGCATTCACGAAAGGAGTTGAGGTTTCGCTGCGATTGCCGCCTCGTTCGCTGAGCTCCGACGTGCCAGATTGTGTCCGATTCGTTCCCTCAGACGGTCTTCGTGCAACATTCATCCCGCCGTCTTCCGAGGGTTGACTTCCCGGTTTGATCTTGACGGAATTGTATCGAGTCTGGAGAGGTCGACTGGCGAGGTTCAAGGGACCGTAATGTTTCGCTTGGCTACGTAGGTCGGCCGCACTTCCCTTTCTCAACACGTTATCGCGCAAGGATCGGAGATTCTTGGATCGGCCGCTCGTGTTGTTTGCCGCGCCCGTGTCGGGCTGAGAATCTCGTCGTCGCTGCTCTTTCGACGAGCTGTCGTCCGTGCCGTCAACATTCGCAGCATCTTCTTCGTCGACTTCGATCAGCAGCTCTTGATTGCTGACCACGTGATGATCCTCGGTTGTGCTGTGAATGGCTGCAATGCGCGCTCGGGGCGCCGGCGTCTTGCGTCGAACGGCCTTGTGCACATCCACGTAGACGTCCGACTCGTCGATGATTTCTCTGTTGATGCAACCAATCAGCAACAATTTCAACAAAGACAGCTCGAGATTGCGACATACTCCCCAATCAGCTCCTCAATGACATCCTCCAATGTCACCACCCCCAACGCGCCATGATCTTCTCCCGGCGACTCCGACACCAACACCATGTGCGACTTGCCCTCCTGGAAGAAGTTGACGATATCGAGACAGCTCGTCTCCGGTCGCGTCTCCGGCAGCGTCGCCAGGGCAAAGTCGCTCACCTTAGCCCCATCCTCGGGATCATACGTGATGAGCGTCTTGACCAGCAGCATTCCAATAAAGTTCTGCTCGTTGTCCGGTGCGTGGATGGGAATTCTCGAGTAGCCCGCCGACAAGACCGTGTCCATCATCTTCTCATCGAGAATCGTATCGGCCGAGAGCGTAAACGTATCCTCCATCGGCGTCATGATGCTGCCGACCGCTTTGTCTTTCAGATCCAGCACGGCGCTGATGATCGTCACCTCGTCCTGATTGAGCCGTTCGCTCGCACTCGTCCCCAGCGTCTTGTGCAGCGTCACCAACGTCTTGAGACCAGCTTTCTTGTAGATGTTTCCTCGGTCCTCGCCGAGCAGATAATCCAGCAACTTGGCCGTCGGCCAGGCGATGGGAGCCAGCACCCACATCAGTCCCAGCACGAGCGGGGCCATCCAGGCTCCTATGGGCAACCCGTAGCGTACACAAATTGATTGCGGGATAATCTCGCCAAAGATGACTGGGAGAAAATTAGCATCAACTCCGCGAATGATTACAGTTGAATGTACCAATCAGCGCGGTACTGCCGAGCACCGCCGGCCATCCTCCCCCGAGCGATCGATCCAGCACGATGGGCAGCGTCTCGTTGGTGATAACATTGCTCAACAGTAACGTCACCAGCACCCAGTGCTTTCCACGCTTCAGTAGGCGCAACACGCTACCGGCATGCGTCTTCTCTTTCCCATCGCCGGACTCGTGAATCACTTGGAGGTTGACATCATCCTGGCCTGCGCAGAGGATTAGTAAATGCGTATAGATTATCCAGAGATCATTTACCCATTAATCTATTGAAACCGTTAGCAAAGATCAAAGACTTGGAACATGTGACACTTACGCAATGGTCAGGCCTGCAAAGATGCCACCCAGCAATACCAATACGACCGCAACGCCCAGATAAACCCATAGCTCCGGATCATTTGGAGGTTTGGGCTTCGGTTTGTTTTCCAATGCGTTCAGGTCGTTCCAACTTGTCGGGGCTGCTTTCAGGGATGGCAGCAAGGAGATTCCAAGCCCCAAGAGTTTGCCCAAGGACAGTACTATTGGTCGAAGTGCTGTAAATCCTCGCGCCGATGACGCTCGTCCATGGCTCTGTGAGTTAGCCATTGATATGTGCTGCGATCGAAAGATACGCCGAAAATGGTTACTGAGGTGAAAACATGAAGAAGGGCAAAGGGGTGCCCCAGGCGAAAGACGTTTTTATTGACTTTGATGATCGACGCGGATGATGTCCCCCCCACTTCGCAACAATGCAGGACAAGCTCGCAATAATCTTGTGCGACCTCGGCTGCAGCTCAGGGCAGGAAGACTCGACCAGAAGAGCATTAAACTCGAGTCTAATGCCCTGCTGTTGAGCAAGTTAGAGTGAGATAGTACTCCTCGCTCATATTTCTGGCCGGTGGTGGGCTGATGGCATTCATTGTTGTTGTCCTTTGCGACTCGTGGTTGATTGGCAGGGTCCTTCGTACCTTACCGCTGAGCTCCCAGCAGGGATCCTTACTGGCATGACATCACATCACGGCATGTGAACAATTATATATCATCATTAAATCTACTGGCATCAAAAGGCAGCCAGTGCAGACTCTATGTAATATGAAAGGAAGTTGATGTATTTTCTAGTTCGATGGGACACCTTACTCGGCTGACTAAACAAATGCATATGCTGACCAGCAATTGCCAATAGTCTTCACCATCATTACGTTGAAGATGTCTTAATCTCCATGAAGATGACCATGATAATGGGCTGAAATTCCATTGCACTTACGACGGAGATTAATCCTATCCCTATGGTAATGACGACGACGATTGTTGGCAGTTACTGCTGAGCATTTCCACATCTTTTGTCGTCCACGTGACTCTCAATCCCCTCTCCGCCAACGGCGGCTGAAATTCTCGTTGCCCTCAATGCCGAGCCAGACCCAACGTCACCCGAACGACGCTGCCATCGCCGACCGGATATGGTGGGATGTCAAGGACACAGTCCTGGCAGAAATGACACTGGAGAAATAAATCATTAAGATAGTAGCTAGAACTACTATAGTACGGATTCAGCCCAGGCCAAAGGAGGACCACATTGCTACCAAAGGAAATCCTGTTTGGACGCCGGAATGATCTGTTGGAAAGCCGAGGATAGCCGGCCCATCTGGACTAGTAAACCCATATCTGGAAGGACCTTTCATTCCGCCAGCATGGATGCCTTTCAGATACAGCTCCAGACTCTTCCATCATGTTGCCAAGGTCCAGGATATTCCAGCTCGGTGCTGGGCTACGAGGAAGACCAAAACCCTCACCCAAGTGGACCTGGCAGCCCCAAAGGCTCTACTCGTCAGCCCTTCCAGATGCTCGTTTGAATATTCCTATTGATTATGCTACGATTCCTTTACTTCATCATGATAGCCAATCATGTCTGTCCGATTCCAACCTTCCCTCGTCCGTCCGGTCGTCGCCAACCAAGCGGATGAACTTCTTCCAGGCCATCAATGACGCCCTATCGATTGCCCTGGCCCAAGACGAACGGGTCCTCGTATTTGGGGAAGACGTGGCCTTCGGAGGCGTGTTTCGATGCTCGATGGACCTGGCCAAACGGCATGGCTCGGAGCGAGTCTTCAACACACCTTTGTCGGAGCAAGGCATCGTGGGATTTGCCATTGGATGTGCCGCCGAAGGCCTCAGGCCCGTTGCTGAGATTCAATTCGCCGATTATGTCTACCCGGCCTTTGATCAGTTGGTCAATGAGGCGGCCAAGTTTCGATATCGAGCCGGTAGCACCGGCCATCATGCGGGAGGTTTGGTGGTGCGGATGCCCTGTGGCTCTGTGGGACATGGAGCGCTGTACGTGATGGCGAATGCGTGCACTCCCGGAGGGGACCTGACGGTCCGTACAGATACCACTCGCAGTCGCCCGAGTCGCTCTTCATGCATATCCCGGGTCTTCGCGTCGTGATGCCCCGCTCGCCCAGTCAGGCCAAAGGTCTACTCCTCGCGGCCATTCAATGTAACGACCCGGTGGTCTTCATGGAGCCCAAAGCACTCTATCGGGCGGCGGTGGAACACGTCCCCACCGATCCGTATACCCTTCCGCTCTCGCAAGCGCAGGTGCTCAAGCCTGGCAATCACCTGACCGTCATTTCGTACGGACTACCGCTCTACACGTGCTTGGCGGCCATCACGGCCGCGGAGAAGGACATGAACACCTCCATCGAGCTGATTGATCTGCGGACGCTGTATCCCTGGGATCGAACATCCGTGCTCGAGAGCGTCCAAAAGACCGGTCGAGCGGTGGTGGTACACGAGAGCATGGTCAACGCGGGAACGGGCGCCGAAGTGGCCGCCACCATTCAGGAGAAGGCGTTTCTGCATCTGGAAGCGCCGGTCCAACGAGTAGCCGGATGGAGCACACACACGGGACTTGTGTACGAGCCCTTCAACATTCCCGACGTGACCCGTAAGTACACCCTGCAGAGGAGAATTGCGCCTTGACCCGGCTAAGAGGTAAAAATATAGGAGTGTATGATGCCATCAAGAAGGCAATCAAGTATTGAGACGGAACAACGCCGAACCATGTGCTGTCGTCGCCAACGAATCCTCACTTCAAACCAGTGCAACGAATTCGATGAAACGGAAACCACGTCTTACAAGGTGCACCGAATGCGAGACGAATGTAGCGAGGTACGAACGTAAGGAAGCCCAAGCGTGCTATTTATGCGATGGCGGCCGGTGCTTTCTCGCTTTCCGTGGGCGGAGGTGGCAACTGCATGGCATATTAGCATCTTCATCTTGACGGAGTGCTTGAAGATTTGATTGACATACATCCAACCGCGTATTGCCCGCCATCATCCTCTGGAATCCAATGTTCACACCCTCAATCACGGCCAAGAAGATGGCCACTCCAATTCCCGAATTTCGGGAAGCTCTCCAGCCTCCTCGAATAGCCAGGGCACCACCTGTGAAGAAGCCTGCAATGACTGTACCGCAGGACTAATCAGTCATCAATCCCTCATCCCCGGAAAGTGGCCACACATACTGGCATTGTATGGATCTTCCTTCTTTCGTATACCCTTGACTGCGCAGTCGAATGTCGAGAAGAGGCCACCGAAGACAGCAAAGTTCCCTCCAAGTACAGGTGCACGTGCTTTTACAGCGGTCAAGGCACCTATCCGCCGTTCTCCGTATGGACTGTTTCGGAAACCCTTGACACCATGCCAGATGGCCCCTCCAATCGCCTGCATATAAATACTCAGACGTCAGCTTGCATGGGAGCTTGAAAGCAGACAGGCCAAGAAAGCATCGAGAGCGATATATAGACGCCGGTTCAATTATGTGGATTCATCAGAAATAACGCCTACGCACCCCCATACAAAAAGCACCACCAAAGTCATTCAGAATCACCCATGGACAAGGATCGCGCGAGTGATCCATCGTGAGAGGCGAGGCTCCAGATCACGAAGGAGCAGACAGAGACGAAGGGGGTGGCTGGTCCTATTCAAAACATACAGGTAAATTCTTGAGGCAATGAGAAGAGAAGAGAACGGTATTTCAACAGTCGCCCCTACTCCATCATGGTCGTTGGTAGTAGTAACGGTGTTCTCGGAGCAAATTGATGATGCGCCGATGCCCATGCGGCGCGATTGCATCCAAAAATTTTGCCGCGCCAGACGAGATTATGTAAGGCATTGCAGCTGGATTATATAAGCCAGGTCTTTTTCCTCCGCAGCAGTTCTCTCTGCATCCGTCGAGAACAAGCCACCGTCAACCACGCAACGACGATAACACTCTACAACACCAATGTTGGTGGAGAAATCAATCGGCCAATCTGGACTTGGAAGAAGCATAGATATCTATCCCGATTACAATCCGAAGGACTGCCCTGGACAGCCATGGACGTCTACCGACGTGGCCATGCCAGACGTGCCGGACCATAACCCATTAAAAAGATCCGTGGTTTCGGCGGACGAAGCGTCTCTCCTTTGATCACCTCAACAGCGTCTACTAGATTGGTCAGGATCTAGTAGATCTTTCATTGTCCTCTCGGATCAACAAAGTCAATTAAGGCAATTGACCTGTTGTCAGGAGGTCCCGTGAGATCTCGACATCTTGCTGCTTAGCAAGCCAGAGGCAGGACATCTGGAAGGACCGCTGATCATTCTAATCATGGTGCGCTCGGACTACAATCAATGCACGAAGACATCTTCCTGCCTTATGATGTTGCTTTTCGACATATTACTGAACATCTTCGAAATGCTTTGATCCGGGCTTTGTGGCCGACAATCACCGAACGGGACGCGCTTATGCCCGGTATTTCCGAGGGAATGCCCCACCTTTGATGGTGGCCTGGCTCATCCCCGTCAGACCTATTGGAGATCGTGGAGCTCTGGAGGTGGCTGGCTGAACAGCTGTATAAAGGAACGCCGACAGCTCCTTGAGACTGTTGCCTGGGAGCTTTCATCGTGACGCGTCAGCTCAATTGACATCTGTCGTCGAAGACCTCCATCAGGACACCTAAGCTCATCGAGACCGTTGCCTGGAAGCTGTCTATAAGGACCACCAAGATTCCTTGCAGACTGCCATCTCGCCACGGACCACTCCCTCCGATCAAGACTACGAACACAAACCAATTCCTCAATTCACCCATTCAACACCATGTCGACCTACAAAGCCCACCTGTACGAGGGCCCGGACGCCCCGCTCAAGACGACCGACATCCCGACGCCGACACCGAGCACCGGCCAAGTTCTGGTGTCGGTCCTGGCGACGACGCTCGGCCACGATATGGAGCCCATTTTCAAGGAGCCAGGCTTTCTACGGGACGGTCCACTTCCCGTCACTCCGGGAGCCGGCGCCATTGGTCGCGTGGAGGCCGTCGGTGAACCCAACTCGTCCAGCCTCGAGCCGGGCCAACTGGTGTACTGCAACCCGACCATCGTCGCACGCGACGACCCATCGGGGACGACGACCTTCATCTCGGGCCTGCATCCGGGCACGAACGCCGCCGCACGGAAGATCATGGAAGGTGAATTCCGCCATGGAGCGTACGCCGAGAAGCTACTGCTTCCGGTGGAGAATGCGGCCGTGTTGGATGAAGAAGAGCTGGTGAAGAAGCGGGGATACAAGCCCTCCCAGCTGGTATATATGACCTATCCGATGATTGGCTATTCCGGGCTCCGCAAAGTGGATCTGAAGGCGGGCGAGACGGTCATCGTGGCGCCCTCGACGGCGCATTTCGGGAGTGCCGGCGTACTGGCGGCGCTGGCCATGGGCGCTGGGAGGGTCATCGCCATGGGCCGCAACGAAGAGGCGCTGGCGCGTCTCAAGAAGTACGACCGCCTGGATCGGGTGAAACCGGTGCGCATCACGGGAGATGTGCAAACCGATGCCGAGGCCATTCGTGCGGCGACCCCGTTCGGTGCGGGCGCGGACGTCTATCTCGACTTCGCTCCGGGTCAGGCCGCCGAGTCGACGCATTTTACGTCCTGTCTGAGCAGTCTCAAGGGTGGTGGACGAGCGGTGTTCATGGGCGGCGTCTTCTCGGATATCTCGATCAACTACGGGATGGTGATGATCAAGATGTTGACGATCGCGGGACACTTTATGTATACTCGTCAGCATGTGCAGGACTTTGTGAAGCTGGTCGGCAGTGGTCTGTTCGATCTGAATCCGATCAAGATCCACGAGTTTGCGTTTGACAAGGTGAAGGAGGGGCTGGAGAAGGGGAAGACGTTTGAGCGGCTGCCGGACCTTTGCGTCTTGACTCCGAACAAGGAGTGAGCTGCAGTGTTCTTCGACTGTCAGTTGATCTAGCCAGATATATCCAGATTCGAACAATCAGACCGAGATATAGATTCAATCAAATGGAATATTATCAATGCTATCTACATTTATCTAAACGCTGAACAATATTTATGCGCGCGAGTTGCCTGCGCGCTAAGGCGCAGCTCTCTCCAAACCCGACATCCAACGTCCCCCCAACTCACTCTCAGCACGACCACGGACCACGGACCACGTTGTCCAAGAACACCACAACTCTAACCATCTTTCTTCGAAATGCATATGATCTGATTGATACAAATGAGGACCCCCGACCCGCGCCGCTCCTCGGAGCTTCTCCCCACCAACTCCGTCCCATTAATCAGTCTCTCGCGCTCCCCCTCGCCTTACGCGCGGAAACACTCGACCTCGAACGTCCCCTCCGAAGATGAAGAAGAGGAATACGTGCACGTCGCGGTCGGCACACCGTTGGTCGCATCGGACATTGGACGCGGTCGACAACGCCGCGGTGGAGATGGTAGAAGAAGAAGAGTTCGCTGGGAAGTATTGGGGGGATGGCTCTTCGGTACCAGTCTCGGGTGGCAGGTGTTGGTGAGCTTGCTGGGGATCTTGGCCATGGTTTCGGGAACGGCATTGGTGCATTTGAATCGATTGATTTTATGGAGTGAGTGAAATACACATCATGCATATATCATCCTTCACCCGAAACTAGAGCAAGTACTGATGGTTGTGTCTGTTGCGCAGCTGGAGTTTACAAGTACGATTTATCCCATCTCGCTATTGACGTATCTTCCCAAACGGCTATGATGCTGATTTATTGTAAAGATTCCCGTACCCAATCACCATCACCCTCATCCAGCTCTTAACCACCCACGTTCTCTTTCTCATAGTCGCACCACTAACGCGACTTGCCTCTCGTCCCCTCACGGCCGCGGGACTATCGGTTCTGGTTGCGCCCTCGGGCCCGTTGAGGTCTCCCCCCAACACCTCCGGCTCGAGATACGGTAAAGCGAGAACGGCCCTCGGGCGTATGTGCAGCTGGATCGTCACCGGCCAAGGCGGCATCGCAGGAGGTGGGATCCTCGAGTTTGATCCCCAGACGGCATGGCAGGTATTACCTCTCGCGGTAGTCTTTTTTGCAAAAGTGCTCGTGACGAATTTATCTTTTGCGTGAGTACAACCATACCCGTCTTATCATCCCCCTATACTCTCCATCCAAACCACCCCTTCTGTCTTCCTTCGACCTGCCACCCACCCATCTGACAATGTGAGATAAACAGATATACGCAATTACCCATGTACACCCTCGCCCGACTCGGTATCGTCCCCCTCTCACTCATTCTCACATCGCGTCTAAGTCGAGTCTCTCACTCCGTCGCCACCCTCTCCTCGACTCTAACCGCCACCCTCAACCTCCTCATCGCCACATCCCACTCCGGCGCCCGAGTAACCTGGGAAGGCATCGTCGCCGGGATCTTCTCCTCGCTCTTCGCCGCTTTATACCCTATCGTCCTTGTAAGGACGCATCGCAAACTGGTTTCCCAATCGATGCAACAAGCGACATTACTCGCCGGATTTTCTCCACCAATTCACCCCGTCGATTCCACCTCCTCCACCTCCTCTCCCCCCTCCTTCTCCTCCATGCACACTCCCGCCACTAGCAGCAGCATCAAAGAAGATAGTCGTGCATCCTGGCAACTGTTTCACTACATCTCCCTCCTCTCCATTTTATGCTTACTCCCCGTGGTTCTCATCTCCGGAGAAATCGGGCACATGTCCCGAAACTGCTACTTTCTCGACCTCCCCTTCTTTTGGTTCCTCAGTCTGGCCTCGGGAGGCTTAGGAGCCGCGGTATTTTTGCTGACGTTTTTATTAACGGTTTGTACATCCCCGCTGGTCGCTACTTTCTTGTTCATACCTAGAAGTGCCATCCAGTTGGCTATCTTGAATAAGTTTAAGATGCCCCCTCATACTTGGGTCGGGATTGTGTTGGGGCTGGCAAGTAGTGCTTGGTTCGTACTTGTGCAGAGAAAGGAAGGCAGGAGGAGTATTAATATGAATCAGGGGGGGAGATTTGGGGGATCTTGATGCCTGTTTTTTTTTGTTTTCTTGTTTGTACGAAAGAAGAAGAAGCCTGGAAGTAAGATTTGAGTGGTCATGTTGACGACGTCGAAGAAGTTGAAGTTGTCCGTTCATCGAGCTGAGTGTGGTTTGGCTTGGTGGGCTTTGTTGAGTAGCCCTTGGGTTAGGTTGTGCTCGTTCAAAGGAGAGATAGAGAACGAGGGAAGAAGAGAAAGACGACGATGACAGTACAACAAACAAAGAGGGAGATAGAAGATTTAGTGCAATGAGGAATAGTATTTGGCCATGTAATCTTCCCTGATTCCTTCCCCTAAACTGACCTAGCTGCGGTATCCCCCACATCACGCCTTGCCGATGTTCGATAATTCATTGTTCACCCTTTCTACCAGCCATTCGGCAATCGCCGCTTCAAGTACTTGATTGATGGTCGATAAATGATTGTCCATACCCTCTCCTTTGTTTCTTTCATAAGCTAGCTAGCTACCTTGGTTGCGGCATCCGCCGCGTTCATCCCTCTCGATGATCGATGAATCTTTGTCCACTCATTCATTGTTCGGTATGTGCCGGGTTGTCCATTGCGATGGTCGACATATCATTATCCACTGATTTACTCGTCCGGCAACCACCGCGTCTCCTGTCTCGATACTCGAAAAAAATATTGTCCATTCATTCTATGCATTTTCCGGCATCCGCCGCGTCTGCTCCTACGATGGTCGACAATAGACTGATCACCTTCGAACCTACTCTTAATCAACAAGGAAATCTGGTTCCGGCGACCGCCGCCTTGCACTAATTACAATGGTCGACAATATTCAATCACCTCCTATCTGCAGTCCGGCATCCGCCGAGTTGCCTATATTGATGGTCGACGAAATACTGTCCCTCAATTCGCTGTCCGGTATCTGCCACGTCCCTAGCTCATCGATGATTAATAAAGAATAGACCACCTCTATATTCACCCTTGACAAGGAGAATTCTGTCCGGAAACGGCCGCACTAACATTTACGATGGTCGATGAAAGACTGCCCAGACTGCCCTTGTCGACATCACTGACTACTTACTGTCCGGCAATGGCCGCCTCACACTAACCTCGATGCTCGACAAACTAGTGTCCACTTATTCATTATCTATATTCTGTCCGGTAACTGCCGCGCCGTTATTCCCGATGGTTGATGCAAAACTTTCATTATGCTTCCATACTGTCTGGCAACTGCCTCAACACTAGTCTCAATACTCGACGAATTATTGTCCAGTCACTGACCATCTATATCTCGTCCGGCAACCGCCGCGCCGCTACTCACGATGGTCGATGAATGACTGCCCCTATCAAGTCCTCTAACGTACTCTCCGGCAACCGCCGCATCACACTAGCTTCGATGCTCGACAGATTACTGTCCACTTACTACCCACCTGGATGCCTCCGGGATCCGACGTATCTTTCCATTCGATGCTCGACAAATCTTTGACCCTTATACTTCTTCTCCCAGTAGAACGGCAGTCCGGTAACCACCCCGTCTGTGCTGTCGATGGTTGACAAATCTTTGACTCTTACCTTCTCCATGACCCATTGGATTCAACATCCTCTTCGGGCCCATCAAAGGAACGAACAAAGAATGGGAGAACAAAGGACGAAAAGACCTGCTAGATGGCAGGGTTCCGGTAGGTAGCATCGAGACACGTTTCGTTTGAAGTGCCTAGACGAGGTTGTTAATGCGATAGAAGTATGATGGCCAACGTCTTCACTCACGCTATCTGATTGTCTTTCAGGCAGATTGTAGATCAAAGAACCTTGCTTCCTAGAGGTAGTATATAGAAGAGAGCGGCGATTTCATAGCATGTATTGACCCGCCAGAGGCTGCCAGGCTGGAATGAGTGGACGGAATCATAAAGGATTATTTCTTTGTTCCTTGCAGTGCTAGCTGGAACTAGATCAAGAGAATCACTTTTGGATAGATGCTATGCAGCTACCGATTTTGTATTTTGGATTCGCCCATCAGACGAAATGGACCATTGTCCTTCGATGTCAATACCAGGTAGGAAGGGCGACTGAGTGTCAGGGACAGGAGACATACACAGAGAGAAGTGGGACTAGCAGCTGTAGCAAAGGCTATCACGACCGTGACTGCCAGCAACGAGAAGGGGGTTTCCAATCAGCTAGATATGATCGCCCCTCGATCGCTCCTGACGCCCATTACATGATGACTTCGTTGGAAACATCCTGGATTGTGGTCAGTTGCGTCTAGTTTCGACACTTCATGTAGAGGGATCCGACTCACCCGCTTCAACTCCTTGTAGGGCAGGCAGACGCAGTTCGATACGCGCACCTCATCGCCGACCGTACATTCCTTGCCTAGGATGGTGATGCTCTGCACCTTAACCCCGTTCTTGACCACGCTCGTCGTGTGGCTGCTGACCGGCGTTGGCGAGCCCTCGACACGCGCCCACGCACCAACCCGGCTGCCCCATCCGATGATGGCATAGAGCACGCAGGCGTCATGTCGGATCTCCGCATCTTCGAGCACGATGGCCTCCTTGACGCGGACCCCTGGTCCGATGACAGCCCGAGGACCGATGGACACGTTGGGTCCGACCTTCGCCGTTGGGTCCACCGTGGCCGTCGGATGGATGAACACGGGCGGCACGATGGAGGCCGAGGGCTTTGCGAGCTCCTCCGAACCCGATTGAAATGCCTTCTGGAGATACAGGGCATTCGCCGGCACCGCGGAACCGGCAGTCTTGATCTGACGCCAGAAGTCCTTCGTTTCGTAGACGTAAAACTGCTTGCTGTCGGCCAGGTCGCTTAGAATGTCCTGCTCCAGTCGCAGCACTTCATTCTTCTCGCCGTCCTCGTCGTGCTCGGCGACGAAAGACGACTCGAGATTGTCCGACGACGGGTACGAGACCAGTCGCGGCCGATCGGATCGACGCTTGATGGCCGTACGGATCGAAGGGAAGATGCACTCGGTCGAGAACAGGTAGACGCCGCAGTTGATCAGATTCGAGATGTGCGACTCGGGCTTCTCGACGTAATGCAGCACGCGGCGTGTGTGGGCGTCGGAGACGAGACAGCCAAAGTTCCCAGCCGCCTCGTTGCTGACGCGCGTCCCCAGGATCACCGCTTCCGCATCCTTGTCCTCAAACAGCTTGATCATGTCGTTGAGGGGGAATGAGCAGCAGACGTCGGCATTGAGCACGAAGAATCGGTCGGGACGACCCTTGAGGATGGCATCCCGGAAGTGGTACAGACCACCCGCCGTGCCGAGCGCCTGGTACTCGCGAAGGTACTTGATGCTCAGCTGCGGAAACTCCTTGGTCGAGTCTTTGATGAAATCCCGCAGGACCGACTCTTCATAGTAGCCGACCAGAATGACCTCGCGAATCGCAGGCACTTTGGCAATGGCCGTCAGACAGTGCCAGATGATGGGATGACCTGCCACATCAAACAGCGGCTGTATTTACTCAATGTCAGCTTGGAGAAACAACTGATCAGTAATTGAATGAATATCATTGTCTCACTTTTGGTACATCCAGCGAGAGGGGCCTGAATCTCGTCCCTCGAGACGGTCCACCGACCTAATTCACGAGGTCAGCAAGCATGTACGTGGGTTCACCGTGAAACTGGACGCACCAGAATAACCGCTTTGGTGGCAGGCATCTTATTTGCTTTCTCTCGAATCGGCACCTCTAACATGCTCGGGCGCAACAATCTCAATAGTGAGGATCAAAGCGACAGTTTTCTTGTGAATGCAATCGTTTGCTGAACTCGCCAATTGTGAGAAAGCTTGGGCCCTCTCGACAAGTTCCAGTTTGGACGGGCTTCGCCAAAGATGACACCTCGCTAACCGCGCGGCTAGCGGATAAACGCGGTTGGAATTAATGAGCCCCCTTCAACCATCACTCTCGACGTGCTCAAGGAACCTGTTGTCCTTCAGAAGAGTTCAATCTATCATCTCACGAGTATCTAAGCCAGTAGATGCTCTCTCTCTACTGCCCAAATTCTCTGATGGGATTTCCTTGAACAGTGATTACTACTAGCAGACGGCTAGTAGTCCTTCTGCCATGGGGACCTATTTCTTGCTGCAGTGGACGTGATCTGGATGCTTCCAACATCGGATATTGTTCATTCCATCTAGAGTACGAAATGGCTATGCATAAGTTTAGCAACGTGCAGTAACCCGTCACAGTCGATCCCACATACAAAATATCTGAGGGCCGCTTACTGTACGTTGTTAAACTTATGTGTACTTCCTTTGTTTGCAGAGAGAGGAAGACAAGTCGCGAACCGATGTTCCTCTTAGGAATCCTATCCACCGGATGAATGGCCTCAGCTTGTCAGCTCAACAATTGACTGTCGCGCATGTCAAAGAAGAATTTTCTTTGACATGCGCTACAGCCAGTTGTTGAGCTGCACCTCCATGCTGCGCGTTCGCTTTGGCCACTTGCTCTTTCTCCCTATCACTTATCCGCTCGACGACAACGGCAACCGCTGCCCACACGTTGGTTGAGGCTAAGCTGATTGGCTGTCAGCTGGTGATTGTGGCGGTTCGTCCTGCGGCGATCTTTGCCCTTCTAATCGTTGGGGAACGAGGATGTAATGATGCGGACGTGGTGAGATGACCATTGCAGAGGACCGACGACAGGTCTTAAGGGCGACGAAAATCTGTGACTGACCGAGGACAGGTCCGCCACGCTCGGTACTGATATCATGCGCCAAAGACAGCGGGAAGGTCCCACGGCGAAGTCACTGCTCTCCACATCCACGGTAGGGTCGTCCACGAACCGTCGACGACGTCTTCGCGTCACGTCAGGCATCGAACGGCGCACCGGGCGCATCAGCCCCCTGAGATTGCACCTGCACTATCAGCCACATCAGAATGCAGCTGCAGCAGCCGTACAGCAGGTAAATGCAGTTCAGTCACGCTGAAGCTTACGGTGGTATCCAGGCTGAACCTCTGAGGCTATCATATCACCCTATAAACTAACTGGCGTTCTGGGGATCTCTGTTGGACAGCGTGGACCCCGTCGTGCATGAGGGGCCCGAGCGGGGCTGTTGGGGCCAATGCATGGTGAGCCACATCACATCTGGGCCGTCTACTATCACTGTCAGTCGCATTTTTTGCCAGATGTTGATGGCCGTTGCAGCTTCCGCTACCTGTTTCCAGCGTGTTTCTCACTTTTGCGGGGAATCTCATAGGGCTGAAGAAACGCCGCCGAAATGGAACCCGGAGCCCAGCGCGGGCCGAGCCGCGCTGACCGCCTTCGGTACGAGCGGCAGATTGAGCGGTGGGCAGGGATCGGCAGACCGCATGCGACGATCGTCACCTTAGTCACAGTGATCAGCCTATCGCATCCTCAGCATGGCAGGCCCCTCCCCTATTCCCAGTTTCTCGACTCACTCTATGTGTTCTGTCGACTGCTGCAAGTGGGGCCCGTTCGTTATGACGGCACGTCCAACCTGGACGCGTCTTGGGCATGCTCGAGGCATAAAAGGGCAGCTCGTCCCACTCATGGGACACGCTTCCATATTCATCTGGCTCGCCTTAGAACTGCCTGGTGATAGAGCTTAGTCGTACAAGAGACTCAGTTTATTGCATTGCTACTTGTTGACGTTTCCGCACGCCCCATTCACTTCGACTCACACCTTCTCTACTTTTCCACAATCTTCCTCTCAGCCTACTTAGTCACACACACAGCCTCCTCCGCTTCCCCTTTTCATCATCTCACACTATCTCACCCTCTCACCCTCTCAGTCGTCTACTCATTTACACTCAAAAGCGAAGATAACCACACACAGGTTCATCCCTTGTCTACGATCGTCTACATCTCCGTCGGCCTTCGACTGATGGCATCGAGCCATTAGAAATATCTAGTGACTCGGCAGTTGCCGCGCAAGTTAGATATCTTCTCCCACAGGTGAGTAGGATCTAGCCGGTCTGGCAGGCACCAATGTACACATCAACAGCTTCCAACTCTCTCCCACTCTCCCATCCCATCCCATCTTCCAACTCTGGCCCGGTCTGACGCGGTCATAGAGCTCCACAATCCTCTGCGCAGTTATCGCGTCCGCGTCAGCCTGCAATAACCGCGCCTTTTCAAACTGGGGTCATCTCTCGGCTGGGACGTGGCTCACAACATGACTCGCAAGCGTTTGGCGACCAGTCCCAAACAGTCGGAAGACGCGATGGCGCTCCCGATCCTGACGGTAGATGGCGCAGTTGATGAATCGACTATGGCGCAGAGCGACGGTGTCAACGACACCGAGAGGACTGCCGAGACGCCTACCCGATCGCCAAACTCGTCTGGTGAACTTCTTCAGTCCCCCTTGATATTCTACCTAATCAGAAACAAAGACGATACTGACTACGGAAAGTAGAAGATACTGCAGAAGCCTCTCAAACCAAAAACCGCCTAGCTGCAGCCGAAAAAGTCGGCCAGGGGGTCAAGAAACTAATGCAGACAATTAACGGGCTGCGCCAGCTGGGAGTGGAGGACCTGGTCCTGCCCCTACCAAAGATCGTCGTTGTTGGGGATCAGTCGGCTGGCAAGAGCTCCCTTGTGGAGGCCTTGAGCGAAATCAAGGTCCCCCGGAGCACCGGCACGTGCACTCGGGTAGGCCATTCCCAACAATCATAGATAATAGGTGGCTAACGTCTCACTGTCAGTGCCCTCTCGAAATAAATCTGACTGAGAGCACGGCCTCAATGCCTCAATGGGCCTGCGAGGTCCGACTCTTTCGACGATACGAGTACGCACCAGACGTTCCCCGCCACCCCAATTCGCCTTTTTCGCACTTTCAGCCGCTCGATCTGCCCGAGGACGAGTTCTTCGCACGAATCTATGACAAAGACGAGCTGGAGGATGTGTTGCGACGAGCCCAAACGGCGACGCTTCGGACTAAGGACGGCTCCACCTTTTTTCACTCAAAAACATCATCCCGTCAACTCCAGTCTAATGAGCTTAAGTTCTCCCCTAACGTGGTCCGCCTCGACGTACGTGGATCTTACCAGATTTCTTGGCATGATGGTGCTAACCGTTGGCAGATCACAGGACCAGGTCTGCCCAACCTATCCTTCTATGACCTCCCCGGCGTAGTGGTCCTAACTCCACAGGTAAGCTATCTTCTATCAGCCCCGGATCATGGGATTCATTCGAGGCTAATGTGGGTTATTGACCAGGCGGCGGACAATCATTTGGTAGCGCTCGTCAGAAGTCTCGTCAAGGAATACGTGAAAACAGACAACTCTCTAGTGCTACTAGCGGCGCCCATGATACATGACCTCGAGAATTCCGCGGCGTCGGGTCTGGTTCGAGAGATAAGCGCTGAAGACCGCTGCATCGGTAGGTGCCCTCGCAATTCTGTCGAAAGCTCGGCTAACCTTGCACTCAGGGGTGCTCACAATGCCAGACAGGATCAAGATCACCGGAGATCCGAGCGAATATCCATGGAGGGGCGTTCTGCAGAACGACCACTTCAGCCTTTTCCATGGGTACTACGTGACCAGGCTGCCTGGCCAGAAGGATCTCCAGGAGGGCATCACTCACGCAAGAGCTCGCTCAATGGAAAGGGAATTCTTTGAAACCACATCGCCATGGAACCACGCATTCCTCGAGTTTTCCGACCGGTTTGGCATCGAGCGCCTGCAGAGCGCCTTGTCGGAGAAGCTCGTTCATCAGTATTTGCTCAAGTGAGTGATCTGCCATGTGCTGCTCTTGACGGTCATGACGACGCTAACATGAGCGCAGTCTGCCTTACATCACGCAACAAGTCCGCGACAAGAAAGATCAGATCGAGGCCGAATTGGCGAGCATTCCGGACATCCCCAAAGACGGACGGTTACTCCTTGCCGTCCACGACAAGCTAAATGCTTTCAAGCAACAGATGAAGCTGCATCTCCAGGGGGATCCGAATCACGATGAGTTTCAGACGACCTGGACTGAGCTAGTCCGAGGCCTTCGCGCCACCCTCGAGGAATTGCGACCGCGAATCGATTTCACTCACTATGGGTATGATCCCGAGCCAACACCCCGCCGAACACCTCAGAAACCCGCCACGCCGGCGGCTGGTCGCATGAGGAGTGTGCAGCGCACACCAGGCACTCCCACACCGACCTCCCGCGGAAAGGTGGAGACCGTCGATCTCATTGACGACGATGAGAGCGGCGCACCGACTCCAACCCCCTCGAAAAAGGCTCCCAAAAAGCGAGATGGAGGTCCTGCTCCGAAAACCCCCTCGAAGAAGTCAAAGCTCGGCTCAGCTGGCCCACTTCGCACTGCTGTGCGCACTCCAGGTGAGTCACAATCCGTACGGTGGTATCTAACGTGGCTGATGCCCTGGTGGTAGTCGTGCGACAGAGTTACACCTGCAGCCAGATTCGCGCTCACCTGCAGAAATTCGTCAAAAGGCCTGGCTTCCCTGATCTGGCGCCGGAAGAGGCCTTTTTCGATTTGACGGGGTGCAGCATCGAGCATTGGGAGCAACCTCTGCTTGCGTATCTGGAAGACATTGACGGAGCACTTAAATCGTTGATCGCACAACTGATCGACGAGGTGTTTGCTGATTGTCAACGGACCGAGCTCGTCCGGGTGGTTTCGGACGTCCTGGGCCAACTCGCAGATCGCATTCTGGACCAGCAGAACTCTCAGGCGCGCTGGTTGCTGGAATGCGAGCTCTCGCCGCAGGGGACGCTGGACGTCGAAGGTCAACGTATGGCAGAGACGGAGTCCACAAGGAATCTGCGTAAGGAGGCTGCTGAGGCTCGTGCGAACAACTTCCTCAACGAGAGCGAGACGGAAAACCGACGAACGACCGGCGCTGAGCGGGAAGACGCCGTCAAAAGGAAAATCGCCAGCTTGAAGGACACGCCGCTTCCATACTTGAGGGAAATCGCGGCGGTCGGCAAAATACAGTCCCACTACCGCCTCGCCATGAACCGGTTCATGGACTACCTCCTTGTCAGTGGGCAGAGGCATGTGCTTGAGGATTTCGCGGAGAAGGCCTTCGCGGAGCTCCGAGAAGCGTTAGGACTGGCAGAATCTGATGGTGAGTTTTGGCCACACTACGGCTTCCGATGGTTCTCGACCAGATCGGATGGGGCTGACGCATGTTATCACTTTCTAGCTCAAGATCGATGCGCGCGCTTACTAGCTGAAGATCCGCAGCGGGAGAGGCGACGAGCACATCTGCTTGAAGAGCTGAGGCGGCTCCACACAGCCCTGCAGTCGCTGGCACGCCTCGCCTGAGGCATGGCTGATGCTCTACACCAACCGTTCATCAGTCTCACCGCATCCGTCCGTAGGTCTTCGTCGTTGCTGTAGTCTAGAGGTCTTTCTCATCCGTTGCCAATCAACGATTATCTGTTTATTTCCCGCTCGCGTGCTCCTTGCCATCAGCTTACCCATGAGAACAAGCAAGGGTTAACTTTCCCACTACAGTATACCAGCTCCTAATCCTGCAAAGTCTGTCGACAAGACGCAACCCGTAGGCATCACCGCCGCCTTATCTATGGCGGATCGAGCTTCTAGTATCCTAACTCAGTCCTCCACTTTCCTCAGTATAATTGGAGTCCTAAAGAGAAGAAGACGATCAGCTCCAACCCCACAGCTTCCTTTCCATAGACGTCTCTATGCCGACCGGTAGGCCACTATAGCTCTATTGGATTCTCATATCTCGCATGTACCGTACCAACCCGAAAACAGTAGCTCTAGGGACTCTTCTACTCCGTACGGTACACCTACGATATAAGGCAAAAGAACCCCTATGTAGTCAAGACAACAACAGTGAACAACGGTCATATCAATCCATGGAATCGGCCAGCATGGTTTAATCAATGGAGATATCGATGACGAATGAAATACAGAGTTGGATGAAGAGCCGGTTGTTGCCAGATCAATGAGCGTAATTTCTACAACTCGTTGGAGAAATGAGTTGACGAGCGAGGTCTTGAAATCCAGCATGATCCTGCATTCCTTCTTCCCCTCCGCCTTCTTCTTCGCTCCGTTTCATTTCTCGTAGGGCTCTGCTATGGTTCTCGATCATTGTTGGACTGACCGATCAGAGGCATTGAAGAGAATGAATGGGGCTTTGCAATAGGTTTTCAACCATTGTTAGAATGGCCGTTAGGGGCAATGAAGAGAGTGGAAAGCAAGGAACAGAGATCAGGAAAAAGTCGACGAGAACAGTAACGAGTGCAGAACACACGATGAGTGGAAAGACATGAGATTAAAGAAAAGATACAACATCCATCTTGGCATGAGAATCAGCGTTTCAGAACCGATCCTTTGCATCTCAAGGTGGTTCGTTAGGCTCATCCGCCTGTCGCTAGTTATTCCTGTTCCCGATTTCCGTCCTTCATCTCCTTAACCAGACCGGGATGAATCAGGTGAAGAGAACAGAACGAAGGAAGAACTTGGTAGATGAATGAACGGACGAGAGAGATGATCACGGCCTAGGGAAACTTTCATAGGTAAGGTCATCAACCCCAATAGCAAGACCCACTTCGCTCAAACCAGCGGGAATCATAGAATTGGTGATCTTCATACGAATCTCCTTGACGCCGGTGAAAGAGGGATTGATGGTGCCGAGTTTCATTTCCACTGGTGTCAGGGGAAGGGGGGCAGGGAAGTCGAACGATTGGCTAACGGACGTGCCGTCCAGTTTAATGACCGTAACTTCAATCGTGCAGCCGATGACAATACCAACGGCTCCACCGGCGATGACGCAGCCGTAGCGAAAGCTCTTCAGCGTGACGCTGCTCACGAGCGAGCCTGGATACTCGGTGGTAATCAGATTTGAGCCTTCCAAGGCGGTGCCGAAGACGGATGCCCCAATGCGGTTCGGCGACGATCCCGACACCAGAGTTTGATCGGCTGGCTCATCGGTTACGATGGCCCAGTTTCGGTAGCCAAGACCGAAATACCCATCGGGGACTGGCATTGGTGTTCCCTGCATGACTTGATACTCGTCATACTGATTGATGCAATCTGATCAGCAATATGTCCCCACAAGGGTTAGGGTAAGGAGGAAGGTGGAAGGTGGAAAGGAAAGGTGGTGGGATATATACCCTGGCGATTCGGAGAGTGCCCTGTCCAGCGTTTGTTGTAGTCCCTCTCCCATTCTGGGGGCTTGCCAGACTCGGGGCGACCAATGACAGCACGGCAAGCAAGGAGGACTGAGACAGCTTCATGTTGACGACAACGGTACAGTGTTGGAGGCGTTGGAAGGTAGATGATGCACTAATAAGATTGCTAATAGCCCAGATAGAGGTCTCTGGGTGCGTAATGAGGATGGCCTAAGTGACGGTGAGTCCGGTCGACAGCGGGAAATCAGTCGCTCTTTATGCCCGCTGAAGTAGGACTCCATGGCCGTAGTGGCATAACATCAATGGACCTGTGTCGCAGGACTCCAGTATTGCCCAAGATGTCAACATGCCGTTCACCCTTTGCCATCGAAATTCTAGATTCCCAATTCGATCCCAAGTAATCTAGACCTACTGATTTGTTGGATCCCTTCGTCCGGAGAAGCCTGCAGGGTGCCATGGACATCGAGATGAAGAGCCCTTCCCGAACTCCCCACGCATTGCATAAAATCTGGTCCAACGTAACCTTTCGAGAGATCTGCATGAACGACCCCAGATGAAGATCCAGGCTTGACAAATTCTGCACGAGAGAGAGGCTAATCTCCTGCTGTGACCCCGACGTGTTCCGGAGTCTCGGACACGGAGAGACCGTGGGCTGAATGTCGGCGACCAAGCGCCATCCCAGATCGTTCCTCGGAGTCCCGTTGATAGACCGCTTGGAGTCAATGGTCGAGTAAGGGAACGCAAGCAGCCGGACCGCCAAGTCGAGCCAGGTCGATTAGACGGGAGGACATACCATTGTGACCGAAACATCACAATGGATAGATAGGGCTCATTGGAATTGAGGCACCCGTCCTGGGATGCGATCCCTGGTCATATCGAGCCGAGATAGGATGGCTCCAACATCGCCGTCCCTAGGTACGAACATCTGTTGAATCGAGCAGAGACGATGAGCGCCTCGTGCGACTGTTCAACTGATCCTGCCGGCTAACTTTGGCGCTGTCGTACCAGCCGGAATTGGCCGGACGGATGGTCGTGCGAGATCCAGGCCGTCAGCTTTGTCGGATCGTCAATCCGTGGGTTGGAAAGTGAGAGAAGTAGAGCAAATGAGACTTCTTTCCAGCGGGATTCCGGTTCGCATGTAAGATCAGGTAGCTCTCCTCGCCTCAAAGGAAGTCCACATCTGTAAACCCGTTCAGCCAGTCAATCCAAGCCCAGATCTAGCCTCCGGTTTTTTAGCACTCCCTACACGATCGAATCTATCTCGATGATGTGGGCAGACGTTTGAAAGAGAGATTATGGGATATCGCACCTTCGTCTTACTAAACAGCGGCTTCTGCCCTCTGATCCTCAAGTCTGAGCGGCATTCAAACGATGTAAGCCCATCTGAGGATCAGACATTCGCTCAAAATATTCAGGGATGGGGGGTTAAGGTGAGAAGGGTAGACGGGGAGACGGACTCCAAACCCCACACTTACTGTTTCGCCCTTCGTCCTCGGAGGGGTTAGACATTAGTATCATCGACGCCGCTTACGGGGCTCCGCTGGAAAACTCCATCCATCATCAGAGAGAGACACGGGAAAGTCTTCCGATTTCCATCCTGGATTCCAGCATCGATAGCTCGGCGTCGCAGCATCAGTGCATCTCACGTGTCACAGATGGGAACACTTTCGGGCACGGTCGCATTGCCAAGGGAGGCCCTTGTGGCGATCTTGAATAAAGGTTATCTAATCGATCATCTGCGGGGCGAGCCGCATTAGCTTTGTATGTAGCGCTTGCTCGTGAATCGTCCATGCACAACGCCGTATCATGATGAACCGGAAATTTGGGATGGACATCTAGGAAGTACGATCCAATCCGCATCTTAGCCCTGTCCTACCATCCGAATCCCTTTGGGGAATCAAATGAGCATCTTTCGAGTGGCGTTTCGCAGTCCTGGAGCCAAAATAAACAGGGCAGCTCAGCAGTGACCGCTTCATCATCCGTACGGCGAAGAAATCTTCGTCACGCTTGGGACAAATGACTTGATCTTCGTCACATTGACGATGGTAATATATCCTCCCTTTCACCGGACTCATGATGAAGATGAAGAAGGACCTCATCATAGTTACGATGACGATGATGGCACCTTCGTCGTAAGGGTAATGAAGCGGTTACTGCTGGACTATTCCGTTCATTTTGTCCCCCACGTGCCATGCAGGTAAGAGAAGAAATGGATCAGCCTAGCCGCAACTGGCGCATTACCCCGATTTCCCTCCACGCTCTTATAAGGAACGTTGTTTCGGTCGTCCATGGACTTAGAACGATGGTACATTCTCTATTGCTATCGGACTCATGACGATGGCATGAATCTGAACTTAGGCAAGACGTTGATGCCTCCTGTAGCTCCCTCATTTAGCAGTCACTGCTAAGTTGCTCCGTTCTTAGTTTGTCTACCGCATGCCGTCGTAGTCTTTCGACTACAATGGTATATACTCATGATGATCTATTTAGCGCTACCGTCCGGACACGGCTTGGCTTTGGAGCTGTTTGATTTCCTTTTCCTTCACCTCTGATGGTTGCCGTTGCCGTCCGGACCAAAGGAATCACTCAGCGTGGCGTCTCGTCCACCTGACCACCTGCTTTTTCATTGTCTGTCGTTGACCGTTGACCGGGGACGACGCTGTTGGACTTCCAGGATCTGGTGAGATGGAAATATACGCGCCATCTACACATGGACCGATCATCTGGCCCGGCTATTGTGGGAATCTTGCACGCGTCTCATTGGCCTGCCTTGGTCACGCCGCGGCTGGTGAATGGATGCCAATATCTAGGCGAATGCCCCTCCTGGGAACGGCACGATATCGATGAGGATTCCCTGCGCGGCCTTGACGAGCTGAACCTCCCTCGAGGATTCACTGGCAGCCGTTCTTTCCCACTCACGCGGGTAACAAAATAATTGGAACTGCTCAGCGGGAACCGCCAACAATCCTCCGTCGTCATTGCGATGAAGATCAAACGAACCGGCAACCTGAGTGCGATGGAAGTCAAACCTATCATCATGGCCATTCTGACGAAAGTCAAGATGATCCTCACATAAGGATGATGATGGCGGCTGGCAGTTCTTGCTGAGCCCCTCCATTTATTTTGTCACCCACATGCCAGCTTGAGAACGGCCGAAGCCTGTCTCAGCTTTCGACCTCGTCCAGACCGACCCGGAGAACCTCGGCCTGCACTAGGAGACCAGCACCGCGAGGCAGATCTCGGGTAGGGAGTATTGAACCCGATATGCAGATATCCCGAAGCAGTCATCTCCACGGGGATTATGCCCTCGATCTCGACCTCAATCTCCATGGACCTCTGCTATGTTCCCCGGATGAAAGGACCTCGGCTTCTGCTACTTTCAATATTCCATGATCCTTGTAAGCGGAATGAGAAATCCTCGATGGCGAAGATCCATCAATGCATGCCGGGACGAAGGTGTTACACTCGAGGCATAAAGACAGCCTCATCTCTCACAGAAAGACGCAACTGCAATCAATCACCAGGTCAATCCTCATTCCGCAACTTTCAGATCTCGATATCAATTCTCAGTCCGTCAGGTCATCTACTAAACTGTCGTCCAACGATTCCCACAAGTCACTTTCCACCGCCATCATGAAGTTGTCGCGATCCGCTTTGGCAGTTATTCTATCCCTAGCTACGCAGGGTCTGGCTAGCCCACAGAATGGAGGGGATCAGGGAACTACGATTGTTGCTACGGTTAATACTCTTCCCCGCTTCGTTTCTTAATTTGATGGCTTAGCTCACCAACGGATCGCATTGTTTCAGTACGACAACGAGTTTAATCCTCCTCCGGCCATGGGTGTTCCACCCGGTCAATACCTAGGGCTCAGCTACCGAGGCTGGGCTGTCGCTTCCGAGTCCGTGGCATTTGGCTTGCGCCGTGCAACTCCACCCAACGCCATTGTATTTGGAGTTCGAAATGAGCTCAGTGGTGGCTCCAATCTCATTACCGCCAATTATCTGGACTCCAAAGTGGCCAGGGTCGATATGATTCGCATGGCCTACGGTTGCACCATCAATCTTCAAGGCGCCGGCGTCGCCACCAGCTGCACCATTCGAGTCACCGCCACTAGGCCCAACAGCGCCGGTACCCCTTCGTCGGTCGTCAGCCAACTGTTCCGCTTCCAAAGCCCCCTTCTCCCCACCGGTCCCATTCCCATGGCCGTTGCCGATTTCAGCGACGACTTCAAGGGTGTAACTGACCTTCGCATGGAGATTACCAACTCGGTCGTCCCGGCTGGTCTGGATGACACCACATTGGCCATGAGCGTCGACAATCTCTCCTATAAAACTTATCCCAAGGCTTGACTGTTCATCTGTCCAACCGTCATTCCCTATTTGACATGTTCGCACACCAGGGTTTGCTCCAAGCAACGAGAGTTGTTCTGAAACGACCGTCCTCCCCAACAACAATCTGTTCTCCTTCAGGCATTTGTATTATATCTAGTTATGCTATACACATCTGTTCGATCAATTCCTTATGCTTTCGCCACCGAAATTCTCTCAATTTCGATCAAAGGAACCTTTATCCACCATCATGAGTCCAACGGAACCAAAGAACAATCTTCATCTAACGACGGTTGACGAGAGGTTGACGGGAGGTTGTCGTTGCAACTAGGACGAAAGAACAGGAGTTTAACCATTGTCACGAGTTTGGCGGAAACCGAGACCTCCGCCGGACGGTTGACGAACGGTTACCATTGCATTTATCTACAACAGAGAAGTAGTCCCCGTCGTTCATGGAGTCTAGTAGAAGATATGTCGTAAGCGTCTTCGTCATACGATTCAATGAAAGGAGTGATGATGAACCAAAAACATTGAATCAGAGCTTGTCGTTACATATCGAACTGAACAAAATAAGTTACCATCATAATGAGTCTGATGGAAATGAAAAGCGTCTTCGTAAAATACATCCTAAGATAGGAAATGCTGGGCGCCAACCATGGTGACACCGACTCTATAGCTATATTTACGAATATATAGAGTTTTTGATGGGCGACGCCGAGTCATGCTCGACTTGTCTGAATGAATGAGACCTGATTGCGCACGCGGGGTGATAAAATAAACGGAACAGCTCAGCAGCAACTGCTTTGTGATCCTTACGACGAAGGGGTCATCATCATCCTTCTGACGACGAAGGTGTGAGCTTCATCATCATTACGACGAAGGAATCAGCATCATCCGTCCGACGGAAGGGAGCTTCATCATCCCTGTGACAGAGGTAGCGCCGTCAGCCTTATGACGAATAATTCAACCATCATCAGGAGGATGATGGTGATAGCCTCTCTTTCATCGGACTGGTGATGAAGATTACCCAGCCTTCATCGTACTTACAATAATGATAATTAAGGGCCTCTTTTCGTCAGGGTCATTGTTGAGCTGTTCCGTTTATTTTGTCACCCCCGTGTTGCGTAAAGACTGGCAGCTTAGCCGAGGCTAGGCCAATCAATACTGGAACGAAAGCAGGGCTTAGTTAGTCAGGAATGAACAACTAGAAGAAGAAGAACAGAGAAAGTCATCAAAGTGTAGCTTCCAAGGGGTACAGGATGTATTGTCACTTATTGTGCGTTGCTAAGTTTATGCAGCACCCCCGTTCTAATAGCTTTAGATATATCAGAGTTTCGTTCGATAGATCACATCCGCCC